>Ga0209284_10001594_pt1 | contig 34286 bp, 31 predicted proteins | sample FRY03_FD_187211 | JGI IMG/M metagenome (GOLD analysis project Ga0209284, IMG submission 187211) | Freshwater microbial communities from Lake Fryxell liftoff mats and glacier meltwater in Antarctica - FRY-03 (SPAdes) (version 2) | ecosystem: Environmental > Aquatic > Freshwater > Ice > Glacier... | reverse complement strand
CAGGTAACTGAAATTTTAGATTAATTCTATTGATAATATAGAATATTTTCATTGAGGGTGTTCCGCTATTGCGGAATACCTTTCGGTGTAAATAAATACGGGTGTAGCTCAGTTGGTAGAGCACTGGTCTCCAAAACCAGGTGTCGGGAGTTCGAGTCTCTTCTCCCGTGCTAAATTAAGAATAATAAAGTAAGAGAGACGAGAAGTTTACTTTGGGCGTTAATCTAAGGGAGTTTCTATTCTAATTAATATTATTTATTTTATGAATTTAAAAGATTTCGCTGCAAAAGCTAATTATTATTCATAAATACGATATAAAGCATTTTTTAGTTTGATGTATTTCAAATTTCAAAACGCGATCATTTAAAAATATAAAGTTAAATCTTTCACAGCATGTTGACATATATCAAAGAATCTATCGAAGAACTTAGAACTAATATTACCTTACCTACAAGAGCAGAATCTTCTAATCTTATGGTTATTGTAGCTGTTTTTTCTATTTTATTTGCTTTGGCAACTTGGGGTGTAGATAGCCTTTTTAGTGAATTGATTCAAATCTATTTTGATAAATTAATTAATTAAAAAAGCTTTTATCTATGTCAGAAGTATTGGAAAAGAAATGGTATGTAGTAAGGGCTGTAAGTGGTCAAGAAAATAAAATTAAAGGCTACATCGAAGCAGAAGTAGCAAGATTGGGTTTCTCTGATTATTTAGAAGATGTTTTGGTGCCAACAGAGAAAGTTGTTCAAATCAGAAACGGGAAAAAAATCAATAAAGAAAGAGTTTATTTTCCTGGTTATATTATGGTTAAAGCAAACTTAGGAGGAGAGGTTGCACATGTTATTCGATCAATAACCAACGTAATTGGTTTCTTAGGAGAAACAAAAGGTGGCGATCCCGTTCCATTAAGGAAGGCCGAAGTAAATAGAATGCTTGGTAAGGTCGATGAATTAACAGTGAACACCGATAGCGTTGCTATTCCATTCGTAATGGGAGAGACTATTAAAGTTATTGATGGGCCATTTAATGGTTTTAATGGTACTGTTGAAAAAATAAATGAAGAAAAACGCAAGCTTGAGGTAATGGTTAAAATTTTCGGAAGAAAAACACCACTTGAATTAAGCTACATGCAGGTAGAAAAAGTATAAATTAAAAATCTGTTACATAAAAAATTGTGTTGCTTCCAATTTAACACAATGAATTTAAATTTAAACAATGGCAAAAGAAATAAGTAAAGTAGTTAAACTACAAGTTAGGGGAGGTGCAGCGAATCCATCGCCACCGGTTGGACCCGCTTTAGGTGCTGCCGGTGTTAACATCATGGAGTTCTGTAAGCAATTTAATGCTCGTACGCAGGACAAACAAGGTAAAGTATTACCTGTTGCTATCACCGTTTACAAGGATAAGTCGTTCGACTTTGTTGTAAAAACACCCCCAGCGGCAATTCAACTTATGGAAGCGACGAAGATTAAAAAAGGATCTGGCGAACCAAATAGAAATAAAGTAGCAAGTGTATCTTGGGATCAAGTAAAAAATATTGCAGAAGATAAAATGGTAGATTTAAACGCATTTACTTTAGAATCTGCGATGACTATGGTTGCTGGTACTGCTAGATCTATGGGTATAAAAGTTTCAGGAACTAGACCTTTCTAATATCTTAAAAGCAAAATAATGGCAAAAGTAACAAAAAATCAAAAAGAAGCGCTTTCTAAGATAGATAAGAATAAATTGTATTCGCTCTCAGAAGGGTCGGCTTTAGTAAAAGAAATAACAAAGGCAAAGTTTGACGCATCTGTTGAATTAGCTGTTCGTTTAGGTGTTGATCCTAGAAAAGCAAATCAAATGGTGCGTGGCGTGGTTACCTTACCTCACGGAACAGGTAAAGACGTTAAAGTTTTAGCATTGGTAACACCTGACAAAGAAGCAGAGGCTAAAGAAGCTGGTGCTGATTATGTTGGATTGGATGATTATTTGGAAAAAATTAAAAACGGTTGGACGGATGTTGATGTAATCATCACTATGCCAAGTGTAATGGGTAAATTAGGCCCCTTAGGTAGAATTTTAGGACCTAGAGGTTTAATGCCAAATCCAAAGACAGGTACAGTAACTATGGATGTAGCAAAAGCTGTAGCAGAAGTAAAAGCTGGTAAAATAGATTTTAAAGTAGATAAAACTGGTATTGTTCATGCTGCAATTGGTAAAGTATCTTTCTCCACAGATAAGATAGAAGAAAATGCAAAAGAACTTATCGATACTTTAATCAAATTAAAGCCAACTGCTGCAAAAGGTGTTTATATTAAGAGTATTTTCATGTGTAGTACTATGAGTCCAAGTGTGCAATTAGATGCTAAATCAGTTTAATTCGGATAAATTATGAACAGAAAAGAAAAATTAAACGCGATAGAAGATTTAACTGCGCAGCTAAGCAAAGCATCGACCATATATTTAGCAGATATTTCAGGTTTAAACGCAGTGACGACTACAGATTTAAGAAGAGCTTGTTTTAAAGCAAATATTAAATTGGCCGTTGTTAAAAATACATTGCTTGAAAAAGCAATGGAAGCTTCTGATAAAGATTTTGGAGAACTTCCATCAGTTCTTAAAGGCAGTACCTCATTAATGTTTTCAGAAACATCAAATGAACCTGCTAAACTAATCAAAGCCTTTAGAGCAAAAACTAAAGATAAGCCTTTATTAAAAGGGGCTTTTGTACAAGAATCAGTTTATATTGGTGATAGTCAATTAGAAGCTTTAGTCAATATCAAATCTAAAGAAGAAGTTATTGGTGATATTATTGCTATCCTACAATCTCCGGCTAAGAACGTTATTTCAGGTCTTAAGTCTGGTGGTAGTAAATTGGCAGGTATCCTCAAGACTTTATCAGAAAAATAAACGTACGCACTAAAAACAATTATATTTTAAAATTTTATTAAACGATAGAAAAATGGCAGATTTAAAAAATTTCGCAGAACAATTAGTTAACTTAACAGTAAAAGAAGTAAATGAGTTAGCTACTATATTAAAAGATGAGTATGGTATCGAACCTGCTGTTGCTGCAGTTGCAGTTGCTGCTGGAGGTGGCGCTGCTGCTGAAGAAGTTGAAGAGAAAACAGAATTTGATGTAATCTTAAAAGCAGCTGGAGCATCTAAATTAGCGGTAGTTAAATTGGTTAAAGAATTAACTGGTTTAGGTTTAAAAGAGGCTAAAGATATCGTTGATAGCGCACCAAAAGCTATCAAAGAAGGTATTTCTAAAGATGAAGCAGAAGGAATTAAAAAATCATTGGAAGAAGCAGGAGCTGAAGTTGAGCTTAAATAATAGCAACAACCATAAAGTTTTTGGTTTAGGTCTTTTCACTTTTGTGGCTAGACCTAAACCCATTTATGTATGTGACCTTTGTTTGCATACAATATTAGAATAAGTATTCATAATCAAAATTTTGTCCATTGATGGTTACAAATCAGACTGAAAGAATAAATTTCGCATCCGCTAAAAATATTCCAAATTATCCCGATTTCTTAGATATTCAGGTTAAATCATTTCAAGATTTTTTTCAACTTGAAACGAAAACCGATGAAAGAGGTGATGAAGGATTATACAATACGTTCATGGAAAACTTTCCTATTACGGACACCAGAAATCAATTCGTATTAGAGTTTTTAGACTATTTTATTGATCCGCCTCGCTATTCTATACAAGAATGTATAGAGCGTGGTCTTACCTATAGCGTTCCGCTAAAGGCAAGGTTGAAATTATTTTGTACAGATCCTGAACATGAGGATTTCGAAACTATCGTACAAGATGTTTATTTAGGAACTATTCCTTACATGACGCCAAGTGGTACCTTTGTAATCAATGGTGCTGAGCGTGTAGTTGTTTCACAATTACATAGATCTCCAGGTGTGTTTTTTGGACAGTCATTCCACGCAAATGGAACAAAATTATATTCTGCAAGAGTAATTCCTTTCAAAGGATCTTGGATAGAATTTGCTACTGATATCAATGGCGTTATGTACGCATACATTGATAGAAAGAAAAAATTACCTGTTACCACATTATTCAGAGCTATCGGCTTCGAAAGTGATAAAGATATTTTAGAGATTTTTGACCTTTCTGAGGAGGTAAAAGTTTCTGTTGCGGGACTTAAAAAAGTACTTGGTCGTAAATTAGCGGCTAGAGTTTTAAATACATGGCACGAAGATTTCGTTGATGAAGATACTGGTGAAGTAGTTTCTATTGAAAGAAACGAAATCATATTAGATCGTGATACTATTTTAGAAAAAGACCATATCAATCAAATTGTTGATGCCGATGTTAAAACGGTACTTCTACATAAAGAAGGCGCGGCACAATCTGATTATGGGATTATCCACAATACATTACAAAAAGATCCTACCAATTCCGAAAAAGAGGCAGTAGAACATATTTATCGTCAATTACGAAATGCCGAACCGCCAGATGAGGAAACAGCACGTGGTATTATCGATAAGTTATTCTTTTCTGATCAACGTTACAATTTAGGTGAAGTTGGTCGTTACAGAATGAACAAAAAATTAGGGTTGGATATTGCTATGGACAAACAAGTTTTGACCAAAGAAGATATCATAACCATTATTAAATATTTAATAGAATTAATTAACTCAAAAGCAGAGATTGATGATATTGATCACCTTTCAAACCGTCGTGTTAGAACCGTAGGGGAACAATTATCTCAACAGTTTGGTGTTGGTTTAGCGCGTATGGCCCGTACTATTCGTGAACGTATGAATGTACGTGATAACGAAGTGTTTACACCTATCGATTTGATCAATGCTAAAACACTTTCTTCTGTAATTAATTCATTCTTTGGTACCAACCAATTATCTCAGTTTATGGATCAAACGAATCCATTAGCTGAAATTACACACAAGAGAAGACTTTCGGCATTAGGTCCGGGAGGTTTATCACGAGAAAGAGCAGGTTTTGAGGTACGTGACGTTCATTACACGCACTACGGAAGACTTTGCCCTATTGAAACGCCAGAAGGACCAAATATTGGTTTAATTTCTTCACTTTCAGTATTTTCGAAAGTGAACGGTATGGGTTTCTTAGAAACTCCCTACAGAAAAGTGGAGAATGGTAAAGTTGATATATCAAACTTTACATATTTAAGTGCTGAAGAAGAAGAAGGAATGAAAATTGCTCAGGCAAACATTCCAATGGATAAAGATGGTAATATTACAGCAGAGAAAGTTATCGCCAGAGAAGAAGGTGATTTCCCTGTAGTGGATCCATCAGAACTTAATTACACTGATGTTGCTCCAAACCAGATTGCCTCTATTTCTGCATCACTAATTCCGTTTTTAGAACATGATGATGCGAACAGAGCTTTAATGGGATCAAACATGATGCGTCAAGCAGTTCCTTTATTAAGACCAGAAGCACCTATTGTTGGTACTGGATTAGAACGTCAAGTAGCTTCTGATTCTAGAGTATTAATAAATGCAGAAGGCGATGGAACTATCCAGTATGTTGATTCTCAAATTATCACCATAAAATACCATAGAACTGAGGAAGAGCGTATGGTTAGTTTTGAAGAGGATTTTAAAACGTACGAACTTGTTAAGTTTAGAAAAACTAACCAAGGGACTAGCATTAACTTAAAACCTATTGTTAAAAAAGGAGATAAAGTTAAAAAAGGACAAGTGCTTTGTGAAGGATATGCAACTGAGAATGGAGAATTAGCTTTAGGTAGAAACCTAAAAGTTGCTTTTATGCCTTGGAAAGGGTATAACTTTGAGGATGCTATTGTAATTTCTGAAAAAGTTGTTCGTGAAGATATTTTTACATCTATCCACGTTGATGAATATTCTTTAGAAGTTAGAGATACAAAATTAGGTGCAGAAGAATTAACTAATGATATTCCTAACGTTTCAGAAGAGGCTACAAAAGACTTAGATGAAAACGGAATGATTCGTATTGGGGCTGAAGTAAAACCTGGTGATATATTAATTGGTAAGATTACCCCTAAAGGAGAATCAGATCCAACGCCAGAAGAAAAATTACTTCGTGCTATATTCGGTGACAAGGCTGGTGATGTTAAAGATGCTTCATTAAAAGCTTCTCCATCATTAAGAGGTGTTGTTATTGATAAAAAATTGTTCTCTCGTTCTATAAAAGATAAGAGAAAACGTTCTGAAGATAAAGATGCCATTTCTAAATTAGAATTAGAATACGAAGTTAAATTCCAACAGTTAAAAGATCTTTTAATTGAGAAGTTATTTAATCTTGTTAATGGTAAAACATCGCAGGGAGTTTTAAATGATCTTGGCGAAGAAGTGCTTCCGAAAGGGAAAAAATATACCATGAAAATGTTGAATGCTGTAGATGATTTTGCTCACTTAGTAAGCGGAAGCTGGACAACAGATAAAGATTCAAACACCTTGGTGGCTGATTTGTTACACAACTACAAAATTAAATTAAACGATCTTCAAGGAAACTTGAGAAGAGATAAATTTACCATTTCTGTAGGGGACGAATTGCCAGCAGGTATCATGAAACTAGCTAAAGTATACGTTGCTAAAAAACGTAAACTTAAAGTAGGCGATAAAATGGCAGGTCGTCATGGTAATAAAGGTATTGTATCTCGTATCGTGAGACATGAAGATATGCCTTTCTTAGAAGACGGAACGCCAGTTGATATTGTATTGAATCCGTTAGGGGTGCCTTCACGTATGAACATTGGTCAAATTTATGAAACTGTTCTTGGATGGGCAGGTCAAAAATTAGGCAAGAAGTATGCAACACCAATTTTTGATGGAGCTACTCTTGATCAAATCAATCAATATACAGATGAAGCTGGAATTCCAAGATTTGGACATACCTATTTATATGATGGTGGAACAGGGCAGCGTTTTGATCAACCCGCAACGGTTGGGGTTATTTACATGTTGAAATTAGGACACATGGTAGATGATAAAATGCACGCTCGTTCTATAGGACCATATTCTTTAATTACACAACAACCTTTAGGTGGTAAAGCACAATTTGGTGGTCAGCGTTTTGGAGAAATGGAAGTTTGGGCACTTGAGGCTTATGGAGCCTCTGCTACACTACGTGAAATATTAACAGTTAAATCTGATGATGTTGTAGGTAGAGCTAAAACGTACGAAGCTATCGTTAAAGGAGAAACAATGCCAGAACCTGGTTTACCAGAATCTTTCAACGTATTAATGCATGAACTTAAAGGTTTAGGTTTAGATATTAGACTTGAAGAGTAGTAGTAATATGTTTTTAGAGACACTATTTAGTAACACAATTTAATTTATCATCACCATATTGTTATGGCTAGACAAAGAGATAATAACACAATTAAAAGGTTCGATAAAATTTCAATAGGCTTGGCCTCACCAGAATCTATTCTGGCAGAATCAAGAGGAGAGGTTTTAAAACCTGAAACTATTAACTATAGAACGCACAAACCAGAACGTGACGGTCTTTTTTGTGAGCGTATTTTCGGTCCCGTAAAAGATTACGAATGTGCTTGTGGTAAATACAAGAGAATTCGCTATCGCGGTATCGTTTGCGACCGTTGTGGCGTAGAAGTAACGGAAAAGAAAGTACGTAGAGACAGAGTAGGGCACATTAACTTAGTAGTTCCTGTGGCACATATCTGGTATTTCCGTTCTTTACCAAACAAAATAGGATACTTACTAGGATTACCTTCTAAGAAATTAGACATGATTATCTATTATGAGCGTTATGTGGTTATTCAGCCAGGTACTGCTAAAGGTCCTGAAGGCGAAGAAATCAAAAAAATGGATTTCTTAACCGAAGAGGAGTATTTAAACATTTTAGAATCTGTTCCTGCTGAGAATCAATATTTAGAAGATTTAGACCCAAACAAGTTCATTGCTAAAATGGGAGCTGAATGTTTAATTGATCTTTTAGCTCGTATCGATTTAAATGAGCTTTCTTATGAATTAAGACACAAGGCAAATACTGAAACGTCTAAACAACGTAAAACGGAGGCTTTAAAAAGACTTCAAGTTGTAGAGTCTTTAAGAGAATCGCAAGAAAACAGAGACAATAGGCCTGAGTGGATGATTATGAAAGTAATTCCAGTTATTCCACCAGAATTACGTCCTCTTGTACCTTTAGACGGTGGTCGTTTTGCGACTTCAGATTTAAATGATTTATACCGTAGGGTAATTATCCGTAACAACCGTCTAAAAAGATTGGTGGAGATAAAAGCACCTGAGGTAATTCTTAGAAACGAGAAGCGTATGCTTCAAGAATCTGTAGATTCCTTATTCGATAACACGAGAAAGGCTTCTGCTGTTAAAACAGAATCAAACAGACCATTAAAGTCCCTTTCTGATTCTTTAAAAGGAAAACAAGGTCGTTTCCGTCAAAACTTACTAGGTAAGCGTGTAGATTATTCAGCACGTTCTGTAATTGTTGTTGGACCAGAATTGAAACTATTCGAATGTGGTCTTCCAAAAGATATGGCTGCTGAATTGTACAAACCTTTTGTAATCCGCAAGTTGATTGAAAGAGGTATCGTAAAAACCGTAAAGTCTGCAAAGAAGATTATAGATAAAAAAGAACCAGTTGTTTGGGATATTTTAGAAAATGTATTGAAAGGACATCCTGTTTTATTAAACAGAGCTCCTACTTTGCACCGTTTGGGTATCCAAGCATTTCAGCCTAAATTAATTGAAGGTAAAGCTATTCGTTTACATCCATTAGTATGTACTGCATTTAATGCAGATTTTGATGGAGATCAAATGGCAGTTCACTTACCATTAGGACCAGAAGCTATCTTAGAATGTCAGTTGTTAATGTTGGCATCACATAATATCCTAAACCCTGCAAATGGTTCGCCAATTACAGTACCTTCTCAGGATATGGTTTTGGGTCTCTATTATATGACCAAAGAACGTAAATCTACGCCAGAAATACCAGTAAAGGGAGAAGGCTTAACTTTCTATTCTTATGAAGAAGTAGTTATTGCTCATAATGAGGGGATGGTAGATTTAAATGCGGGTATTAAGGTTAGAGCAAAAGACTTTAATGAAGCAGGCGAATTGGTAAATAAAATTATACCCACAACAGTAGGTAGAGTTTTGTTTAATATAATGGTACCAGAAGAGGCAGGTTATATAAACGAAGTACTAAATAAAAAATCTTTAAGAGATATTATAGGTAGAATATTAGAAGTAACTGATGTTCCTACGACAGGCGATTTCTTGGATAAGATAAAAACTATGGGTTATGAATTTGCTTTCAAAGGTGGATTGTCCTTTAGTTTAGGGGATATTATTATCCCACCAGAAAAGCAAGCCATGATCGATGATGCTAATGGTCAAGTTGAAGGTATTATGACCAATTACAACATGGGTCTAATCACGAATAACGAACGTTACAATCAGGTAATTGATGTTTGGACATCAACCAACGCAATGCTAACAGAATTAGCCATGAAACGTATTAGAGAAGATCAACAAGGCTTCAACTCTGTTTATATGATGCTTGATTCTGGAGCAAGGGGTTCTAAAGAACAAATTCGTCAGTTAACTGGTATGCGTGGATTAATGGCTAAGCCTAAAAAATCTACTGCTGGTGGTGGTGAAATTATTGAAAATCCTATTTTATCGAACTTTAAAGAAGGTTTATCAATTCTTGAATACTTTATTTCTACGCACGGTGCGCGTAAGGGACTTGCAGATACGGCTTTAAAAACTGCAGATGCTGGTTACTTAACACGTCGTTTAGTGGATGTTTCTCAAGATGTTATTATTAATATCGAAGATTGTGGTACCTTAAGAGGTATTCAAGTTGAGGCTTTAAAGAAAAACGAAGAAATTGTTGAGTCCTTAGGAGAAAGAATTTTAGGTAGAGTCTCATTACACGATGTATATCACCCTTTAACTGAAGAATTAATTCTAAAAGCAGGTCAAGAGATTTTAGAATCTAATGTTAAAGTAATTGAAGCGTCTCCAATTGAAAAAGTTGAAGTACGTTCTGCATTAACTTGCGAAGCTCAAAAAGGTATTTGCGGTAAATGTTACGGTAGAAACTTATCGACCAATAAAATGGTTCAAAGAGGTGAAGCTGTGGGTGTTGTTGCTGCGCAGTCTATCGGGGAACCAGGGACTCAGTTAACCCTGAGAACTTTCCACGTTGGAGGTATTGCAGGTAACATTTCGGAAGACAGTAAATTATTAGCCAAATTTGGTGGTATTGCAGAGATTGAAGATTTAAGAACAGTTACTTCTGCGGATAGTGAAGGTAAAAATGTTGAAATCGTAATTTCTAGAACATCAGAAATTAAGGTGGTAGATTCAAAAACAGGAATCGTTTTAAGTACAAATAATATTCCTTATGGGTCTCAATTATTTGTAAAAAATGGTGCTAAGGTTGCTAAAGATGAAATAATTTGTCAGTGGGATCCTTACAACGGGGTTATTGTATCTGAATTTCCAGGTAAAATTGCCTACGAAAATATAGATCAAGGCGTTACTTATCAGGTAGAAATAGATGAGCAAACAGGTTTCCAAGAGAAAGTTATTTCTGAATCTAGAAACAAAAAGCTAATACCAACTTTACTTATTATGAACAGTAAAGACGAAGTATTGCGGTCATATAACTTACCAGTTGGGTCGCACCTTATGGTAGACAATGGCGACAAAATTAAAGAAGGTAAAATCTTAGTGAAAATTCCACGTAAATCTGCTAAATCAGGAGATATTACAGGTGGTCTTCCAAGAGTTACCGAATTGTTTGAAGCTCGTAACCCATCAAACCCTGCAGTAGTCTCTGAAATAGATGGTGTTGTTTCTTTTGGTAAAATAAAGAGAGGTAACCGTGAAATTATCATAGAGTCTAAATTAGGTGAGATTAAGAAATACTTAGTGAAACTTTCTAATCAGATATTGGTTCAAGAAAACGATTATGTTCGTGCTGGGATGGCGTTATCAGATGGGTCTGTTACTCCAGAAGATATTTTAGCAATCAAAGGACCTTCTGCTGTACAGCAGTATTTGGTAAATGAAGTGCAAGAAGTATATAGATTACAAGGGGTAAAAATTAACGATAAGCATTTTGAAGTAGTGGTACGTCAAATGATGCGTAAAGTTAGAATTGAGGATCCAGGAGATACTATTTTCTTAGAAAATCAATTGGCTCATAAAGATGATTTTATCAAAGAAAATGATGGAATTTTCGGTAAAAAAGTAGTTGTTGAAGTAGGTGATTCTCAAAATATAAAAGCAGGACAAATTATTACTGCTCGAGAATTAAGAGACGAAAATTCTATTTTAAGACGAACAGATAAGGCTTTAGTGGAAGCGAGAGATGCGGTTGCTGCAACAGCAACACCAATACTACAAGGTATTACTCGTGCTTCATTACAGACCAAATCGTTTATATCTGCGGCATCATTCCAAGAAACAACTAAAGTATTAAACGAAGCAGCTGTTGCTGGTAAGATTGATGATTTAGAAGGTTTAAAAGAGAATGTAATTGTTGGTCATAAAATTCCAGCAGGAACAGGTATGAGAAATTACGAAAGTATCATCGTAGGTTCTAAAGAAGAGTTCGATGCGATCACGGCTCGTAAAGAAGAATTTAAGTTTTAATAGTAGTTTTTATGAGTGATCAGAACCAACAAAATCAAATTAATATTGAGCTAGATGAAAAAACAGCTGAGGGAATTTATTCTAACTTAGCCATCATCAACCACTCCGTATCTGAATTTGTAGTTGATTTTATTAGCATGATGCCAGGAACTCCAAAAGCAAAAGTGAAGAGTAGAATTGTACTCACGCCACAACATGCTAAAAAGTTTTTAAAGGCATTAACTGAAAATGTTAGCCGGTTCGAAAAAGCCCATGGTACTATAAAAGACTATGAACAACCTCCAATCCCAATGAATTTTGGACCTACCGGAGAAGCATAAATAAACAATCCCGAAGTAAATCTTACTTCGGGATTTTTTTTAGCGAAATTGTATTTTTAATGGTTGTGAAGCAATGGCTTTTGTCTCCTGCTCTCAGTTTTTCCTCATTACAGGAACATTAATTTTATTGTCATCAGTATTCTTTAAATACTTTTCTAACCATTGGTCTTGTTCCCAAAGCAGGTGCAAAATACTTTCTTTAGCCCTGTAACCATGACTTTCTTTGGGTAGCATTACAAGTCTAACAGTTGCGCCTAATCCTTTTAAGGCGTTAAAATAACGCTCACTTTGCATGGGGTAGGTGCCTGAATTATTGTCAGCCTCTCCATGAACGAGCAGTAAAGGGGTTTTCATTTTATCGGCATTCATAAAAGGCGACATGGTATTGTAAACCTCTGGTGCTTCCCAATAATTACGTTCTTCACTCTGAAAACCAAAAGGGGTTAGCGTTCTGTTGTATGCACCACTTCGGGCAATACCCGCGGCAAACAAATCAGAATGAGATAGTAAGTTCGCTACCATAAAAGCGCCATAACTATGACCACCAACAGCCACTTTTTTGCGGTCGATATAGCCTAAATTGTCCACTGCATCAATGGCCGCTTTTGCATTGGCGACTAATTGTTTTTTAAAGGTGTCATTTGGTTGCTCATCATTCTCTCCGATAATAGGGAAAGCGGCATCATCTAAAACAACATAACCTTTAGTAACCCAGTAAATTGGCGAGCCCCAACTTGGATAAGTAAATTCATTAGGGTTTTGTGTATTTTGAGAAGCACTATTTTTATCTTTAAATTCTCTTGGATAAGCCCATAAAATCATTGGTTTTTTATCTTTCTTATTTTTGTCGTAACCCACGGGTAAATATAAAGTTCCTGTAAGTTCTAAACCGTCATCTCTTTTGTAGGTAATTACTTCTTTGGATATATTGCTTAGACTTTTAAAAGGATTCTCGAAAAAAGTAAGTTGTTTGGTTGCTTTCTTATTTTTTAAACTCTTATAATAGTAATTGGGATATTCGCTTTTTGATTCTATCCTTACTAAAAGTTGATCATCTTCTGGGTTGTATTCTACAAGTGTTTCTTTTTTATTCAGGATATTCGAAGTGTATAAACGAGTAGTTTTTTGGGTGTCTAAATTTACTTGATCTACGAACGGAAATTGACCATTTTTGGAATATCCATCACCAGTTAAATACACGTTATTGCTATTTATAACAAGGGTATTTATGCCATATTTATTTCTTGTGGTAACAAAACTGCCCGGATCACTATACACATCTTGATAGTTTCTATCCGAAATAATTTTAGGTGCTTTACTAGCTTCCGATGGGTCAAAAGCGTAAGTTTTTGTATTTCTATCATTCCACCAGGTGTCATAAGCAATAGCTAAATTGTCAGTTCCCCATTGAATACCCTGAAACCTATTTTTTATTTTTAAAATGCTTTTTCCTTTACCATCGAAAGGTGCTTCTAATTGAAAAACTTCATCTCTATATTCCACCTTATTTTCCGGATCACCACCATCTAAAACCTGCGCATAAATTAAAGTTGAGGGCTTATCGCCTCGCCAGCTTAAATCGCGCATCCCCATTCTTTCAGCCATAAAGCCTTTTGGTAAATCTTCAATTAATGGTACTTCAAGAATTTGGTTTACCAAACTACCATCTTTCTTATAAATAGCGGTACTCGATGGAAATCTGTTGTAGGTAACCAAATAAGAAAAAGGTCGGCTTAAAGTTACTACCATGGCATATTCCCCATCTGGAGAAAAGTTGACAGCGGTAAATATCGCTGCATCTTTCCATTTTTTAGTATTTCCATCCATATCTACTTGATGGAGTTCTGAGAGTGCTAATTGTTCAAAATTAAACTCGTCGTTCGGGTTTTTTAATAAATCTTGATAGGTTCTGTTTTGCGCTTCTTTTCCATCATTAGAGGCAATAGTTGGGCCAGCCGGAACAGATTCATCAGCATTGATAAGTGCTTTTCTATTCAGTGGCAACATTTTAACTAAAAGTGATTCTCCGTCTTTAAACCAATTAATCACATCGCCTATATTCGCATTTACACTTGCGTTGGTCAATTTTTTTACGCTTGCCGTTTTTAAATCCAAAACCCAAACTTCAACTCCGTTTTCGGTGGTGTTGGTAACGGCAACTTTGGACTGGTTTGGCGAAAAGCTCAAGTTAGCAATTCTTGGATTGTTAGGTAATCCGACAACGTTTTTTGCTTCTTTGTCTTTGGGATTTTTAATTTTTATATCGTTATAATAATTGGTTCTACTGCCTATATTAGTTTTGGGATTAATTCGCAAACCAGCTAACCTGAGTTCAGTTTCAGAGAGTTCTGCTATAGTTTTGTAGGCATCTCGATACAACATAATCATATATTCCCCATTATCAGTAATAAGGACAGATGGCGCAAGAGGTGCATCTACTAGATCTAAAATTTCTTTTGATGGTTTTTGATAGCCAAGATTTTCTTGCGAAAAACCGAGAATTACAAAGAAAAGTAGTGATAATGTAAAAATTTTTTTCATTGGTGTTTCATTAAGTATTAAACATAAATTTGATTGACAATTTACATAAAAACGCCGTAAAAAATGTTAAATTTGAATATGATTTCGGCGTATTTAGTCAAATAAAACATGTTGTTAATAATTCTTAAATTGCAGCATTAAGTTTTTTTTAATTCGTAGCTTTAATTTTTATCAAACTAATTTTACACAAAACAGCTGTATGTATAATTCAAAAATAGCAGGATTAGGGTATTACGTTCCTGAAAACATTGTTACCAACGATGATTTGTCAAAGGTAATCGAGACCGATGATGCTTGGATTCAAGAAAGAACAGGTATTCAAGAACGAAGACATGTTATAAAAGGCGATGGCGACACCACCACAACTATGGGCGTAAAAGCAGCTAAAATTGCCATACAACGTTCTGGTCTTGATAAAGATGATATCGATTTTATTGTTTTTGCTACCTTGAGTCCTGATTATTATTTTCCCGGCCCAGGTGTTTTAGTGCAACGAGATTTAGATATTAAAACTATTGGCGCTTTAGATATTCGAAATCAATGTTCTGGTTTTGTCTATGGAATTTCTGTTGCTGATCAATACATAAAAAGTGGAATGTATAAGAATATTTTGGTTATTGGTTCCGAATTACATTCTCATGGCTTAGATATGAGTACTAGAGGTCGAGGCGTATCGGTTATTTTTGGTGATGGTGCCGGTGCTGCAGTTTTAAGTAGAGAAGATGACAATTCAAAAGGAATATTATCTACTCATTTACATTCTGAGGGCCAACACGCCGAAGAATTATCATTGATAGCCCCCGGAATGGGAAAAAGGTGGGTCACTGATATTATTGCGGATAATGATCCGAATGACGAATCTTATTTTCCGTACATGAACGGTCAATTTGTTTTTAAAAACGCAGTGGTTCGCTTTAGTGAAGTTATTATGGAGGGACTTGAGGCTAATCATTTAACTCCAAAAGATATTAATATGTTGGTGCCGCATCAAGCAAATCTTAGAATATCACAGTTCATTCAAAAGAAATTTGGACTTCAGGACAACCAAGTGTTTAATAATATTATGAAATATGGTAATACTACAGCAGCTTCAATCCCAATTGCATTAACAGAAGCTTGGGAGCAAGGAAAAATTAAAGAAGGCGACTTGGTAGTTTTAGCAGCTTTTGGTAGTGGTTTTACTTGGGGAAGTGCTATTATTAGATGGTGATTAAATTTAAAATATTCTTTTAGAATTCTATCTTGGAGTTTCCGATTTTAACGCCCTGGTGAATCTAGTGGTGCTAAAAACAAAACCCCAATTTACATTGGGGTTTCTATCATCATTAATGTGCACTAAACACTAACCATTAACTATAAAAATACAGCATTAACGAAAAAATCTTACTATTTTTTTTTAGAGTCCAAATAGACGAACTTTTTTTATAAAAATTGAATTTCTTAACATATTTTAACAACCCTTTTCGATAAAATGCAAAAAACTCTTGTCATTGGCGCCTCATTAAAAACCCATAGATATAGCTACATGGTCATAAAAAGGCTTGTAGAAAAATCAATTGAAACAGAAGCTTTTGGCTTAAAAGAAGGTGTGGTTCACGGGGTGCAAATTAAAACCAATTTTAGTGAATTTGAAAATATACATACGGTTACCTTATACCTAAATCCTAAAAGGCAAATTGAATACTACAATCAAATTATAAACTTAGCTCCTAAAAGAGTGATTTTTAATCCAGGAACTGAAAATCCTGATTTTTATAAGTTGTTAAGACAAAAGGGAATTGAAGTTGAAATTGCTTGTACCTTAGTACTGTTGGGAACAGATCAATATGGGGAGTTATAATTTGAATTTTTTAGAAATAAATCGTAGAAAATCGTAATTTTGTCTTATGGAATTTTCTTCAAAATTATTAGAAAACGCGGTGTATGAGATAGCTCAATTACCTGGAATCGGTAAGCGCACAGCCCTTCGTTTGGCATTACATTTGTTAAAACAGCCGAAGGCTCAAACAGAACGACTTACAGGGGCATTAGAAAAATTAAGAAATCAAATAAAATTTTGTACTAGCTGTCATAATATTTCTGATGTAGCACTGTGTGAAATTTGTGCAAATCCTAAGAGAGATCATTCAATTATTTGTGTGGTAGAAGATATAAGAGATGTTATGGCTATTGAGAATACAGGTCAATATCGGGGTCTCTACCATGTCTTGGGTGGTAAAATTTCTCCGATGGAATGTGTAGGGCCACAAGATTTAACCATCGTATCACTTGTTGAGAAAGCAAAGCAAGGAAACATAAACGAGTTGATATTCGCCTTAAGTTCCACGATGGAAGGTGACACCACCAATTTTTACATTTTTAAACAACTAGAAAATATAACGATTAAAACTTCAACCATAGCAAGGGGAATTTCAGTTGGAGATGAGTTGGAATATGCTGACGAGGTTACTTTAGGCCGTAGTATTTTAAACAGAATCCCCTTCGAAAATGCAATCAAAGCGTCTTAAAAAATGTTACAATAAATATAAGTAAAAGACGTTATTTTTAGTACTTTCGCAAATTAATATAGTAATAAAGTGTTTTAATTGATGATATGTCAAAATTTGAATTAAAATTACCACAAATGGGAGAGAGTGTTGCAGAAGCAACATTGACTACTTGGTTAAAAGAAGTTGGCGATACTGTAGAAATGGATGAACCTGTTTTTGAAATAGCGACAGACAAAGTAGATTCAGAAGTGCCAAGTGAAGTGGAAGGTATATTGGTGGAAAAATTTTTTAAGGTAGATGATGTTATCGCTGTTGGTCAAACAGTGGCAATAATTGAAATAAAGGGTAAAGAAGAAAAGCCAATAGAAATAACAATAGCTACCGAAGCAGTTCCACAAGCGCAAACCATCGAAGACGAGATTAAGGTAGCTGAAGATGCCACCCATACGCCTGCTGCACAACAGACAGATGCTGATCGCTTTTATTCTCCTTTAGTTAAGAATATTGCAAAAGAAGAAGGTATATCAATCCAAGAACTCGATGCCGTTGCTGGTTCAGGTAAAGATGGAAGAGTAACAAAAGACGATATTTTAAGTTTTATTGACGAAAGAAAATCAAACCCACAGACAGCAACAAACACTGTAGTAAAAGAAGCACCTCAACCTGAACCTCAAAAAACCTTAGCTCAAGCTCAACCCAATGCAAGCGCTGAAAAACCGAAAGAGAACATAAGCTCTGTCGCCTCAGTATCAGCCAATGGTAATGAAGTTATTCCTATGAGTAGAATGGGCAAGCTTATTGCACAATATATGGTAGATAGTATTTCAACTTCTGCTCATGTTCAAAGTTTTGTTGAAGTTGACGTTACCAATATGGTAAATTGGCGGCATAAAGTTAAAGATATATTTGAAAAGCGCGAAGGCGAGAAATTGACTTTTACGCCCATATTTATGGAAGCTGTAGCAGTGGCTTTAAAAAAGTATCCCATGATGAATGTTTCTGTTGATGGCGATAATATTATAAAAAAGAAAAATATTAATATAGGTATGGCAGCCGCTTTACCTGACGGTAATTTAATTGTTCCGGTTATAAAAAATGCAGATCAATTAAACTTAGTCGGAATGGCTAGAGCTGTAAATGATTTAGCCGCCAGAAGTAGGGATAACAAGTTAAAACCAGACGAAATAAAAGAAGGCACTTATACAGTAACCAATGTTGGTACTTTTGGTAGTGTTTTTGGTACCCCAATCATCAATCAGCCCCAAGTTGGTATTCTTGCTTTAGGTGCTATCAGGAAAGTACCGTCGGTGATAGAAACTAATGAAGGTGATTTTATTGGCATCCGTAGTAAAATGTTTTTATCGCACAGTTATGATCATAGAGTTATAAACGGGGCACTTGGCGGAATGTTTGTAAAAACTGTTGCCGATTATCTTGAAGCTTGGGATATAAATAGGGAAGTTTAAAGAGTTATGAAGTACTTAAAGCTCCAATTAGGAGCTTTTTTTAATTTATAAGCTTTTCAAATTTTTTCAGCGTATTGAAAAACTTATATTTGTGCAAATTATAAAAAAATGCAACTAAAGTTGACAAGACCAATTTGTTTTTTTGACCTAGAAACCACAGGCATAAACGTGGCAAAAGACCGAATTGTTGAAATTGCTATTTTAAAAATTTTTCCCAATGGGAATCAGGAAAGTAAAACTTGGCTTGTAAATCCGGAAATGCAAATTCCCGATGAAGTAATTGCTGTTCACGGAATTACCAACGAAAAAGTGGCCAATGAGCCTACTTTTAAGGAACTATCCAAGGAGATTTTTAAAATGATAAAAGATAGCGATTTGGGCGGTTTTAATTCTGATCGCTTTGATATTCCCTTATTAGCTGAAGAAATGCTAAGGGCAGAAATAGATTTTGATATGAAAAATACCGTTTCTGTAGATGTTCAAACTATTTTTCATAAAATGGAAAAAAGAACCTTAGGTGCTGCCTATAAATTTTATTGTGATAAAGATTTAACGGATGCGCATAGTGCTGAGGCAGATACCAACGCAACCTACGAAGTGCTTTTATCACAGTTAGATAGATATCCAGAATTAGAAAATAATATTAAAAAATTAGCTGAATTTTCATCTCATAAAAGAACCGTTGATTTTGCTGGGTTTATAATTTTTGATGAGGAAGATGAAGAAATTTTTTCGTTCGGTAAGCATAAAGGAAAAAAAGTCCATGCCGTTTTAGAAGATGAACCCGGTTATTTTAGTTGGATATTAAATGCAGATTTCCCTTTATACACCAAAAAAATTCTGACCCAAATTAAACTGAGTAAATTAAATAATAAATTAAGTTAATACTGTGACTAATGACCGTATTCCTTAATTCAGTAAAAGTATAAGCTCAAGAAGTATTTTTTGATGAGATAGTTTGTGATTACATAACAAACCTTGATATCTTGTTTTTTGATATGAGCTTTTTAAATATATAGAATATCTTTTGAAAGGAAGAATTGCATTTTTTCTCATCTTGTATTTAAAAACCGAATCAATACCAGCTCTTTAAATTATAACTATACTTTTGTTCAAAAAAAATAGACTATTAAAGCAAGTATATTTGATGATGGGATGGTTTTTGGAGCTTAATGAATTTAGGTTCTGAAAATTTGCACAACTTGGTTAAATACTGTCAGTATTTAAGCTAATGGTTTTTGTGAGGAAAAATGGATAAGTTCGGTTGTGAAATTTAAGGGTTACTCGTAAACTTGATTCTTATAATTGAGAGGTAGTAACAGTAAAATAATTTGTTTTAAAAAAAGTATGAAGATAATTTGTATCGGTAGAAATTATACCGCTCATATAGAAGAATTGCAAAATGAAAAACCAACAGAACCTGTAGTTTTTATAAAGCCTGACTCTTCTGTATTGCCAAAAGAACAAGATTTTTATATTCCTGAATTTTCGAATGATATTCATTATGAGGTAGAGGTTTTGGTGAAAATTAAAAAAGTAGGGAAGCATATTGAAGAAAAATTTGCGTCTAATTACTACGATGAAATAGGTTTAGGGATAGATTTTACTGCGCGTGATATACAACAAGCGCTCAAGGAAAAAGGCTTGCCATGGGAAAAAGCTAAAGGTTTTGATGGTGCTACAGTTATTGGACAATGGTTACCTAAAACAAATTTCAAAAATTTAAATGATTTAAACTTTACACTTTCAAAAAATAAAGAAATAGTTCAAAATGGCAATACTCAGTTAATGCTTTGGAAGATAGACGAAATTATAGCGTATGTAAGTACATTTTTTACATTAAAAAAAGGAGATATAATATTCACGGGCACACCTTCGGGTGTTGGTGGAGTAAAAACTAATGATTACCTTTCAGGTTGCCTAGAAGGCATAGAAATGTTTCATTGTAACATCAAATAAAATGATATACAGTTTGGATAAACTAAAGGAATTGGCAGATGGAGATGAGGATTTTATTCAATCTTTGGTAGCAGTATTTTTGGATGAAGTTCCAGAAGATTTAGGGCAACAAGAAGTAGCGATAAAACAAAAAAACTATCCATCTATTTATCAATTAGCTCATAAAATAAAGTCAAATGTGGATTTACTTGGAATGGAACACACTTGTGCCGTTCCTTTAGAAATAGAAAATTTAGGAAAACAAGGGAATATAGGGGAACAATTAGATAAAATTTTCCCAATCTTGAAAAATGATATTCATCAAGTAGTTTCTGAACTTAAAAAGAACTTTAATCTTTAATGTTTGCAGAAATAATTACTATCGGCGATGAAATTCTCATTGGCCAGATTATTGACACAAATTCCGCTTTTATTGCCCAAGAGCTCAATAAAATTGGTGTTTCGGTGGTTCAGATAACTTCTATACAAGATGATAAAACTCATATTCTTAAATCTTTAAAGGATGCAGAGTCGAGAGCAGATATTGTACTTATTACTGGCGGTTTAGGACCAACTAAAGACGATGTTACCAAAAATACGCTTTGCGAATATTTTAATGATCATTTGGTCGAGGATGAGTCCGTTCTACAGCATATAGAAAACATTTTTAAAAAATATAGTATTGCACCTTTACTGCAAGTCAATAAAAACCAAGCTTTAGTGCCTTCAAAAGCACAAGTTTTGCCCAATGAATTTGGCACTGCACCCGGAATATGGTTGAAAAACAACCAAACCGTTTTTATCTCTATGCCTGGTGTGCCTTTTGAAATGAAACATTTGATGCATAACCAAGTGATTCCAAAAATTCAGAAGGAGTTCGATAGAACTTTTATTTTGCATAAAACAATTATTACCTACGGGATGGGAGAGAGTGCACTCGCTCAGAAAATTGAAGATTGGGAAGATAATCTCCCGAAAGATATAAAATTGGCTTATTTGCCAAGTTTAGGAAAAGTGAGGTTGCGGTTAAGTACAAAGGGTAAAAATTTAGACTATCTTGAAGAACAAATTCAATCACAAACTCAAAAACTCTACAGTTTAATTACTGATATAGTTCACACCGAAGATGATGGGCAATCTATAGAAGAAATTATCGCAAAATTACTGACTCAAAAAGGAATGACTTTAGCTACCGCTGAAAGTTTTACAGGAGGTAAAATAGCAGAATTAATCACCCAAATGCCGGGCGCATCAGCATATTTTAAAGGAACTATTGTTAGTTATGCTACAGAAGCTAAAATAAATGTTTTACAAGTTCCAAAAGCTGTCATAGAAAATCAGTCCGTAGTAAGTGCAGCTGTAGCGGAAATTATGGCTCAAAATGTGCGAAAGTTGATGAAAACAGATTTTTCAATTGCTACTACGGGAAATGCGGGACCTACTAAAGGAGACTCAAAAGAAGAAATTGGAACGGTATTTATAGCCATCGCTAGTGAAAAAGGAGTGTTTTCTGAAAAGTTTTCGATGGGTGCTCAACGGGAAAGAGTAGTGCAAAAGTCTGTTTATAAGGCATTTGAGATGCTTCAAAAAGAAATATTAAAATTCTAAAAAAGAAGTTTGTACGTCCCATAAAAAAGATATAAATTTGCATCCTGTTTAAAAATAATACAAACCCTAGCATATGTCAAAAGTTTGCGAAATTACTGGAAAGAGAGCTATGTTTGGAAACAACGTATCGTTTTCTATTAACAAAACAAGAAGAAGGTTCGATGTGAATCTTTCTAAAAAGCGTTTCTACATTCCTGAAGAAGACCGTTGGATTACTTTAAAAGTATCTGCACGGGGATTAAAGTCCATCAATAAAAAGGGGATTTCTGCAGTTTTGAAAGAAGCTAGTGCAAATGGATTAATTAAGTAATCCGAAAAAATATAGTAAGATGGCTAAGAAAGGTAATAGAATCCAAGTAATTTTGGAATGTACAGAGCATAAGGAGTCAGGACAGCCTGGAACTTCAAGATACATTACAACAAAAAACAAAAAGAACACTCCTGATAGAATAGAGCTTAAGAAATTTAATCCTATTTTAAAGAAAATGACTCTTCACAAAGAAATTAAATAAATTTTCGTCAACGCCGAAAATTAAAAAATTTATACATCATGGCAAAGAAAACAGTTGCATCGTTACAAACTAGTTCTAAAAGATTAACAAAAGCCATTAAAATGGTGAAGTCTCCAAAAACTGGTGCTTATACTTTTACAGAATCGGTAATGACTCCAGAAGCCTTAGACGGTTGGTTTAGTAAAAAATAATATTTAAATATACAATGGTTAAAGGCTGCTTTCGAAAGATAGCAGCTTTTTTGTTTCCAATATTGACCTATTTTTGTCTAATATTCAAATTTATATATGTGATTTTTTTACAGCTACTCTAAATGGTTTCGTATTTATCACCTATTTTTCTTCTCTTAAATTTTATTTCTTAACAGATATTATGTACTGATTTTGGTCAGAACAGAAGTATAATGAGCTATTCAATATTTTATTGATTATAAAGGATTGTTATGGCTCATTTCATATCTTTGAAACAAAGAATTTTAAAGTAGTATGAGTTTATTTAAAAAACTGTTTTTTTCTGAAAAAAAGGAAACATTAGATAAGGGTTTAGAAAAAACAAAGGCTTCATTTTTTGGAAAACTGAATAAAGCCATTGCTGGAAAATCAAAAGTAGATGATGATGTTCTTGACAATTTAGAAGAAATTTTAGTAAGTTCTGATGTTGGCGTAACAACCACACTTAAAATTATAAAAGGTATTGAAGCGCGTGTTGCTAAAGATAAGTATGTTGGGACTGATGAATTAAATAAAATTTTAAAAGAAGAAATCGCAATTTTACTGTCAGAAACCAATTCTGGTAACGATGTAGAATTTAGCGTTCCAAAAGATAAAAAGCCTTATGTTATTATGGTTGTGGGTGTCAACGGTGTTGGAAAAACAACAACGATTGGAAAATTAGCGTATCAATTCAAGAAAAATGGATACAAAGTGGTTTTAGGTGCGGGAGATACTTTTAGAGCCGCGGCTATAGAACAATTACAAATCTGGGCAGATAGAGTAGGAGTACCTATTATAAAACAAAAAATGGGTAGCGACCCCGCCTCTGTAGCTTTTGATGCCATAAGCTCGGCGGTAAAACAAGGTGCAGATGTGGTTATTATTGATACCGCTGGGAGATTACACAACAAGATAAATTTAATGAACGAGCTTTCTAAAGTAAGTCGGGTGATGCAAAAAGTAGTACCCAATACCCCTCACGATGTTTTGTTGGTTTTAGATGGTTCCACAGGTCAGAATGCTTTTGAGCAGGCCAGAGAGTTTACAAAAGCTACCAACGTAACTTCATTAGCGGTTACAAAATTAGACGGCACCGCCAAAGGAGGCGTCGTCATCGGAATTTCGGATCAGTTTCAAATACCCGTAAAATATATTGGAGTTGGCGAAGGGATTGAAGACCTTCAGGTATTTAATAAGATTGAATTTGTGGATTCATTTTTCGGTACTAAGTAGTTTGCTAAATGAGAGCTTGTTTTTGTTAATGACGATTTAATGCTGAAGTACAAAGCATTAACTATTAAGTAAAAAATACGAAATTAGAAGTTAGAAGAAAAAAAGAGAAAAGAAAAAAGAAAAAAGAATAGGGAACAGAAAAGTAAAAGTCTAAGTTCTCTTTTCTCTTATCTATATTCTAAAAGAAATAACTAATTAAACCAAAAATTCACCTATGAAAAAGTTACTATTTGTATTCAGTATTTGTTTTTTATTCTTTTCATGTAAAGAAGAAAAAAGTAGGAATGAAAATGTGGTGTTATGGCAACCTTATAACGACTCGTTAGAAGTTGCGCAGAGTGCAGATCACGAAACGGAGAGGATGCGTTATAAACTTATTCAGTCTAAGGTTTTAGATAAAAATGAGGTCTTTTTGCCTCTTTATGATGAGGTTTCCAAAGTTACCGAAGCTGATTATTTAAAATGGAAGCCTTTTATTTTAGAACAAGATATTCCTACGATACAAGCACATATAGCTAAAGGCGATTTGTCTTATGAAAAGCTGGTTTTATTTTATTTATACCGAATTTACAAGTACGAATTGAATAATGAAACAACACTAAATACAATTTTAGCACTCAATAAAAATGTAGTGGATGAAGCTAGAGCCATGGATAAAGCTTCTAAAAAGAATTCTGAAAAAGAACATCATCCTATTTATGGAATGCCAATTTTGTTGAAAGATAATATTGATACGGAGGCTATGAACACCACAGCGGGATCTATTGCGTTGATGAACAATTCGGTTGACGACGCTTTTATTGTTACACAGCTAAAGAAAAATGGCGCTTTAATTTTAGGCAAAGTTAATTTAAGTGAATGGGCTTATTTTTTATGTTCGGGTTGCCCAGTTGGCTATAGTGCTGTTGGCGGACAAACCTTAAACCCTTATGGCAGAAAAATATTTGAAACAGGGGGTTCTAGTGCAGGTAGCGGCACATCAGTAGCTGCCAATTATGCGGTTGCGGCGGTGGGATCCGAAACTTCTGGTTCCATTTTATCGCCTTCTAGTCAGAATTCTGTGGTTGGTTTAAAACCAACTATTGGTTTATTAAGTAGAAGCGGAATTGTGCCTATTTCCAGCACCCTAGATACGCCTGGCCCTATGACTAAAAATGTAATTGATAACGCTATTTTGTTATCTGCCATGACAGGAAAAGATGTTGCCGATGCTAAGTCAGTAACAACCGATGCCGATTACTTAAATGCAGCTTCAATTTCAAATTCTTTAGAAGGTAAGCGTTTTGGAGCCTTTAAAAATTTAATGGAGAACGATGCTATTTATGCAGCAACCATGGCAAAATTAACGAGCATGGGGGCTACTATTGTTGAATTTACTCCAGAACAAATAGACCTACCAGGATTTTTGAGTATTTTAAATATAGATATGAAGAACGATCTTCCTTCATATATCAAAGCAAATGTAAAAAATAAAGACGGTGTAAAAGTAACTTCTATTGCAGATGTAATTGCTTTTAATAATCAAGATTCACTGACTAGAATTCCTTACGGTCAATCTTTATTTGAAGGTATTATGGCAGATACTACCTCGGCTGAGGAATTAGCAAGCATCATCCAGAATCTGGAAGTATCAAGTCGTTCTTTTTTTGATAAAATATTAGATGGGGATAATCTAGATGCTATTTTGAGTATTAATAATTACCACGCAGGCTTTGCTGCGGTGGCAAAATATCCAGCGTTAACCATTCCTATGGGATACAAAGCTACAGGCGAACCCATAAGTTTAACTTTTATCGCAAAGCAGTTTCAAGAAGCTAAATTATTGCAATTAGGTGCAGCTTATGAAAAAGGCAATAAAATCAGGAAAATGCCCAAAGCCTTTGTCAATTAATCAATAAAAGATAACCTTTTGAAAGATTCTTATTCGGTTTAAGAAGAAAGTATTTACCTAATCTCTAGGTTGCTTTTTTAATTTTTTATATTTCAAAAAAGATGATTTGAGTTTCAGTCAGACTTTTAATATCAATATTTACGACACCTATTTTGTTTTCCAAAGTTTTAGTGTTGTTCTTTTTTTTTAATTGTGCTTACAACCTTTATTTTCTATTTGGCACGGACAATCAGGTGGCGCTATCAAAATAAGTGGGGAAATATTATGGTAATATTGATGACCATAGCGATGTTAATTTGTTTTGATTCGTTTGTTTCTCAAATCGATATGTTTGCGACCTTTGCTCTTGAGCATTCAGATAAAAATATTGCTTCTTTCACCGATTACTCAATCAAATCATTAATCCTAGCCCACAAGTCATTATCAAAATTTGAAAGACCAAAGTTGACATCATCGCCAGCGTCACCCATTCTGATAACCACTAATTCTTTACTTGGTACTACATATATTTTTTGGTCATTTTTTCCTAAAGCAGCATACATGTCGGCAGGAGCATTCGGAATTAAAGAGCCATTGAACTGGAATTGCGCTTGAGGTAATCGATAACTAGATTTCCCGTTGAGCCACCACAAATAACCATAAGCCTGATTGATATTTTGAGATGTATTCACAGCCTCGTTTAAAAAATCTTTTGGAATTATTTGTTGATTCTCCCATTTTCCATCAGCAGATATCAAAAGGCCAAAGCGCGCCATACTTCTGGTATTACTCCAATATACGCTCAATTCGCCGAGGGTTATCCAATTACCAGTCATCCCAATTTTATCTCTTAATTTCGAATTAAAATAAGTGTTCCAGGCTATATTACTTTTTTCGGAAATTATATCTTGTAATTTTACATAAACGGGAGCATAGGCCCAACGATTTCCAGCATCAGCAACATATTGTAAATTACTGGGCGAAACATCATCGCCTAAAGTGTCGTCTAAGCCAGAAGTCATTGTTAAAAGATTTTTAACGGTAATTAGGCTTTCCTTCGCTAGAGGAGCACTTGTCCAGCCATTACCCAAATAATCGGATACTTTATTATTGATATTGATGAGACCTTCTTCTTGTGCGATTCCAGTAACAGCGGTCTTTAAAGTTTTTCCAGCACTAGCCCAATACCAAACTTTAGAGGTATCGTGAGTATTCATGTACTCTTCTAAAACTATTTTACCCTTGTGGAGCACTATAAAGCTTTTGGTGTTTTTTTCTTGTAGAAAATCGATTAGGGCTTGTAATTTTTCCTGTTTCCAATTTAAGTCTTGAATGCTTGTTGTTTCCCAAGTACTTGAGCCTATAGGTGGAAAATAAGTTTCATCGCTATTAGTTTCTTCATTTGATTCTCTGTCTATTGAGCAAGCGATAAAACCAATCGCAAACAGTATAAAAAGTAGATATTTTGTTGTTTTCATTGGGATAGATTTTTTAATAAAATAAGAAAATAATCAAAACTCTCAAAAATATTTTTTTTAAGGTGATTTTTATTCTTTTTAACAATAAGAATGTAGTTTTTATTTTTTTAGGATACTTTTGGCTTTGTCCTTTTGTAAGGATTTCTATATTTAAAAGACCAACTTCTCGAAAAACAACACAATGAATAAGGGAGCAAATACAACACAAGAAGATCCAAATATTATTAAATGGGCACTTAAATTTGCAACATCTGCAGGAATTGCTGGAATACTTTGTTGTGTCGCTCCGGCAGTTTTATTTATGTTCGGATTAATGGGTGGTATTTACGCCATTTCCTTCGCTGATTTTTTTTACGCTGAAGATGGCTCAATTGGTCTTGGTTCATGGATATTAAGAGGCCTAGCGGTTATTATTGGTTTGTTTGGTGTTTATATGTTTAGAAAGAAACAAAACCAGTGTTCAATCAATCCAAAACGTAAAAAGAAAAACCTTATTTTAATGACTATTATAACGATTGTTCTTGGTGTAGGTATATTTCTATCCTTAGAAAAATTGTCGTCTTGGTATTTTAACAAACATATTGTTCCTGCTCAACAAGAAGAATTTAGAAAGATGGATCAAAACAAAAAGTAAACTCTAATTCACAACTAATTATTCGCCATTTCTCCTGCTTTTTTAGACAAAATTTCACTACTACCTACTATTTCATAAAATGGATTTAGAATAGATAATCTCTTAATGGAAATAAATTAAAAAATAACAGTTCATTAAGGTTTTTTTAAATCCAAATACATTGCAGCCAATATTCCAAATAGATCCGTTTTTTATCTAAAATAGAAACTAAATATAGAACTCGTTCATATTTAATCAAAATACCGGTTCAATAATTATCTCGGTTAAAACCGCGTTTGCAATAAAACATTCTGTATGTGCACGGTGGTGCATTTCATCTATTATAGTTTTATCCGGAATGTTATCTCCTGTAAAGGTTATTTTTGGCCTCAAATAAAGTTTTGTTATCGTCATTCTTGATTTTTCATTTTTCCCTAATATCGCTACTGCATTATCTTCATAAATTTCTATGATGTATTTTTTCATTGACGCGACAGCTAGAAAGGTGAGCATGTGGCAACTTGCCAAAGAAGCGGCAAAAGCTTCTTCAGGGTTTACAAATTCTTTTTTGCCAAGATATTCAGGAGCAGCAGATGCCTTGACATCAGTCCCACCTTCGAATTTCCATCTATGCGTACGATCATACTTTTTATAAGAGAAATCTTCTGACTCATTTTCCCAAAGTAAATTAACTTTATGTTCTGACATGACTATTTTTTTAATGAATTAGATTTATTATTGTGGTTTGTGTTTCTTATTTTTATGATTATTTTTTTTACCCTTCTTTCCTTCATTATCAAAACGGGTTATGCTATCCTGGCCTACAACGTTTGTATAAAACAAGGGCTTGGCAACTAAAGATTTATTATTATTTTGCGTTTTATCCTTCAAATCATCCAATTTACTACCATCTTTATTCAACGTCTCATCGTTGATGTAGCATTCAAATTTATTAGTATCTCCCTTGGAAAAATTGGGATAATGAGTCGCAAAAGGAGAATCAGTTTTAAAATTAGTGGACCAAGTATAACAGCATATATAACTTCCACAAGGACCAATATCACCAATACGATTGGCTTCCTCACGCATCCCAATTTGACGCATTTCAATGCGTATATGAAAGGCTTTGGACAGGTATTTAATTAACTCCCGATAATCCACACGTCCTTTGGCGGTGTAATAAAATGTGGCTTTAGATGTATCGCCCTGATAATCTACATCGGTTAGTTTCATAGATAAGCCAAGCTCTTTAGTTAAAACACGTGCTTTATACAAAGTATCTAATTCCAACTCTTTGGCCCGCTTCCATTTAGTTACATCAGCAGGATTTGCGCTGCGATAGATTTTTTTAATCACATCCTCCGTTCTCACATTGTTTTTCTTGAGCTGCATCCTTACTAATTCACCGGTTAAGGAAACATGTCCAACATCATGACCTCCCATATTGCCATCTACAACGACCAATTCTCCACTTTTGAAATATATGTTTTGATGATTAAGATAGAATTCCTTACGGGATCCTTTGAATTTTACCTCTACAATATTGCAAACTTTATAATTAGGAGGCATAACAATACCTGCCATCCAGTCATATACATCTGACTGACTACAACCATACGTAAGACCCGAGCCTTTACTTTTGACGCCCCCAGAAACAGAAGAACCTTCTGTTGAATAATTATCCATATTAACCTATATATTAATTCCCTTTCGAGAGTGTATGTACCTTTAAAATCTCTGTTTAATAAAATACTAGGAAACAATCAAAATTCATCTTCATCAATGCCTATCAGCATATTATAAGCTTCTTGTAATTCTAACAGCGTTTTTGCATCCTTAATTTTTTTCGCAATCTCAATTCCATTTTTATAAATTTCAATTGCTTTCTCTACTTCATTCAGCGACTCATATAATTTCCCCAATTGATAGTAGCTCGCAACATAGTTTTCATCATCCTTTATCAATTTCAAAAAGTAATCTCTCGCAGTATCATTTTCCTCAACCCTAACATATTCTAATGCCAATGCGTATTTCAGAAAAGAATCATTGAAGTCCTCCTTTAAAAATTCTTGTAATTGTTCAATCCTACTTTTCATTATTTTGTTTTTTCTATTGCAATATTTTTCTAAACGGAAATGAAATATTTGATGGCTCTAATTGAGCGGTGGCAAACTGGTAAAATAACAGTTGAAATTGATGGTGATTTAATTTGTCTAAAAGCAATATATTAAATTCATTCATATCAAGATTTTGAATGAATTGCAAACCGGCAAAACCGCCTCCAACGACAATAATATTTTTTTAATGTTCATTTTAATTTTCCGTATTGCTAACTTTTTTCCAAGGGCACTTCGCAATTTTGCTATAATGCTGCTTTGGTATTTACGAGGTTATTGAATACCGTTATCCCTTTTTGTCCTTCTGAAAATATGAGTAAATTTTCGAGTTCAGAAATAGGACACAAAATGATTTTTCCCTACCCGATTTCGTCATTCAGGTGGGCATTTTTCCGTAAACAATATTCCCTCTGTCAAGCAGAGCATTATTTCCACCTAAGTCTGATTCTAATTGCTGAATGAATTTTACCGACTTGTCAATTCTGCATCCTCTGGCAGAAGTCGTTTTTTCATCTACACATGCTATAATAAAACGATTGTGAAAGATTTCAATGCAAGCGCTCATCGTTTTTCCGTGTGAAGTCCATTCAGAAATAAAACCTTCTGCTTTATTTTTTAGTTGCTTACTTTCACTTTCAGAAAACTCGTGGATGGATTGGTATATTTATACCCGTGAGTGCAATGGCATATCTTTAAAATTTATTATTTTATAGCCTTATTGTTAACAATGCTCTTCAAAAGCGGCCTTTAGGTTATCGGCAATAAGCCCTGCCGATCTTCCTTCAATATGGTGTCGTTCTATAAAATGAACCAATTTTCCATCTTTGAACAATCCTACACAAGGCGATGACGGAGGAAAGGGTAGAAAATGTTTGCGTGCTTGTTCAGTGGCTTCATTGTCAAAGCCGGCAAACACAGTTGTAATACGGTCAGGGCGCTTGGTTTCTAATAATGAAAGTTTTACTCCTGGGCGTGCGGCACCTGCAGCACATCCACAAACTGAATTAACCACTACTAATACGGTGCCTTTTGAGTTAACGGCAGCATCTACTTCCGCAGCTTTGCGTAGGTCTTCAAAACCAACAGAGGTAAGTTCTTCCTTCATTGGCATTACTAATTGTTCTGGATACATAGTGTAAAATTTAAGAATTAAAATAAATTCAAGGTTTTTAAGAGAACCCTTATAAACTCAATATAATTTTTTATTTATACTCGTAATTATAAATTATTCGCTTGACCCTATATTAAAAACAGGATAAAAGTTATGCTTTATAAGAACCTTAATTGAATTATTGCGCGATAGCAAATATCAATTTTAATCTTTTACCATTTAACATCTGCCACCTTAACTATCGGTTCTTTTGCATTTTGTATAGACACTTGTTGTGCCACCTTACGCGCCATTTCCATATAGGCAAGAGCTTGCGGTGTGTTATTTTGAAGTACAGCTGGGTTACCCGAATCACCAGACTCGCAGATGCTCTGCACTAATGGTATTTCACCCAATAATGGAACTTCTAATTCTTCTGCAAGTTTTTTTGCTCCGTCTTTACCAAAAATGTAATATCGTTTCTCAGGCTCGTCTGGCGGACTGAAATAAGACATGTTTTCTACAATACCTAAAACAGGTACATTTATTGATGGTAACTGAAACATTCCAACTCCTTTTTTTGCATCTGCTAAAGCCACAAATTGAGGAGTACTTACAATTACAACGCCATTCAAAGGAATAGCGCCAACTAACGTTAAATGAATGTCGCCGGTTCCCGGAGGTAAATCAATAATCATATAATCCAATTCCCCCCAATGTGCTTCCTGAAACAATTGAACAACCGCTTTTGACGCCATGGGCCCCCGCCATACAAGGGCTTGGGAAGTATCCACGAAAAAACCGATAGATAATAATTTAACACCAAAACTTTCTATGGGAATCATTTTACTTATACCATCAATCTCTTTACTCATTGGTTTTGCATCCATTACATCAAACATAATGGTTTGTGAGGGACCATAAATATCGGCATCCACCAAACCAACCGATGCACCTAACTTCACTAAAGCTAAAGCTAAGTTGGAAGCCACTGTTGATTTCCCGACACCGCCTTTGCCCGATGCTACCCCAATAATATTTTTTACGTTTGGCAACATAGGCCCACTATTTTTACGTGCCGTTACATTAGAAGACATTTTTACATTTACAATAGCTTCCTCATCTATATAATGCAAGACTGCATTTACACAAGCCTTATGAATCATCTCTTGCATTGGGCAGGCAGGCGTTGTAAGTACTACGGTAAAATCTACATTTTTACCAGTTACTTCTAAGTCCTTTATCATACCAAGCGTTACCAAGTCTTTTTTTAAATCAGGATCATCTACATTCTTTAAGGCTTCTAAAACTTGTTCTTTAGTTATATTCATTTTTGTCCTTTTTTTAAATGTTATTTCTTATTAACTTCTCTAATCATAACCATTTTATCATCCCCTACAGAAACCAAATAATTATTAAAAGAACTCCAAATTAATTTGTTTACAGAATGTGTATGTGCTTCAAAATTTTCTTTTGTGATGCGTTTTAAAATTTGGTACGTTTCTGCATCCCAAATTTTTATGGTTTTATCACGACTGGCAGTTGCAAATAAGGTTGCGTCAGGATTAAATACGATATCGTAAATAGCCCAATTATGCGCAGGAATTGATTTTACTAATTCATAATCTCCTACTTTCCAAATATTCAAATGAGCATCTCTTCCGCCTGTTAAAAGGAATTTACCATCGGGACTATATCGCACAGTATTTGCTCCAATAATTTTTTCTGCAAGTTGATGTGCAATAAAATCTTTTTTATAATCCAATGTATGCAGGTCAAATATGAGAATATTGGAATCCCCTAAGGCAACAGCTATTTCGGAAGTCATATCATTAAAATCAATACTGCGGACTTTCTTTTGTGATAGTTTTTTCATTTTAAGTAATGACAAATTATCAAGATCACATACTGCAAAGTTGCCGTCGCCACCGGCTGTATAAAAGCAATTGGTTTTTAATGAATATTTTATATCAAAAACGGGTGCCTGATGATGTTGCAGTATTTTAATTTCTTCTTTTTTCTCTAAATCAATAACATGAATACTACCTGTAGTTGTTCCTGCGAGCAATATGTTTTTTTCAGGAATGTGACAAATGGTGTAAATTGGGGCTGGTAATGCCGCTGAAAATTTTTCGGCTTGTAGCGTTTCTAAATTCCATAATGCAATATATCGATCACTGCCACCGGTAAAAACAGTATGTTCAGAGAAACCTTTATCCATTGCGTATACACAACCGCTGTGTCCGGTAAGTGTTGCGATGTGTGCTACATCAATCGCAATTTTATTTGTTTTTTCCATACCTGATTATTGTCTTGTTTATCTTTTTAACAATACGTTTAAAATTACTTTTGCTTTACAAAATTAATAACGCCACCTTTTAAGATATGTTCAACTTGTCTCTCACTGATACTGTAAGTAAGTGGAATTTTAATATTTTTTCCAACTACAATTGCTATTACTGAATCTCTGTTTTTGATCGCTGTCCTTAGGCCTTCTATCCGTAAAACATCGCCTTGTTCTAATTTGTCCCAGTCGCTTTTATTTTTGAATTCGAAAGGAATCATACCAAAATTAATCAAGTTCTGCCAACCGATACGTGCATAAGATTTGGCAATAGCAAACTTTTGTCCAAGATACCGAGGAGATAGTGCAGCGTGCTCTCTACTTGAACCTTGTGCGTAATTTTCGCCTGCTATAACACAAAATCCTGTATGTGTTTTTTGATTTTGAACGGCTCGATCATAGAAACTTTGGTCAATGGCATAATACGCATATTTACTGAGCTCTGGAATATTTGAACGTAAAGGCAATACATCAGCACCTGCTTTCAGGATTCCATCAGTTGAGATGTCATCTCCCATTTTTAACAGGATAGGGATTTCTAGTTCATCCGGAAGTTCTTCAAAATCAGGAAGGGTTTTAATGTTTGGTCCCTTTACCAATTCTGGAGATATTTCAGTTGGAGCAATCAGCAACTTTTTATTTATCTTGATTTGTGTTGGGGCTGTCCATTTTGGATACGTAATATTCATTAAAGACTCGAGGTCTCGAGGATCAGTTATTTTTCCAGTAATTGCGGCTGCCATAGCCGTTTCTGGACTGCATAGGTATACTTGGTCATCAAGTGTTCCCGAACGTCCTGGGAAATTACGTGGCATCGTTCGGATACTGATTGT
>Ga0209284_10001590_pt1 | contig 34342 bp, 31 predicted proteins | sample FRY03_FD_187211 | JGI IMG/M metagenome (GOLD analysis project Ga0209284, IMG submission 187211) | Freshwater microbial communities from Lake Fryxell liftoff mats and glacier meltwater in Antarctica - FRY-03 (SPAdes) (version 2) | ecosystem: Environmental > Aquatic > Freshwater > Ice > Glacier... | reverse complement strand
AAACCATGCGGAAAATCTAGCGAAGCTGCTCAAGCACGATGAAAATTCAGAAAAATCGACTCCCGAAGTCGCATGCTGCACCCCAATATTTGGGATTTTTTAGTTTTGCAAGAGGCTCTCCTGGAACAGATTCACCGGCAGGCCCGGTACATCGACACGGGTCGAGAACACACAGCCCGATTCGGGCATCAACGCCAGCTCCCGGGCCGACCGGTTGTGGCGTGCGGTCGTGATGTAGAGCGTCTTGAGGTCATCGCCACCAAAACAGGGCATGGTCGGGCACATGACCGGCGTGGCGATTTCGGCCAGGATGCGACCGTCGGGCGCGAGCTTGAGCAGGCGTCGACCCTCGAACATCGCCACGTAGTAATTGCCCTCGGTGTCGACTGCCGCGCCGTCGGGGCGCCCGCCGTAACCGTCCATGCCACTGTGCCAGCCTTGGGGCTTGGGCGCGAAACGATGAAACACGCGCTCGCCCTGCATGGTGTTCTTATATGGATTCCAGTCCCAGGTCCAGATCGTGTGCTGGGCGGTGTCGGCCCAGTAAACCTGGTCCTGGGCCGGCGACCAGGCCAGACCATTGGCAATGGTGGCGCCGCCGGCCATGCGCTGCACATGGGGGGTGCGGCCGTCACGGCAATCCAGTGCCAGCAGTTCGGCCTTGGGGGCCGTGCGGGGTTCGTACATCGTGCCGGCCCAGAAACGTCCCAACGGATCGGCCTTGCCATCGTTGAATCGCGTCGTCATGACGTCATGGTCGATTCGGTGCAGCAGGCGCAGTCCGACGCCCCACTCATGGGCGCGGTAGATTCCGTCGCGCAGGGCCACAACCAGGCCGCCGCTGGCAGCCGGCGCGATACAGCCGGGCTCCATAGGCATGTCCCAGCTCTGAGCCGCCCCGGTCACCGGATTGGCGCGCAGGAGCTTGCGTCCCGGAATATCCACCCAGTACAACAGCCGTTCCCGCGGATGCCAGAACGGTGACTCTCCCAATGCGCTGGGCTCTTGCGTGACGGTGTGCCAATTCATATTGCCGGTCCTGTTTCGATCCGCATGGTAGCGCTATGGGATTGACCCGGCTGCAGGATGCGCACTCCCAGGTGCTGCATGCGCGTTGTGTCCGCGCCCGCCATATTCACCGCGTTGTTGACGTGGCTGACCGGTTCAACCGCGACGAAATCGCAGCCGGCGTGGGTGAACACCACCAGATGATCGAGGCTTGAACGCAGCCGCACCGTCATCTCGCCGTCCTGCAACACAACCTCGCCATGCCAGCCATCGAAGCAGTGGTCGATGTCCAGGGCGCTGCAGGGGCTATCAATACCGCTGCTGATCGTGCGCTCCGTGGGCAGTTTGTCGGGCCCCATCTCCCAACGCCCAACAGCCTCGAAGCGGATACGTGACCCCGGACGTTTGACAAAGAAGGGATGCCAGCCCAGACCAAACGGCGCCGGCTGGTCGGACTGGTTGGTGGCGCTGAGCGTGACCTCCAGCGCGTCCGGACCCAATCGCAGGGCCTGCGAACAATCGAAGTCAAACGGCCAGCTGGCGTCGGCCCGGTGCTCGAACGACAGCAGCGCGAAGGCGTCATCTGCCTCGAGCACCTGCCATGGGCGCATCCAGGCCACGCCGTGGATCGCATGGGGCTCCGGTGCAAAGTTGCGTACCAGCGGATGGCTGGTGCCATCCCACAGCAGGCTCGCCTGGCCGACCCGATTCGAAAACGGCACCAGCGGATAACAGCCCGAAAGCCGCACCTGGGTCAGCCCGTGCGCCGGGGTCGAGCGCAACACGGGGTGATCGTTCCACCACAGACCCGCGATGGCAGCGCCCAGTTGCGCAGACACCTCGCAGCGCATCGCGCCGGAGCGAAGAATCACGGATGGAGTCATGGGCTTGCCACTGTGTTTTCCCATATTTTGCCTGCCAGGCGAAAAGCAAAAAAAGTCCGCGTCTCCCGAAGGATTACGCGGACCCCATACTACCTTGGTGAGCCGACAAAAATTTCCACCGACTGCAGCCCCTGTGAACAAGGGACTGCAGCCGGGCTCCGGGTCAACGGCTATAGGCCGTCTCGCCGTGGGACCGGATGTCCAGACCTTCTCGCTCGTCTTCTTCGCTCACACGCAGGCCGATCACCATGTCGGCGATCTTGTAGGCGATGAAGGCCACGACCGACGACCAGACCATGGTGATGAGCACGCCTTCGGCCTGAACAAACACCTGGTGGCTGATCGAAAAGTCGGCAGCGCCGGTGCCGCCCAGAGCGGGCGCAGTGAATACGCCGGTAAGCAGGGCACCGAGGATGCCGCCGACGCCGTGCACGCCAAACACGTCCAACGAGTCGTCTGCTCCCAGCATCTTCTTGAGACCCGAAACACCCCACAGGCACAGGAAACCTGCCAGCATGCCGATGATGATGGCGCCCATCGGCCCCACCGAGCCGCATGCCGGCGTGATGGCCACCAAGCCAGCGACTGCACCCGAAGCCGCACCCAGCATGGAGGCCTTGCCCTTGTGCAAAGCCTCACCGGCAGACCAGGCCAGCACCGCTGCGGCGGTCGCAAACAAGGTGTTGATGAAGGCCAGCGTCGCACCACCGTTGGACTCCAGGTTGGAGCCGGCGTTGAAGCCGAACCAGCCCACCCACAAGAGCGACGCACCGACCATGGTCAACGTCAGGCTGTGCGGCGCCATGGCTTCCTTGCCATAACCGACCCGCTTGCCCACCATGTAGGCACCCACCAGACCGGCCATGGCCGCGTTGATGTGCACGACGGTGCCGCCGGCAAAGTCGAGTGCGCCCTTGCCCAGCAGATAGCCACCCGAGCCCCACACCATGTGGGCGATCGGCAGGTAGCTGAACGTGAACCACAACACCGAAAACAGCAGCACCGCACTGAAACGGATGCGCTCAGCGAACGATCCGACGATCAGTGCGCAGGTGATGCCGGCGAACGTGGCCTGGAAGGCAATGAAGATGAACTCGGGGATCTTGACGCCCTTGGTGAAGGTGTCGGCCAGGGAGGCCGTGGTCACGCCCTTGAGGAACAGCTTGTCCAGATTGGCAATGATCAGGCCTTCGCCGCCGAACGCCAGGCTGTAGCCGTAGACGGCCCACAACACCGATATCAGCGAGAACACGACCATCACCTGCATCAGCACCGACAGCATGTTCTTGCTGCGCACCAGGCCGCCATAAAAGAGCGCCAGACCCGGCACCACCATCAGGATGACGAGGATGGTGGAAACCATCATCCAGGCCACGTCGCCTTTGTCCACGGTGGGAGCGGGCTCCGAAGCGGCAGCGGTGGTGGCGGCTGGCGCAGCGACAGCCACGGCAGGGGCAGCGGTTGCCGTGGCGTCAGGCGACGTGGCCGCTTCCGTGACAGGAGCAGGTGTGGCCTGGGCCATGACGGCGACAGAGCCCAGCGCCAGGCCGAGCCCGAGTGTCAGGGACAGGAGTAGTCTCTTCACAGTGCTTCCTTTCCGGTTTCGCCGGTGCGTATCCGCACCACTTGTTCAAGTGCGAATACGAATACCTTGCCGTCGCCGATCTTTCCGGTGCGGGCCGCGGTTTCAATGGCTTCGATGACCTGCTCTGCCAACTCGTCAGAGACGGCCACTTCGATCTTCACCTTGGGCAGGAAATCGACCACGTACTCCGCGCCACGGTATAGCTCCGTGTGGCCCTTTTGCCGACCAAAGCCTTTGACCTCGGTCACGGTGATGCCCTGCACCCCGATGGTGGACAAGGCTTCTCGCACCTCGTCCAGCTTGAACGGCTTGATAACGGCTGCAATCATTTTCATTTCCGGCTCCTGTCAAAAGTTGTGTGTCACGCCAGCCACCAGGCCATCACGATCCGGGGCCAAGGCGCGTTTTTGGCGTCGTGATGCAGTTCGGTGAGACGTGGCGTACCAAGGACTTGAAGCACGGACCGTGCCAGCCCCGTCATTTACCGTGCGGATGCCCGGCAACCGCGTTCGCACTGCAATGGAAACCCCACGCCGCCAAGCCAGCCAACGGCGGCGAGTGCACGTTATTGGTGCGCAAGCGACTCAACAAGCGCTGTGGCGCGCACCGAAACAAGGAATCTCTGCCATGAGCCTGTCGTTGGTCCAAAGTTGTGCCCTGCTCGGCCTGCAGGCCGCCGACGTGACGGTTGAGGTCCATCTGGCCAACGGTCTGCCCTGTTTCACCCTGGTCGGTCTGGCCGACGTGGAGGTCAAGGAAGCGCGTGAACGGGTGCGCTCGGCGATCCTGAACTCTGGCCTCGAATTCCCGCACAACAAGCGCATCACGGTCAACCTCGCGCCGGCCGACCTGCCCAAGGACTCCGGCCGCTTCGACCTTGCGATTGCCTTGGGCGTACTGGCCGCCAGCGATCAGATCCGCAGCGCAGCCCTGGCCAGCCATGTATTTGCCGGCGAGTTGTCACTGTCGGGCATGCTGCGCCCGGTACGTGGCGCCCTGGCCATGAGTCTCGCCTTGCAAAGCCGTCCTGGCCCGGTGCAGCGCCAGGTGCTGCCACCGGACAGCGCCGAGGAAGCCGCGCTAGCGCCGGGTGCCGAGGTCTACCGGGCGGTGCATCTGCTCGACGTGGTGCGCCAGTTCCTGCCGTCGGACACGGTGGCCGCGGGCGACCCCGAGCCAGGATGGTGCCGGGTCCAAGCGGCGCCGGTCGCCCATGACGCAACGTACGCCGACCTCATCGACGTGAAAGGCCAGGGTGGCCCCAAGCGGGCACTGGAAATTGCCGCGGCCGGCGGGCACAGCATCTTGTTGACCGGGCCGCCAGGCTCTGGCAAGTCAATGCTGGCCCAGCGTTTTGCCGGCCTGCTGCCGCCGATGAGCGAAGCGGAGGCCTTGCAAAGCGCCGCACTGGCCAGTCTGTGTGGGCGGTTCGAGATCGCACACTGGGCCCGGCGCCCGACCTGCAGCCCGCACCACAGCGCCAGTGCCGTGGCGCTGGTCGGTGGCGGCTCGCCACCGCGCCCTGGTGAAATCTCGCTGGCCCATCACGGGGTGCTGTTCCTCGACGAGTTGCCTGAATTCCCGCGCGCCGCACTGGAGGCGCTGCGCGAGCCGCTGGAGACCGGCACCATCACGATTGCCCGGGCGGCACGTCGGGCCGAATTCCCGGCCCGGTTCCAGCTCATCGCCGCGATGAATCCCTGTCCATGCGGCTACCGAGGTGCCAGTGGGCGCCAGTGCCGGTGTTCACCCGACCAGGTAGCACGTTACCAGGGACGCCTGAGCGGTCCGTTGATGGACCGCATCGACCTGCATGTCGACGTAGCGGCACTGCCCGGCGACGTGTTGCTGCAGTCGGCCAGCGGCGAAGCCAGCGCAGCCATCCGCGCGCGTGTCACCATGGCCAGACAGCGCGCCATCACGCGCCAGCAAAAATCCAATCACCTGCTGCAGGCCGGCGAACTCGACCGCCATGTGGTGCTGGATGAAGCCTGCGTCCAGTTTCTGAATCTCGCGGCCAACCGCCTGGGCTGGTCTGCGCGGGGCACGCATCGCGTCTTGAAGCTTGCCCGCACCATTGCCGACCTGGGCGGCGCCGCCGGTGTGCAGACCGCCCATCTGGCCGAGGCCATGCAGTACCGCCGACTGGCGGCGACAGCGCTGTGAGACACGCGCCGATGCGTGCAAACGGTCAGACCGATGGATCAGGCTTGCAGCGACTGCTGCATCGCCGCCAGCAGATCCGATGGATTCTGCGCGCCGGAGACGGTGACATTCTGGTTGAAGATGAAGAACGGCACGCCGCCGATGCCCATCTCGCGCACACGACGATCTGCATCGGCCACCGCTTGCAACTGCTGCGGATCGGTGACAAATGCGCGGGCGGCATCGCCGTCCAGACCGGCGTCCAGCGCAATCTGCACCAGCACCTCCAGGTCTCCGACGAATCGGCCCTCGACGAAATACGCCCTGAGCAGACGCTCTTTCACGTCCTGCCCCTCGACCAGCCCCTGTTGCTGGGCGAAGGCCAGCAGGGCATGGGCAGCCAGGGTGTTGGGCTGCAGCGTGATGCCCTCAATATTGAGGTCCAGGCCCGCCGCCAGGCCCGCCGCCTTGACGCGGGCATAGATTTCAGCCGCGCGCTGGGGGCCACCGAACTTGTCCTCCAGATACTGTTTTCGCGAGATGCCCTGCGTCGGCAGATCCGGATTCAGCTGAAACGGATGCCAGCGCACCTCAGGCGTGGGCAGGCCGGCGGCCTGTGCCAGTTCCAGTGCCGCCTCCAGCTTGCGCTTGCCGATGTAGCACCAAGGGCAGACGACGTCGGAGACCACGTCGATCGTGAAAGTCGCGGGATTCGCCATAGCGGCCTACTTTGCAAACAATTGCGAGTGATCGGCAAACGCCTTGAATTCCAGCGCGTTGCCACAGGGGTCGTGCAGGAACATCGTCGCCTGCTCACCGGCCTCGCCCTTGAACCGCACATAGGGCTCGATGACAAATTTCGTTCCTGCACCGCGCAGTTTGTCGGCCAGCTGATTCCATTGCGCCATGTCCAGCACCATTCCAAAATGGCGCACCGGGACGTCGTGCCCATCGACCGCGCTGGTCGCGTTCTGCCCAGCCTCCTGTGGCGACAGATGCGCCACGATCTGATGCCCGAAGAAATTGAAGTCGACCCAATCGGCGCTGGAGCGGCCCTCCGGACACCCCAGCAACTCGCCATAAAAGCGCCGCGCCTGGCTCAACGACGAGACCGGAAACGCAAGATGAAATGAATTCAGTGAAGCCATGAAAGATCCTGTCTGGTAAACCTCGGCATCCTAATCCATCGACCTTTTCCCGGTCGACGTCAGGTGCTTGGGCCCCGGGCACCACGCGGTGACGTCGCCGACCATTGTGTCGACAAGTGACACCTCGGTACACGAGTTGAACTGTCTTGGCTAGAATCCGTCCATGCAATCCAGCCCTGCCCCTCGCGTGTCCTTTAAGGCACAAATGCTCCAGGTGCGCGAAGACGCGATCATCCAGGCGGTGAACCGACTGTTGGCCGAAAAGGGTTTCGACGCCATGACGGTGGACGAGGTGGCGGCAAAGGTCGGTATCGCGAAGGCCAGTCTGTACAAGCACTTCCCCAGCAAGGAAGACCTGGCGGCCGCAGCCATGGTCAGGATCATGCGCCAGACGCGGGACATGTGTGCGTCGCTGCCCGACGATGCACCACCGCTGGAAAACCTGCGCGCAGTCACGCGCTGGACCATGGAACTGAAGCTTGCGGGCGATATGCCGTCTCTGCCGAGCCAGAATTCCACGTTGCGCACCACGCTGATGGCCCGCCACGACTACATGGACGGCCTGATGGATGTGAGTGATCGACTCGGCGCCTGGATCGAAGCGGCACAAGCAGACGGATCCATCGACAACACGTTGCCGCCGATTGCGGTGCTATACACCCTGTATGCGCGGGCCTGTGACCCGGTGCTGGAATTTCTGAAGATGGGCGGTCAATACAGCGACGAGCAAATCATCACGCTGGTGATGCGTACTTGCTTCGACGGGCTCAACACCCGGCCGCCGTCCGTGATTTCCGACCCGGCCACGGATTGACCCATCCGGGCCGGGGGTGTCGGGCGCGTCGACGCGCCCGATGTCAGCGCACCAGCAGGGTCGGAACCTGGCAATGGGCCAGCACCTTGGTGGCGACCGAGCCCATGACCAGATTACCCAGGGCGCTGTGGCCGTGGGAGCCCATGATCAGCAGATCGAACTTGCCGGCTTCGGCGAACTTGGCGATCAGCTCGCCGGCATGGCCGACTTTCCACGCCGACTTGGCATCGATGCCATGGCGCACCAGGAATTTGGCCACCGGCGCCAGGACACGCTCCGCTTCGTCCAGCTGGTATTGATCCACCACCGATTTTCCAAGTGCCGCGCGCGCCCGCTGCGGTATCGCCGCCTGAACCGTGAGCAAGGTGAAACTGTTGCTGGCGCCAAAGGTTTCGGCATGGGTGACCAGATAGGCCAGCATCTTCTTGGTGTATTGGCTGCCATCAACTGCGAGCAGGATTTTCATATCGTTGTGTCCCCATCGTGTGGTGGTTGAAAAAGCGCCGCACCATCTATGCACGCCGCATGACCGAGCCTAGTAGGCAAGTGGCGCCGGCGCTTGATGCGCGTCAAGAATTTGACCGGCATTCCGACGCTCTTTCAGCGTAATCACACTGCGCGGTAAAAACGCCGCTTGCTCCCCCTTTCCGGCATACCCCAGTGGATTGGCCACCACGCGGCAACCCTGCTGGACATAGTCGCTGGGCGCATGCAGATGACCGTGTAGCCACAGATCGACCTGCGGGAACAGGTCGTCTAGTCTGTTGCAGAAACCGGCCGTTCCCGGCGTCAGCCCATATCGGGGATCTGCGCTGCGCAGGCTGGGCGCGAAATGGGTCACGACCACGGTCGGCCCATCGTGCGCCTGCGCCAGCGCCTCACGTAGCCATTGCTGGCAGATCAGCCCCTGCTCGCGCACCTGCTGCGCCAACATGGGTGCGCCGGCGCGCAAACTCGTGTTCTTGCGCAAGTAAAAATTGGCCGCGCGAAACGCCTTATCGCGGGCACGCAGCAGCTCCGCCAGACTCGCGCCGGGGTCACTGGCAGACGGCCCCAACGCGTCGAAATCCGTCCACAGCGTGGTGCCGACGAACCGGACTCCGGCCATCTGCACGACTTCGCGCTCCAGCCAAACCATGCCCAGCCGGTTGCAGGTCTCGCGCAAGCGCTCGTGGGCGGCATCAAATTCCAGGCCATCGTATTCGTGATTGCCTGGCAGGAACAGCACCGGCGTCGGCCAGCCGTGCAATGGGGAGAACCGCGCGAGTCCAAAATCCGGGTCGGCCAGCAGTGAGCCCTTCTGATACGAGCCGATATCGCCGGCCAGCACCAGCAGATCGGCGCCGGACGCCGGCTCCGGGACGAAATGCGGATGGCTCTCCAGGTGCAGGTCTGACAGCAGCTGAATCTTCATGCGCTGCCTTGCGCTGCAAATTGCGGCGCCGATCGCTGCACCAGGTCGCGCAACCAGCGATGCGCACTGTCGGCGTCCTGCCGTACATGCCATACGGCGTCTATATGAATAGGTGGCACGTCCAGCGGCAGGGGTCGTGCCACCACGGCATCGAGCACGCCCGCCGAATCCAGGAAATGGCGTGGCAAAACGGTCAGCAGATCGGAATCCGCCACCACGCGCGCGGCCGTGAAAAACTGGTTCAGTGTCAATACGATCTGGCGCTTGCGCCCACGGGCCACCAGGGCTTCGTCGATGAACCCGAAAGGCTCGCCACTGAAGCTGACCAGCAAATGGCGCGCTGCGCAAAAGCGTTTCAGCGTCAACGGGCCGCTGGCCAGCGGATGGCCGGTGCGCATGACACAGACGTACTCGCTGTCGTAGAGCCTGCGATGCGCAAACGACACCCCTTTTCCCACCTGCGCCTGTGCGCCGAGGTCGGCCTTCACCGCCGGAAAGTGGCCGATGGCCAGATCGACCTTCTCCTCGTCGAGCAATTGCCGTGGGTCGCGCGTGGTCAGAGGCACCACCCGCAGTGAAACGCCGGGCGCCTCGGCCGCAGCGATGGTCATCAGGCGCGGAACCAGTTCCACCACCGTGGCGTCGGCCATGGCCAGCACGAAGGCATTGTCCGCTTCGTGCGCAACGAAGCCGTCAGGCGCCAGTGCATGCTGCAACTGGCGCAATGCGTCCCGCACCGAGGGCCACAGGCTCATGGCACGCGGAGTCGGCGAAACGCCCTGGCCACTGCGGCGGACCAGTTCATCGCCCAGCGCAGCGCGCAGACGGCTCAAGGCATTGCTTACCGCGGGCTGCGTCAAGGACAGACTACGCGCGGCGCGGGTCAGGCTGCGCTCGGCCATGACAGCATCGAAAACCCGCAGCAGATTGAGGTCCAGCGTCCGGAAATTAGCGGCAGCCTGGGGTGTCATCGCGGATCAATCATCATCAACATGAATATCTTTTATCACAAATATAAAGTTGAATCGTACTAGTGTTAACCCTAATATAGCGGTGTGCAGAAGATGATCTGCATCAAACGAGGAACCCATCATGACCAGTTTTGTCTCCCCCGATTTCCCGCGCAAGCACGGCGGGCTGACGCGGATGAGCGACGGGCTGTCGACCGTGCAGTCTTTTGCGACCAGGATCCGCAGCGCCCAAGGCCTGGCCAGCGTATTGGTCGCCGGCGGTGTCGCAGCGGCCATCGTCGTCGCCGACCAGATCGTCGCGGCCTGGGCCGATGGCCATCTGCTACTGGCATGGATCACCATGTGGGCCATCGTCTTCGCCTTGCTCGCCCTGTTCTCGGACACCATCCGCGCCTGGCCGACCCGCCTGAGTGTGGCCATTGACGCACGCTTGCTGGCTTACAGCGAAGCGGCGGCGCAAGCGCGCGGCGACGCACCTCCTCACTGGCCGTTCGCCTGACGTCCGACAACGATTAATCCCGGTCTCGGCACTCCGTCTTCAACCGACTCGCCGGCGCACAACGACCCACCCATCAAGGAAACCCATGCAAGTCAGCAATCTGATCAACCAACTCGCGTCCCGTGTTGTCGCCGCCTTGCGCCAACGGCACAGCGAGCGCCTGTCCGCCGCGCTTTCACGCGAACTCGCCCTGGCCGATACGCGTGTACGGGCCGACATCCAGCAGCTGATTGCGCAGGCGACGACATCCAACGCCACGCTCGCTGCAGCCCCATGCGCCAGCAAGGCGTCAACCCCGATGGCTTCAGCCGCCCGCCCCCCAGGCGGATTCCGGACCGCACCGGTAACGGGTCTGCCGACGCATATCCAGTACCTCTCGGCCTGACACCACACGGCAGGCTCCGGCCTGCCACGCCATGGAAAAAGCCACCGGGGACGATGGCTTTTTCCGTTGGCTGACCCGCTGTCGTCAGGCGTCCAGTCGGCTTTCAAAACGGCTGCGTGTCTCCAACAGCTGCGCTGGCAGTTGGTGGGCCAGTTGCTGGAACAGCTCGGAGTGCAGCTTCAGCTCGGCCGTCCATGCCGTGGCATCAATGCCGGTCACGGTAGCGAACTGCTCCGGCGTGAAGCTCAGGCCGTTCCAGTTGACCTCTTCATAGGCCGGACTGATGCCAAACACATGTTCCACACCCGGGCTGCGGCCTTCGATGCGGTCGATCATCCAGGTCAGCACGCGCATGTTCTCGCCATAGCCGGGCCAGACGAACTTGCCGTCGGCCCCCTTGCGGAACCAGTTCGTGGTGTAAATACGCGGCAAGCTGGCGCCGGTTGCGGCCAGTTTCTCGCCCATCTGCAGCCAATGCTGGAAATAGTCGCTCATGTTGTAGCCCATGAACGGCAGCATGGCGAACGGATCGCGCCGCACCAGGCCTTGTTGACCGGCCGCCGCGGCGGTGGTCTCCGAGCCCATGGTCGCGGCCATGTAGACGCCTTCGGCCCAGTCGCGCGCCTCGGTGACCAGGGGCACGGTGGTCGAGCGCCGACCGCCGAAGATGAAAGCGTCTATCGGCACGCCGGCCGGATCGTCCCAGGCCGGGTCAAGCGCCGGGTTGTTGATCGCGGCCACCGTGAAACGGGCATTCGGATGGGCCGCCGGACGGCGCTTGCCGCCGGTGCCGGCGTCCAGCGCGATCTGCGGTGTCCAGTCCCGGCCCTGCCAGTCGATCAGGTGATCGGGCAGTTTGCCGCCGTCCTCTTCCATGCCTTCCCACCACACGTCGCCATCGTCGGTCAGCGCCACGTTGGTGAAGATCACGTCGTGTTGCAGGCTGGCCATGCAGTTGGGGTTGGTGCGCATGCTGGTGCCCGGCGCTACGCCGAAATACCCCGCCTCCGGGTTGATCGCAACCAGGCGCCCATCGGCAGTGGGTTTGATCCAGGCAATGTCGTCGCCAATGGTCGTCACCTTCCAGCCTTCGAACGCGGCCGGCGGCACCATCATCGAGAAATTCGTCTTGCCGCAGGCGCTCGGGAACGCCGCCGCCACATGGTATTTGCGGCCCTGTGGATTGGTCACACCCAGGATCAGCATGTGCTCGGCCAGCCAGCCCGGCGAACCCGGCGCGTCCTGCGCCGCGGCGCGCCCCATGTTCGATGCAATCCGCAGCGCGAAACACTTCTTGCCCAGCAAGGCATTGCCGCCATAACCCGAGCCGTAGGACCAGATCTCGCGGGTCTTGGGGTAGTGCACGATGTACTTGGTCTTGTTGCAGGGCCACGTCACGTCGGCCTGGCCCGGCGCCAACGGTGCGCCCACCGAATGCACGCACGGCACGAAGGCACCGTCGGTACCGAGCACGTCGTACACGGCCCGGCCCATGCGGGTCATGATCTTCATGTTGACCACGACATACGGGCTGTCGGACAGTTCGATGCCGATATGCGAGATATGCGAGCCCAGCGGACCCATGGAGAACGGCACCACATACATGGTGCGGCCGCGCATGCAGCCGTCGAAAAGTGCCGGGGTTCCATCAGCCTGGCCATGCTGCAGCAAGGCACGCATCTGCTGCGGCGCCATCCAGTTGTTGGTCGGGCCGGCGTCCTCCCTGGTGTCGGCACAGATGAAGGTGCGGTCCTCGACCCGCGCCACATCGCTCGGGTCAGACCATGCCAGATAGGAGTTCGGGCGCTTGACCGGGTCGAGCTTGCGGAAGGTGCCGCCATCGACCAGCAACTGGCACATGCGCGCGTATTCGTCCTGCGAGCCATCGCACCAGTGCACCTTGTCGGGTTTGGTCAGCGCGGCGACGTCGGCCACCCACGCGATCAAGGCCTTGCTCTGGACGAAGGCGGGGGCTTGCAGCGCCACCGCCGGTTCAATGCGAGCGTTCATGAAAAACTCCTGAAGTTGAAACCTGTTTTTTCAAAGCAGACAGTCATGCCGGTCAAGGGCGGGTATCTGTTTTGAGAAATCGGCTTGCACAGGAAGGGATCGGCACGCAAAGGCCGATACGGCGACCACTCATCGGCGCCGGTCGTTGCCGACGAGCAACAACGGCAACGGCCGGATCGGCGACTGCCTTCATGAAGATTCTATGAACCCACCTTACGTGAACCCGGCCGAAAAGGCGAAAAGTTATGCAAAACGTTTATGGCTTTATGCGTTCAATGGCAGTGGCGTCGCGTAGTGGCGCTGTTGCCACGCGTGTCCGGTACAAGTGCAATCATGTTGGATGTTTGGCGCGCTTGGCGCGCCGTCTACCGGAATGCGACACGAGCGACAAACAGCCCGCGATACGGGCTGTCTATAGCAAAGCTGGGGAGATCTGGAAGAACTGGAACAGGGATTTGGCGCCCGTTGCGGGCAATCCCGAATGCGGGCAGCACACCGTCGATGGGGTGCCGCCGCAGACTGCGAAACACTCAAGCCATGAAGACGGCGATGAATGCCAGCAGGAAAATCAGCACACCGCCGGCCACTGGCAGCACGATAGGCATAAGGGGAACGATCTTCTCGACCGGATCGTCCGACTCGGTCTCGTGGCGGGTGGGGGTTGCGGACATCGGGTTCCTTACGGTCAATTCAGGGGCAGACCGGGGATTTTATCCCCATCCCCATGAGGAAACGCCGAGGCGCTCACCACATCCTGCCATCCTGCACCTCGGTCCGGACTCAGCGGTACAGCGGCAAGGCGGCAAGGCGTTGCTCGATCCGCTGCACCATCGCCTGGTAGCGCGGCTGCCCGACGCCACCGAAGCGACGCTCGAACGCGTCCTGGCGCATGAACTCGGGCAGATCCCGCACCTCGGGTATCAGGTCGCTTTCCTGCAGTCCGGTGGCCACTGCCTTGCGCAGGCGCGACTGCCCGGTCGCACCGGACACGGCCAGCGCACCCAGACGGGTACCGGCGCGGTCAGCCGCCAGATCGATGAACGAGAAACCACTGCCGCCGCGGGCATCATCCAGTTCCTTGTAAAGGCCAACCACGTCCGATAAAGGGCTGCCGGCCGTGGCCGCAAGTGCCGCCGAAATGGTGAAATGCTGCGTCAGATCGGTGCGCCCGGCCAAAGTCACGACGTGGCGTTTCGCCATGGGCCAGTCGCGCGCCTGCGGCACCAGGGCCGACAGGCCCTTGCCGTTGACATAAAACGCCAGCACGATCAACGCCGATCGGCTCTCTTGCGCGGCATCACCACCGGCGCCGCTGCGCTCCTGTGCCAGCTGCAGCAACGGGCCCAGCAAGCGGTCCAGCGACAACACGCGACCAACGGCGGGCTGCGCCGCCAGCGCCACCAGCCGCTCCTGATAGACACGCCAACGGGCCCGCTCCTCCTGGCCGACCAGCGCCGCCTGCAGTCGACCCGGCGTGGCCTCGTTCCATTCGAAATCGACCATCAGGAATCCGTCGCGCGATCGCACCTGGCGAATGACATCGGCCGCGGCCGCCAGCTGTTCCCTCTGCTGCAAACGGTTCAGGCCCCGTTGCAGCAGCCAGTTGCCGACAAACCCCGGTACTGGCACGCGACCCAGACGCAGGGCGTCGATGCGCGGCAATCCGTCGGATTCGCGCATTGAAAGGTCCAGGTTGATGAATCGACCGATCGGATTGACCGGCAAGTTCAGACTGGCACGCACGCTGATGGTGCCGTCGTGCAATACGATGCGGCTGGCGCCCTTGGCGTACCGCCCGAGCAGGTAGTTGACGGCCAGGTCCAGGTCGGCCTCGGACACCACAATCGAGCGCAACACCCCTGCGCGCATCGTGCGCGGATCATGGCGTGCCAGCAGCCGGCGCGCCCGTTCGACATGGGCGGGCGTCAGCGTAGCCTGGCCCTGCACCACCGCGGTATCGTCGATGGCCAGGTAGACCAGCCCCGCCGCCAGCAACGGCAGGGCGAGCAACAGCAGCAGAAAAAGGCGTAAAAGCAGGCGCATGGGCACTAGTTGCTGCAGCGCCGCTACAACAATGCGTAGGTGGTACTGGCGCGGCACACGCTGCGCAGGTCGTTCGCGCCCTGGATGTCGATTTCACCAAACGCCAGCGTCTTGCCGGCCCGGATGACGCGCGCGTGGATGAGCCCGTCCTGCCCCGCGAGCGGCTTGAGAAAACTGGTGTTTAACTGCACCGTGGTGCAAGGTCGGAACTCGCCCCAATGCTGCATCAGCGCCAACACCATGCAGGTGTCGGCGGCGGCCATCATGGCCTGGCCGCAGACCATGCCACCGACCCGCGCCAATTGCGCCTGCTGAGGCAGCAGCACGCACACGCCTTGCGCGTCGGCCGAACGAACCTGCAGCCCGAGCGACTGGACCCAGGGTGCAAAGTACATGCCCAAGGCCGATTGCAACGATGTGATGTCCATGCGGCCGAGCTTAGCGGATTGAAACGCGGGCGACCTACATAGTCGGGCACGCCATGAAGTCCTATTTACGGCTCGGGTATTCCATCCGGTCACGACCTGCGTTATGGTGATCACCACACACGTCGGTGTTGGAGGCGTTGATGGTGAAACGGTTGTTGAGCGAACTCGCCGGAAAAGCGGTGCTGGCGTCACCGGGGCTCAAGGACGCCCCGGTGCTGGACTTGATGTGTTCGCATTTCGTGTTGACGCTGGCCGCACGGCGCGGCTCGAATTTCAACTTGCGGCGCGACCTCAACAGCGTGGTGGCGCTGGCCGGACGCCACCTGGTCTGGCCGGCGCCGATCCTGGCGCGGGTGCGCGCATTCCTGGCGCGCCGCTGCGTGGGCAACGAATACTGGCGCGGGCACGAAAGCCTGCGCGACGCCCCGTTCCTGGAGCGGCACGGCGTTTGGCGCGGGCCCTATGAAGAAGGCACTTTGTTCTTCTACCTCGACGAATACGCCAAGGACCGACCCAAAGACCTGATCTCCTTGCTGGCGGTGACCGGCGAGTGGCTCACCCAGAGCCTGAAGAAGCACTCGACGCTGGTCGAGAAGAACATTGACGCCCTTGCAGGCCTGCTGCAACTGAACAAGGCCGAACGCGCCTTGCTGCTGTACGGCACGCTGGCACGTTACCAACGCGACCTGCGCAGCATCCTGGTCGAGTTCAAGGTCAGCAACGCGCCCGAGGCCTATGCCGCCATTGCGGAATTGGCCGAGGTCAACGCCAGCGAAGTGGGCGAGGCGCTACGCGCCGGATCGCGGCTCGAACGCATCGGGCTGGTCGAGAACCTGATCTCCGAACACAACATCTCCGACATGGCCGATCTGATGAAGGTCAGCGAAAAGCTGCCGCCGGTGTTGATGCGCGAATACCGCGACCGCGCCGAACTGATGGCGGTGTTCACACGGCCGGCCAGCAAGAGCGATCTGAGCGTCAAGGATTTCTCCTTCGTGCAGGAAGACGCCGATGTGCTGCGCAGCTTGCTCGGCAATGCGGTGGCCCGCAAGGAGTCCGGCGTCAACATCCTGCTGTACGGCCCGCCAGGCACCGGCAAGACCGAGCTGGCCAAGGTGGTGGCACAGGCGGCGGGGCTGGAGCTGTTCGAAGTCGAATACGCCGACCGCGACGGCAACTCGCTCAGTGGCCGCGACCGTTACCGGTCGCTGCAGATCGCGCAGGTCTTCCTCAAGGGCAGCGAAAACGCGGCCCTGCTGTTCGATGAGGTGGAAGACGTGTTTCCACCGATCTCCAGTGAAGCCGCGCAATTGCTGGCGCGCGCGGAGCAGGTGGCGACGCCGAGCAACGGCAGCGTCAGCGGCAAGGCATGGGTCAACCAGATCCTGGAGTCCAACAACGTGCCGACGATCTGGGTCACGAACCGTATCGAGCAGATCGACCCGGCATTCCGACGTCGTTTCGCCTACCACCTGGAGCTCAAATCGCCGCCGCCAGGGGCGCGCGAAGGCGTGGTGCGCAAGACCCTCGAGGGCGTCACGGTATCCGAAGGTTTTGTCGCGCGACTGGCGTTGCGCAAAGGCCTGACGCCAGCGCAGATCCGCACCGCCGTGCGGTTCGCCAGCCTGGCCCGACAGGAGACCGACGCGTCGCCCGAGCCCGACGCCAGCGAAAAGCTGATCGAGCGCCAGCTGCGCAATGCCGATCTGGCGCTGGGCAGGAATTCCGAGCCCGACCTGGCGCAGCAGATGGTGACCCAATACGACCTGGGCAACCTCAACGTGGAGTGCCGTTTCGAGTTGCCGCGCGTGGTGCAGGCATTGCGTGCACGCGGCCACGGCAGCTTGTGCTTCCATGGCCCGCCAGGCAGCGGCAAAACGGCACTGGCGCGGCATATCGCACAGACACTCGAGCAGCCCCTGATGGTGCGACAGGCCAGCGATCTGATGCGCAAGTACGTGGGCGAAACCGAACAGCTGATGGCGGCGATGTTTCGCGATGCGCTGGCCGAGCAAGCCGTGCTGCTGCTGGACGAGGCCGACAGTTTTTTGCAGGACAGGCGAGGCGCGCAGCGCCATTACGAGGTCAGCGAAGTCAATGAAATGCTGCAGGGCATGGAGCGCTTCTCCGGCATATTCATTTGCACCACCAACCTGTTCGACCGACTGGATCAAGCGGCATTGCGCCGCTTCACCTTCAAGATCCGGTTCAAACCGCTGGCGCGCGAACAATGCCAGCAGATGTTCATCACCGAGGCGCTGGCGGGTGACGCAGCACGCTTGAGCAGCGATATGCAGGCACGCCTGGGCCTGCTCGATCAGTTGTGCCCGGGAGACTTCGCGTCCGTCAACCGGCAAGCCACCATCCTCGACACCGTGCTTGATCCGATGGAGTTTCTCGCGCAGCTCGAAGCAGAACACCGACTCAAACCCGAAGTACGCGAGAATCGGGCCATGGGCTTTGTACAGTAGGCCCTCGCACCGGTGTGCCCTGGATTTGTTCCGGGTAACCGAACCAGCATCACATGTTCCGGTGACGGTCTGGGCGTTTTGTCCGACTCTCGGCGAAGGCCGCTCGCGGCAGAACCCGGGCTGGCCTGCAATACCGGTGCCCCGACCTGTCGCGGCGGGCGCAAGGGCAAGATGGTCGCGGTGGCAATGACGCCGCAGGACAACGCCTTGCGCCAAGAGGTGCTGCGCTCGCGCATTCTGCCGAACTGGGTCCGCCGCTGCGGCCCGCGTTGTGCCGACACCTGGAATCAGACCATCGGTCCGATGCACGGCATCACCGCACAAGGTATGCCGTAACCACCGAGGTACCGCGGGACAACGCATCTTCAAAACCGGGATTGTCCAGGCGCGTGCGTCTGGCGATCCTGGCCGGGGCCGCGATGTTCCTGGCCGTTCTCGCGCTGGTGGCCGCAACGCTGATCACGCAGGGGCGCCAGGCCGCCATGCTGGGCGCCGAACGCGATGCCAATCGCTTTGTGGCGGGCGCCGAATCGGCGCTCAACCGCAATCTGCTGAGCATCGACATCCTGCTTGCCAGCATGGACGAGGTGCTGCAGACGTCAAACCTGTTGCTGGAGTGGCTGGACGTCGACCTGGCCGCACGGCAGTTGCGCGCATTGGACAACCAGAACCTGCTTGTCAGCCACCTTGCGATGGTGACACCGCAGGGCGACATTGTTGCGTCATCGAGTCGCGTGGGTCGAAAGATCGCGCTCAAGTTGCCAGACGGTTTTCTGGCCGAGGTGCTCCGACAACGGGTGCCCACGCTGACCATCAGTTCGCCGGTGATCAGCTTTTCCAGTTCTGAACCGGTGTTGTACATGGCGCGCAGCACCAAGCTGGCCGACAGCAGCCGGGTCGTGGCGCTGGCCGAAGTGCGCGTACCCTTGCTCGGATCGGTGATGTCCCAGGGCGTGACGATTGCGGGTCTGGAGATCACGCTCGAGCGCGGCGACGGCCAGTTGTTGTCGAGTGTGCCGGCGGCCCGGGCGCAGACCGGTGTGATCCTGAAGCCGGCACTGCCTGCATTGATGCGCGACAAAAACACTGCGTATGTACCGGCACGCCTGAGCCAGCAAGCCGCCATCGTGGTGACACGCCCGACGCTGTACGGCGACATCGCGATCGCCGCCAGCGTACCGATCGAGGCGGCGCTGCAGGACTGGCGCGACGATCGCGCCCTGATCCTCATCGTCGCCGCACCGATCGGGTTGATGATTCTGGTGGTTGCCGCGTTGTCCTTGCGCTATCTCGGTCGCATCGCGCAGGCGCGCAGCCAGATCCTGGAGGGCAAGGCGCAACTGGAAGCCACGCTCGACGCCATGCCCGACTCGCTGCTCGAACTGGGTCTGGACGGACAGTATTACAGCTCCCACGCGCCACACACCACCCTGCTGGCGTTGGCGCCCGGACTGTTCGCCAACGGGCGGATCGCCGATCATCTGCCGGCATCGGCGGTGCAGGCGATCATGCAGGCACTGCAGCAGGCCAATGACACCGGCTCTTCCACCGGCACGCAGTTCGCGTTGCAGCATGGCGCGTCAGAGACCTGGTTCGAGTTGTCGGTCGCGCGCAAGGGTTTGGATGCCACGGCATCACCCCGATTCATCGTGATTTCACGCGATATCACTGCCGGCAAGTCTGCCGCGCGCGAGATCGAGCAGCTGGCCTTTTTCGATCCGTTGACCCGGTTGCCCAACCGCCGCCTGCTGATGGATCGACTGCAGCACGCGCTCGCATCGAGCGCACGCAGCGGTCGCTTGGGCGCCTTGATGTTCATGGACCTGGACCACTTCAAGACCATCAACGACACCCTCGGTCACGATGTCGGCGACCTTTTGCTGCTGCAAGTCGCCAATCGGCTGCGCGGATGCGTACGCGAGGCCGACACGGTGGCGCGCCTGGGTGGCGACGAATTCGTGGTGATGCTCGAGGAACTCGACCTGCCGGCGCCCAATGCCGCTGCCCAGACCGAGTTGATCGGCGCAAAAATTCTGGCCGCGCTGAACCGGCCGTACTTGCTCGACCAGCACTCGCTACGGAGCACACCCCGTATCGGCGTCACGCTGTTCAACGGCCATGCCCATTCGCTGGACGATCTGCTCAAGCAGGCCGATATCGCGATGTACCAGGCCAAGACCTCCGGGCGCAATGCCATCCGCTTCTACGACCCCCTGATGCAGGCCACCATTGCGGCGCGCACCTCGCTGGAGAAAGATCTGCGCGCCGCGCTGGAGCAGGAGCAGTTCTCGCTGCACTTCCAGGCACAGGTAAATCAGCAAGGCACGGTCGTGGGCGCCGAAGTCCAGTTGCGCTGGAAGCATCCGGAGCGTGGCATGGTGCCGCCGATGGACTTCATTCCGCTGACAGAAGAGACCGGATTGATCCTGCCGATCGGACAATGGGTTGTGCGCACCGCATGTCTGCAGCTCAAGGCCTGGCAGGACCAGGCTCGGATGCAGGCACTGGAGCTGGCGGTCAACGTCAGTGCGCGCCAGTTTCGCGACACCGATTTCGTGCAGCAGGTCGCACAGGCCTTGCAACAGACCGGCGCAAACCCTGCTCGCCTCAAGCTCGAACTCACGGAAAGCCTGGTGCTCGACGATGTGGGCGACACCGTGACCAAGATGGACCAGCTCAAGGCACTGGGGGTGCGTTTTTCGATGGACGACTTCGGCACCGGCCAGTCCTCCCTGTCGTACCTCACGCAACTGCCACTGGACCAGCTGAAGATCGATCAGAGTTTCGTACGCAACATCGGCGTCAAGGCCAACGACGGCATCATCATCCAGACCATCATCGGCCTGGCCAGCAAACTCGGCATGGAAGTGATTGCGGAAGGGGTGGAGACCATCGCGCAACGGGAGTTTCTGCAGCGCAACGGATGCACCATCTGCCAGGGTTACCTGCTCGGGCGCCCGATGCCTGTCGAACAGTTCGAGCAGATGCTGCCCTGACGCGGCAACTACAATCTCGGCACGCAAAAACAACGAGAGGACACCGATGGAGCACTTTGCGCGCCGCGTTGCGGTGTTGGTGTTTTGCATGTGGCTGGCGGGGGCCACCTCTGCCCAGACGCCTCGCCCCGCACAACCCGGCAAGCCGTCGATGCTGCCTGCCCCCACGCAGCCAGTGATCCTCACCGTGACCGGCAAGATTACGACTCGCAACCGGGGAGAGGCGGCAATTTTTGACGCAGCGATGATCGCCAAACTGCCGACCCATGAATTTCGAACCTGGACACCCTGGTTCAAGGAGCCAGTGACGTTTCGCGGCCCGTTGTTGCAGACGCTTCTGGATGCCGTTGGCGCCCAGGGCGAGACGCTGCACATGGTCGCTTTGAACGACTACGCGGTGAACGTGCCGGTGAGCGACGCGCGCAAGTTCGGGCCGCTGCTGGCCACACACATCGACGGCAAGGCGTTGGGCGTGCGTGACAAGGGCCCGCTGTTCCTGATCTATCCCTTCGATGCGAAACCCGAGACGCGCGTCGACCAGTACTATGGGCGATCGATCTGGCAGATCACCCGCGTGACGGTGCAGTAGACGGCCGCCGGAACCATTCATGATGAACGCTCGGCGCCGGATCGATTACCTACTGGCCACACTGGCCACCGCGGCCATCTTGCTGATGGCCGGCATGATGGCGCTGCAGCACGTGCAACTGCGGGCGATTGAGGAAGCAGTCAGTGACGGCCGCACCATGGGCGAGTGGGACGTCTTCCAGCTGCAGGTGGAGCAGCTCAAGCTGCGTTCGGAGTTCGACGCAGCATTGCGCGACCACGGGCAAGGCGACGCCATGGCCCGGCTCGCACTGCGTTACGCCATTTATGTCAGCCGCTACGACATCATCCGCGAGGGATTCAGTCAACGGCTGATCGGGGAGTTGCCGGGCTTCCGCCAATTGCTGCTGGAGCTGGGGCGATTCTCTGCGCAAGCTGAACCTTACTTCGGCCCCGATGGCAAGACGCCGGTCTTCAACGAAACCACGCTGCGCCATCTGCGCGCACAACTCGACGGCAACTCCGGGGCGATTCAGGCCGTGCTGCTGAGCAGCAACCACGCACGCCATCGCCTCAACATGCAGTACCTGGACGCCGTCCGTACACAGGTTCGCACGGCCTGGGCCTTGTCCCTTGCCTTGCTGCTCGTCGCGTCGACGTTTGCCATGTTGGCCTTGCGCCAAAGGCGCCTGGCCGTTCAACGCAGCCTGGCACTGGAGCAATTGCACGCCGAAGTGAGCTATCGCGCGGCACACGATTCGCTGACCGGCCTGATCAACCGCGACGAATTCGAGCGGCGGTTGGGGCACACCTTGCAGGCCCCACCGTCATCGCCGAACATGCACGCCGTGTTGTTCATCGATCTGGACCGTTTCAAGATCGTCAACGACACCTGCGGCCACAGTGGGGGCGACCAATTGCTGCGCGAAGTCGCGGATCTGATCCGCACCGTAGTTCGCACCAGCGACACCGTCGCCCGAATCGGTGGCGACGAGTTCGCCCTCATCCTGCATGCCTGTGACCAACCCAGTGCCCGCCATTTGGCGGAAAAGATCTGCCAGACCGTTGACAACTACCGCTTCGTGCAAGCAGGCCAGAGTTTTCACATTGGCGCGAGCATCGGCCTGGTCATGTTGGTCGAGCGCTGGCGCTCGGTGTCAGCCGTGATGCTGGCCGCCGACTCCGCCTGCTACATCGCCAAGGAGTCCGGGCGCAACCGGGTTTACATCTACCTGGATTCCGACGTTGACGTGCTGACCCGGCGCGGTGCCACAAGCTGGGTGCAACGCCTGCACCAGGCGCTGGACCAGGGGCGCATGCGTCTGTATTGGCAGCGCATTGTTCCGCTGCATGCGCGAGCCGGCGATCAACTGCGCGGCGAAGTCTTGCTGCGCATGCTAGAAGCCGGGGTGTTGATCGAGCCTGGCGCGTTCCTGCCGGTGGCCGAGCGTTATGCGCTGGCCACGCGCATCGACCGATGGGTGGTGGGCGAGGTGTTCGACTGGCTGTCGCAGGAATCGGACCGGCTGAGCGGTATCGACTCCCTGTCGATCAACTTGTCCGGTCAATCGGTGAGCGACCCGGAGTTCCAGCAGTTCATGATCGAGCGGCTGCAGGCCCTGCGTTTCGATCGCCGCGTCCTGTGCTTCGAGGTCACCGAGACCTCGGCCATCACCAATTTGCAGAAGTCCATCCGATTTTTCGACGTGCTGCGCAGTTTCGGTGCCCGAGTCGCGCTGGACGATTTTGGCAGCGGCATGTCGTCTTTCACCTACCTGAAGAATCTGCCGGTCGACGACCTGAAGATCGACGGCCTGTTCATGCGCCAGCTCAGCACCGACTCGTACGATCAGGCGACAGTGCGGGCGATTTGCGACGTGGCGCGCGCCACCGGAAAAACGACCGTGGCAGAAGGCATCGAGACCGAAGAGGTTGCGGCGATGTTGCGGGAGTTCGGCGTCGACTACGGCCAGGGCTACCTTTGGCATGTGCCGGCGCCACTGGCTACGCTGCTCGATCCCCCGCAGCCGCTGGCGAAACGGCTCTCGCGTTCGACTTGAGGGGCGCCGCCGCGTACCGCTTCAGCCGTAGCGTGCGACGCTCAAGCCTTCCATGTCGATCTCCGGCTTGCGGCCACTGATCAGGTCGGCCATGACCCGCCCGGTGCCCGCGGCCATGGTCCAGCCCAGCGTGCCATGGCCGGTGCTGAGCATCAGATTGTCATAACGCGTCTCGCCCAGGATCGGCGTGCCGTCCGGCGTCATCGGGCGCAGACCGGTCCAGAACTCGGCCTTGGCCACGTCGCCGCCTTCGGGAAACAGGTCGCTGACGACGAATTCGAGCGTGGAGCGGCGTCCCTTGTCGAGTTGCAAGTCAAATCCCGACAACTGGGCCGTGCCACCCACCCGGATCCGATCGCCCAGACGGGTGAGCGCCACCTTGTGGGTCTCGTCCATGATGGTCGACTCGGGCGCCTTGGCCGCGTTGGTGATTGGCACCGTGATGGAGAAGCCCTTGACCGGATACACCGGGATGCGGATGTTCAGCGGCGCGAGCATGCGCGTGGAGTAACTGCCCAGCGCCAACACGTACCGGTCCGCCGTGAGCATGCCGCTGGCAGTGCGTACGCCGCGAATGTGCTCGCCATCGCGCTCTAGCGCCTGGATGTCCTCATCAAAACGGAACTTGACGCCCAATGCCTTGGCTTTTTCGGCCAGCGCAACGGTGAACTTGAAACAGTCGCCGGTTTCGTCGCCAGGCAGACGCAAGGCTCCGATGAATTTCTCCTTGACGTCGGCGAGCGCAGGTTCGTACAGCAGGTAGCCCGCGCGGTCGAGCAATTGATAGGGTACGCCGTATTCCTTCAGAATCTCGATGTCCTTGGCCGTGCCGTCGAGCTGCTTTTGTTTGCGAAACAGCTGCAGCGTGCCTTGCGCGCGCTGGTCGTAGACGATACCGGTCTCGGCACGCAATTCCTTCAGGCAGTCGCGGCTGTATTCAGCCAGCCGCACCATACGCCCCTTGTTCAAGCGGTAACGCGCCTCGGTGCAGTTGCGCAACATCGCCAGGCCCCAACGCCACATGGCCGGGTCCAGCATCGGCTTGATGACCAGCGGGCTGTGGTGCATCAGCAGCCACTGGATGGCCTTGACGGGCACACCCGGGCCGGCCCAGGGCGATGAATATCCGGGCGATACCTCGCCCGCATTGGCAAAACTGGTCTCCAGCGCGGGGCCACTCTGGCGATCGACAACCTCGACCTCATGGCCAGCCTTGGCCAGGTAATACGCCACCGAGGTTCCGATGACACCACTGCCCAACACAACAACACGCATGATCCTGCTCCTTGAAAAACCCACGCCGCAAAGGCGGCACTTGCCGTCCTTTGATTGCAACACCCGTGCCAGATGCGGCATAGCAATCAAATCAACCACTTACGCGTGATCGCGGGACAGGTCTTGCCGATGTATGTATCGAGTTCGATACAAACGATCGACGATCGACTCCAATATATGGGGAAACCTCCATTGAAACAATGCCTTGCAATAGTTGTATGAAAAACGATACGATGGATGAAAATCAAGACAAGTCATGCGCATCGATGTTCACTTTTCCGACCGCGTCGGTATCGCCCACGAAATCCTGGCAGCGCTGGCCATCCGCGCGCTGAACGTCACGGCGGTCGAGGTCGAACCGCCCCATGTCTACATCGAGGCACCTGAACTCGATCCCCGGGGCCTCGATCGTCTGCGCAGCGACCTGCTGGCGGTTGCCGGCGTATTGGCGGTGGGCGAACTCGAGATCCTTCCCGGTGCGCGCCGTCGCTTGTATCTCGATGCCTTGCTGGCCTCGCTGGCCGACCCGGTGCTGGCGGTCGACGCCCGGGGCGTGATCGTGGTGGCCAATGCAACGGCCATCACCGTCACCGGCCTGGCCGAACAGGCGCTCACCGGCATGTCGCTGCAGGCCCTTACCGGCGACGCGCAACTGGTGTCGGCACTGATTGCCGCGGCCTACCACCTGCCGGCCAGCGAGGTCGAGATCGCCGGCCAGCGTTTCCTGATGGAAACCGTGGCCTTGCACGAAGCCAGCGGCAATGTCGCCGGCGCCGTCGTGACCTTGCACGCCCCGCACCGGCTGGGCGAACGGATCAGCGCATTGCAGAACTACGGCGCAGGCGGCTTCGAGACCATTCTGGGCGAGTCGCCGGCGATCCGCGCGCTCAAGCAACGCGCCGCGCGCATGGCGCTGGTCGACGCACCGCTGCTGATCCGCGGCGAAACCGGCACTGGCAAGGAACTGGTCGCCCATGCCTGCCACACCGGCAGCCGGCGCCACGACCAGCCCTTTTTTGCCCTGAACTGCGCCGCCTTGCCCGAAAGCCTGGCCGAAAGCGAACTCTTCGGCTATGCGCCGGGCGCATTCACCGGCGCCTTGCGCGGCGGTCGCCCCGGCCTGCTGGAACTGACTGATGGCGGCACACTGTTCCTGGACGAAGTCGGCGAGATGTCGGCCTATCTGCAGGCCAAGCTGCTGCGGTTTCTGAATGACGGCAGCTTTCGCCGCGTCGGGGGCGCCAGCGAACAGAAGGCCGACGTGCGCATCATCAGCGCCACGCATCGCGCGCTGGACGACATGGTGGCTGCCGGCAGCTTTCGCCAGGACCTGCTGTTTCGCCTTGACGTGCTGCAGCTGAACCTGCCGCCGCTGCGCGACCGCACCGAAGACATCCTGCCGCTGGCCCAGGTGTTTCTGGACCGGGCCTGTGCGCAGACCGGCCGGGCGCCGGCGCGCCTGAGCAAGGCCGCCGCCAACGCCCTGCTTGGCAACCCCTGGCTGGGCAATGTGCGCCAGTTACAGAACGTGGTGTTTCGCGCGGCCACCTTGAGCGAGGCACCGGTCATCGACGCGGCCGACCTGGAACTGGCCCGTGTCGACGTGGCCTCGGTCGGCGTGCGTGCCGAGGAGGTTGGCAGCCTGGACGAGGCCATCGCTGGTCTGGAGAAATCGCTGCTGCAGCAGTTGTATCCGCAGTACCCGTCGACCCGCAAACTGGCGCACCGGCTGCGCACCTCGCATTCGGCCATCGCCACGCGTCTGCGCAAATACGGCATCGGGGACTGAAACCCCGGCGTCTGTGTTACCCCGGTAACTGAAGTTGCGCGGACCTTGGCGAAGAATCCAGGGCGACACCTTGGCTCTAAACAGGATTTCGAGTCGCGCGCGCAAGAGCCAGGGTGTGTAGCGGGCGAGGTACAGAAAGAACGCCAGTGACCAGGCCAATGTTGCCGTGATGACGGACGCCACCAGGAACTGCGGCGCCAGCAACGGCACAAACACCCGCAACACCGCGGCCAGCATTACCAGCGAATAGGCGGCGACCTCGACCGGCGAGACCTGCAGCGGCCGGCCGGTGTGGCCACGCGCGGTGCGCGTCACCATGCCGATGATCAGGCCGCCGGTGGCGCCGACGGCGAGTGCGTGGATGCCGGTGGACGCGGCGATCCATCCGAGCAGGCTCATGGCCAGCAACAAAAATCCGACCGGGATCCAGGCATAGGACAGATGCAGGATCCATAGGATGGGTCGGCTGCCGGTGCGCCACGGCTTCCAGGCGGCCAAGCGCGCGAGTTGCATCACCGCCGCCAACGCAAGTAGCGGCGCGCTGATGGCAGAGGACGGCGAGAAAACCCACAACAACAGCAAGTCGAGCGCCGCATAGACCGGGTAGGGCGCCATCCATGCCGCGACACGCGCGGCCAGCCACACCAGAACCAGGGCCGCCAAGGCCGGTCCGCGCGGCGTCTGCATCCCGGTCCAGGCCTTGCCTGCGGTCAGCAGGAAGCCAACGATCACTGCTGCGGCAAAACCGAACAGCATCTCGTGCGCATGCCACAACAGCGGCGACAGCACCTGGACGGCGTCCATGTGGCCGAGGAACAGCAGCACCCAGGCCCGGACGGCCAACGCGGCAAACACCGCCGCCCCCAGATAGAACGGTCGAAAGCCCAGCCGCAGTAGCGGCCAGCCTTGACCGGTATCCACAATGGGGGCCGGCGGCTCGGAGATGACTCGGATCAGCGGATTCATGATGGTGCGCGTGCGGATCTGGCTACCGGCCAGGACCGGGCTTTAACATGCACACAGATTGCATGTTAAAGCTTGCACTCCGTTAAAGAAATATACTTTGTGCATCTTTAAGGACTTCGATGCGCCTGTCCGAATACACCGACTACAGCCTGCGCGTGCTGATGTACTGTGCCGCCCACCCGGAGCGCCTGGTGACGATTGCCGAGCTGGCCGAACAGCACCAGGTGTCCAGAAACCATCTGATGAAAGTGGTCAACGACTTGTCGCGCCAGGGGGTGATCGCCACCACACGCGGTCGCGGTGGCGGATTGCGGTTGTTGCAAACCGCCGACACGATACGGGTCGGCGACATCGTGCGGGCAGCGGAAACCGATTTCCGGCTTGTGGAATGTTTCGATCCCGCCACCAATGTCTGCACATTGACACCCACCTGCCGGCTCAAGCACGTGTTTGGCAACGCGCTGCAGGCCTATTTCCGTGAACTCGACGGCGTGACGCTGGCCGACATCACGCAGCCACCGTCCGGGGTCACCCCATCGGCGCAAAGGCCGACCCTCGGCTCTGCGCCTGTGCGCAAGTTTCCGCCAAATTCCCGACCACAGCGCAAGTCCTGAAAGGCGCCGGTACGCATCACAGCCGGCCCCAGCGTATGCGCGCCCAGACCTGCTCATGCAGGTAGTAGCTCACCAACCCGATCAAGGTGAGTACCGCCGACAGACCGATGCCGTCCCGCCAGTTGCCCATGTACAGGACGTTGATGACCGACATCACGACGAAGCCGATCAGTTGCCAGGTAACGGCCTTCATGAGCATTCGAGTCTTTTTTTCCATGCCGGAATTGTCTGATTGCCCAGTGGCGTGAAGCAACGTTGCAGTCGTGCAGGTTTTTGACAAAACCGTGATAGTTGTCCCTCTGCGTTACCATCGACCCTATCGATGGATAAAGTCACCAAAACCCAACGCGCCTTTCTGTTTCGCGAACGCCTGTCGCAAGCCATGCTCGAACGCCAACTCAACCGCACGACGCTGGCCGAACGCAGCGGCGTCGACCGCTCGACCGTGTCGCAGCTATTGGGCGAGCACCAGGTTCGCCTGCCATCGGGTCAGGTGGTGGCCGAGCTCGCAACCGCACTGGGCGTCAGCACCGACTGGTTGCTGGGGCTGACCAGCAATACTTTGTCGCCGGGCGAGATCCTGCGCGAATCGCTGGAGGTGGCGCAGGCCAGCGCGGCGCCGGCGGACGCCAACATCGAACGCTGGCTGCAAGAGTCGGCGGGCGCCAAGATCCGCAACGCGCCCACCACGCTGCCCGAGTTCATGAAGACGCAGGCGGTGATGGAACTCGAATACGCGTCGTATCGCGGCAGGTCACCCGCGCAGGCCAAGGCCAGCAACGAGGCCCGGCTCAACCTCAACCGCGTCACCGGCATGGACCACGAACTGGCTGTGCCGCAACAACGCATGGAAGACTTTGCGCGCCGCCATGGCATCTGGTCGGCGCTGACGCCCGCACAAGTCTGCGAGCAGCTGCACCTGATGGCCGATCTGTGTGATGAGTTGTATCCCAGCACCCGATTGCACCTGTACGACCTGACCCAGCATTTCAGCGCGCCAGTGACGGTGTTTGGCCAGCGGCGCGCCGTGATCTACATCGGCAGCGCCTACTTCGTGTTCAATACGCGCGAACATGTCGAGACACTGACCCGGCACTTCGACCAATTGGTGCGCAACGCCAGCGTACTCAGCCATGAATCGGCGCGCTGGTTGCGCACCTTGGCCGAAACGGCAACCTGCTCGCAACCCGCCACCCGAACCTGACGCGACAATGGCCACCCGCCGCACCGTGGGCCGGTCTCAGAGCGCCACCACCCGCAACACCTCGTCGCCATAAGCCTCGAGCTTGCGCGCGCCGATGCCGCTGATGCCCTGCAGGTCATCCAATGAGTGCGGTGCGCGCTGCGCGATCGCCGCCAGCGTGGCGTCGTGGAAGATCACATAGGCCGGCAGGTTGTGTTCGCGTGCCACTTCGGCGCGCCATTCGCGCAGCGCCTCATAGCGTTGTTGTGCGCCAGCGTCCAGCTCCACCGGCGCCTTGGCCACGGCGCTGCGAGCGCTTGAGCGACGCCGGCCCTTGGCGTCCGACGCCGGCGCGGCGCTGGACACGCGCAGTTGCACCGACACCTCACCCTTGAGTACCGCGCGCGAGGCCTCGGTCAGCGCCAGCGTGCTGTAGGCCTGCGCGTCCACATGCACCGCGTTGATGGCAATCAGCTGGCGCAACACGCCCCGCAGCTGCTGCTCGCTGAACTCGGCGCCGATGCCAAAGGTGCTCAGCTCGGCATGGCCGTGTTGCGTCATCTTCTCGGTTTTCTTGCCGCGCACGATGTCCATGATGTGGCCAGCGCCGAAGGTGATGCCACTGGCCTGCTGCACCCGGTAGATGGTGCTGAGCAATTTGCGCGCGGCATCGGTGCCGTCCCAGACCTGGGCCGGCGCAATGCAGTTATCGCAGTTGCCACAACGCATGGATATGGCCCCCACGCTCGGCGCTGCGCGTCCTCCCTGCCCCCCGAGGGGGCCGTCTTCGCCTTGGGGCGGCCCGGCGGCGGAAGACATGGCCCCCACGCTCGGCGCTGCGCGTCCTCCCTGCCCCCCGAGGGGGCCGTCTTCGCCTTGGGGCGGCCCGGCGGCGGAAGACATGGCCCCCACGCTCGGCGCTGCGCGTCCTCCCTGCCCCCCGAGGGGGCCGTCTTCGCCTTGGGGCTCGTCACCTGCCGGTCGGTAGATTTCGTCGAAATACTTCAGCAGCCGCACGCGCCGGCAATCGATGGCCTCGGCCAGGCCCAGCAAGGCGTCGAGCTTGCCCCGCTGCACCTGCTTGAATTCTTCGCCGGCAGGGCTTTCGTCGATCATGCGCCGCTGATTCACGACGTCTTGCAGGCCATAGGCCATCCAGGCATCGGACGCAGCGCCATCACGACCGGCGCGTCCGGTCTCCTGGTAATAGGCCTCGATGTTCTTGGGCATATCCAGGTGGGCGACAAAACGCACGTCGGGTTTGTCGATGCCCATTCCAAACGCAATCGTCGCCACCATCACCACCGCTTCCTCGCGCAGGAAACGGTCCTGATTCTGCTGGCGCACTTTGCTGTCAAGCCCGGCGTGGTACGGCAAGGCCTTGACGCCCTGATCACACAAGGTCTGTGCGATCTCTTCCACCCGCTTGCGCGACTGGCAATAGACGATGCCGGCCTCGTCCGCATGCTCGCCTTGCACGAAACGCAAAAGTTGCGCCGTCGGGTCCTTCTTCTCGACGATGGTGTAGCGAATGTTCGGTCGGTCGAAACTGCTGACAAACGCCCGCGCATCCTGCAGCTGCAGTCGCTCCAGGATGTCCGCACGTGTGAGTGCATCGGCGGTGGCGGTCAGGGCGATTCGGGGCACGTTCGCGTACCGCTCGTGCAGCACCGTCAGTGCCCGGTACTCTGGCCGGAAGTCATGGCCCCACTGGCTCACGCAATGCGCTTCGTCGATCGCAAACAAACCGAGCTGCCCGCGCTGGTACAGGGCATCGAGCTGGGCCAGGAAACGCGGCGTCGTCACCCGCTCGGGCGCCACATACAACAAGGTGACCTCGCCGCGCAGCAGACGCTTCTCGACCTGCGCCGCCTCCTCAAAGGACAAGGTGGAGTTGAGAAAGGCTGCATCGACACCGGCCTCGTGCAAGGCGCCGACCTGGTCGTGCATCAGCGCAATCAGCGGCGAGACCACCACCGTTATGCCACGCCCCTCGCGCTGGCGCACGATGGCAGGAATCTGGTAACACAGCGACTTGCCGCCGCCGGTGGGCATCAGCACCAGCGCATCGCCGCCGGCGCATACATGGTCGACCACCGCCTGCTGCGGGCCGCGGAAACGCGGGTAACCAAATATCTCGCGCAATACCCCCTGCGCCGCCGTCAAGGCGTCGTCTTCCAGCACAGATGCGTCATTCAACAAAGTAGCACTCCCATGGCGTCGATTGTCCCGCCATTTGCCGGCTACCCTGGAACAGGCAAGGGCTTTCGTCGCCCGATCAGGTGATGCTGGGGCTTTCTACAATGGCGCCACCATGACACATCCGATCGCCTACACCCGGGGCCTGGCCCTGCCGGAAATCCTCAGCCGCCGCATCGCCGTCCTCGATGGCGCCATGGGCACGATGATCCAGCGCCTCAGGCTCGGCGAGGCGCAGTACCGCGGCGAACGCTTCAAGGACTTCCACAAGGACGTCAAGGGCAACAACGAATTGCTCAGCTTGAGCCGGCCGGACGTGATCGCCGACATCCACGCCAAGTACCTGGCGGCCGGAGCCGATTTGATCGAGACCAACACCTTCGGCGCCACCACCGTGGCCCAGGCCGACTACGACATGGCCGACTTGGCGCGTGAGATGAACCTGGAGTCCGCCCGCATCGCCCGCGCCGCCTGTGATCAATACAGTACGCCGGACAAACCACGTTTCGTTGTCGGTGCGCTCGGCCCCACACCCAAGACCGCCAGCATCAGCCCGGACGTCAATGACCCGGGCGCGCGCAACGTCAGCTTCGAACAGCTGCGTGCCGCCTATTTCGAGCAGGCGCTGGCGCTGATCGAGGGCGGCAGCGACGTGCTGATGGTCGAGACCATCTTCGACACGCTCAACGCCAAGGCTGCGCTGTTCGCGATCGACGAGGTGTTCGAGGCCACCGGCGAGCGCCTGCCGCTGATCATCAGCGGCACCGTCACCGACGCGTCTGGCCGCATCCTCAGCGGCCAGACCGTCACCGCCTTCTGGTACAGCGTGCGCCACGCACAGCCGCTGGCGATCGGCCTGAACTGCGCGCTCGGCGCGGCGCTGATGCGCCCCTACATCCAGGAGCTGCACCGGGTCGCGCCCGACACCTTCATCAGCTGCTACCCGAACGCAGGTTTGCCCAACCCGATGTCGGACACCGGCTTCGACGAAACACCGGAGGTCACGTCGCGCTTGCTCAAGGAGTTTGCCGAACAGGGGCTGGTGAACATCGTCGGAGGGTGCTGTGGCACGACACCGGAACACATCGGGGCGATTGGTGCGGCGGTGGGCGTGCTGCCAGCGCGGGTTTTGGGGCGGAATGCGTTTTACAGCGACGCGGCTTGAGACGTTGAACCGCAGAGTTTTCTTTAATATGGGTTGCGCGACGCGTCCTTGTTAAAGAATGCAACGTGATTCTTTAATAAAAGCGCAATCGGAACACCGGTTCGGCATGCGCGACTGGCGAAGGCCAAGCCGAATGGGGTAAAAGCGCTATAAATTGGGGTATTGGGGCTGTCTATTGCCCTTATTGGCAGTACCATTACCCCATTTGCTCAAGCCAGATTGCGTCATGCGCTCACTGTCTCCCGAATTCCTCGCCTTGCTGCGATTTGATACGCAACAACTGGCGACGCTGCGCGCGCTGGGTGAATACCGCGGCAAACAGCAACTGTTCGTCGCCCAGTCTCCCGAGGTCTTGAGCGACCTGCGCCAGATAGCTGTTGTCGAATCCACCGAATCGTCGAACCGGCTCGAAGGCGTGGTGGTGGCCGCACACCGCCTCAAGTCGCTGGTGCTCAAGAACGCCACACCCCAGAGCCGATCAGAACAAGAGGTGGCGGGCTACCGCGATGCTCTGGGCCTTATCCACGACAGTGGCGCGCACATGCCCTTTGCGGAAAACACCGTCCAGCAATTGCACGGCCTCCTGTACCGCTACATGCCACAACCCGGCGGACACTGGAAGGCCGCAAACAACGACATCATCAAGCGTCACCCCGACGGCGGTTCGCGCATTCGCTTCTCCCCTGTGGCTGCGCACCTCACGCCAATCGCGATGGCGGATCTGGTCGCGCGTTACCGCACCGCGCTCGATCAGCATCTGGCAGACCCGCTGGTGCTGGTGCCATTGGTCATTCTCGATTTCCTGTGCATCCATCCATTCCCGGATGGCAATGGCCGTATGGCGCGGCTGTTGACCCTGCAGTTGCTCTACCACTTTGATTACCCTGTTGGCCGTTTCATCAGCCTGGAGCGCATCTTCGAAGAGAGCAAGGAAAGTTATTACGAAACGCTGCAAGCCAGCTCACAAGGCTGGCACGATGAGGCGCACCCGATCGCACCCTGGCTCGACTATTTCTGGGGTGTGCTACTGCGTGCGTACAAGGAATTCGAAGAACGCGTCGGCGGCATCGAACGCGGGCGCGGTGCCAAGGGCGATCGGGTTCGAAACGAAATCCTCAAATGCCAGCGGCCGTTCTCGATCTCCGAGATCGAGGAGGCATGCCCAGGTGTCAGTCGCGACATGGTGCGGGTTGTGCTGCGGGCGATGAAGGCAGAAGGGGTGATTGTTCCCACTGGCAAGGGCCGGGGGGCGCGGTGGTTGCGCGCGGACAAGAACCCATTGCCATGATTGGCCAACCCGCGACCGCGCAAGACCGACCACACGGGTAGTCGAAGCAATATCCTCCACACTAGCGCAAGACCGATCCACGCGACGCTTTTGAATAACAACACCGACCGATGAACGTCCAGCAACTCGAAAACGAACTCTGGGAAGCCGCCGACCAACTGCGCGCCAACTCCAAGCTCACTGCAGCCGAATACGCGATGCCGGTACTGGGCCTGATCTTCCTGCGCCATGCCGACAACCGTTTCAAGGCCTATCTGCCGGAGATCGAGGCGGACATACCACCCCAGGTTCCCGCCGCCCAGCGGGAGGCACTGGTCAAGCTGGGGTTCCAGGGCAAGGCCGCGATCTACTTAGTGCCTGGCCGAAAACCCCCTGTTTTAAAAAAATTCATCTGCTTAAAGTTTAAGCAATCCGAATTTCCCGAGCTTTTACGCACTCCCACCAGCAGATTTCCCC
>Ga0209284_10001589_pt1 | contig 34349 bp, 20 predicted proteins | sample FRY03_FD_187211 | JGI IMG/M metagenome (GOLD analysis project Ga0209284, IMG submission 187211) | Freshwater microbial communities from Lake Fryxell liftoff mats and glacier meltwater in Antarctica - FRY-03 (SPAdes) (version 2) | ecosystem: Environmental > Aquatic > Freshwater > Ice > Glacier... | reverse complement strand
ACGCCCCAAGCCAAGAACCAAGAACCAAGAACCAAGAACCAAGAACCCTTAAAAACTCGCCCCTCCAACCTTCGTCTTGCATCAAATTCCCGAATCGGCCTATCATTTGAAACACAATGAAACTGCTCAGTCGGCACCCGAACGAGCACATGGAGGGCTCGATGAACTCTGGAACTACGCGAAAAACTTTGACCGCTCGGGAAATTGCCGAGATTCTGGACGCCGAGATACTTGGCGATGCCTCCCGGTCCATTAACGATGTCGAAGTCGTCGATCGCGCCACCGAGCTGCAGCTGAGCTTTATCGGTGACCTGAAAAACGTTCCGCGACTCAAGCTGTCACAATCGAAAGTGGTTGTGGTACCTCTGGCCGTAAGAAATGAGCTGGCCGCGTTTCCAGATCGGACGTTTTTGCTCGTCCCGGAAGCGGAGCCGGCTTTTCTGTCCATTGCCGGACTTCTTCGCCCGCCGCACAGTCGTCCTCGAATCGGAGTTTCGCCGCGAGCTGTTGTTGATCCATCTGCAGAGATCGGCGCCAATACCAACATTCACCCGCTCGCGGTCATTGGGCGAGATGTTACGGTCGGCCACAGTTGTGACATTCACGCCGGGGTTGTGCTCGGAGACGGATGTAAGCTGGGTGACAATGTCACGATCTATCCGAACGTGGTTCTATACAACGGAATGCTGATCGGAAGTCACGTGATCATTCATGCCGCGTGTGTGATTGGTGCGGATGGTTTTGGTTACCGGTTTGTCAACGGCGGACATGAGCGATTGCCGCACTATGGCACCGTCCGGATCTGTGACAATGTGGAAATCGGAGCTGGTACGACAATTGACCGTGCGAAGATTGGTGAAACAGTCATAGGCTCAGGTTCACGAATCGACAACCAGGTCATGATCGCTCACAACTGTCGAATTGGTCGCCACAATCTGATCGTGTCGCAGGTTGGTTTTGCGGGCTCAGTTACGACCGGCGATTATGTGGTTTGCGCCGGCCAGGTCGGGATCGCTGATCACGTTCATCTGGGCGATGGCGCCATCATTGGTGCGAAGGCCGGAGTACATCGGGATATGCCGGGGGGGCAGTCGTATCTGGGTGCACCGGCCGGACCGGTTGCCGAGACGACTCGCCAGCTGATGGCTCTGCGTCGCCTGCCGGAGATTCGCGACACTGTTAAGAAGATGGAAAAAGAACTGGAGTCCCTGCGAATTCGTCTGCAACCCGTGTTGACTCCCTTGACCGCCGAAGCCTCCGATGCTGCTGCGGCCTGAAAGTTGAAAGTCGCGAACTCCGGAATTCTGCCGTGATTCTCACCCGTTGCCATTTTTCCACGCCTTTAATCTGCCTGTCTTTCAATCGACTTCGTGTGCTCAATGAAATTCTCTGATTCTAATCCCGAGATCCTGCCTTTTGTGCGACCGCGCTCGGCGTTGCTTAACGCCGTGCCGGACGTCGAACAGATCCCGCCGATGAGACTGGGACTACTTGCCGGGGCCGGAGAATTTCCGATTCGCTTCGCCCGTGCCGCTCGCAACGCCGGGCATCATGTGTTCGGTCTCGGCGTGGCCGGCATGGCGTCCGAAGAACTGTACGACGCCTGTGATGAATTTCGTTATGCGCCATTGGCTCGTTTCGGAAAGGCGATCCGTCTGTTTCGAAAAGCGCAGGTCCAACGGATCATCATGGCCGGCAAAATCGAAAAGACGGTTCTCTTTCATCCATTCCGCTGGATCCGGCTGATGCCTGACTGGCGTGCAATCCACATGTGGGTTCGGTACGCACATGAAAACAAAAAAGACGACACTCTGCTGCTTGCGGTGATTCGTGAGTTCGAACGTGACGGCCTGATTTTTGATTCAGCCCTGAAATATTGCCCGGAGCTTCTTGTGAAACACGGTTTTCTGACCAGCCGACGTCCGACCAGTGCCCAGTGGAAAGACATTCGATTTGGTTGGGAGATGGCTCGCGAAATGGGCCGTCTTGATATCGGCCAAACTGTGGTGATTAACGACACCGCAGTGATTGCCGTTGAAGCGATCGAAGGAACAGACCGGTGCATTCGCCGCGCAGGCGAACTGTGCCGTCGTGGCGGGTTCACGGTTGTAAAGGTGGCCAAGCCAAGGCAGGACATGCGTTTTGATGTGCCCACCGTCGGTGCGGATACGATCAAGACGATGCATGAGTCCGGTGGAAAAGTTCTGGCGATTGAAGCCGGGATGACAATCATGATCAATCCCGAAGAAGTAGCTGCCATCGCCGACAAGTTCGGGATCGCCATCGTAGCCGTCAATTCCGACGAACTCGCGCTTCTCGCCGCCGCCTGATTGCCAGCTCCTCGCACCTCGCTCCGCAAAATCTCTGCCAAACTCTTTCAGTTATGGCGATTGAGTCGACTCGGGGACCGCGGCCCTGGGTTCCAGACGGCTGCGAATCGGGATTGTCTTTGCCACAGCGTTGCAAAAATGGTTATGCTGGGTTTGAATTCATCCTCGCATTGTGACCGATGCCGCGATTTCGAGACCCAACATGCACCAATCCCCGTCCTCACGCCTGTGCCTGGCTTTTGCCGGCCTTTCCGTGTCTCTGTTCCTTCCATCGGTGCATCCGGCGCATGGTGAAGAGGCTCCGAAAACGGACGGTGTCGGAATTGTCTGGTTTATCGGCACAGTCCAGCACGGAGATCGTGGCCAGGCTGTTTTTGATATGGGCGACGCCCATGCACTCGACAATGGAGAAGCGGTGGCCGTATTTCGGCCGTTGGATATGCACTTTCGCCCGCTCGGCGGCGTGTCCATTCAGGAGAGCTTTGCCAGTTGGTCCATCCCCGCCAGAACCAGCCCCATTGACCTGAAGAAGGGTGACATTTTCATCTACGCTCGAACTCTCGACCAGTTGGGAACGGGCAATGCGTTTCGTGAAGGATTTCTTCGCCAACAGATTGTGAAGACCGGCACACGGAACTCTTATTCGACCGTGATGCAGCAGGCGGAAGCCGATGCCCTGCAAACCTACATCGCCCGCCAGCCCAAATGGGCCCGCGACCACAAGCACGTGGCCGGAGTCATCCATTCGGCCTCTGCAACGCACATTGAAAAGAAGCACGTCCAGGCACTTCTAAAACAGGTCATGCACCTGCAGGTTTTCAAAGCCCTTGAAGTTCCCGTGGCCGCATCAATGGGCGATGAATGGGAAAGTGTGATCATGCTGCTCCTGCCCGTGGAACCGCTGATGATGGACCCACCGAAGATTGTAACGACGGACGACGGCACTGTGGCCGCAGACGCCTCGGCTGCAGAAGTATCAACTGCAACTGCGGCTCAAAACACGGACCGCTTTGTCGATTCCTGTCGGCGAACAGTGGAACGGATGATGTTTGTCCGTGCGGTCGAGGAACGTCGTCTGGCCGTAGTCCTGTGTGTCGCATTGGAATCGATCGACTGGAAAGCGGTCAACAACCGACCGCCCGCCAATGAACGACAATGGTTCATGCTTCAGATCCAGAAGTCCCAGTTCCCGTCACTCGCCGAAGACGTCCAGTTCCTCGACGATGTCCAGCGAGTGATGACCGAAGTCCGCCAGGAACTGATGAATGCATCCTGATGTCGACCGGACTGCCCAGCAGAATTGAACCGCCCGGTGCCGCGTAGATTCTGCAAGCCGCCACGGCAAAAAGATCGGCTAAGGCATGCAGTCTACCAACTGTAACTCCGAACAAGTACGCGACGGGGTCAGCTACGGGGGAAGTAACGAACCGTGGGGAGCCAGCATGAAGAGGCTCGGAATGGGGAGTTGGGAAACGCGTCGTTCTCTGTGGATTGCTTTACGTCGTTGCTCAGCTGCCAATCGCATGAAGCTGTCCTGTCACGAAACCAGGATTCATCGAATGCTGGCAATCTCCCAAACGCACCAAAGTGACAAGACAAGCGGTTGGGGAGTTTGTAGACTCATTTTCACGTGTGCCCGCTGCTGTTTTGTCCGTTGTGGTTTGCCGCTTTCCAGCCCGGCAACCCAGCCTCCCGAAGGAAGATTGTATGCCTCCAGCCACTGAGACGATTTCGGCCGATCATCAGGAACGAGCAGCGCGACTGGTTGAAGCGTGCAGGCGCATTCGTGAGCAGGTTGGCCGAATTGTTGTTGGGCAGGATGAAGTCGTTGAGCAGCTGCTGATTGCAATTCTGGCTCGCGGCCACTGTCTGCTGGAAGGTGTCCCCGGCCTGGCGAAAACGCTGATGGTGCGTTCGCTGGCGGAATCAATGAGTCTGACGTTTCGTCGGATTCAGTTTACGCCCGACTTGATGCCTGCCGACATCACAGGAACGGACATTATTCAGGAGAACCGCGAGACCGGGCATCGGGATCTGGTTTTCGACAAAGGGCCGATCTTTACTCAAATGCTGCTGGCCGACGAAATCAATCGTACGCCTCCCAAGACACAGGCCGCTCTGCTGGAAGCCATGCAGGAGCACGAAGTCACCGTGGGCGGAACGACATATCGTCTGGAGGAACCGTTCTTTGTTCTGGCGACGCAAAATCCGATTGAGCAGGAAGGAACCTATCCTCTTCCGGAGGCTCAGCGAGACCGCTTTTTGTTCAACGTCATCGTCGACTATCCGACGCGTGATGAAGAAGGAGAAATCATTGATCGAACGACGTCGACTCTTTCTGCAAAACCTGAACCTGTGGTTTCAGGCGAGGAAATTATTGAATGTCAGAAGACCGTGCGGCTGGTGCCTCTGCCAGATCATGTGAAGAATTTTGTGCTCGACCTTGTCCGTTCAGCCCGACCTAAAGATCCTTCGACTGCAACATGGGTAAAGGAACTGATCGACTGGGGCCCGGGGCCGCGTGCCTGCCAGCAACTTGTCCTTGCGGCGAAAGCCAGAGCCTTGCTGCATGGGCGACACCATGTGACTCGGGATGATGTGGAAGCTCTGGCCTTTCCGGTGCTTCGTCATCGCATCGTGCCGACGTTCAATGCCGAAGCAGAAGGCGTCAGCGTGGATGACGTGATTCGTCGTCTGCTGCGTGAGCTGCCAAAAGTGTCGAAGCAACTGCTGTAAACGATCGTTCTGCGGGGTTCAGCGATGCCCGCCGTTCGCGCCGCTGGTGATGGCCAATGAAACTTGCTCAAAAAACGAATCGGTGTAGCGGAATACACAAGGGATTTTGGAATGCTGGCCTGTCGAGAAGAAAGCCGAAACGCTTGGCGCGTTCCGCTACTGAAGTGAGCAGTCAATCGAAACGCTTAGCGCGTTCCGCTACGAAGTGAGTCTTATTGCCGTTCGTTTTCGTTGATCTTTATCTCTTCTGCATTGATCATTCCCATGGCACACGTTTCGGACGTTCTGTCAGCTGGCGACATCGCCCGGTTTTCAAACCTGCAGGTCCTTGCCAAAGGAGTCGTCGAAGGTTTTTGTTCGGGGCTGCATCGGTCGCCTCACAAAGGCTTCAGTGTCGAATTCAAGGAACATCGTTCGTACGTTCCGGGCGACGATATTCGGACGGTTGACTGGAAGCTGTTCGGCAAAACGGATCGGCTGTATATTCGTGAGTACGAAGAAGAGACCAATCTTCGCTGCACGATTCTGCTGGACTCCAGCGGCTCGATGGCGTACAGCGGCTCCCGCAGCAATGGCAGCACCAAGCATGACTATGCAGTCCGAACGGCCGCATGTCTGGCCTATCTGATGCTGCAGCAGCAGGACAGTGTGGGGCTGGTGACGTTCGACAAGCAGGTGCGGCGTTACATCCCGCCGCGAGCCCGTCCCAATCATTTGCAGGTGATTGTGAACGAACTTAAGTCTCAGAAACCGCAGTTCGAAACGGAGCTGGGCGATGTGTTCCGCGAGATGGTCGTGAAGATGCATCGACGCGGTCTGCTGATCATTATCTCTGACCTCTTTGGAGATGTGGATCAGCTGATGAAAGCTCTGGCTCAGTTTCGTCACGCCAATCATGAAATCATGATTTTCCAGATCTGGGATCCGGATGAACTGGATTTCCCGTTTCGCCAATGGACGCAGTTTGCTTCTCTGGAAGCGGCGGCCAACCGGCATCTGGTCGATCCGGCGCAGATCCGCCGTGCTTATCTCGAAAAGCTGGCGATCTTTCGCGACCAGTTGACCAAAGGGTGCAATCGTCACCGAATCAGCCTTGTTCCGATGACCACCGACCAGCCGCACGCGGATTGTCTGGCCTCTTATTTAGCAATGAGAAGGAAAGGGCGATGACGTTTCTCAATTCCGCTTTGGCGTTTGGTGCGGCCGCGTTTGCAATTCCGCTGCTGATCCACGTTCTGAATCGCAGTCGATTTAAGACAGTCGAATGGGGGGCGATGCACCTTCTGGAATCTGTCATTAAAGTGAATCACAAGCGATTTCAGATCGATCAGATAATCTTGCTGATGGTTCGCTGCGCGATCCCGATCCTGCTGGCGATGTGTCTGGCCAGGCCTGTTCTGACCGGATCGCGGCTACTGGAAGGGGAGTCGCCCGTTTCGCTGGTGATCCTGCTCGACAACAGCTATTCGATGGACACCGTTCATCAGGCGGGCACTCGGTTCACAAGCGCGATTGAGGCAGCCTGCACAATTGTCGGAGCGGCCAGTCGCGGATCAGAAGTGGCAGTGATTCAAACCGGCGGCCGAGCTACTCCGCTGTTCGATCAGCCGGTGTTTGATCCGGAGGCCGTTGTTCGCAGACTGCGTCAACTGCGTGCTGGTTACGGAGCCAGTGATATGCAAGGATCGTTGAATGAAGCCGTGGCGACGCTGTCCGGCATGACTCACGCACGTCGCGAGTTGATCGTCATCAGCGACTTTCAGCCGGCCGACTGGTCTTCGGGCGGTTCGGATCCCGGGGACGTGATTCGTCAGCAGCTGGCGGCGATGAAGATTAAGCCTGAGGTCACTCTGTTGCCGATTGGCGGGCCTGTGCAGGGAAATATTGCAGTGGAATCGCTGGAGTTTCCGCGACGGGCGCTGGGAGTCGGTCAGCAGTTTTCCGTGCGAGCCAATCTGCGGAACTTTGGATTGACGCAGGTCGACAATGCTCGAGTCGTGTTGCGGCTGGATGGCGAGGAATCCGCGGTGTCTCAAATCGCGTTGTCGGCGAACGGGACGACGCAGGTTCTTTTCCCGTCCACCTTCGACAAGCCTGGCTCTCATGTGATCGAAATCGAAGTGATGATCGATGATCCGCTGAAGGAAGATAATCGCTATGCGGCGGCGGTCTCCTTGTGGGACAGCATCAATGTGCTTCTGGTGGATGGCGATCCCAGTGGCCAGCCGCTGCAAAGTGAAACCGATTATTTGTCGATTGCACTGACTCCGTATACCTTCGGCCGAGTTCGCCTCACGGACCTCGTGACAACTCAGACAATTAAGGCCAATGAGATCACCGACGAACGATTGAAGACTGCCCGCGTGGTTGTTTTGGCCAACGTCGCAAAACTCGAACCCGCACAACTGACGGGGCTCACCGGGTTTGTGCAGGACGGCGGCGCACTGCTGGTGTGTGCGGGAAATCGGATTGATTTAACCTGGTACCGCGAACAAATGTTTTCCAACGGAACCGGCCTGTTGCCAGCTCCTTTTGGTGAACCCCGCGGCCGGATCAATGAGACCGGGTCATCCTCCAAAATCGTCACTCAGCATTTTGATCATCCAGCACTTGAGTTCTTCAATCAGGCGGCCAACGGTGATCTGTCGACCGCGGAAATACGACAGTGGCATGAACTGCCAGTCACAGCCGTCAGCGCCGGCGTGACCGATGCCGCTGCCAGTGGCCAGCCCGCCAGCACTCCGGCCGCCAGCAATATTCTGTTGCGGCTGGACACTGGAAACCCATTGCTAGTGGAACGCCGATTCGGAGAAGGAACGGTCATGCAATGGGCGACCACGTGTGATGCCGACTGGTCCGATCTACCGCTGCGGCCGTTCTATGTTCCGCTGATGCAGCAAGTGGTGACCACCATGGCCTCGGGGGCATTACCGCCACGCAACATTTCGACCGGCGATCCGGCGGTCGCTGTTTTTCCCAACGCTGAAGCACCGCTGACGCTTTCCGTCGTGACACCGGACGGTTCACGGCGAACGGTGGAAACAGTGGCTCAGGGAAAAACGCAGCTGGCCCGATTTGATGGTACCCAGCGTCCGGGAATCTATGCGGTTTCGACGCCGGCTCCGGAAACGCTGCACTTTGTCGCGGAAACGTCACGAGAAGAATCGGACCTGTCCGTCAGCGATAAACCGGCTCTGGTCTCACTCGCCAAAGGCATGTCGGCTACGTTGATGAATACGCCGGCCGAGTATCTGGAGCAGGATCGTTTGCGGCGGCATGGACAGGAAATCTGGAAGTTTGTTCTGACCGCCCTGTTGGTGTTTATGTTTATGGAACTCGTGTTGCAACAGCGTTTCGCGAGGGTCCGACTATGACAACCTTGCGTTTTGTCGGTGACATTCCTCTCTGGCTGGGGCTCGGTCTTGCTCTGATCGCCGGACTGCTTTCGTGGCGATATTACCGGCGTGAAAGTTTCGACCTGCCGCGCGGGCTGCGTTGGTTTCTGCCGCTGCTGCGATCGCTGGCGTTCTTCCTGGGGATCATGGTGCTGACCGGCCCGGTGCTGCATCATCGCACGATCATTGGCGAACTTGGGCGAGTCAAAATTTATCTTGATGGCTCACGCAGCATGACGATGAACGACCGTCATATGGCGACCGGTCGTAAATTGCTGATTGCCGAACAACTGGGCTGGTTGAGCGGCAGTCATGTCGACATGTCTCTGCTGGATGCGGCGGACGATTTTGCGGAGGCCCGGTCAGAGTTTCTCGAACTGTCGGCGATCAAATCACCGAACGCTGCAACTCCGCCGGTGGATGGTCCGACTAACGCGGGCTCAGGAGTTGCAAATGCTGGCGCTGCCATCGGCACGACGCCCGGAACGATTCTCGGTTTTGACCTCGATGTCGTTCGCAAAGCAGTTGCCGCGTGGCAGGCGAGAATGAAGGCTGTTCAGACAAAACTGCCTCAATCGCTGAGCGAACAACTGAATGAGAAAGTCCTGCAGCCGCTTGAGGCGGCGATGAGTCCTGCGGAGGCCACGCTGGAAACGATTCAACCGCAGATTCTGAGCTTTGTTACCGCCAGCGAAACGATCGAAGAATCCATCCGGGGTGCGTTTGAAGACAACGTGAACGAGCTCGTTCGTTCGGGCGATCCCTCGCTGCAGACGGCGTTAGCGTTGTTTGACGAGACACCGCGAATCCGACGTGCTGAGCTGGGACTTTCGGAATCGACTGCTCAGCTGCTCAGAAAATTGCGTGAGCAGCATGATGTGGAAGTTCTGACATTGTCCGGAGAATCGGCGTCGCCAAGGAAGACGCTGGAGCCTGCCGCATCAGAACGCTCTGCCGCATCAGTACGCTCTGTCGATCAAACCGGATCAGCCGACGGGACTTCCAGTGTCGCCATAGATTCTGCTCCTGAAACCTTTGCCAGTATAACTGATCTGAGCAGTGGGATCGTGGCGACTCAGAAGGCGACGGCCGTTGCCGCAGATTCCCCAACGGAAGACGCGGCGGCGGCTCCGTCCACAAAAACAGCGATCGTGCTATTGACGGATGGTCAGCACAATTCAGGCCCCTCACCGTTGCAGACGGCGCGAGTCCTGGGGGCTCAGGGAGTTTCGTTTTTTGGCGTGTCCATCGGCGCCAGTCAGGAGGCCGCTGATCTCGCTGTGACCAGTCTTGAACATCCTGATCTGGTGTTTCAAAAGGACACGGTTCGGGGAATCATGATCATTGCCGATCGCATGCCGGCCGGGCGGCCTTTTGTCGCCCAGGTTCGCCATGGAGATGACGTTCTGTGGCAGCAGCAGCTGGTGTCGCAGAATGTTGGAGAGCGTCGGATCGAGTTTGCATTTCGCATTGAAGACCTGGTGACTCAACTGGGAGCCCAGTTCGTTTCTGATCTCCGGCAGCATACGATTCCGCTGGCTTTCGAAGCTTCGCTTGCCCCGCTGGCGGAAGAGTCCGAAACGAACAATAACCAGCGAACGATGAGACTCGCCGCGATTGTTCAAAGCTACAAAGTGCTGATTCTGGATGGCCGATCGCGTTGGGAGACACGTTATTTGCGCAACGCGTTTGAGCGAGATTCTCAGTGGTCGGTCAACACGATCATCGCCGGGCCGGGAACCGACGAACCAGTGCTGCGACGAGGCGACGAGGAAGGAGCTTTCCCGGCGACTCGCGAAGCCATGTTCAAGTTTGACCTTATCATTCTGGGTGAGTTATCGCCCGCGATGCTGACCGACAGCGATCGCGACTGGCTTAGGGACTTTGTCGAAATCCGTGGCGGTGGCCTGATCCTGATTGACGGTCAGCGAGGTGCCTTGTTGTCGTTCACGGGTGGCAGTGCTGAAAGCCTGCTGCCGGTTGAGTGGTTGACAGAAAAGGTGACGTCCAAGCCAGCCGCACTTCGTCTCACAGAAAAGGGAGCTTCGGAAAGTGCGTTGATGCTGGCCGTGGATGATCCTCAGAATCGACGCTTCTGGACTGAGCTTCCGGCACCCCATTCCCTGGTCGCAGTCGGTGCGCTGCCGGGAAGCGAAGTGCTTGTAGAAGCGACGGTCGGTGATCGCCAATATCCGGCGATGGTGACACGTCAGGTCGGTGCGGGGCGAGTTCTGTATCTGGCCTTCGATGAAACCTGGCGATGGCGATACAAAGCGGCCGACAAGTGGCATCAGCGAATCTGGAATCAGATGGCTCGGTATATCATGCCGCGCCCATTTTCGGTCAGCGATGACTTTGTTTCGATCGACACAGGTTCGATCCGCTACGACTTCGGAAGTTCTGTTGATGTGCGAGTCCGGCTGCTCAGCCTGGACGGCAAACCCACCATGGATGCCAGTGCGGATGCGCTGGTCTGGAAAAACGGACAGGTGGTCTCAACCGTCAGTTTAATCTCGGACAAGGATGTGCCGGGCATTTATCGGGGACGCGTTGGAGCATTACCGGAAGGTGAATATGAAGTGTCTGTGCGAGCCGCTGGATACAGCGAGGCTGCATTGAAGGCACGCAGTCAGTTTGTCGTCCTGCCGCCCGAATCCGGAGAGATGACTCAGACCGGAGCGAACGAATCGCTGCTGAAACAGATGGCCGCAGCGTCCGGAGGAGCATGGCTGCGTGAGGAAGAAATGGGGCAACTGTCAGAACTGCTGGCTCCGTTAAGCAGCGGAAGAGTCGTTGAATCCGACACATTGATCTGGCAAAGCTACTGGTGGTTTGTTGCAATTGTGCTGCTGCTGACGGTCGAATGGCTACTGCGAAAGCGGGCCGGTTTGTTATAGAAGAAGTTTCGGCGCTGTGTGCGCGATGATCAGCCGGCTGTTTGTCTTTACGACCGACGAAGTGCTGAAACCGTGTGTCGCTTGTTCCGGTGTGCGAAGGTGGAGACAGATTCAATGAGTGTCAATCTTGATCCCATTGTGGCCAACAAGCTGCGGCAGTTCGGACGTCGGCGAATGTGGCTGATCGTTGCCCGCGGTCTCTGTGCCGGCCTGGTCACCTTTCTGATCTGTGTCAGCATCGTGGCGGCCATTGACTGGTACTGGCTGCTCAGTGATCAGATGCGCTGGGGCTTGAGTCTCGCAATCTACCTGCCGGTTGTTGTGATCGTATGGATGACCTGCCTGCGGCGAATGCTGCATCTGCCAGCAAATGAAGAGATCGCTTCTCAGGTTGAACTCAGCGAACCCGAACTGCGCGAGAATCTTTTGTCCGCGGTTGAACTAGCCACAGACGATCCGTCCGTGCTGCATGACTCACCGGTTTTCCGCAGCTTGCTGCAGGGCAAAGTGGCGGCGCAGATGGGACGAATTCATGTTCCCAATTTGTTGCCCGTCAAGCTCGTGGCCAGATGGATCGCAGCGGCCGCGGTTCTGCTGATCGTCGCTCTTGGGCTGTTGTTTTCCGGCGACGGTCGATTTCGCCAACTGGCCACTCGGGCAATTTTTCCGGGTGCCAATATTGCCCGAGTCTCGCGGATTCAAGTGACCATCCTGCAGCCGACTCCGCATTCATTGATGCTGGCCGAAGATGAAACAGTCGCAGTCGTGATTGAGGTCAGCGGCGGAACAGTGGACGACGCGACTCTGGAGACTTTCACCGAAAAGCAGGGAGCAGTTCGCCAACCGATGCGGGGCCGGACGGAATCCGAATTTGCCGCCAATATTCATGTCCTGAGTGAATCAGTGGAGTATCGAATTCTGGCGGGCGATGCGGTGACGGAACGTTTCCGGATTGAGTCTCGGCCCCGACCACGCGTGAAGGCGTTTCATAAAACGTATGAGTACCCTGATTACAGTCTTCTGCCGGCAGAAACAGTAACGGATATGCACGGCGATCTGCTGGTTCTGGAAGGCACGAAAGCTTCCATGCGAATGGAACTGGATCAGCAGGTGTCGGCCGCCGAGCTGCGGATTGATCCGGAGAACTCCGAGGAAATGATTGTCATTCCGCTGAGCCCCGATCCGGACAGCAAAAATGGACTGGATTGGAAGGCGACTGTCCCGATTGATCAGGCGGCAATTTATAAAGTGCATCTGGTTTCCAAAGAGACGGGCTTTGAAAATATCTTCAGTCCGAAATACGAAATCCGGCCTCAGCCTGACCTGATTCCACGCGCAGGTTTTGTGGATCAGCAGGAAACCACGCTCGTCCTTCCACCGAATGATATCGTGGCCTTGAAAGCGATGGCTGAAGACGATCTGCCGCTGGTCAGTCTGGAACAGCAGGTGTCGGTCAACGGACGTGACTGGATGGGACTGCCTCTGGATGCAAAGCCGGCCGATGGCGATGCAAAGAACGGTCACCAGTTGTCGGCCGCATGGCAGTGGGACCTGCTCAGCCACAAATTGAAAACCGGCGATCAGGTAATGACCAGGCTGGTGGCCACGGACCGCAAAGGCAACGTGGGAGAATCGGTTCCCTTGCGAATCATCATCGCGGCCGCGGATTTCGATCCGGAGCGGCACACGATTATGGAACGCAAGCTGGAGCTGAACGACGATCTGGCGGCTTTCTCGGCTCTGCTTCAAGAGCATAAGACCTCGGCACTTGTCGCCATCGAACGCCTGATCAAACCGGAAACCAATGAAGAACAGGCTGCCCTTGATCGGTCGAGCCTTGCGGATCTGGCGAATAAGCAGCGTGACCAGGCAACGGAGCTGCTGCCGAAGATTTATGAAGTTGCCAAAGTCATGCCGCCGGGGGCTGACGCGCATGATCTAGATGTGACAGCGCGAGTCATCACGCGATTGCAGAAGGAATATTCCAATGTGCCCGGTTACCTTTTAAAGGCGATGCCGCATGCGGTGGATGAGAACCGTCGTGTGGCCGATCTGAATGAACTGAAACAGGCATTCGAAAGAACGGCGGACGATGCAACGAATGTGGCTGAGCACTATCAGCATCTCACGGCTTACAATTTTCTGTCATCCGCCGCATTTGATCTCGATGCCTTACTGCGCCAGCAAAAGCTGGTCGTCGACAGCCCGACGCAGACGTGGGAACGCCTGCTGCGACAGGAAACGCTCGTCACCAATCAGCTGAAAATTCTGGAGCGTCTGATTCGCCAGCAGCGCAGCCGACTGCCCAATTATCTGGACGGGCATATGAATAATCTGCTGACATGGTCTCAGACGCAGCGTGATCGGCTTCAGGAATCCATGGAGTCAGAAGATAAGCTTGAACAACTGAAAAATGTGTCGAAAGATCTTTACCGACAACTTCAGGAACGGCAGCGGATCGACGTGGTGGATGGAGGACTTCCGGGCCGGATTGTGAATGCCTGGCGGGATCTGGACAATCGGTCGGGAAGCTTGTTTCAGCCGATGGAACAATTGGCACGAGCTGTACAGCAGGAGAATCAGCTGGCCGTTCAAGCCGCCGATTCTCCGGACTCGGCAGCAGGCAAAAAGCTGCTTGGTCAGGCGGAGCGATTTGCCGCTGAAGTGGACCTGAAACTTCGTCGTAGCCTGGATCAGTTGCCCGCGCGTCGTGAAATCACGCAGCTGCGAAAAGATTCGGACGCTCAATATGCTGCCGATGCCGGACTGACTCATCGCGCGGCCATGTTTCTGCTGAATCAGCATCGTGAAGTGCCGGCCCAGGATTCAACCATTCCGACCAGTCTTCAGGAGATTGCTCCAGCCTATCGGATTCTGGAAGCTGGCCACGAAGTTGCCATTCTCCGTGAGACGCTGAATGGCCTTCTGAACATGGAACGCTGGGATTCTCAGAGCCTTCAGTCGCACATGGATCATCCTCGCCAGTGGGATCTTGTGCAGCGTGAATTTGAATTGTCCAGCCAGCGTTTGCGAGAAGCCGGAGTGAAGAATGAAATCGTCGGAGCCTTCGATCAGATCCGCTGGTCGGCTGCCGTTCGCGACGCGGGTCGCAAGATCAGTGAACGCCGCTGGAAACGCGATGCGATGATTGGTGGGGGTCACGAGTTAACGGAAGTTCGAGACAGCCTCGCGAAGATGGTTGAGGATCTGAAGCCAGTGATGGCGGAGGCTCGGGCGATCATTGCAAAGTATTCGCCAACTATTCCGCAGATGGCCGAACAGACGGCCGAACAGCTTCGCAAAATGGAAGAAGCGACCACGGCCGCGGCCGATGCGGTTGAAGAGAAAGATGCCGCGGAAGCCAATCAGCCAGACGCCGATCAGAAACAGGCCAAGGCGGATACACAACCGGATGCCGATCAGAAACAGGCTAAGGCTGAAATGCAGCCGGACGCCGATCAGAAACAGGCCAAGGCTGATACACAACCGGATGCTGATCAGAAACAGGCCAAGGCGGATACGCAGCCGGACGCTGATCTGAAACAAGCCACGGCTGAACTTGATTCTGTCGCTCCGAAACCTGAAGCGAACGCTAAGCAGCAGCTGGCTGATCTGAAGGAACAGCAGCATGAGATCAATCAGCAGATTGAAGACCTGATGGCCGCGCTGGTGGAAGACGCCAATTCTCAGAATGTGCTGGAGGAATCTCAGCGGGAGCGGGCTCGTGACGCCGACGACAGCATTGCCATGATTCAGGAACCGGCAGCGGAGATGAATCGGGCGATGGAGCAGGCTCAGGCCAATCCACAGCCAGAAGCTCAGGCGAAGGATCTGGCAAAGGCTGCGGAACAGCAGGAGAAAACAGCGAAGGCTCTGGAGCTGGTCGCGAAGCACTTCGGTCGTCTGGACGAGGGGCAGGACGTCGCCGAATCCCGCGCTGAGCTGCGTGCGGCGGAACGCGAACTGGGAGTAGCCCGGCAGATGGATGAGCAATCCAAAGCGGCTCAGGAACTGGCTCAAATGGCCGCCCAGGATGCTCAGCAGCTGATGTCCAGGCTTGAAGAAGAACTCAAGCAGAACCCGGCCATGCAGCAGGCGTTGTCGGAGATTTCGCAGAACACCCTGCAGGAAGCTCGCAACTCGCTTCAGTTTGCGGCGCAGGATGACCAGACCCTGCAGCAGGCAAACGAAGGATCGGACGCAGACTTCCAGGCAAAGAAACGCGAACTGACGGAAGACATTCGCCGGATGGCAGCCGATGCGTCGCGTCTGTCGGGTTCTCTGGTGGCTCAGGCCAATCAATCGGCGGCTCAGGGAAAGACACCGGAAGCGCAGAAGAAGTTTGCCGAGACTCAGCAGAAACTGAACGAAGCTGTCGCGAAAGCCAACTCAGCCCGTGAAGATCAGCTGCTTCCGGAGATCGCTCAGACCGCACAGGAAGCCAAAGCGGCTCTTGCGGAAGCAGCCGAATTGCTGAAGCAGGGTAAGCAGCAGTCGCAGACCGGCAAGGATGAAAAAATTCACGCCGACGACAAAGCGATTCAGGCGGCAAAGGCGGACGCAGAGAAGCGTCGGCAGCAGTATCACGAACAGCAGAAGAAGGCAGCCGCTGATTTGGCAAAACAGGCCGACGATGTGAAGAAACGCATGGAGCAGGCCCAGCAAGCTGCGCAAAATGAACTCTCAAAGGCAGACACTCGCCTTCAGGAGGCTCAGGCCAAAGTCGATGCCAAGCCGGATGACAATGGACTGAAGAACGCGCTTCAGCAGGAACGAATTCGCCAGGCAGCCGAACAGAAGAAACTGGCTGCGGCCACTCGTTCTGTCGAAAAGGCTCAGCAGACGGTTGAGCAGGAAAACCGGCGAGTTGAAGCGGTGAACAATAAGCCGCTGCCTGGACTCGATGCGCAAAACCCGTCGACTCAGCTGGCCGATCAGCTGGCCGAAGAAGCTGTGCGAGCTGCCGAGGAACTGACTCAGCGGGCCGATCAGTTGATCGCGGCTACGGACTTTGGAAAAGAGTTGGCGCCAACGAAGAATCAGCTGGCGGCCTCCGAACAGCAGCAGCAACTGGTAACTCAGGATGTCAGCCTGGCTGGCGAAGATGTGGCGCGGGCGGCGCGTCATGAGCGTCGTCTGAATAATCAGGCTGCGGCTGATCCGCTTCAGAACGCCGCGAACAGTATTCAGCAAGTCGCACAGAACGAATCTAAAGGTGCGGCCGAACAACTGAAGAATGCCGTGCCGGAAGCGGAACAGGCAGAAGCGAATGCCGCTGCCAATCCTCAGGCGAATCCGCCAAAGCCAAACGGTCAGTCTCTCCAGGCTCAACAGGCGCTGGCCAACTCTGAAAACGCAATTGCCCAACAGGCCAGCCAGCTGAGCGGTGTCCTTGAGCCGCTGTTGGCCGCTGCGGAAGCCGCCGCGCTTCAGGAAGAAATGCAGGCCGGTGATCCCGCAAGTCCTCCGGATGCAGCCGCAGCCGCTCAGGCCAATTCGGGCCAGCCGCCCGGCACTCCACCCGCGGGAACGCCTGCGACCGATGCAGCCGCACAGACTCCGCCGGCCGGAAATAATCCCAACGGAAATCCACCGGCAGCAGGGCCGGCAGCCGCGCAGCCAGCAGCTGCGCCGCTGACGGCCGAGCAGATTGCTCGAGGCCAGCAGCTCGCGAGAACTCTGGACGAACTGGACCGGATGCAGGCGGCCGCAGCAGCCATGGCCGCTCAACCATCACAGCCCGGGCAGACAGTGCAGCCGACTTCTGCACCTCCGTCACGTCTGGATGCACTGGCGCAGGCGGCGCGAGCTCAGCAGGCGACGCAGGCGGCCAGTCGAATCCAGGCTCAGCAACTGGCCGCGATGTCCTTGAGCGAGGGTGGTCTGCAGTCGTCAGATTCTCCAGGCACGGAAAGTGGGATTGCGGAGTTCAGTGTGATGCCGGTGAATCGAGCCGACTCTGCAAAATGGGGCAAGCTTCGCAGTCAGTCGGCGGAAGACTTGACGAAGGGACGCTCGGAAGTGGTTTCCGAAGAGTATCGTAAGAGTGTCGAAACCTACTTTAAAGTTCTGGCCGAACGAGCCCGACGAAAGAAATAGACCCCGTGCTGCAGGGCTTCCTATCAGGATTCATAAGCTTCATCATTCAGACAGCAAAACGTTCGCTGTCGTGGATGGTGTATTCACCGCTGCGGTATTCACAGCTGCTGTACGCCGTATTTTTCGTGGGACTGTTTCTGGCCAGCGAGTCGCATGCGGCATGGGCTCAGAGCGCAAGTCCGGCCGACGCAGGATCACCAGCGATCTTCTCGTCTGGCGGGCAGAACAAGTGGTATCTGGGGTACAACGGTTTTCGAATGTTGCTTGAGGAACTTGGGCTGACGGCCTCCACGGACCTTGCAGGGACTCTGGCAACGCCGCCGCAGTCGGTTGTCGTGATGTTCGGCGACCTTAGCGCGATTACGCGCGATGAATGGCTGCAGCTGCGGCGGTTTGTGGCCCAGGGCGGCTCACTGCTGGTGGCCTCCGAGCAATCGTTTACGCTGCCGGGCGTCACATCTTTTTCAAAGGGCCCGGCAAGCACCCGAAATGTGGCTGATCAGTATCAGGGCTTTGCAGACTGCATGGTCTTGTCCGAGCTGAATGCCGGGCATCCGCTGTCGACGGGGTTGAGAGAAATCATTGTCAACAAATCCGGCTGGCTCATGTCTTCAGAAGATGAATCCCTGGACTGGCAGGTCATTGCCTCACTGCCGGACGATTGTCTGCCCGCGGTGGCAAGAAACAAACCCGTGTTGCTGGCCGGTCTTGATGCGACCGACGATCGCGGCGTGATGATTCTTGCCGCCGATCAGAGTCTGTTTTCTGACGGCATGCTGTGGCATGGAGACAATTCGATTCTGGCGATCCAGACCTCCGACCTGCTGTGTCGCGGCAATCGAAAGCGGCTGACCGTTTATGAAAACGGAATGACACTGCCCGGTTATCGTGAAAGCAATTCGCCGCCGCCAACGCCACCCGTACCCAATCCGCCACCGTCAGGCCAGCAGCCTCCGAAAGTGGATCCTCCTGAGCCCGATACGTCCACGATCCTGAAGATTGCGAACAAGGTGATTGATGAAGTTCAGGAATCCGACATCCTTAACAAGACGCTGAAGAACCGACCGCGGAATGTCCGCCCGGTGGCCTGGCTTCGCACGATGCTGCTGATTTTAATGGTGCTCTTCACGTTGTTTGTGCTCTGGAAACTCGTCCAGAATCGCTGGCATCTGCTGCCCAATCGCCACTCCCGCTTCCTGCAGTCGATGTATGGGGTTCATTCGTCCCGGCAGCTGGAGTCCTCCGAATTTGGTGGAGCGGTCGAGGTCCTTGCACGCGACCTATGCCGCGAACTGACGGGGTCTCCCGTAGAAACCGTCTGGCAGAAAATGCTGGCCGATGGGAAAGGTGCGGCCGTTGCCAGCCTGCCTCGATCGCTGCGAAAGAATCTGGACGAACTGCTCAGCATTGCAACTCGCGGGTGCCGGATCCACATTTCACGACGCAAGTTTCAGGCCCTCGGCAAGGCCATTCTGGAGCTGCGTGCCATCCATCGCAAAAGCCCGCTTGTGAAGGCGTGAGGCAGTTGGCAGTTGGCAGTTGGCAGTTTTGCAGTTTTGCAGTTTTGCAGTTTTGCAGTTTTGCACGGGGCGCGGTAATCAGATCGGGGTTTTGCCTGGTTCGCCGGGGATTTCCTGGACATAGCGCGGAACCGCGTAACCGGGCAGGCGAGTAGCCAGCTCCTGAATCAGGCGCTGGCCGGTGGACACGGGGACCTCAAAGTGGGCTGTCCCGATGACGTGGTCCAGCTGATGCAGGTAATAGGGCATGACGCCGATGTTAATGAGGCGGCGGCTGAGTGCTTCCAGGGCCTCTACGGTGTCGTTGATCCCGGCAAGGAGCACGGACTGATTCAAAACAGAAACGCCGGATCTGGCCAGCTTCCGCAGAGCCGTTGCGCAATCGCCGACGATTTCGTTTCCATGATTGGCATGCACGACCACAATCGCCTGGGCTCGCAGATCGGTAAGCAATGACAGCAGGTCTTCGGTCACACGGGACGGCAGGACGATCGGAAGTCGCGTGTGAAAACGGATGCGTTCGATGTGTGGAATCGAATCGATCGCTGCACACAGTTGTCTGAGTCGCTGATCACTGAGCATCCACGGATCGCCGCCGCTGAAGATGACTTCCGAAATCGACGTATCAGCGGCGATTTCATCCAGAGCTGGCTGCCATTCGTCGAGCCGTCGGGGTTCAGTCTGATAGGGATAATCTCGCCGAAAACAATAGCGACAATGGACCGCACAGGCGCTCGCGGCGATCAGCAGCACTCGTCCGGCGTATTTTTGAAGGACGCCGCGGGCGCGTCGAGCAGACAAATCACCGACCGCATCTGAAACAAATCCCTCGGCAGACATGGCTTCGCCCGCCAGTGGCAGGACCTGTCGCAAGAGTGGATCCGATGCGTCGTGAGGGTTCATTCGGTTCAGAAAATTCTCCGGGACGAGAATTGGGAAGCGTCGGAGCTGTTCCAACGCAACGGCGGACAAATCCGAGAACATCGCAGGCTGCGGAACGCCGGGAGATCCCGAAAACTGCTCCAGAAGCCCCAGTCGGCTTGCACCATCCTCAAGCGTTTCGCCTGGAACGAGAAGGTTCAGGCGGCGCAGCAATTCCTCGGTTGTCCGAATGGCCCCGGCGAGTTCGCGCTGCCACGAGCCCGGCGGAGACGAGTCTGCGGCGGGCTCAATGCCGGAATATGTGGTGATTGGGGGCGGAACGGGCAGCATTCAGGATTCACTCGGAGACGGGGTTCTGGTAACGTACAGAGCCAATTTTCAGGGTTTCCTTTCGGGTCACAGTGTGACAGGAGCCCTCGATTTGTCGGCTCTCGCGCCGAAAACCACCAGAAGATACCAGACTCAGAGAACGACTCCAATGGGCACCATCAACGCAGGCGAGTTCAAAAAGGGAATTAAGGTACTCATCGACAATGAACCGTACGAAATGCTTGAAACCTTCTTCGTAAAGCCAGGCAAAGGTCAGGCTCTTTACAGAACCAAGCTTCGGAACCTGCTCAAAGGGTCTCTCTATGAGAAGACATATCGCAGCGGCGATGCATTGGAAGCAGCGGACGTCCATCGCAACGACGGTGTCTATTCCTACCGTGATGGGGACAGCTACGTCTTCATGGACAATGCCACTTTCGAACAAAACAGCCTTTCTGCTGCCGTAGTGCAGGACGAAATGCGATGGCTGATGGAAGGTTCAACCGTTGGCCTGCTGTACTGGAACGGTCAGCTGATCAGCATGAGGCCACCACAGCATGTGATTTTGAAGGTCACCTATACCGAGCCCGCAGTCCGCGGCAACACTGCCACAAACGTGTCCAAGCCAGCCACAGTGGAAACCGGTGCCGAAATTCAGGTGCCTTCATTCATCAAGGAAGGTGACAACGTCAAGATCGACACGGAAAGTGGACAGTATATGGAACGTATCCAGTAGTCTGCGGTTCTTGATTGCTTCTCATTGCTGTCCAGTTGAATTGTTCTGGCATTTCTGTGTTACAAAGTTAGTTCTCATGACTTCTGAATCCGGTTCCCACAACGGGCGTCTCTACATCGAAACAGTTGGCTGCCAGATGAATATGCTGGACAGCGAACTGGTCGTGGCCGCTCTGCGTAAGGACGGATATCAGCTGACTGATAATCCCAAAGAGGCCGACACAATCCTGTTCAATACCTGCAGCGTGCGGGAACATGCTGAGCACAAAATTTACAGTGCTCTGGGGCGTCTGAAGTTCAGCAAACGCAATCGGCCGCAGAAGGTCATCGGCGTGATGGGCTGTATGGCTCAGAAGGATCAGGACCTGATCTTTCAGAGGGCTCCGTTTGTCGACATCGTGGTCGGGACCGGGCAGCTGGCGGAGATTCCGAGGCTGATCCGCGAAACACGTGAATCCGCCGAGCGAACTCATGTGAAGGCCGTCAGTCTCGGTCGTCGCGATGGTTCTCGTGAAGAAGTCTCCGACAGCTTTCAAAGCTACGATCCTCTTCGCGATCCGGAAATGCGGCCGACACCCTTCCAGGCGTTTGTGCGGATCATGATCGGTTGCGACAAGTTCTGTACTTACTGTGTGGTCCCGGCGACGCGTGGCCCCGAGCAGAGTCGTCCTCCTGCGCACATCGTGCGTGAAGCCCGCGTTCTGGCCGATCAGGGAGTGCGGGAGATCACGTTGCTGGGCCAGACCGTCAACAGCTACAAGTACACTGAAGATGGACGGCTGGTGCGGATGTCCGATCTGCTGGAACAGCTGAGTGAAGTTTCCGGCATCGATCGCATTCGCTTCATCACGAACTTTCCTCGTGATATGGGAAATGATCTCCTGCAGGCGGTTCGTGATCTGCCAAAGGTCATGAAGTACCTGCACGTGCCAGCTCAGTCGGGCTGCGACGAAATCCTGAAGCGAATGAAGCGTGGATATACCGTCGAAGAATATCGTGAGATGATGCATCGAATCCAGGAACATGTTCCAGGGTGCGCGGTGTCGAGCGACTTTATTGTCGGGTTCTGCGGCGAGAGCGAAGAGTCGTTTCAGAAGAGCATGGATCTGATTCGCGAATGTCGCTTCAAGAACAGCTTCATCTTCAAGTACAGCAAGCGCGAAGGCACGAAGGCGTTTGATCTGTTTGAAGACGACATCCCGGATGAGGTCAAGCGTCGTCGCAACAACGAGATGCTCGATCTGCAGAATGCGATCAGCGAAGAAGACAATGCAGAATTCATCGGTCGCCGAGTGACCGTGATGGTGGAAGGCCCCAGCAAGTCGTCCGCAAAACGTGCGGCTCGCGAAAGTCAGCCGTCTGAGTTCGCTCCTTTGCTTCCGATCGCCGGCCAGCACCAGGCCCACGGCCATGATCATGATCATGATCATGCAGGGCATGATCTTTTGGGGCATGATCATCATGAGGATACTGAGCCACAGACAATGCAGCATGCATCGCCGGAAGCATCACGGCTGGCGATGCAGCTGACAGGCCGCTCGGAATGCGATCGGATCATCGTCTTCGACGCGAACCCGCGCCTAATCGGCACAACCGCGGAGATTGAAATCCACGACTGCACCAGCACCACGCTGATGGGTACCATCGTCACTCGTGAAGTCCAGCACGGCTGCGGCCTGCTGCTCCCGATTCTCGGCTAGAAGTGGAATTACTGATAGAAGGCCAGATTCAGTTCCTGAATCGCTGCCTCTTCGGCTCGTGAGACTTTGTGAAATCCCAGGATGCCACCGGCGGCTTCGGCCACTTTCCATGCGCGGCTGACAGTGGTGACCTGCAGAGCCACATAAGAGGCAGGCGAAACGAAAAGACGAATGGCAGCGACGTAATCCTTCCATGTTTTAAGCAGCAGTCGCTCGGGGCGTTTGTGCAGCCATCCCTCCAGCAGTGCGAATGATGGTGAATCGCAGGGAATCCCTTCTTCTTCAGCCGCTTGTAAAATGGCCAGACGTTCCTGCTGCTCAATGTGACCATTGGCCCAGGCGACATGCACCAGAGGTACGAGTGTCAACAGGTGCATTGATTCGGCACGAACGCCGCAATCAATCAGTTCCGTCAGAACCTGCTGGTCGGTGATCTGCGAAGCGTCGCGGATTGCCTGAATCTCGGCTTCACGCTGACTTTCAGCTCTGCCCTGTTCAAGGAGTCGTCGATCTGACTCGTAGGCATAACTCTGTTCCAGCAAAGCACCACGTTTTGAAAGTCCATCGCCAAACATTTGTTGAGTCTCCAAAGCCGTTGAGTCGGCCTGCCATGTATGAACAGCACAAAAATGGGATCGAATCTGAGGGGCTCAGACCGAGTGCAACGCTCAGCAGCACAGCGTCTTGTGATCGACTGTATTCTGCTGGTTGCCTGGTTGACCGTGGCCATCATGGCTTAGCGGTGCCTGATACGTTCAGGCGATGCATCAGGTCTATCTTGCGACACAGAACGGTGCGGGAAGTTTCTTGCTTCACTTCATCCACTATTCGCAATAGCAGGCGAATGGCCTCGCTGCAGACAACACTCCCGGAATCGTTGGCAATGTCGGCATCGGGATTTGCCTGTATTTCTGCACAATTTAAAGTGCTGCCATTCGTCACCATGATGCAATTTTGTCACGTTGATGAAGCAATAAATCTTCAGGCGATCGGCGCTGTCCGGCATTTGGAGACTTCACGTCCCGAGACCGGTTTCTTCTGATGTCCGCTTGCGTGCAGCTCCGCCGAATCCGACAATGCATTTCCCGCCGGTATCAGTCCCGCCCCTGCCTCTCACTCACACATCCTTCTTTCATGTGAGTTGTCATGATTCCATCCGCTATGAACCAACAACTCTTCCGATATGGCGTCCTGCTTCTTCCGTTGCTTGTTACCGGCCTAATGAATTCTTTGCAGGCCGAAGACGCCGCGGTACCAGTACCGACTCCTAAAGATCTCAATCTGACTTTTGAGCGAGATGTTCGCCCGATTCTGAAAGCCCACTGCTTTCTTTGTCACGGCGAGGAAACTGAACTCAAAGGCGGGCTCGATCTGAGACTCGTCAGGCTTATGCAGTCCGGCGGAGATTCTGGTGCAGCCATCACCGCGGGGGCTAACGACGGATCACTTTTGTGGCAACGAGTCGCGTCCAATGAAATGCCGCCAGGCTCAAAGAAGCTGACATCGGCTGAGAAACAAACTCTAAGGCAGTGGCTGGATCAGGGAGCGAAGACAGCTCGTGCTGAACCGGAGAATCCAGAAGACGCTCGGTTTACAGAAGAGGAGCTTGGCTTCTGGGCATGGCAGCCAGTGCGTCCGACCGAACCGCCAGCGCCCGCCGGATATGCGATCGCTTCTCCCATTGACGGATTCATCGCTGCAGAACTGGCAAAGCAGAGCCTCTCATTTTCTCCCGAAGCCGACCGAACGACTCTTATCCGACGAGTCACCTTTGACCTGACCGGACTTCCGCCTTCGCCCGCAGATGTTCGCGCCTTTGTGAATGACACAGAGCCTGACGCCTGGGAGAAAGTGGTCGACCGTCTGTTGAGTTCGCCTCAATACGGCGTTCGCTGGGGCCGCCACTGGCTGGATATTGCAGGGTACGCGGAAAGTGATGGCAATGCCGGAGCGGACCGCGAACGTCCCTATGCGTGGCATTACCGTGACTATGTGATTCAGTCGATCAACGATGACAAGCCCTACGACCAGTTTCTCGTTGAACAGCTGGCGGGCGATGAACTGATCGAGGGCGCGGCGGATGGCAACAATCCGCGACATGTGGAATTGCTGGCGGCCACCGGTTTTCTGCGGATGGCACCCGATACGACTCAGACAGACGATACGATCATGGATCGCAATCAGGCGGTTGCTGAAACGCTAAAAGTTGTGGGCAGCAGCGTTTTGGGTCTGACGGTCGGATGCGCTCAGTGTCATGACCACCGCTACGATCCCATTTCGATTGAAGATTATTATCGTTTTCGATCCATCTTTGATCCGGCCTTTCCGCTTCAGGCCTGGAAGAAGCCGGGCGAGCGACTGACCGATCTGACCGACGACGCATGCCGCGCCGAGATCGCCCGCATCGAAGCCGAGGCCGTGGCGAAGGAAACGGAAATTCGAACGCGTCGGCGTGAACACTGCCAGGCGATTCAGGACAAAGCCATCAATGCCGCACCGGAAGCCGTTCGAGAATTGCTGCGACTGGCCGTGAACACGACCGTGGACAAGCATACCCAGGAGCAGAAGGCCCTGCTGGATTTGCATCCGACCGTGCGGACCATCGACTGGATTATCGGGCAGCTCATTGAGTACGACATGCCCGCCTATCGCAAGTTTGAGGCCGAGGAAAAAACGGTTGCCGAACTGCGAAAGACAAAACCATCGCCGCGAATGGTGATGAACGTGCAGGAAACAGCAGCCGTAATTCCGGCGAGCACCATTTTCTTTCGAGGTGATCCGCAGCAACCCACGCAGGCTGTTGCTCCAGGTGAGCTGCATGTTCTGACAGTCGCTCGAACGCAACCTGTGATTCCGGAGAATACCGAGGGCCGGGCCACGACCGGTCGGCGTCTGGCGTACGCTCGGCAGTTGACCGACGGAACTCATCCACTGGTGGCTCGAGTCGCAGTGAACCGAATGTGGCGGCATCATTTTGGCCGAGGCCTCGTTCGGTCCACGACGGACTTCGGAACGTTTGGCGACCGCCCGTCGCACCCGGAACTACTGGACTGGCTGGCGGATGATTTCGTTCGCAATGGCTGGAAGATGAAACGCTTTCACAAGCTGATTGTAATGTCGACGGTGTATCGCCAGGCGTCGCATCGCAATGATTCGCTTGATCGCGTTGATCCAGAGAATCATCTGCTGGGCCGGATGAATCTGCAGAGGCTTGAGGCCGAAGCCATTCGGGATGCGATTTTGATGGCCACTGGTCGCTTGAATCTTCAGGTCGAGGGTGAAAGTGTTCCGGTCAGCGAAGACGGCGAGGGCAAGGCGGTGATTGGTCGCCGTATTCTTCGCGATGGTTTGTTCTCTCATACCGAATCCGTCGGCGATCAGGAATTTCGACGCAGCATCTATCTGAGTTCGGCACGGTCGCTGCCACTGAATATGCTCGACACTTTTGACCTGCCGATGATGTCTCCGAATTGTGCGCAGCGGTCTTTTTCAACTGCCGCGCCGCAGTCATTGTGGTTCCTGAACGACGAAAGCATTGTCAAACTTTCGGACGGCATGGCCGGGCAGCTATTTGCGGGCGAACCGACAAATCCTGAGTCGCGGCTGAATGAGGCCTTTTGGCGTCTGTTTGCGACGGGGCCGGACGCGGACGAGACGGCTCAGTGCCTGAGTTATCTTAAGGAACAGGCGGAGTATTTCCGGACCGATCCTGACAAAGACTGGCAGGAGACGGTGGCAAAGAATGCTCAGGCGCCTGAAGTTCGAGCGTTGTCGAGTTTGTGTCAAATGATGATGGCGTCGAATCGTTTCCTGTATGTGGATTGAAGCCATCGATCTGACGATGGCAAATCCAAGCTCCTGCGAAAATGAACCTTTCGATTTTTCTGAACATACTTTTATGATCAACAACCTTTGCTCACGACGACATGTTTTGCACTCCTCTGCGTTTGGCCTGAGCACACTCGGAGCTGCCTGGCTGATGCAGCAGGACGGTTTGCTAGCAGAACAAAGCGGGGCTCCGCCGAAACCGGCCCTTGAGCCGCAGCGGTTTGATCTGCTGCCGAAGCAGCCGCCGCTTCAGGCCAAAGCCACGGCAATGATCTCGATGTTTATGATTGGAGGGCCAAGCCAGATTGATTTGTTCGACCCCAAGCCGGAGCTGACCCGACGCAACGGCCAAAATTTTGAGGGCGACGTTCAGTTTGACAATGCGGCTCAGGCCAGTCGGCAGATTATGGGACCGGCCTGGCGTTTTCGTCCGCGGGGCGAATGCGGAATGGAACTCTCGGATCTTGTTCCGCATCTGAGCACGATTGCCGATGAGATTACGCTGATCCGATCGATGCATTCGTCCGTGAACAATCATCTGCCGGGTGTCTACGCGTTGAATACCGGTGCTGGCGTTGGCGGGCGAGCCACTTTGGGAAGCTGGCTGACGCATGCGCTTGGCAGTGAAACGCAGGAACTACCCGCGTTTGTGGCGCTGACACATCCCTCGGGACTGCCGCTGATTGGTGGAGAAAACTGGACCAGTGGAAGTCTGCCTTCGATTTATCAGGGCACGGTTGTGCGTCCGAAGGAGCCCCGAATTCTGAATCTTGATCCGCCTCTTCATCTGAAAGGTCGGGCGCAGGCTCGGCAGTTGGATTTTCTGCGACGCATGAATCAAAAGCATCAGGAGCAGCATGCTGGCGAATCAGATCTGGACGCTCGCATCGCAAGTTATGAACTGGCCGCCAGAATGCAATTGTCTGCGAATGATGCCTTCGATATCGCGCAGGAGACCGAAGCCACTCACAAGATGTACGGCATTGATCAGGATGTGACTCGTGATTATGGAACTCGCTGCCTGATCTCCCGCCGACTTGTTGAACGTGGCGTCCGTTTTGTGCAGATCTTTAACAACGGACAAAGCTGGGATCATCATTCGGCAATTTTGACCGAGCTGCCAAATCGGTGCAAAGAGATCGATCAGCCGGCCGCTGCGCTGGTCAAAGATTTAAAGCAACGCGGCCTGCTGGATGGGACTCTGGTGCACTGGGGCGGCGAGATGGGTCGATTGCCAACCATTCAGATACCTGTCGGACCTGATGGTCGCAACAATGTTGGGCGAGACCATAACACGTTCGGTTTCAGCATGTGGACCGCCGGTGGCGGGATGCGCGGCGGCCACGTTCATGGTGCAACCGATGAGTTCTCTCATCATGCCGTGGAAGACATCGTGCAGCACTATGACTGGCTGGCCACCGTGCTGCATCTGTTTGGCCTGGACCATAAGCAGCTCCATTTTCAGGCCGGAACCCGCCGTCTGGCATTGGTCGAAAGCGCAGAAGCAAAGATCGTACAGAAGATTCTCGCCTGAGCCCCGTCGTCGCTGCCTGCTGCGATGACAAAGACGGAACGCCAAATCTCAAATCCCAAACTGAAAACTACTCCTGGTACATCAGATTCACGGCAGGAATAGCTTTCACCATCCCGGTCGTCCACGATCCGGCAAAACAAGTTGCAACTTAGCGCCTCCTCCGGGTTCGCACAAACCGCCTAATCATCATACGTCATGCTGAACACAGTCTCTGTCAACCAGCGGCGGAAGGAATCGTTATCCTGAAACTGCTTGAAGAGTTGGGCGTCGTCCTTGAACAGAGCCGTGATGACTCGTTTCAACGCTTTGTCGTGCTCGATGCGAGCGTTTTGCCGATCAGAATGTTTCTTCGCATTCTGGTAGGCAGGATCGGCTGAAACTTTTGGCGGAATCAATTCCAGAATCCGTTTCTCGACAGCTTTTGGATCCAGGAACAATCCGCCGAACTGGTCGTTGAATGCCTTAATGATGTTCGATAGCCGATCCAGCTCTGGCTGGGCCTTGCGACCTCCACCGCCCATGCTCCAGGGCTCTATCTCCGCCTCCGCATCCGGGAGGGCAATGGCGAGCGTCGCCTTTTTTTCCGCGCGGTAGCTGTCCATGTCGATGGCTTCCAGAATGCCCCGGGCGAGGTCTTCTTCCTTCGGTGCTGGAAGCTTTGCCACAAGGAACTTCAGGAAGATTGACAGTTTCTCCCACTCCTGTACTCCATAGGGAAGAATCGTGGCAAGGAAGTCATAGGTCCGGACAAACGCCTTGGCCTTACCCTTGAAATCCACCTGACCGTCTTCGTCGAGCTCGTCCACATACACGGCCACGCAGGTGTCGAGCACCGGATCGAGTTTCTCCCGGTCCGCCCCATCCAGATAAAGCTTGACCATCGCTTCAATCTGCTCTGGACTGTAAACCTGATAGCCGTCCAGGTCGCCCTTGAGCGTATGCAACTTGTTCGGGTCGGTCTCCTTGCTGAGCACCGTCGTGCGGTAGCAGTCCGCGAAGGACTGTTCGATCACTTCGGTATCGTTTTGGAAATCCAGCACGAACACATCATGTTTCTTTGGATGCGCTCGGTTGAGCCGTGAGAGCGTCTGCACGGCTTTGATGCCCGAGAGGGCCTTGTCCACGTACATTGTATGCAGCAGTGGTTCGTCATAGCCGGTCTGGAACTTGTCAGCGCAGATCAGAAAACGATACGGGTCGTCCTGGATTCTGTCAGCGATATCATTGCTCGGGAACCCGTTGAGCTTTGCCTCGCTGACCTTCTCACCCTTGTAATCAGGCTCGCCGGAGAACGCGACGATGGGGCGGTACTGGCTCTTGATGTCCTTCAGGTACGCATTGAACGCGAAAAAATACTCAATCGCCCGCTGGATGTTGCCAGTGACGACCATCGCCCGTGCCTGCCCACCGATCTTGTTCTGGCCGATCACCTGCTCGAGGAAATGGTCCACCATGATTTCGGCCTTGTCGCGGATGGCCTTGCTGTGGCTTTCGACATAGATCCGAAGTTTCTTGCGAGCCTTCTTCACATCATACTCGGGGTCACCTTCGACCGTCTTCGCCAGCCGATAGTAGCTTTCCACCGGTGTGTAGTTCTTCAGCACGTCGAGGATGAAGCCTTCCTGGACCGCCTGCTTCATCGTGTAGCCGTGGAACGGGCGGTGCTTCACCTCGCCGCCTTCGGGGCACGCCACGCCAAACATTTCCAGCGTCTTGTTCTTCGGCGTGGCGGTGAAGGCGAAGTAGCTGGCATTGGTCAGCATCTTCCGCTGCTCGATGATTCGGTTGATCTTGTCTTCAGTGGTTTCCTCGTCCTCTTCGATACTCTCACCAAGTGCCGAACTAACGGCTGCTGCGGTACGCCCGCCCTGGCTGGAATGGGCTTCGTCGATGAGAAGGGCAAAGTTGCCACCTCGGTGTTCCGCGCCGATTCTGTCCAGCACGAACGGAAATGTCTGTACCGTGCAGATGATCAACTTCTTGCCATCCTTGAGGAACTTCGCGAGCTGATCGGTCTTTGAGACACCGGCCCCTTCTTTCACCGCACCGATGATGCTCCCCACCTGCGCGAAACCCTTGATCGTCTCGCGGATCTGCTTGTCAAGGATTCTGCGATCGGTGATCACGATGACCGAGTCAAACACCTCTTTGTTGTCTTTCCTCGCGGCAATGAGTTGATGCGCCAGCCACGCAATGCTGTTGGACTTGCCGCTGCCCGCTGAGTGCTGGATCAGATAACGCTGGCCGGCGCCTTTGGCCCGCACATCGGCCAGAAGCTTCCGCACCACGTCGAGCTGGTGGTAGCGCGGAAAAACCTGGACCTTTTTCTTCTTGCCGGTCTTCGGGTTCTCTACCTCCACGATCTGTGCGAAATTCTCCAGAATGTCGGTGACGCCTGCTGGTGTCAGAATGCGTTTCCAGAGGTAGTCTGTTTTCACACCGCTCGGGTTCGGTGGATTGCCTGCGCCGTCGTTCCAGCCCTGGTCGAATGGCAGAAACCACGAATCCTTCGCCATACCCTTGCTGCCAATCAAGGCCGTACACATCGAGACCTTCGAGTCATCCACAGCAAAGTGTACAACGCAGCGGCCGAACTCAAACAGCGTCTCGCGAGGGTCCCGGTCGCGTTTGTATTGTTCGATGGCGTCTTCAACCGTCTGCTTGGTCAGACTGTTCTTCAGCTCGAACGTCATCACCGGCAGGCCATTGATGAAAGCACACAGGTCCAGTGCCCGCTTGGTCTCTTCGCGGCTGTAGGCAAGCTGGCGGGTGATACTGAATCGGTTCTGAGTGTGCCGTTCGGCCGCCTTTTTGTTTTCTGGCGACGGCGTGCCGTAGAACAGGTCCAAGCTCAGTGCCCCGTGCTTGAGGCCATTCCGCAGGACATCAATGGTGCCACGCCGCGAAATTTCTCCCTGCAGGCGAGCCAGAAACTTCTGGCGAGCGATGTTCTTCTTGTCCTTGTGATCCGTGATTCCGAGTTTGGCTGTTTCCGCAGGTTGCGTCTGGCTGAGGAAGGCAAAGAGCTGCTCCACATCGATTGCAAACTCACGGTCATAGGATTTTGCGCGACTGGCGATCCAGCCGCTACCGCCAATTGACGGCAATGCCTCTGCGACCATTTCGGATCCGATCGGCGATAGCCCGTCGACTCCAGTCATAGACCGCATGATCAGCGTTTCGAGGCCCTTTTCGCTGGTGTCGGTTTTCATTGAGGAGGTACTACCTGGCTGAGTTTCGTGACCCAGCCGCCCTCAATGAGAGCATTGCAGGCAATGTTAAGTTGACGAGCCGTAAATCTCTTTTTGCGTTCATTCCATGCGTACGTTCGTGCCACCACTTCATCCAGCGTAGTGGCACCTTCCTGATCAATCACCCAATGCACCGTCGCTAGAAGTTCCAATCCATACGACGATTCAAAACCGTCAACCAGTTTACAGACACGATCGAATCGTAGCAGTGCATCTGCTTCGCTCTGCAAAAACTTCGCGGCATCTTCCGCTGCACCGGGAACGAGTTGCAGTTGTTTTTCGGGAGCATCTCCACCGTCAGCATAGCCAGTAATCATGTGCCCCTCGACGACTTTCAATACTTGCCCAAGGTTTTCCGCAAACGGGCCATACGGGGCCTTCTTGTACCTGAGTCGCAACGGCTGTCCGGTGGCTTGCATAAAGTACATCAACTTGTGAACCTCAAGCAGCGAGATGAAGGGGTCCAGAAGGCCGTTGAGATATCGCTGCATCAGCACAATCAAAGCGGCTTTTCCCGGAGACATCTCTGGGGCCGTCTTTGAGAAATTCGGACGTGCATCAGTCTTCCCTTGATCGGGCTGGAAGACTATTACATCGACACCATTCAGATTTCCCAAAGTCGCTTCAATTCGTGAGCGAACCAGCGACCAGTCCAATCCACCAAGCCCGCAGCCAAGAGGCGGTACAGCAATGGATTGAATCTCTCGTTCTCGTATGTCAGCCGCCAGAGCCACCAGTCCGGCGTTGATGTCTTCGATCTGACTCTTACCTTTCCAGTGACGTTTGGTCGGAAAATTAATGATGAACCTGGGATTGGTCAGTTCACCGGTCTCGAAGATGAACATCTTCCCGGGAACCACCTCTTCACGTTTGCACGCTTTGGCATATGCCGAAAAATTGTCCGGAAAGACATTCTTGAACTGCAATGCGATACCGCGTCCCATCACACCGACGCAGTTGACCGTATTAACGATCGCTTCAGCGTCTTCGGTAAGAATGTTGCCGGTCTTATAGATAATCATTTGCCCGAACTTCGTTAGTAGTACCAGTCAGCCTGAACCTCAACTCTGGGACGATGTGACAGACCTTTCACAAGATCTGTCACTCGCTGATGCATCAAGGCATTCTTCACACCAATTTTTGACACTCGTTCCCAGGGAAACCGTTTTTCAAGCAGGAATTCGGCCTGCTTCCCCTCTTTACAGTGCTTCCAATCCGTCGCCTCGACCGCATCCCAGTCTATTTCTGTCAGATACCGAAGATCGCATCGATCTTCAAAGTATCGAGCCCCGGCATTCGAAATGCGTGAACGCCCATCGTACCCGCTGCTGATTTGCCCAGGCAACCGTTTGCCGCAAATCGGCCTCCAGATGCAAAATCGGCTGCTGCCCGCGTCGATACGACAGTTCAGGGTCGTTTCCGCAAAAAATCTTGTAAAGCATCACCGATCGCGGACAAAAGTAAAACGGTACGCACCCGCCCACCAGGAGGTCGGGATGACTTGTAAGACACAGTTCCTTAAGCCGCCGCGTCTTGATTGAGTTCATCCCAATTATCGTTCCCCCGAGCGATCTGCGAATCACTTCTGCATCACAGACCAATGCTCCCTCAGACACAATCGAGGGTAGTCGATCGAGATGCACGATGTGATAGATCTTAGGGTTTGCGGGAACTGGCATAACGATCAATCCTCACTCTCTGGGACTGTACCATGTTCGTCGCCATCGTCTGTCTCCAAAACAGGGTCAAATTCATCTGATGGGAGACTATCGTCAGGCAAATCCGGCAGCCGTGCGGCGGCGGGGCGGACATCCAGCTTGCCGGTCACCACGTCCGCCGTCAGCCGCGTCCGGTATTCCTGCATCAACGCGATCTCTCGCAAGGTCCGGGCGATCGCGGTGTTGAACTGCGCGAGGTCACGGTCCAACTGCCGTGTTATTTCTTTGGCTTCTTCAAGTGGCGGAAGGGCGAAGATAAAGCTTCGCAGCTCGGACAGCGGAAGGTTGTTTGCCATCCCATCCGCACCGCTGATCGCCTGTTCGACTTGCTGGCGGTAGTAAACGCTGTTCATGGAATAGACCATGAAGTCAGCATCCACGAGGTCGGTGAAGACGGCTCGGAATGTCTTATCAGACAAGATGAGTTTATAGTCGAGCGCCTCGACTTTCCCAACAGATCCAACGAGTTTCGGTGAGCCGCAGGCTCGCGAAATCAGCACGTCCCCGACCTTAACGACGATGTTCGGATCAATCGAGAAACCCTTCGCCAGTTGCTTGTGCTCCGTTTGCCGGAAGACCCCGTGGTTGATGCAGCCTGACTTGAGGACGCCCCACGAGTCACCTTCTGCGAGGAAGCCGGTGGCTTGGGGACTGATGCCCTGTTCGATTCGGCGGACGATAGTCCGCAGTCTCCTTACCTCCCAATGCTTCGGGATGTCGCCGAGCCAGGGGATGCCGGAGGGTTTGAGGGGGGCGTTGGGGTCGAGGCCGCGGGTGACGGCGCGGTGGATGATGGCCTGCTTCTGCTCACCCAGCAGCGCGATCAGCTTCCGCTTCGCCCGGATGAACCCGTCGATCTTCCGGTTCGCATGGTCCAGAAACCGCACGATCGCCGCTTGTTCGTCGGGGGGAGGGCACGTGGAGTAGATGACTTTGAAATGCTCGGGCCGCAGGCTCCACATGTCCGACGTGATGCCATACGACCAACGCTCGGCTTCCTTTGCAAAAGCCGGAGTGCGGTAGAGATGATGGTAGAACAAAGGACTGACCTGCGCCCTCGGTCGCATCACCACGTAGGCCGCACTGATGATGCTGCGAAGCGAGGATGCACCCAACGCGCCCTGCCAAGCCCGCATCTTGTTGTAAGCGATGTCACCGGGCTGAACGAGTTTGTAGGCGCTCTTGTTGAGGTTGGGTAAGCGCACGGTGAACCGCAGGGTCGGTTTTAGCCGCCTTGTTTTTTTCGCTTGGAGGATTTTTGGAGGCGGGAGCGTTTTCTTTCTACTTGTCGGATGTCGTCGATCTGCCAGCGGTGTTTCGGGTTGTTCTTGAGCCAGGCGTCGGGCAAGAGGTCACTCAGGTCGGGTGGTTTGTCTGACGCGGTGATGGCCGCCATGCGGATAGGGAGTTCCTTC
>Ga0209284_10001587_pt1 | contig 34401 bp, 24 predicted proteins | sample FRY03_FD_187211 | JGI IMG/M metagenome (GOLD analysis project Ga0209284, IMG submission 187211) | Freshwater microbial communities from Lake Fryxell liftoff mats and glacier meltwater in Antarctica - FRY-03 (SPAdes) (version 2) | ecosystem: Environmental > Aquatic > Freshwater > Ice > Glacier... | reverse complement strand
CACGACGCAACTCTTCCAACAGAGCCCGTAGTGAGTCCAACTGCTGACCAATCGGATTCCATTCCAGATGCAACGTACTCATTACGTGCAGAATTAGAAGATCCGCAGATTCTCCGCCAGATCAATTGCCAAATGCCCACACCTTCCGCGAATGTTTACAATCCAGCCTGCGAACTTGGCGCTGTTCAGCTAGCCTGCACAACTTTAATAACAACGGCCGTTCAGGCTTTCGCTGGCTTCGTCAGCAAGAATCTTCAGTGACTCCCCCTGTTGATGCTGGCCCGAACTCGCATTCATTGCGCCTCACCTTTTGCTTTTCAAGAGGTTGGTCAGGCATCCGCACACGAATCGCCGTGATGGAACACGGGCCATCTGCGTCAGCACGACACGGTGATTGCTCGCCAGAGATCCGTGAGTAATCCCCAAGCTCAATCCTTCCCTGCCAGTGAAATTCCAGCGACAATGAGTCAGCACCTTTCAGGCTTCACGGTTGCTCAACTGCAATCGCTCCAGCAAACTGCCCGAGAAGTTTTGGATTTGGTTCTTCAGGAGTCCATAGATCGTCCTGATCTCAATAGTTCTGTTCGACAGGTGCTGCACGCGGAAGATGCATTGACGACGTTTACGGAATTGGCGAGTCATGAACCGGACGTAATGAGCCTCATACTTCGACTGAGTGTCTCCAGCCTCGTCAATGCTAAAGGCATCGCGATGATTGATGCTGAAATCATCGGGCGGTCAATACTCGGAAACTGACCACGCTTTCGTCGACCCGTAAAGGAATTGATGAGAGTTCACGGCAATGACCGGCCGACAGGTTCACGCAATCAGGATCACTCTGCATTTCGTGGCAGATCGTTCGGTGATCATCTGGCCGAACGGCACGGCCAAACTTTGCGTTCAGCTGATGAACCCACGAAGAACCTCGCTGACTGTCCAAGCCGGTGATTCTGTGATACTCAACCACAACGGCGTGCAGACGCGCCAAGCGGTTGAGTCAGTGGAACTCTATCGCGTGTTCCCAGCATGCGGCAATGGGCTGTGCGTCAGATCGGCGTGGCACTGGTTGAATCCGGGGAATGGTTAAGCGGCGGAACTCCGAAATGTGAAGCGATTGTCTCCCAGTCCATTCGTGAGCGATCCTCATTTAACGTCTTCAGAATGTTCCCGCGATAAAATTCGAGTGTATTCGCATTCTGTGAATGAATGAGATTTGCCTGCGCGTTGAATCCCTGAATGTGCTTAATCGCCGCTTGCTCTGAAAGTCCGTGAACGGCCTTCACGCGGGCAATCCATTCTTCGCCAGCGACCATGCGCGGTCCAGTGAACCACCACGGTACAAAGCCGTGAGTATCGCGAAAGAACGAAATCACCGCCCGCCATGCAGTCCCCGGCGGATAGCCCCATGTAAACACGATCCGTTCTTGGTTCGCGATTTCGAAGGGCAAGAGTTGGACACCAGCAGGGATCCGGCCACTCTGCCAATGGTCAAAAATCGTTTTCCTGTTAGGCAGGGTCTCAATATCGACGTGCGTAAAGTCCCGTTCGTCGCGCAACCAGTTTCCGAAGGTCGTCTTTCCGCATGCCGGAAGACCGGAGATGATGTATCTGGACTGGCTCATAGGGAATCGCCCAATTTGTTGGTCATTCTCAGTCGTCGCATCCTATTGCCCCTTGTACCCACTTGTACCCACTTCGGGCCAAAATGGGGTGAAAAGTCTGCAATCCGTTCATGTGGTTTGCAATGCTGGATTCCTGCGAATACACTGAGAAAAGCTGACAACTGTTGTTTTTCGCGGCTGTGGTGTAGTGGCAACACAATAGCTTCCCAAGCTCTGGATGAGGGTTCGATTCCCTTCAGCCGCTTTGCTTTTTCTGACACGGGGCGTTGCTCGGTTTTTGGTGAGACCGGTGGTGCCCGGAGAGCTGTGAATCGCCCTTTGCTCCTGCATAACGAGTGATGGAGTTGTGTTCCGGTCGATGCTGAGCCCCATGGCGTGGATTTAAGGCGTATGATGCAAACATCAGAACACTTACGTACCCCGCTCGCCGGTCGGATTGCTTAAGTTAACGCCATTGATGATTAGCCCGGTTGACGCGGATCGCCGGTAGGTGCTTGCTTGAGGCTGATGAAGCCGGTGCTCTCCGCAGTGTTGATGTCGCAGTTACTCTTTTGCCATCAGCTGTGTTTCGGCGATGTGGATTGCCTTCAGCATGGCGCGGGCTTTGTTTTGTGTCTCTTTGTATTCCATCTCCGGGACACTGTCGGCCACGATGCCGGCGCCGGCCTGAATGTAGATCACGCCGTCTTTCATTACGAGCGTTCGCAGGGCGATGCACGTGTCCATGTTGCCCGTGAAGTCGATGTACCCGACTGCTCCGCCGTAGGGCCCACGTTTCTGCGGTTCTACCGAATCAATAATCTCCATCGCACGGACCTTGGGAGCACCCGAAACTGTGCCGGCCGGCAAACCGGCTCGCAGAGCTTCAATCGCAGTCAGACCTTCTCGCAACTGCCCGCAGACGTTCGAGGTGATGTGCATCACGTGGCTGTATTTTTCGACCACCATGACATCTGTCAACGACACGGAACCGTACTGAGCGACACGTCCGACGTCATTGCGAGCCAGGTCAATCAGCATCACATGCTCGGCTCGCTCCTTGGGATCCGCCAGCAGTTCTTCGGCCAGCTCACGATCTTCCTGAGCCGTTTTGCCACGCGGCCGTGTTCCGGCGAGCGGTCGAATGGTGGTTTCTCCGTCTTCGACTCGCACCATGATTTCCGGCGAACTGCCAACGAGATCCACGTCCGGCGTCCGCAGCAGAAACATAAACGGGCTGGGATTGACCATTCGCAGCGAACGATAAACATCCAGCGGCTGCGCTTGACTCGGGTACTCAAACCGCTGACTAATCACGACCTGAAAAATATCACCGGCCTTGATGAACTCGCGGCACTTTTCGATCGCGGTATGAAACTCGGCCTGAGTGAAATTGGAGCGAACTTCCGGAGTCGGTTCGACCGTCAGATCAATATCCGTCAGCTGCACGTCACCTCCGCCGTAGGATAGCTGGCGGCAGAGCACATCGAGCCGTTTTTCAGCGCGGGCTCGTGAATCTTCCAGGTCGCCGGTTGTTGTATCCGCCAGAGCCACCACCAGAACAACTTTACGAATGTGATCGAAGACGACGATTGAACTGTAGAACGCGAACGTCATATCCGGCAGATGGCGATCATCTTTTGGCACGTTCGGCAGGTTTTCGGTATAGCGGATCACATCGTACCCAGCAAAGCCCACAGCGCCGCCGCAGAATCGTGGCAGCGCGGGCAAAGTCGCGGACCGGTACTGAGCCACCAGAGCGTCCAGATCACTGAGCGGATCCTGGCTGGTGAACTCACGCTTTTCGCCGCCGATCTGGTCAATCACAACGCGGGAGCCTGTCGCCGTCAGAGTCAGAAACGGATTGCTGCCGACGAAGCTGTAGCGGCCAATGCGTTCGCCGCCGACAACACTTTCAAACAGAAACGCCCACGGTCCTGTTGCAATCCGCTGGTAGGCTGTGACTGGCGTCAGAGTGTCGGCGGTGAGTTGGCGATAGACAGGGACAAATCTCGCCTGACTGGCAAGGGCCTGGAATTCAGCGGAGGTCGGCAGTGTCGTCGGGAACTTCATAAAATCGCAGTTCAACATTTTTTGGAATGAAACCAGGTTCAGAATGAGCGACGGATTTTTGACGGATCGAATTTGTCGTTTGAAAATCAGTGCGCCACGCAGGTGCCGACCGTGCGCCACCGTTAACCGGCGATGGACAGGATTCTGACAGATTCGGAGATCTGTTCAAACACGGAACGAACATCTGACAGCTGATGATCCGTGGCCTGCCACCATACCAGAAGGCTCATGTCGGCCGACCTAACACAGCTGAGCCCCACGGTGTTCAGCAATTCAAAGCAGGAAAATTCCAGCTCGCGACAAACGGCCGGCATCATCGCCAGCGTGCCCCGGATATCCTGCACTTCGACGTCATCGTACTCGTCTACAAACGCCTTGACGCACGAAACCACAACGTCCTCGGGACGCGGACATTCCTTAAGAATCCGCAGAGCCCAAAAACACGAACCATCCGCGGACACGGTCAGCAGGACATCGTCTCCATCCGCTTCCTCAGCGATTTCCCAAAAGCCCGGGTAATCGAACTGCACACCATGACCTTCGTACCGCGTCAGGCACTCCGATGTATCAAACGCCATCACTCACTCCCGAATTTCAATGTCAAACTGTCTGACTCACCAGTCTGCGTCCACTCTTCTATCGTAACGAATGCCTGATCCCTAATCGCCGACGACGCGTGGTTTTCCCGGGAGTGCAATTAAGAGGCACTAACAAAACCGGGACAGGCACCCTCTTGTGTCTGGTTCTTCAGCGTTTTACTGCACTGCCGGGAGCCAGTCCCGGTTTTGTCAGGCGTTCTAATTTGATGCTTCGCGACCGGCGGACCAAATTTGCCATCAGATTCTGATACAAGATATTGAAAAAAGAAGTCCGCAGATCCTCGCGGGCAGAGCTGTCCAATGGCATTCACTTTTGTAGCGGAACGCGCCAAGCGTTTCGGCGTTTGCTAATGAAAGGCAAGTAAGTCCGAAAGTCCTGGCGGCTTCCGCTACCACGATTCGCATTCAAATCGAGTGATATTTGGCAGCTGTCCACGAGCAGAGCTTCGACTGTAGCAACCCGGCTGGAATCATTAACATGCGCCGACAAATTTGCCCTAACTCATGGAATCTTCAATGCGCATCGGTGTTTTCGGGAATCACGACAGCTGGTACGTCAATGAGCTTTGTCAGCGGGGTGCACGGCGGAACCACGTGATGGCCCCGCTGCAATTTCAGGAATTTTCGTCAACAATTTCTGGCGGTCGACTGCACTTCCGATGCGGAGATCAGGATCTTCGGGAGCTCGATGCTGTGCTGGTCCGCACGATGCCGCCTGGTTCTCTCGAGCAAGTGGTTGCCCGCATGGATTTGCTGGGTGGGCTGGAAGCGGTTGGTGTCCGAGTCATCAATTCTCCGCGATCGCTGGAATGTGCGGTCGACAAGTATCTGACGACTCAGCGGCTCGCGATTGCCGGGCTGCCTGTGCCATCCACCGTGGTGTGCGAAAATGCGGAGTCCGCTTTGGCTGTGTTCGAGCAACTTGGTGGAGACGTCGTTGTGAAGCCACTGTTTGGCGCCGAAGGACGTGGCATCATTCGGGTTTCGGATCCTGAGCTGGCAATGCGAGCCTTCAGAACCATCGAACGCCTGGGGGCCGTACTTTACCTGCAGCAATTTATCGACGGCCCGGGTTTCGATATTCGTGTTCTGGTCCTTGACGGGCAATTGGTCGGATCGATGAAGCGAATTCCACGCGCGGGCGATTTTCGAGCCAATATTTCTCAGCAGGGAACCGGCGTTCCTCACACACCGACGATTGACGAGCTGCAACTGGCTCATGCTGCGGCCAAAGCCTCGGGCTGCGTTTTTGCCGGCGTTGATATTATGTATGACCGACACGGCCAGCCGATGGTCATCGAAGTGAATGCCGTTCCTGGCTGGCGCGGTCTGCAGAAGGCCTCCGGAATTGACGTGCCTGAAGCTTTGTTTCAGTGGCTGGAAACGGGAAGAGCGTCCACACTTCCGCAGCATTGATTTGCTGCGGTTCAATAGTTTTGGCCGTTGCCGTATACTGCCGTTTTGTATTGCCGCCAATGGCGTCCGACGCTAGAGGACGGTCTGTTTTGTTTCAGCAAAGAATTCGCCATGTCATCAGGTCCTGTCGCATCGTCAACAGATTCAGCGTCGCAGCGTGAGTCCAGCAGTCCAGGCAAGTCCCCTCAATTTCCGGTCCGCATGACGATACTGTCTGTCATCGTGGTGATTCTGGCAGTCCTGGCTCAGGTTTTCATCAGTGAAATTGAAGATGTGATTCATCTGGGCCTGGACGTGATCATGGTACTCACGTTGATCGTCGCGGCCACGATGATAGTGCTATGGCTGGGGTGGATTCTTTTCTTCAGTCGCTGGCGCTGGAGTTTTCGAATACTCGGGGCGGTCGGTCTGCTTTTGCTGCCGGTCGGATTCTTGAAAGTGTTTCGACCGGTTCACGGCGGTGACACCAACGTGGTTCGATTTGAACCGATCTGGAAAGCACGAAAAGCGCCGCTTGCGACCGATGCGGTCTCGGCCCCCGGTATTGATTTGAGTGTCGAATCTCCGAACGACTTTCCTCGCTTCCTTGGCACCAGTCAGCAGGCCGTGGACTCATCCGGCCAAACCATTGATGCTGCGGCCTTTGCCACTGGGGCTGGAGTCATCTGGAAGCAGCCAGTCGGGCTTGGCTGGTCTGGCTTTGCAGCGCGGAATGGCTTTGCTGTGACGATGGAACAAAGGGCTGAGCAGGAGTGCGTGACGTGCTACGAAGTGGCGCCGAAAAGTTCCGACAAGTCTGAGCTGAAATGGATCTACAGCCACCCGGCCCGTCATCGAGACACCATCAATCTGGGTCGCGTGGGGCCTCGTTCAACACCCACGATTCATAACGGAAATGTTTACGCTGTCGGTGCTGTGGGAAATGTTGTGTGCCTGAACGGAAGCGATGGATCGGTCGTGTGGCAGAAGGACCTGAATGAGATCCTTGGCATTAAACTGGGCACAGGAACGGATGCGGATAGTTTTACGATTCAGTTCGAAGAAAACACGAAGCTGGCGTGGGGACGTTCGGCAGCCCCGTTGATCGTTGATGACACGGTCGTTGTTGCCGGTGGCGGCCCGGTTGGTGCGACACGAGCCACGCTGCTGGCTTTTGATCTTGGTGACTGGGAGCTGAAGTGGAAGGGCGGCGACGAAATGATTGCCTATGGTTCTCCAATTCTGTCCACCGTCGCCGGACGCCGACAAATCCTGCTGACGGCTGAATCGCAGGTGATGGGGTTTGAGCCATCGACAGGCGAAGTTCTTTGGAAGTATGCCAGGCCCGGGGAATCTGATGGTCCGGCCAACACGTCGCAGGTTTCGGTTGTTTCAGAGACCGATGTATTGGTGTCCAAGGGTTATCCGGACGGCGGCGGCGATCGAATTCATTTGGAATCGACCGACGAGAAGATTACTGCGACGGCTGTGTGGAGCAGCACGAGAGTTCTGAAGACAAAACTGACAAGCCCGGTGATTCATGATGGCTATGCGTATTGCCTGTCCAATGGTTTTATGGAATGTGTGCAGTTGTCGGACGGACGGCAAATGTGGAAACGCCGCGGTCGCTTTGGGCATGGCCAGGTGTTGGGCGTCGGGAAGCATCTGCTGTTGCACAGTGAGTCGGGCGAATTATTCCTGCTGGAAGCGACGCCTGATGAGTATCGGGAATTGGGCGTGATCAAGACGATCGACGGTGTGTGCTGGAATACTTTGTGCCTGACGGGTAAGTATCTGCTTGTTCGCAGCGAGCTGGAAGCCGCTTGTGTGGAGATCCCCATGATCAGCGCTGCCGCGGAATTGTGAGACGCGTGATTCTCGTGTTCGCCGATGGGGTTTCGCGGTTGCGGTTTTGGTGGGTTCCTGCTTTGATTCGCTGATCGTCGATTTATGCCGCGAAGTTGCTTCTGTCGGGATCGATGCAACTGCAGGGAGGTCCCATGGGCTCACACAACGATTCGCAGCTCGCGGCTGGTGATTTGAGGCTGGCGGCTGGTCATTCGATGCTTTCCACAGCATTCTGGAGCTTTCTGGGCACTCAGTTCCTCGGGGCTTTCAACGACAACTATTTCAAACAGATGGTGCTGCTGACATCTGTCAGTCAGCTGGCGAAGTCCGCGGGCAACGGTCCGGACCGTCAGCCGATGGCATTGGCGGCCTTTGCGCTGCCGTTTATCCTTCTGTCCGGGCTCGGCGGATTTCTGTCCGATCGATGTTCGAAGCAGCGAGTCATCGTTGGCTGCAAGATTGCTGAAGTGGGCATCATGGGCATTGGCCTGTTGGTACTTTTGACCGAAGGGCTGACGGCGGACGCTCAGTTGCTGGGCCTGATTGGCGTGTTGCTGCTGATGGGGGCTCACAGTGCTATTTTTGCTCCCTCAAAGTATGGTGTACTGCCAGAACTTTTTCGTGATGAGCAGCTGCGTCCGGTCAACGGAGCCGTGCAGATGACGACTTTTCTAGCGATCATTTTTGGCACTGCAGGTGCGGGGATTGCGCTTGAGCAGATGGGTAATTCGATGTGGATTGGCAGCATGATTGCCATCGGCATCGCTGCAGTTGGGACATTATCGTCGCTGTTCATTCCGTCGACCAGTGCCGCTGACCCAGCTTTGAAGCTCAAGCTCGAAAACCTCTTTCTGCCTCGCGAAATCGTGGCTCTGATCAAAAAGAATCCTGACCTTCTGTTGGCGATTCTTGTCAGCGCCGTCTTCTGGTTTCTGGGCGGTGTGACTCAAATGGCCGTCAACACACTGGGGAAAGCCACGTTGCAGCTGAGTGACACACGCACAAGCCTGATGGTGTCAGGAATCGGGTTTGGAATTATGGCCGGGTGTATCATCGCCGGATTTTTCGGCAAGGGAACAAGCGGTCGTCGCTGGGTCATGGCAGGTGCCTGGTGCCTGTTTCAGTCGTTAATGCTGATTGGCTACCTTGGCAGTGGTCTGGCGGGAACAGCAGGCAACGCGGGGCTGACTGGCGGCTCCATTGCCGACAGCCTTCTGCATGCAGATCGCCTGGAATGGATGCTCCGCCTGAGCATGGTGCTGCTGGGAATTTCCGCCGGCATGTTTGTGGTACCGGTGCAGGTCTTTTTGCAACAGGCCCCGCCGGCAGAGTTCAAAGGTCGCCTGCTGGGAGTCCAAAATCTGGTAACTTGGATCGGTATTCTGCTGTCGGCTCTATTTGTTTGGGTGAGCGGCCTTGTGCTGCGAGCTGTCGGTGGAGCGGGTGGAGATGTGAGGCTGCAGTGGATCGTCTTCGTTTTGCTCGCCGTGATGTTGTTGCCAGTCTGCATTTTCTATCGTCTGCCACAATCTGCGGTGCTCACCTCCAGCGAGGAATAAAAAAAGCTGCAGAAGCGATGGCCTCTGCAGCTCTGTGTTTGATCGGGCGTCCGTGATCCTGGCAACTGTTTGTTACTTGTCGTGCGAGACGATCACTTACAGTTCGAAGTACTCACTTCGGTCGGATTCCATGCGGCCGATTTCTTCCTGCTCTGGCAAAATCGGTCCCCGGTCAAGCTGTGGTTTGTCGGCGGCGTCCTGAAGTCCGGAGTTCACTGGCGGGACATCGGGGCGAGCTTCAGTAATCTCCGCAGTTGCCAGTTTGGAGTTCGCGTCGTTTGTACTGGCCGATTTCCTGAAGTGCTCACTGCTCTCTGGTGAAATCGCCACCTTGCAACGACTCCTGACACTGCACCATTTTCTGACCAGTTCAGCGCCAGCAGCAACTGCTCCCAGAAGAGTGATCCAGATGGCGGATGGGTGATTGATGATGCCTTTGGTATTGGCAATCGCAACGAACACAGTCATGAATGCCATGACAAACGTCAGCATGATCCGCCCGTTGATACTCACACGTTCTGTTCGCATCGCATGATTCACCAGAGCGTTTTCCGCCGACTGAGCGGAGACACTGCGGAACGAATCCATGTTTTCTCGCAGCTTCTGCAGATCCACTTTTGCCCGTGGGATCACAGGCCCAGGACTGACTGTGACTGGCGTTGATTCGGCCGGCGGAACTGCAGACGCGGCGGCATCCAGTTCAGGAAATCCGCCGGCCATGTACTGGTCAATGAATGAACGCTGGCCGCGAGGGGCAGCTGGTGCTTCATTCTTCTTCTGCGGCTGCCTTTGCGGCGTCTGAGGCCCCGGACCAGCCGATTGATTTGGCTTCAATTCTGCGGGAAGAGAATTGCCGGCACCTTTGCGGCTTCGTGTTAGAAGTTGTTCCATATAATCGCGAACGAAGTCGTCCGAGTTTTCTTCTCGATTCGCTGCTTCAGAATCCTCAGGCGAGCATTCCAAAGTGTTTCGACCGACGATCTCTGCTGTATTGTCTCCGAACCTGAATTCGACGGCTCTGGCATCGCCTGCAGGCTCAGACAGATCGACGAATTCCACTGGCTGAGTTCTGATTTCCTGCACAGGTTGGACGGGCTCCGATGCAGCCTTTCTGACCCCGAAGAGGTTCGCCAGTTCGGCTCGCAAATCATGCGATGCATCGGCTTCGTCGAACTCCGATTGTGGCACATCTGTTAGCGATGTTACGGAGCCATCGTTCGAATAGTCGGCCATATCAAGGCTGTCGCTCGAGTCGCTTTTTCCGGATACGAAAATCGCCTGTGGTTCGGCACACGATTGAGCCGCCGCGACGGTCGTGTGCTGCCAGATCGCAACCTGGACTTCTGCGCGAGCGATCTCGAGCTGTTGCCGAGCCTCCAGAAGTTGACGACGCTGAGCTTCGACATCACCCTCCGAATGTGTGACCCTGCGCTGCCGCTCGATAAGTTCTTTCTCACGTTCATCGAGCAATTGAACGCGACGGTCAAGTTCCCGCGAGTCAGCTTCCCGCTGCAGATCGCCTTCAATGTCGGATGATTCTGCAGGCTGCTGAATCTGCTGCTACAGTCGTGAACGCAGTTCGCGGATCAGATCGTCCCGGTCGCGAAGGACGACTTCAAGCCGCTCAATCTGGACTCGAAGTTCGTCAACCTGAGCCAAATTAATTGGTTCCTCACCGTCACGCACCGTCCCGGCTGTGGAAACTTCGCCACGCAGTTCTTCAATTTCTCGACGCAGCTGCTGCACGATATCGTCAGACCCTGAATTGGCAGATGGCGGCTGGTTCGGGCGTTTACCGTTGGAAGATCCCAGAGAGTCCCGCAGTAAATTCAGCTGGCCAAGAATCTCCAGTTCCTGGGAGTCGTTTTCAGTTTCAGGATCGGATGCACTAGTGAACTGATTTTTATCCGTTCTGTTCTCCAGCATCCGGGACATTTCGGTGATCTGAGCGTTCAGTTTCCCAGTGTCTTCTTCGGCCCGGCGAAGAAGAGATTCCATCAGCTGCAACTGGCCGCTGCGTTCTTCAATCGTCTGATAAAGCTCGGCCAAAGTCTGTTCGTGTTGGGCCGCTTCATTGCGAATGCGGCTGGCTTCTTCAACGTCGGCTCGTGCATTAAGCATTGCCTTCTGCAGCTCACGAATCGCGATCATCAGATTGTCACGCTCGTCGGCCATCAGTGCTCGCTGAGCTTCGGATTCGGCCAATGCCTGAGCCAGGCCGCCTGCCTGTGAGCCTTCCTTTGCGGACGCGAAAGCAGCGACCTCGTCAGAGACTTCGCCGGTCTGCGGAGTCCTTGAGCCGGAGACACTTATTTCTTCTTTGAACAGCAACAGACGACGATGCAAATCGGCGGCCCGTGAATTGAGCTCCGCTTCTGTCTTCTGAAGTTCTGAATCCTGCTGCGTGAGAGCATAAAATCGGCTTCGAAGTTCTTCCGTCTGCTGCACTACGATTGCTTCACGCTCGGCAAGACCGGCCGCGCGACTTTGCAGATCCTGACTTGACTGAGTCAGGGAGTTGCGTTCGCAGATCAGATCCTTGTGCGAGCTGTGCAGAGCCTCGCGTTCTGTCTCTGCATTCCGCAAAGCAACGCTGGCAACCCGCTGAAGTTCGGCCAGTTCGCTTTGGTGATCAGCGAACACGGTTTGCTGACCGGCGAACGATGTCTGCAGTGACTCAAGCTCAGCACGTTTTTCATGCAGCTGAGCCAACTGGTGTTCGAGGTGCAAGCGTTCGTCGATTAAGCTGGCCCGAGCGATCTCGAAGTTCGACTGCTCGTCAAGGAAACGAGTTTGCGTCGTTTCAAAGCTTGTATGCTGGGTTGCGAAAGTTTCGCATTCCGATTTGAACTGATTGCGGTCTTCCTGGAGGCGAGTCTGCGCATTTGCAAAGTCGGCACGGTCTTCATTGATGCGAGCGTCTTCGGTTTCCAGACGTGACTGCCATTCCTGAAGGCTGGTCGCAAACAGTTCCAGCTTTGATTTTTCAGCAGCGAGAGCAGCTCGTGATGCGTTCAGCTCCTGAATCGCAGACTGAGCTTCTTCTCTGGTGCGTGCTGCTGATTCTCGTTCCGTAGCAATCGCCGTCAGCTGTTCAACGCTGCGAGTTACGCGAGAACCGTTTTCGTCGACCTCCGCCTTCTGTCGAGCCGCTTCGGTCTCAAGTGTCTGAAGTTTAGATGTGCGCTGATTGAGCGAAGTCATCTGCTCGGCCAGCTGCTGACGCTGAGCTTTCAGTTCGGACCATTCTGATTCGATCTGCTGACGTTGTCGCTCATCGCAGGCCGACTGTTCGTTAAGTTTCTCCAGCTGCGTGTTAACAGTTTCCTCAAGGGCGGCTGCTGTGTGCCACTTCGCTTCAGCTTCTGCCATTCGCTGTTCCGCGAGTGACGCTGAGGCTTCACGCGAGGCAACCGTTGCGACTGTTTCCTGCACGGCCACTTCACGGATTCGCACAGCCTCCAGAAGAGCTGCGCTGGCCGCGGTATCGGCCTGAAGCTGTGACCGCGTTGTGTCCAGTTCAGCGGCGAGTTTGCTGAGAACGTGATTCCGAGTTTCCAGTTCGGATTCGCTCCGGTAAAGATGCTCAGTCCTCTGCCGCAATTCTGCCAGTGACTGTTCTGTATGCGAGTGTGCTGCCGCGGACGATTGCAGTTTCTCTGCGAGCTGCGTTTCCTGGTCAATCGCCTGCAGTCGGCGCTGTTCCAGCTCAGCTGTCTGCTTCTGAATGCTCAATCGAAGCTGTTCACTGGCCTGAGCCAGCTGACCGATCTCCGACTTCTGTTCGTTGAGGAATCCCGCGCGATCATCAAGACCTCGAGCACGGTCGGTCAGAGTCTGCTCACGTTCCAGCAGGACGAGGTTCAGCTGCTGAATCTGCTGCTCACGCAGATCGAGCGCGCGCTCTTTTGCTTCGACGTTCGCAATTCGTTCTTCAGTGACGGATGACAACGCATTTCTTGTGTGGCTCCGCGTGTTTAATGTAGACGCCGGGCGGCTGGCGGTGTCGATCTGGAAGGAAACTGGACCGACGCTCAGAACGTCGCCGGGTACCAGCGCAGAGTGGCTGCTCACCGGAAGATCGTTCACCCACAAGCGCCCATCCATCCGGTGTACAGTGAGTGCTCCCGCCTTGAAGACAAGTCGGCAGTGGCGTTCTGCAATGCTTTCCAGATCCAGTCGCAAATCGCTCTGTTCAGCGCGACCGCAAACGGTCTCACCGTCCGACGTGATCTGCCACTGTTCGAACTGGTTGTAGAGGGGCACGAACACCGGAATGTTCATTCCGAATGGACTGCGTGAGGCCTGTCTCATGGTCACCGACATAGTGTTCTCCGCCAGGTTGCTGAGGTTAAGCCGCCGTTGTCATTCACATCCGACAATGACTTCTGGAAAAGATCGCCCGAATGTTCCAGTTGGAGCGATTGTGCCAGAGACGCAAGGTGGAAAATGCTGACGCGATATTGCAACCTGATGGTTTTCATACCCCATGAAAAGAAGGCAGGTCGTAAGGGGAAGCTGTCAAAATGCAACACACTGGAGAACGCTGGCTGCAGATTCTCCAATTCCCGTTTTTGCCGATTGTAGAGGCAGACGGCGACGAACGGACGATGCCGGGATTCCACGGCACTGGTCGCCGAAAAAGTTGGGAAATTGGGCGTTAAGACGCAGCCGCCGGACTATTTCTCAAGCCACAGAAGGACGTTCGAATGCCCCGTCAGGGTGATGGCCGTGCTTAAAATTCGAAGCCGATTTCGGTTTCATCTAGTCTGAAGGAGGAAATCAATGCTGACAGTCGAATTCCCGAGCGACTATCATAGAATTCCCGAGCGACTATCATAATAGTTCAGTATTCCGTTTTTGAACCCGTGCCTCCGGACTCTTTTTTTCCTGGGTCATCGAGCCAGCCGCCCGCCCAACGCCGTTAAGATGTTTTTTAAAAAAAAAGGCAGTTTTTCGCAGCCGAAGTCGTGAGACTTCGGAATAGCATTCATGACGAATGCCCGCATTCTCACGAATCCGGGTACAAAAATCCTTAACGGCATTGCCGCCCGCCGATATCTCGCCGCTTTGCAACCTCGTAGAGAGACCCGTCCATGTGGAACCTCTTTGGCAAATCTCGTCGTTTCTGTGATGGCATTTCGCGCAGATCCATGATGCAGGTGGGAGGGCTCGCGGTTGGCGGCTTGACTCTGGCGGATGTGCTGGCATCGGACGCGGCGAATCCCGGCAAGCGGCACAAGTCGGTCATCATGGTGTACCTGTCCGGCGGGATGCCGCACCAGGACACCTTTGATCTGAAGCCCGAAGCTCCGGCAGAAGTTCGCGGAGAATTCAAACCTGTTGCGACGACGGTGCCTGGCGTTGAGTTTTGCGAGCTGCTTCCCAGACTGTCGATGGTCGCTGACCGTTGCGCTATCGTACGTTCAATTGTTGGTCAACGCGATGAACATTCCAGCTTTCAGAGTCTGACGGGCTTCACGATGGGCGAAGTCCAGCGCGATGGCATTCCGAATTTTGGCTCCATCGTGTCGCGGATCGAAGGTCCGACCAATCCTGTGACTCCGCCGTTTGTCGATCTGTTTCCGACCATGCAGCATAGGCCCTACAACAGCACCGGGGCCGGATATCTGGGCAGCACTTACAATCAGGTGCGGGCTGACGGCGAAGACCTGGCCAGCATGCGTTTGAGATATGTCGAAGGTCAGCAGTTTGCTGAACGCCGTTCGCTGCTGGGCCAACTGGATTCCTTCCGTCGCCACGTGGATGCTCGCAGCCTGGACAACATGGACGAAAGCTATCGACGTGCGTTTGATGTTCTGACTTCGTCGCGTCTCGTGGATGCGATGAATGTCGAAAACGAAGATGCCACCGTTCTGGCTCGCTACGGCCGCGGTTCCGCAAAACATCTGGGCGACGGAGCACCGACCTGGAATGATCAGCTGCTGGTGGCTCGCCGCCTTGTCGAAGCCGGCGTTCGCGTCGTGACTGTCGCCTACGGCTTCTGGGACACGCACGGAAATAACTTCGGCCATCTGCGACAGCATCTGCCCACCTTCGACACGGGGATCTCGGCGCTTGTGGAAGACATTTATGCTCGCGGCCTGGATGAAGACGTGAGCGTTGTTGTCTGGGGCGAATTTGGTCGCACGCCAAAGATCAACCCCAATGCCGGACGTGATCACTGGGCTCCGGTTCAGGCAGCACTGTTTGCGGGTGGGGGAATGCCGGTCGGACAGGTGATTGGTTCCACAGACAAAACGGCGGCGTATGCCGCTGACCGACCGATTCACTATCGCGACGTGCTGGCGACTGTTTATCACAATATGGGTATCGACAGCACTTTGTACGTTCGCGATCAGGCCGACCGTCCCGTTCGAATTCTGCCCGAGGAAGCTCGTCCGATTCGCGAACTGATGACGTCCCCAAGCTGATGGGTGTTAAGTCTCGTTCGATCAATCATTGTCGCCTTTCGCTCCGTGAAAGTAGCGTTCTTTCGCGGAGCGAAAGGCAACGAACAGACACTGAACGACTAAATCAACAAACCGCTCGCCGCGTGCGGCTGTCAAACTCGCTGCATTAAATTGCCCGCTGAGCCCGCCGGTTAAAATTCCAGGGCGTCGAGATCCGCAATCAGCTGATCGATTTCTTCGCGGACTTTCTGTTTGATTCCGACAGACATGCCGACAGCTTCGCGGCCATCCAGAATAAGTTCGCGGTCGCGTTCCTTGATGGCCATCTCCACGGCCGATTCACCCGTGTCACCGCCGAACAGCTTGGTCAGATCGATCTTCAGGCCGCTGACTTCGCCAGCGGCTCCGGCGATGGCGGGCTGCTTGTGCTGAGGAAAGATGATCGCATTTTCGGGGCACACGCGACTGCAGGCCGGGCAGCCTTTTTTACAGTTGTCCTGCTCCTCCACCAGAATCCGGTCCAGGGCGTCAACGCCATAGACGCCGAACAGACAGAAATCGATGCACTCCATGCAGTTGGTACAGCGACTGTAGTCAATGACCGGATACCAGCGACGACCGGTGTCTTCAGGCAGAATGGCTTTGTCGACGTGTGTAGCAGAACCACTGTCCAGCGCTCGTCGAGCTTCCAGAAGGCGTTCCGGTTCCAGATACCGCTGCAGCTGTTCAGGCTTTGGCGAACCCCCGATCCAGCTCATGAGATCCACGGTCTGGACTGAGTTCTCTTCGGAGATCCGGCGGATTTCGCGGAGAAACGCTTCGGCATTGTCAGCGGCTCGCAGGTCGATGCTGTAGATTCGCCGGTTCGGCACATTCACACTGCCGATCCCCTTGTAGGTTCGATCGTCCTTTTCTTCGTCGTCGTCGAAGTCCTCGTCGTCCTCAGCCGCTTTCAGTAGCGACAGGCCTTCTTTTCCGCGGATGCCGGCTCGATCCAGAGTCCAGCGTGTTGCGCGTTCGTACAGCCAGCTGAGCAGAATCAAATTGCCGGGGACCGAACGCAGAAACAACATGCCGGTATGTTCGTTCGACATGTCATACAGATGCGGCACCAGGGAAACATCCACACCCGGTTCGGCGATCAAGGAAGTGGCAATGTCCTCTTCAAGCTGACGTCGGATCGGATTGCGTCCCTGAGCCTGGCTGATGACGACGGTGACTTTGCTGCCTGCCATGTGTTCCCCGTAACTTACGATTCGTTAACCTGGCCCTTGATTGTGCGTTGCGCATCATCCCAGGCGGACTTCAAAAACTCAACATATCCGGCTGCAGAAAGCGGTGGGCTTGTTGTTTCAAACTCATAAAGCCAGCCGGATCCGTAGTTGTCGGCGTTGATACCTGAAGGATCGTTCAGCAGTTGTGCGTTGAAGCTTAGCACTTTCCCAGCAAATGGGGGAAACATTGACGACACCGCTTTGGCACTTTCGATCTCCCCGATTTCCTGTTTATCGCGCACCAGGGTTTCGGGATCAATTGACCATTCCAGAAAATATACGTCCTGCAGCAGTCGCACGGAGTACGCCGTAAACCCAACGCGGTAACGTCCGGGCCCGGATTCCTTGAGCCACAGATGTCGCGGCGAATACAGGCGGTCGTCGGGTATCGGGGCTTTGTATTGCCCCATCATGAAATGCATCTCTTCGAACATATTCTGGCCTGATGGTGACTGCGAAGAAAACAGCGGGAGATCCATTAAGCACCCACCCACAAGTTATCGGGCATAATTCGTTTAACGGCGAGCCGGAGGCGTAGGCAAATTAACAGAAAACCAACGCCTTCGGCTTGCCGTTGAACGAGGAAACTTATGCACGGTTGCTTACATTCCGGTTGGCTTTGGAGGAACCGATGGTGAAATTGTCAGAGGCACTTCGATTTCGGACTTGTATCGGGCATCGTATTCATCCATCAGCATTGACGGACAAACTTCATGTTCGTTGCATGTTTTGCAGACGATGCGGATCAGATCTGATCCTGCCATTCGCAGATGATGAGTTTCGCAGATGATGAGTTTCGCAGATGATGAGTTTCGCAGAGCTCGTAAAGCTCCTTGAGGTGATGGCAGACCATTGAAAGGCTCCTGAAAGAACATCACAGACTGGCGAAACAGGATTTCTCCTGCTCCAGTGGAACGCGGAGACTATAGCATTTTTTGCCTTGAGGCTGTCCAAAAAAACAAAATCGACCGGTCCGGTCGCTCAAACAGTAAACATACAGTTCCTGTCGACGGTCGAAAACCCGAAATTTGCCGTGCAAACGCTCATCCTTCGCTGACTGCTCGGGCGTTAACCTGTTAAGAGTCACCGGGTGCCGGGCACACGGCTGCGTCAGCCCGGCCCCACGAACTGTTTTGTTGCGTTTTGCTGAGGTAGTTTGCCATGGAAATTCATCGCCGAGCGGCCGAGCGTCGCCCCTATCCGGCCCCGCGAAAAAACGTCCTGATGCTCAGCTGCATGGACCTTCGCCTGATTGACGATCTGTGCAATTTTATGGAAGGCGATAATCTGGCCAACCGATACGATCAGCTGGTCTTCGCGGGCTCGGCTCTTGGTGTCATGCAGCCGACACATGCCCCGTGGCGAGACGTTTTCTTTCAGCATCTCGACATTGCCGTGCAGCTTCATGACATCCACGATGTCTATATCATGGAACATCGAAACTGCGGAGCCTACACGCATTTTCTGGGTCCTGAAGCCGACTTTCCCGATTCTACGGAAGGCCAGTTGGCCGAAGAGGAAGTTCACCGCAAGCACGCGGGAATTCTCCGGGATGAAATTCTTCGCCACTGTGACATGCGTCGTGATCAGGGCGGAGATCGGGAACTCTGGAATCTCAACATCCGCTGCTTCCTGATGGACCTGCGGGGCTCCGTCAGAATGCTGATCACGGATGGTGAAAACTACGACTTCTGATCTCAGAGTCCCGACCTCACGCAATGATCTCGTGAGCCACATTGCCAAACACATCCGTCAGCCGGAAGTCGCGGCCTGAGTAGCGGAATGTTAGTTCTTCGTGGTTCAGTCCCATGAGATGCAGAATCGTGGCATGCAGATCATGGACGCTCATTCGATTCTCAATCGCCTTGATACCAAGCTCATCGGTCGCTCCGTACGTCATGCCGCCTTTGATGCCACCGCCGGCGAGCCACATGCTGAATCCTGTAGCGTGATGGTTGCGGCCTTTATCACCCTGTGCGGTTGGCGTTCGGCCGAACTCACCGCCCCAGACAATCAGCGTTTCATCGAATAGACCGCGTGACTTCAGATCGTAAATCAGCGCAGCAATCGGCTGATCACTTTTCAGTGCGTCGCGTTTGTGATCCATGATGTCGCCATGCGCGTCCCAGGGCTGCCCGCTGCCGTAGAACACCTGCACCATCCGGACACCGCGTTCCACAAGCCGACGAGCGATCAGGCAGCCGTCCGCAAATTCGCCGCTTCCGTATCCCTTGCGAGTCGTCTCAGTTTCTCGGCTGATATCGAAGGCTTCCTGAGCTTCCGACTGCATCCGGTAAGCAATCTCCAGCGACTGAATTCTTGCTTCCAGTTGAGTATCCAGAGCCCGCTGTTCCAGGTGTTTCTGATTCATCTGCTGCATCAGATCCAGCAGTCGCCGCTGCGAGGAACTTGTCACGGCTGTGTTCTTCAGATGGCCGATCACCTTTGCCGGATCAATCGTGGCGTTGTTGACATGAGTCCCCTGAAAGATGCCCGGAAGAAAGCTGTTCGACCACAGTGCCGGACCTACGACCGGCTTGCCAGGACACAGCACCACAAAGCCAGGCAGATTCTGATTCTCCGTGCCCAGCCCATAAGTCAGCCACGATCCCAGGGAGGGCCGAATCGGCTGCTGATGGCCCGAGTTCATCATGAACAGACCGGGCTCATGATTCGGCGTGCTCGTGTACATCGATCGAACCACGCAGATATCATCGATGCATTCTCCCACATGCGGAAAGAGTTCACTGACTTCAATTCCGCTCTGGCCCATCGGCTTGAACGCAAAGGGCGACGGCATGAAATTTCCGCCAGGACCGGGCTTGCCGGCCTGTACCTTCAGTTCCGGCTTCGGGTCAAACGTATCCACATGAGATGGCCCGCCGTTCATGAACAGAAAGATGACATGTTTGGCACGAGCCGGAAAGTGGGACGGCCGGGGAATCAGGGGATCGCTCGCCTGCTGCTCTGCCGCGCAAACTCCCGCGAGGCCCAGCATACCGAATCCAGCGGCTGTGCGAGTCAGCATGTCTCGGCGCGATGAGAAACTCGGACCGCAGAATGGGGATTGATTCAGCATAAAGATCACCTGTCGAATAATCGTTTTGTTCAGGCCTCGAGTGATCGCGACCATCCTGTCACTACCCGTGAATAATTCTGGTTGTTTAACCGTCAGCCACGAGCGGGTTGTTGATTTAATCGTTTAACGGCAAGCCGCAGGCGTCAGTTAACCGATTTCGCCTGCGCCTGCAGCTCGCCGTTAAACGAATCATGTTCAACTCTCTGTGCATGTCTGCTTACTGTGCAGCCAGTGTTTCTGTTCGTACCAAAATGCAAACATCATTACCGCCCGACGTTCAAACAGTTTCCCATCGACCGACAGACCACAAACAATTCAGTCATCGTCTATCCAGAGGATTAATCCACGTACGCAAATTCGTTCGTTCCCAACATGGCCAGACAGTATTGTTCCAGGGGCGACAACGTGTCGCCGGTTTCTCCGGCCGCGGAGTCTAAAAATTCGACGGCCGCACTCTGTTCGTCAACGGTTGGCTGGCGTCCGTACAACAACACAAATGACAAACGGACTTGGTCCACATCAGATTCCGCTGCCTTTGAAAGTCGAGCTGCCATGGCCTTTGCCTGGGCAACCATGAAGTCACTGTTCAGCACAAACAGTTGCTGCAGAGGCACCGTGGTGACTGGTCGTTCGCCGGCTGTGATATTCGGATCCGGAAAGTCGAACAGGCGCAACAGGTCATTCAGGCGGTGCCGACTGATGTAACCATACAAAGTCCTTCGCCGATGATTGCCGTCCAGTTCCGACGAACTACCGCCGATGTGGGTGTCCAGTTGTCCTGAAACCGCAAGCACGGCATCACGCCATGGTTCAACTTCCAGACGTCGTCGATTCATCCGCCACAGATACCTATTTTCCGGATCGATTTCCTGGTTGGCCGTGTCGCCTGTGCTGTTTTGCTGCCACGTTGCGGACAACAATATTTGGCGATGCAGCTGCTTCAGCGACCAGCCCGATTCCGTCAGACTGACGGCCAGATAATCGAGAAGCTCCGGATGGCTGGGCCGTTCGCCAAGTTGTCCAAAGTTGCTCAGCGTCCGAACCAGACCAACTCCAAAATGCCCCGCCCAGACGCGATTGGCCATCACACGCGCGGTGAGTGGATTGGCGGACGATGCGATCGCCTCGGCCAATTCACGCCGACCACTTCCCGCAGGCTCAAAGGCTCGACGTTCGCCCGATGTGAAGATCGCCGGAAACGCCCGAGGAGCGATCTCACCCTTTTTCTTCGGATCACCCGCCAGATAGATTTTCACATCTCGCCCGGAAGCATCCGTCAACGCGTGCGCCATCGGAATAATGATGGCCGCCGCGTCTTTCTTCAGCTGTTCCAGACGAGTCTTCTGTTCGGTGAGACTCACGGCCGTGTCGCCTTCCAGCAATGGTCCGATCTGGTCGGACGCCAGCCCCAGCACGCCGCGATCGTCAAACAACTCTGACAGAAATGTGGCATCGGCCTGCAACTGAGTTCTCTCGGATTCCGGGAGTTCTTCCAACGGCGGTTCACTCTCGGCGCTCGCCAGCTGAGCGGGTGTCACCGAGTAGATCAGACGAGCATTCGAGAGCACGGCATGATCGCTGCTGATTGTGTTTTCCGTTTCAGAAATCTGAGCCCCCGTGACGGCGATGGTCAGCGACTTCGCTTCCGGCGGTACAGGCACATCGAAGGAAACAAACTGGCCGTTGGCCAACAGTGCCGGCGGCATTTCTCCGGCAAACGAATAAACCGCATCGTTCTCTTCAATCGAGACCGCCTGACCGTCGAGATACGCGCCGGCAATGGCATTGAACTCACTGGGCTTGTCATGCGGCTTCGACACAATCACGGCGATATGAATACTGGACTCATTGCCAAACGAATCGTCATTAATCCCGGCTCGATCAACACGAAACGTCATCGTTTCCGACGGTGGCATCAGACCAGCGCGGCGGATTTCATCCAGATTGAATGTGATCAGCGCGTTCGCATGCAGACCCAGGCCCTGTTCGGTTCGACCAATCGAACTGCTGCATTTCATGCCCAGCGTCCGAATGCCGCCCTCAGTCGACCACGCATCATTGGTGATATCCCCGTGCCTTCGCGAATCGCTTCCGATGGAATGAAAATTGAACTGCACCCCTGGAGCGATCTCGGCCGTCCCGCCCCAGCCCTGCAGCAGTCGATCGACTCCCAGACTTCCCGCGGTGGCTTTCGCGCGGAACGGGTCCGTAGTCAACGCCGATGCCAGCAGCGCGCCTTTTTTATCATCGAAAAGGTTGCCCAGCGGAATCGTCCCGGGCTCAATCTTCATGCGGTCTTCAGGACTGACAAACGCAAAGTTGTCGCCAAACCGACGCCGCAGCGATTCCCGCTGAACCAGCATCGCATCCGCACGCTGCTGAAGCTGCTCACCGATCGCATTCAGCTTTGCCGTCTGGACGTCGTCACTGTCCGTCGCTGCTCTTTGTGATTCGCGAAACAGACGCCAATCGACAAGGTGCGAACGAGCCTCACTCACGGCTCCCGAACCCGGTTCTTCGGAAAGCCACGCCACCCATCGCTGCAGAAGTTCCTGATTCAGCTTGCGATCTTTGGCAATCTCGCCGGTCAGTTTTTTCTGGTCATCCGTCTTTGACGACATCACCTTCCATGCGGCCCGTAGATAATCGGGAATGCTTGTCGAAAGTTTCAGACGTGCCGCCGGAGCGTGCGTTGCCAGAAATGTATCGGTTTCCAACTGCTGTTGCTCGACGGCTCGATCGGCTTTTTGACGAGCCACCACGACGTCATCCGCAACGGCAGGCAGCTCCCGATATTCCGAACTCGCGAAGATGCCGGCCAATCCATAATAATCGGCCGTCGAAATGGGATCGTACTTGTGGTCATGACAGCGTGCGCAGGCAACAGTCATCGCCTGAGTCCCCCGCATCAGCGTATCGATGCGATCGTCCCATTCATCGGCTTCTGCTTTTTCCTGTTCGCCGTTGTCCTTGTAGTACACAGGGCCCAGTGCAAACAGTCCGAGAGCCGCTCTATGCCGGTACGGGTCCGGTCCGTCCAACTGATCGCCAGCGATTTGCAGTCGCAGGAACTGATCGTAGGGCATGTCATCGTTTAACGCCTGAACGACCCAGTCGCGGTACATGTATCCCTGAGGATACATGCGGGCCTGAAACGTGTGCGCCTGGTCTTCGGCGAAGCGGGCCAGGTCCAGCCAGTAGCGGCCCCAGCGTTCGCCATAGTGGGGTGAAGCGAGCAGATCGTCGATGACTTTTTCAAAAGCCGATTCCGATGGATCCTTAATGAATGCCTCAATCACAGCCGGTTCCGGCGGCAGTCCGAGCATGTCAAAGTAAGCGCGGCGAATGAGCATCCGGCGATCGGCCGCAGCGGCCGGCTTCAGATTTTGAGCCTCCAGGCTGTGCAGCACAAAACGGTCGATGTCATTGTGAGCCCACTTAGTATTCTGAACCTCCGGGGCCGGATTTCGGACCGGCGGCTTAAATGCCCAGAACTCAAGTCCCTTGTGATAGTCGACACCCGCCGATTTCCTTCCGGCCGCTTCCGTGCGCGGATCGGGTGCTCCCAATTGAATCCATTGTTCGAAGTCCGCAATCACATTGTCGGGAAGCTGACCCTTCGGTGGCATCTCCGACGTTTCATATCGCAACGCCTTCAGCAGTAAACTGTCGGCCGGATTGCCAGGCACAATTGCCGGGCCGGAATCTCCACCGGCCAGCGTCGTTTCACGCAGGTCGATCCGCAGCCCGCCCTTTGGAGTCGCCGTGGTGCCCGAATGACATTCATAGCAGTGCGCGACAAGAACTGGCCGGATGCGGGTTTCGAAGAAATCTGTCTGTTCCGCGCTGAGGCTGTCTTCAGTGGCCAGTGAAACGGATGGCAGACAAGCGCACAGACACGCAGCAATGAACGACGGCAAGCGGTCGCGAAAGGCAACTGGCATAGTTCGGTTTGCCTGAGGAAGGAAGAAACGGCTGAGGCAAAATTCGGTGGGGCAGTCGACGGCGGTCACTCCGCCCGACGACTACCTCAATTCTGCAGCCAGTTCGTGCCGTTCGCAAGCTCAGAATCCCAGGGAACTGCCAATCCCCTGCAAACTCCGGCCTCACCACCGCGCACGCCTGCACAGTGATCGCGCGAGGTGCGGATCATTGATGGCTCAACGCTTGTTACTGCAAAAGGCTTTTGTCCAGCACAGCGCGCGCCTTCTGGAAGTAGTCCTTCCATTCAATTTCTGGTTTACCATCCCGCAGACAATCGCGAACCTTTTGCAGGGTGTTGCGAGACATATGCGGGCAGCGATTGCAGGCGCAGGTTTCGCCGGTTGATGTCATGATGCCCGGCACAGGAATGTAATTGTGTTGCGGGGCCGCTTTTTGCAGCGGATGAATCATGGCCGCCTCTGTGGCGATCAGAAACGTGGTTGGTTTTTCAATTGACATCACATGGCGACGCATCTTTTCCGTGCCGCCGATCACATCCGTCAGCTCAAGAATGTTTTGCGGGCATTCAGGATGCGCCATCACTACGGCACCCGGATTTCTCCGTTTGATGCGAATCAGATCCTGAATGCTGAAGACTTCATGGACCATGCAGGAACCTGGCCACAGAATCATCTTTCGTCCGGTCACTTCCACGAGATACCGACCAAGATGCTGATCGGGAACGAACAAAATTTCTTTGTCCCTGGGCACTCGATCAATAATGTCACGCGCATTTCCGCTGGTCACAATCCAGTCGACGAGACTCTTCACCGCGGCTGAAGTATTGATGTACGCCACCGTCTGAAAATCTCGCCCCTGCTCACGCAGTTGTTCCTGAAACGCCGCCAGCTGATCCGGAGGACAACTGTCCGCCAGCGAGCATCCGGCCAGCATGTCCGGAATGAGCACTCGCTTTTCCGGACTCATGATCTTCGCGGACTCACCCATAAAATGCACACCGGCGAAGACGATTGTCGAGGTCGTCACTTTCGTGGCATCGCGCGCGAGCTTCAGACTGTCGCCGGTGAAATCAGCAATGTCCTGAATTTCACCGTCCACGTAGAAGTGAGCCAGAATCGATGCGTCTTTTTCTTCCTTCAGAGCCTCAATCTCTTCCATCAGATCCAGTGGATCTTCTTCGATGACGGGACGTTCAGAAAGCATTGGCAGTGACATCAGAGTTTCCTTTCGATCGTCGCGGGGCCCTGTCAAAATCCACAATCGCCAAAAAATAGGCCAGAACGCCAAATGAATTCAAGTGGCATCGGGATCAGATGCTCATTCGCAATGTATGACACATCCCATGTCCAGCAGACGCATTATTGCAGGTTGACCTCCGGTGGATGGGAAAAATGAGGGCCGGATTCTCCTAAAATTGCCGTGTTTTTCTCCCGCCAAACCGGCCAAAGTTAATGACACTCCCCGAGAGAACCGACACAATCCAGCTGAATGGAATAGTTTATCTCTGCGAAAGACCATAAAAGACGGTGCATTTGGTTCGCAGGGGCTCAGAAAAGGGGTCAGGAATGAATTCTGCTTTCATCAATGGTTCTGCTGAAAGAGAAAAATTCAGCGACGGCGTGAACCGTATGACTCTCAACATTGTTGCTGCTGAAACGAGGATTATCGACGATGCGTTTGCTGATCACAGGTGGTGCGGGTTTTATTGGAAGTCATATCGCTGAACGCTCGCTGGCGGCTGGCTGGCAGGTTGCTGTTTTGGATGATCTGAGCAGCGGACGTCGTGAAAACGTGCCTGCAGACGCGAAGTTTTATCAGGTCGACATTCAGGACCGCGCAGCCGTCCTTGCATCCTTTGCAGACTTTAAGCCGGACGCCGTCAGTCATCAGGCGGCGCAGGCCAGCGTGGCGATCAGCGTGCGGGAGCCTCAGAAGGATGCATCGATCAATATTCTTGGCTCGCTGAATATTATGCAGGCCTGTGTGGAACACAAAGTTGGGCAGATCGTTTTCGCAAGCACCGGCGGGGCGATCTACGGCGAAGTGCCCGAGGGGATTCGTGCTTCGCTTTCAACGGTTCCGGTTCCAGTGAGCCCCTATGCGTGCAGCAAGTTTGCGGTCGAAAAGTATCTGGAATGCTTTCGTCAGGAACATGGGCTGAACTACACCGTGCTGCGTTATGCCAATGTTTACGGCCCGCGGCAGGACCCTCATGGCGAAGCAGGTGTGGTTGCGATCTTCTGCAACCGAATGCTGCTGAATGAGTCCGTCAAAATTTTTGCTCGCAAAACTGCGGGCGATCCAGGCTGTGTGCGAGATTACGTTTTCATCGACGACGTCGCAAAGGCGAATCTGGCCGCACTGCAGGGGAAGATTCCAGATCGCATTCTGAACATCGGCACCGGACAAGAATCGACGACGTTGCAGCTGGCCGAGCAAATCAAAGAATCGCTCGGCAGCAAAAGCGAAATCCTGTTTGGCGACCGTCGCGCGGGTGATGTGGAACGGTCGCTGCTGGATGGCGATCGGCTGGTCCAATTGCTCGGCCCCACAGTCGGGACCGAAGACGGCCTGAAGCAAACGGCCGAGTGGTTTCGGGACCGTGCCGCCAAAGCCAAATCGACTCACTAAAGCAGGATCCGCGTTGGTTGCCAACCGGGCGCCCAATGGTAATCGATTTTAAAGGGAATCGTCGTAGCGGAAGCCGCCAGCGCTTTCGGAAGGCTGGCTTATCAGGCAGAATACCGAAACGCTTGGCGCGTTCCACTACAAATCAAGTAGCATTGAGCGGGTGCCGCAGGTCAAATTTCGTGCGGTCCCGAGTCAGCATTTGTCGCAATCCTGCAGCTCGAATGGTCGTGTCATGCGAAACTGGCGTTGTGCTCTGGAGTTGAATCCGAGGCGTGAGATCATCGGAGGTTCCTCCGCGGATTTGGTGGCCGCCATTCGAACGGGCGCTGATCTTCGCATCGGCACCGAATTTCTTCACAATCAGCATATCGACGTGAGCTCTTCAAGTTCCGAGCGAATTCGGGAAGTCGCGGAATTCGGCGTGACGTATTTGCTGGAAGACCGCTGGGCGGGTGGCATCATGAGCCTCCGTCAGCCGATCTCGCTGCCGGACACGTTTGGGCTACGTCCTTCAATGTCGTTCTTCCTGTATAACCAGGATGGGACTCAGGCCATTGCGCGTCCGTTCCTGGACGGCACCGAAGCAACAGCGATTCCAGGAGCTTCTCCTGCGACGCCGCCGGACAACATGCCGCAGTATCACATGGCCGACGCATGGGACGAAGGCACGAATGCGCCGAGCCACAATTTTGTGTATGACTTCGACGTGTTTCGCTACTTCGTCGACGACACTTGGGAAGAAGTGCTGGCCCATGCCAGCGATGGAGCCGTTGTCTCGGGCTCAATGGCGAATCTGATCGATGCGTTCTCCTCAGGGTGCTCGATCAAGCTGGGCATCAGCGGGCTCTGCGATTCTGTGGCCGACCCGCGAGACGCCGTCGCCCATGAAGTGTTTGTGCAGGGTGGCTCCGCGTATTACTACACGGAGCAGAAACTGTTTATCATCGGGACTCACCCGGTTGTGCGAGTCCATCCAGCGATTCCACTTCGCTATTTCAGCGGAGGATGGGACTTCGGCTGGCTGATGGTTCGCACGGACGGTCGAGTCGTCTATCGCCGCTGCGATCCATATACGCTGCAGTTTTCGGACCATGCGACTCAACATAAAGTACGTTGGTTCGTACGGTGAGGGATTTCAAATTTGAAATTTCAGATTTGCGATTTTTGATTTCAAATTCTGTTCGTGCCTCACAGCCAGCCTTTGCGGCGGAAGAAGTAGAGCAGCCCGGATGTGACGGTGATCATGACCAGAATCACCATCGGATAACCCAGTCGCCACGGGATCTCGGGCATGTAGTGGAAATTCATCCCGTAAAAGCCGGCGATGAAGCTGAGCGGCATGAACAGGGTGGTAATAATCGTGAGCGTCTTCATGACCTCATTGTTGCGGTAACTGATATCCGCCAGATGATAGTCACGCAGGTCGGCGCACAGTTCGCGATAAGTCTCGGTGACGTCCATCAACTGGATCGTGTGATCGTAGCAGTCGCGCAGATAGGTCCGCGTAGAGGCTCGGATCAGAGTGCATTCGTCGCGAAGCAGGGACGCGAGGGCTTCTCGTTGAGGCCAGATGGTTTTTCTGAGCAGCAGGAGATTTGATCGCACATTGCGAATCTCCAGACGATGACTTTTGTCGAAACCATCTTCCAACAGTTCGTCGATGATATTCAGGCGGTTGCCGATTTCTTCGATGACCGGAAAATAATTGTCAATCACCGTATCAAGAATTGTGTACGCGAGGTAATCCGATTTCAGTTCACGAATGCGGCCTTTGGCCCATAAAATCCGTTCACGAACGGGCTCCAGGGCATTGCTGCCTTCATGGATGGAAACCACAAAGTCCTCGCCGACAAACAGACTCACCTGTTCAGTGATCAGCGATCCTTCTGCGTCATACGCAGGAATTCGAATGACGATAAACAGGTGATCGCCGTAGTCTTCCACTTTGCATCGCTGGTGCGAATTAACAACGTCCTCCAGAGCCAGCGGATGCAGACCGAACGCTTCGCCCAAATCCTGAAGTGTCTGCGTGTCAGCGATACCTTCCAGGCGAAACCAATAGATACGTTCCGGCGGAACATCTTCATTCAGTTCTCCGACCGTGTCGATCACCTCTTCGTCGGCATTGTCGACGTTGAACGAGATCCGCGTGATGCGACACTTCGAAGAAATTGGCTGTGGCCCGCGATCAAGTGTACCGGGGGCCGCACCAACACCGGTGGCTCTCCGAAATCCACCCAGAACACCTTTTTTCCCGACGATCACCATACAGAGAGACTCACTTTTGAATGCTGATTCACCGATCCTCAGCAGCCCGCACTATCGTACAGACTTGCACTATCGCACAGACTTGGAGTACTGACCATAGGTGCTCAGCACGGGCCGTGACAGGGACGCTCGAACAAAAGGTGAGGCTCCGCTGTAGGAATTTGGAACGACAGGAGCCATAGCGGCCGTTGACGTCGGAACCTCATGATCGCCCATGATATCGCCAGCCATTGCCGTATGGAAAGGCATGATCGGCATTTGAGCAGCCATCTGCGGTGCGGATGGCTGTGGTGTCCATGTGGTCTGCGGGTTCCATGCAGAAGTCGTCGGCATCATGCCAGCGCTTGGATATCCCATTGGAGCGTAGCCCGGATGAGTATTCATGCGGCGGTACTGCTGAGCGGTCCGGCGAGCTTCGCGGCGAACGAGTCGTGGTCGAGCGAACATGCCGTAGCCTGTTGGTGGCAGTGATGAGTGATACGACTTCGTTGGCACGCCGACACCAGGATAAACTCCCTGCGGCGACCAGGCCATCATCGGCTGAGACGGCGACCAGCTCTGCATCATGAACTGTGAACCACCGTAATTCATCATGCTGTCATCACCGCAGCAGTCGCCTTCGGATGCCATTCCATGCATGTCCATCATTGGAGTATTCATTCTCGACATCATGGGCTCGAGCCCGCCACAATCGCCATCGCATCCCATGTTCATAGGCTGCATCTGCATCTGCATCTGCATCATTGGCATCATTGGCATCATAGCAGGCTGATAGGGCATGACGGATGGCTGCATCATTGGTGCCGCGCACTGCTGCATTCCGCATGGGTCCAGACACTGCTGGAAAATCGCCGGCATGGGCAGACAGCGAGGCATCCTAAAGATAGACACAATTGGACAGAGCGGAGCACACGGTGCACAGGAAGACATAACGCCCGGATACGCTGGCTGATAGCCACCGTATCCGGGTGCGTAGCCCTGAGGCGGTCCGTATCCGCCGTAGCCATAACCGCCAGTGCTGTAGCAGGGACCACAGCCACAACCAAACAGCCAGTGGAATGGATCAAGCAAACAGCAGGCGCTGGCGGTGGATGTAATGGTGCTCAGAAAAGCAACGGTCAGAAGCAGGGTTCTGATGTGGAGTCTCATACAGGATCCCTCGGAATAACAGGTACAGATTTACCGTGATCGGCAACCAGGCGAATGCTGGTGAGAACGTCGATCAAAGAGAAGTGAGATCCGAGGAACTTAAACGCGACACGCCGCCAATAAAATCGGAACTTGACTCAAGTTTGAGCCACGGTCGTGTTTCAGAGACAACAAATTCACTGCTTCGGCTGCTTTCGCCGCTTAGTCAAACAGACCGGCAAGCACCGCAACTGTGAATCCAATCCAGATGGCAATCAGGACCGGCAAAAGTTGCTTCCACCAGGCAGAAGGTGCCGATGTGCGAGTTGGTCGAGAAATCTGCTCGATGGACTCGGCCGGTTCGAACAGTTCCACAATAATGGAACGCTTCGAGCCGCCTGTGAATTCACGTTGATCCACCAGCGGCATGGAATCGTCATCGCTGCCGATCAATATTTCGCCAAGCCGACCCTGAAATTCGCGGGCACTCACAGGCCGCAGGGCGGGATTTGCGGACGTCATGCGAACCAGCAGACGTTCCAGTGGGCCACGTGTCGATGTCCGTCCGGGCTCGGATGTCTCCTGGATTTCTGGACAGGTCTGAAGCAGCGTCCCGAGTATCGCGGCCAGACTTTGCAGATCGTGCTCAACGTCTTTTCGCGAGGCCAGAGCGCTGCTGGTAATCAGAGCCGGTCCCGACGCACCTGCGTCGTCTGATTTTTGCGCGGCTTTCAGCCAGCGTGCCATGCTAAATTCAATGACCATCACCTGAAGATTGTCCGCCAGCAGCAGAGAATCAGGCGACAGTCCGCCATGGGCCAGTCCCAAATTGTGCGCCTGCTGCAAAGCCGAACAGATTTGCCAGCCAATCTCAATGACGTCTTCCGACGAAAAGGCGCGTCCGCTCTCCAACTGTGCGGTGAGACAATCGAAGTGACACATCTCGGAGCAGAGAAAAAGCTGACCGCCCGATTCGCCGCTGCCCATGTATCGCAAAATTGACTGATGCTGCAGCATCATCAACATGGCTCGGTCAGTCTTCAGCGCTCGTCGAAACTCCGCTCGCTGCGACATCTCCGGCGAAAAAACCGTGAGCTGAACAGACTGCTGACGTTCGCGCAGGATCGCATGGAAGTGCTGCCGGTCTTCCCGCGGCGAAAGTTCCTGAACGATCTCAAAATCAGTGAGTTCGAAATCTGACACAGGCGGATCCTGTGAAATTTGAACAATGCGGCGAGTAGGTTTTACAACGCGAGAAGCCCGGTCTCATAATTGCGACCGGGCTTCGTGAGTGAAGTCTGCTTCAAAACTTTCGCGGGTAGCCGGATTCGTGAGAATTCGGACGAATTTCTGAACTCTCACGAGTCCAGCTACGGTTTTGTTATGTGAAATCTGATGGATTACCAAACATGCCGCGACCACTGGAACTGCCCGTGCCGCCCCGCAGATTTGTATTTCGTGGCTTACGTGGTTCGGCTGGCGCTGGCTCTGGTTCTTCTACTCTGTCAGGCTTCGCAGATTCTGGACGTTTTTCCAGTGCCTTCAGGGACAGCGAAACACGCTTGCGCTTGGTGTCGACTTCGACAACCTGGAAATCGTGACTATCTCCAACTTTCAGAATTTCGCCCACGCTGCCGACACGTCGCCAGGCAAGTTCGCTGATGTGAACCATGCCCTCAAGACCTGGTTCCAGTTCGACGAAGGCCCCAAATTCCGTGATGCGAGTCACCTTGCCGGAGACCGTTCGGCCCTGAGCATAATGCTCCGAAGCGCTGGTCCATGGATTCTGTGCCAGCTGCTTCATTCCCAGGCTGATTCGCTTTTTCTCTGCGTCCAGCTTGAGAACCTTTACATCCACTTCCTGACCTTCGGCCAGGACGTCTTTTGGATGATTGATGCGTGACCAGCTGATTTCGCCAATATGCAGGAAGCCGTCGACCGGCCCGATGTTGACGAAAACACCATAGTCTTTCAGTGTCTTTACAACGCCCTTGTAGTCCTGGCCGACTTCAACCTGAGTCCAGAATTCGCCTTCGCCTTCGGAACGTTCGGCCTGCAGCAATGCTCGGCGGCTGACCACCAGATTACGCTTCTTGGCATTCACTTCTGTAATCTGAACACTCAACTTCTGGTTGAGATAGCTGTCCAGATTTCCGGCGAACCCGATTTCCACCTGACTCGCAGGCAGGAAGGCTCGCATATTGCTGACAGTGACCTGCAGACCACCTTTATTCACAGCGGTTACAAGACAATCAACCACCTGCCCAACAGCCAGGGTTTCCCAATTCCCACCTGCACGATGGCGTGCTCGAGGAATGCGGCCTGCGATCAGCCCGTCTGGGTTTTGAGCCTCGATGATCACATCAATCTGGTCGCCAATAGCGGGGTGCTTGCCTTCTGCAAACTGAGTCAGCGGGACAACCACGTCGTGGCGAAGTCCGGCTTCAAGAAACAGATCGCCACCATGAATCGCATGAACGGTCGCACGAACCTTTGCTCCCAGGGCAATTTCCTTCGCGCCTTCTGCCGGAGATTCTTCAGCGTCGGCTGAAAGTTCAACTGGCGTTGTCAGGGAACCGTCCGTCATCGCGGCAGAGATTTCGGCTTCCAGAGACGAATCGAGTTCATCGGCGGCCGGGATCTCAACACCACGCGTTCGCTCAGCCGCTCGTGGAACATTCGCTTCCGCAGTGGCTTCAGGCCGATCGGACGAACCAGACATCTTCTCACGTGCTCGCGAGGCTGCAGATGATCCTTCTTCCAGCGACGCGGCCTGTGCCTGAGCGATCACATCCTCAGCCGCCGCAGGCTCTGGCTCAGCCGCCGCAGGCTCTGCAGGAGTGACGTCTGATTCTGCAGCAGTCACGGTCTCAGGAGTGGAACAGGCTACAGGGGCCTCGGTCTGCACAGGCGCTGCGACCGCTTCAGGCATGGACGTTGTAGCCTGGGACTCTGGTTGTGTTGGATCCGTTGTCATCTCATCTGGTCCTGTCAGAGCCGACGTTGTTGAAAGAAACTAATGAAGCATGAACAAGTTCGCTGAAGATTCGTCTGACTGCGAATCTCCAAAGAAGAGTGCAACTACTGATTGGACGGTGAATCCCAAACTTGCGCTCGAATGTCCAGCGCCTGAAGGGAAAATGCCTCGACATGGCTCGGGAAATCCCTGGACTTGCCGATGCAACTCCCCATACCGTCTGCCGTTCTACAAAAATTAACCCCGGGAAGATATCCAAACGAATTCAAGTTCGCCAGGCGATCGAAATAAATCGCCGCCGTTTTCGTCACTTCGTTTGAACCCGTCCCGCATCCTGCGGACTAACTTTTGATCTCGAAAATGGCTTCCACTTCGACAGCGGCGCCAGTTGGCAACGCTGCAAATCCCAACGCACTGCGGGCGTGATAGCCGTCTCCGGTCTTACCGAAAATCTCATGCAGCAGATCCGAACAACCGTTAATCACAAGATGCTGATCGGTGAATTCTCCGGCAGAATACACGCAGCCCAGCACCTTCAGGACGCGAAGCCCGTTGAGTGTTCCGTGAGTATGGTAAACAGATCGCAGAACCTTTTTCGCACAGTCCTTCGCGGCTTCATATCCCTGTTCGACGGTCAGGCCTTTGCCAAGCACGCCCTTCATGTCGCTGACATGTCCTGAAGTAATCAGCTGCGTTCCGGAGCGAACGCAGAGATTCAAATATCCCGGAGTCAGTGGCTCAAAACTCACGCCCAGTTCACGGGCTTTGTCATCAGGCTGCATGGTTCAGTCGAGTCCTTTGTTGTGTTCTGGCAGACATTGAAATGAGCCCCTCTGGCTCGGGATCGCTGTCTTTGTCAATCACCGTCTGCGAGTTGTAGGAATGTCCATGGGTCTGAGCAAGCGGGTCGTGTATCAAACAGTCCATCACCAATACTGTTCCTGTTCGGCACGGCAATCGCAGTCCGAGGCAGGTTAGCGGATCGGAGATTGTCAGGGACGGCGGAGATTGCCGTGATTGATTGCCGTGATTGAATGCCGCGATTGAATGCCGCGATTGAATGCCGCGATTATTTCGTGGGCGTGCATGTGGCGTGAGGCGAAATATGCACGCAGCGTGAACAGCGGCGGACGAGATGTCGCCCCGTGCCAGCTTGCCTGGCATGAACGGGCGTTTTGTGGTTACGCAAAAGGGGACAAACGCGAGGCCGTCCCAGTTGGCTATGGAAATGTCGAAAGGACATGGACCTATCTGTTAAAGTCTGTAGACCATGCCCTACGTTGCAGCCTGGCGATCACGTCCGAAATGTGGCATAGCTAAGTCTTGGAAACATCGCGCCATAATCTTTGTCGCCGTTCACGCCCAAGATTTTGTACTACAAGACCTCGTACCTTTTCGAGCGCATCATTCGGATCGCAAATCTTCCTCGCATTGTCTTCGATAACACTACCATTCACAGGGAACGCGCAGGCGATTTACCATGCCAAAAACGCTAGCCCGCGTTCTCCGGGTGAGTAGGGCTAATCTTTTGTGTTTAGGGTACGGTTTGTTTTCCCTGTTGTCCACCTGGTTTCCTGTGGTGGTGTCACAATATTGTATCCATGCACAATT
>Ga0209284_10001583_pt1 | contig 34445 bp, 62 predicted proteins | sample FRY03_FD_187211 | JGI IMG/M metagenome (GOLD analysis project Ga0209284, IMG submission 187211) | Freshwater microbial communities from Lake Fryxell liftoff mats and glacier meltwater in Antarctica - FRY-03 (SPAdes) (version 2) | ecosystem: Environmental > Aquatic > Freshwater > Ice > Glacier... | reverse complement strand
TAAATCAAGTGAAAAAGCCAAAGAATCATTGGAAATTGTTGCTCCTGCTTTACAAGAAATGTCATTAGCAACAAAAGACCTAGCTGAAGAACAGAACTTATTAGCAGAGGGAGTTAAAAATGTAAATAATACTTATAAAGAATTTAGTCAAGCATCAAGTGATGCACTCTTTGAGCTAGGTCAAAGACAAACAAAAGTTCTAGAAGAATTTGAAAATAAGCTTGATTCAATTAGGCAGAGCATGAGTAATCTAAACAACGAGTTTGCTGCAAAACGCGGGCAAGATAGGTCATCTCTTTCAAGTCAAATAGTGTTGGCACAGGATGAAGTTGCAGCGTTAGAAAAAAAACTGTCAGAAACAAGCAATCAAGGAATGAGGATTGACATACAAAGCGAGATTGATCAACGTCGCGCGGTACTAGATGAGAACGCGGCAATGATAAGCACGATGGAGGAAGAAATAGTTGAGGTTAGGCGTAGAGCATCATTGTCTGATTTAGAGAGAGCTATTGAGGATTTTAGAATAAAGCGAAGTATGGCCGAGCAAGAGTTCAACTCAAAAATGTCAGAGCTAAGGGATGAGATGAAAGAAACCAAAAAGCAGAGAGAAGAAGAAAAACTACTTTATGCAAAAAAGGTAGAATTCATTATAGCAAAGCAAGCTGAAATGACAGCACTGCATCAGCTAACATCCACTTCCAATTTGCTTATAACTCAGAAAGCTATTGACGCAGAAATTGAGATGTATAAAAAACTCGCTGCCGCTATGGATGCGGTCAGAGGAAGTAATACGCTTTCACAGGTCAATCGTTCAATAGGTAGTATCACGCCTGTAAACGATGCAATCATTTCTCCAACTGGCGACATAATTACAACCCACCCTAAAGATTATTTGATAGCAACAAAAAATCCTTCAGAACTTGGAGGAGGTTCAGGAATGAATATTATTATCAACGGCGGAATATTTGGATCAGATGCGCCAGAAGAACTCGCGAATCTAATAATGGAAAAGCTTAATCTAGTAGCGCAAATATGAGTGTAGTATTAACAATTGATGGAATAGATCGTTCAGGTGTTATTTTGTGGCAATCACTTGATAGAGATAATAGGCTAAACAATCAGCCGGATACACTTACTTTTGTTATAAGGAAGACAGAAAGCCAAACATACGAGCCACTTATATTTAAAGAAGTTATATTAACAATTAACGGCATCCGAGAATTTGGAGGTCGTATTGTTCGTATTGATCAACAATTAGTAAACGCAAAAATGATTCAGTACAAAGTAACATGTCAAGATTATATATATGATCTCAACGGACAGCTCGTTACAGAAAGATACACGGACACAAATGTCGAGGCGGTAATTCTTGACATAATAACAAAGTACACCACAGGCTTTACAACAGTGGGTGTTTCAGCGATAGATCTACAAATAGACTCGGTGGCATTTAATAGAATAACTGTTGCGGAGGCACTGGAAAAACTATCAAGACTAACATCTTATTCTTGGTACGTTGATTACAATAAAGACGTTCATTTCTTTTCAAAAAATCAAGAAGTTTCACCTTTTAATCTTACTGATGACGAGGCAAGTCCAGACTTTAATAAATACATATATAATTCTTTGACTTTGCAAGATGATTTGTCACAATTAAGAAATACAATACTTGTGCAGGGAGGGGAAAAAATAGGAAACATTCGGTCAATTACACGTCTCGGATCAGAACTTTCCAATGAGGGTAGTATTAACCTTGAGTATAAGTTTTCAGAAAAGCCAATTGTAACAGTCGACAGTGTAGCGCAAACAGTAGGCGTTGACTTTATTGATGATGAATTATTATTTGATTGCATGTGGAGTTTTCAACAAAAATATATCAAATTTAATACTGGTAATATTCCAACAGAGTTGCAAGTAATAGATGTGAGCGGAAATCCTCTATATCCCATTATTGTAAACGTGCCAGAGCCTGTATCAGTTGCGGAGTACGGAGTGCGAGAGTTTGCTATTCGCGACAAAACAATCCGTTCAGACGATGAAGCGATAGAGCGCGCACTTGCGGAAATTAGAGCATATGGAGAAAATCTTATAAGCGGTGCATTTGAAACAGAAATACCAGGATTAAGAGCGGGACAATTAATATCAATAATTGATACATTTCAAGGGATAGGCGAGCAAGTAGTAATACAACAAGTCAAACTTATCCCGACTGATCCGAACGGCGACAAGCTATTGTTCAAAGTAAAATTTGCTACATTAAAAAAGATTGGTATTCTTGAATTTTTACAAAAGCAACTTCTTGATGAAGAATTGTCCGAAGACGAGGCGGAAACATTATTGTCTTTCTTGATATTGTCCGACACCGCAACATTCTCAGACGTACTTTCAGCGCCGTCAATTAGTACTGGTCCATACAAGTGGTCAAATGATGAGGGTACAACGCCAAACAAATTAGTATGGAACTTTGGTACTTGGCAATAATGTGTGGTATACTTTTATTATCCAAACGGAAATACCGAAGGACTTAAAAAACCTAGGTATTTAAATCTCTATGAAAATTGAAAAAGCCAACACATTAAATAATAATGCAGTGGATATAACTAGACCTCCAGTAATACAACAAAAAATACGTTATACCTTAGAAGACATCGCAAAAAAAATAGAATATTTAAATATATCTATCCAAAAATTTCAAGAAAAAAAAGAAGAATTGCAAACATTATATAATCAATCAGATGCAAAAATTAAAGAATAATTTATCGTTTATAGGTGAGTTGACTATCCGTAAATACATAAACGGTAAACTTATCAGTACCCAGAAAGAAACAAACAAAGTAGTAAGCTCGAGTGGGTACGGGAGAAACCTTGTGATCCGTCAACTAGCCAACGACCAAACATACGGAATCGCAATTGACAGCGCAAAGATTGGAGATGATGACACAGCGCCAGCCAATAGTGACACAGACCTCGGCAATGCTATTGTTTCAGGGATACTTGTAGCAAATCAGGTAGTTTCAAATGACAGCGCAACCTTTCAGTTTTTTATAAGTGCGGGGACTTTGCCAGACGGAGTATATGAAGAATTTGGAATGTTTATCGGTGGGCGATTATTTTCGCGCGCAATATTCGCAAGTCCTTATTCGAAGTCAGCGGGAGAAGATACTCGCATCGACTATGCTATATCTATCACTGGTTAAATATATGAATATAAAAAATACAAAAAAAGATAAAACAGTCAGTTATCTTTTCGATTACCAAATAACAATTACAGGATAATATGATTACACCAGGAGAAGATGCAACATCAACAGACTTTATAAACGCAAGTGAACGAGATGCAACACCATCAAACGACGAGGGTCGTGTGCCTAAATTAGAGGCGGACGGCAAACTCAGTCGTACACATTTAAGAACACCATTTGGAGGTACTGGTGCAGACGGCGTTCTTGCAATAACAGGAACAACTACGATTGACCTTGGAGGTGCAAAGCACTACACATTAAATTATAAATCCATTTCAATAACAGGAAGTGGTAAACTTGTCTTTACTAATGCACATGAGAACGGTGCGATTGTAAGTATAAAGTCACAAGGCGATGTTATTATCTCATCCACACAGCCCGCGATTGATTTATCAGGAATCGGAGGGGCAGGAGGGCCTGTTGGTGGTAGTAGTGCAGGAGATGCAGGAGTAATTGGTAAAAATGGTATAGGGATTTTAGATTCAGCTATACATTATGGAGGAGGTGGAAGTCTTTCACAAGTAGCAGGATTGCAAATAACTACAAATGCTCAATTTTATACAAAAGAAGAATGGCAACTAAAAAGAAAATCAATTTTTATTTATTCTGGGTCAGGAGGTGGTTCAGGTGCAGTGAGTTCTAACACTGCCGGAATAGTCGGAGGGGTAGGAGGGGCAGGAGGTGGTGGTCTTATTATTGAATGTGCAGGTGCTTTGAATTTTACAGGGTCAATAAGTGTATCAGGTGCAAACGGATTAGCAGGAACTAATAACACAAATGGTCAAGGCGGAGGAGGAGGAGGCGGTGGATCAGCAGGTTCTTGTGTAATTTTATACAACACATTAACATCTTCATCAGGTACTATTAGTGCAAATGGAGGTAATGGAGGTGTGGGTGGAAGTAACACTTCAGGCGGTTCATCGTCAGGAAACTTCGGGAGAGGAGGAAACGGGGCAGGTTCATTCACCGCGGCAGGAGGACTAGGAGGTAACATAGATGCTGTCGGCTCTAATAGTGGCGGACTAGGTTCAGGTGCAGGAGGTGGTGGTGGATCCATAAACGATACGGGAATAGTTATTGACGGAGGTACTGGAGGTGCAAGTGAGGGTGGATTAGTGGCATCAAACACAGAATTTGTATAGTAAAAAACTTTTATAATATAAAACAAAACACATGACAAAAGACACAACAATCGCAATTTTTAGGGGAGATAGTGAAAACATAGTGGTAGAAGTAAAAAACTCAGCAGGTGTTGGAATAGACATCACGGGCTATACTTTTTGGTTTACAGTAAAAACGCTTGAGTCAGATGCTGATGCTAGTGCTATTATACAAAAAGAAGTGACAGTACATACAACACCATTAAGTGGTATAACGACTATTGAAATTCCATATACAGATACAGAAATTGATGCGGGGGATTATCAATACGATATACAAATGAAAAGCACAACAGATGACATCACAACTCTTTTGCGCGGAACTTTTAGAATAAAACAAGACATCACACTTTCAACATAATTATTTATGGCAAATATAACAGTCACAACTGGGGGTATAAATATACAAGTTACATTAAATGACTTGTCAATTTCTGTTACAACAGAAGAAAATAATATACTTGTACAACCGGCAAATGTTTTTGATTCTGGATCAACAGACCTATCACAAGGAACTCGAACAGGATCAACAGTTGATATAAACTCATCAACAGGAGAAAACGCAACACTAGAAAGTGCGGATACTGAAAAGGCGGGTGTTATGTCAAGTGCTAAATTCAATCAAGTAGTAGCTAACAACAGTAAGATTTCCTTTGACAGTATCGCTAGTACCAAAGTCGGACACATTACTGTTACACAAGATGTAAACCTTGACGAAATGGAAAGTGATATTGCTACCAACAATGAAAAGGTGGGTATAACCGCAGGGCAAGCAAGTGCTATTGATGCTAACACCGCTAAAATAGGTATCACAGCAGAGCAGGCCGATGCAATTATAGCCAACACAGCAAAAGTCACAAACGCTACCCACACAGGCGATGTAACAGGTGCTGAAGCCTTAACTATTGCACCCAACTCAGTGACAAATGCTAAGGCTTCAAAAATGTCAAGTAGAACAATTAAAGGAAATCAAACAGCAGGTGCAAACAACCCACAAGACCTTACTGTTGATGAAGTGAATGTTATGAATGATTCAGGTGTTGGACTAACGAATATAAGATTAAATTTTACAAATGATTTTAGTACATCTGTTTATTTTGTTGCAGGTGCTCTTGGTATAAGCTCACTTGGTACAATGTTGCTCTCAGGAAGTAGACTTTATCTTGTGCCACTTATGATAAGTGGAGAAATGAAGATTGATAGACTGGGTATAAATGTAACAACAGGAGGCTCAGCAACAAATTTTAGAATAGGTATATGGAAAGCTGATGCATTAGGACAGCCACAAACTTTAGTATACGATAGCGGAAACATTGCTTTTACAGGTACAGGAGTAAAAGAAATAATAGGTCAAACTTTAGTATTGCCAGCAGGTAGGTATTTTGTGGGACTTTTACCAAACGGAACTTTGACTTGCCGTATGGTCCAATTTTCACAACCGATAGGCATAGATTCAGCAATCGGTACAGCTTTTTTTAGATATTTTTTCATGAACTTTGGTTTCGGAGTATTAACAGATTTAACAACTGCAAACTTAGGGTTAATAACATCAGGTTTTCCTGCGATAGCCTTAGGAATAGAATAATAACATGATTGAAAAAACAACAAACAAAACAATATACATAACAAACGCACAAAATGAAAATGTTATTTTTCAAGAAATTGTGATACAAAAAACTCAAGACCAAATAAACGGAGAAGCTAAAGAAATTCTTGATTCTAGTGATTGGCAAATCATACGACACAAAGACCAAAAAGAATTGGGTATTGAAACTTCATTGACAGACCAAGAGTACATAGATTTATTATTAGAAAGGCAAGCTACCAGAGAAGAAATAATAAACTTATAAGATGGAGACTATACTACTTTTTGCAAAAGAAATATCACCACTCGGAGTAATAGCATTACTTGTTGTTGTTGTTTTTCAACTTGTGAAAGGTAAAGATGTTATCAATTCCATTAGAGGTACACAAAAAACAAAGTACCCAGTAATAGAAACAGATATAATTCAATTAAAATCGTCTATAACACAATTAACAGAACAAAATACAGTACTATTGGAGAATCACTTTCAACATGAAATACCAGAAATCATGAGAAGTCAGGAAAGAATAGAACAATCTATGATAAGATTAATTGATAAAGTCGAAGTTGGTAATAGTACACTTATAAGAATAGAAGCAAAAATGAAATGAAAATACATTGCATTGTTGATAAACAATTCAAAGACAAAGATTTGTTAAAATTTAGAGCAGAAATGGACAAAAACTATCTCTTTGAATACAAATATAGTGTGCTAGAAGCCTCAAAATTGACCATAGAGGAACGAAACAAGAGCTTGTACTATACAGATGACACTATCTATAATCTTATAGCAAATATCAATGCAGACGCTATTATAATATTCATTGCAATAAAGAATTGGAAAGACGGCGACAATGCTTTACGAGGTTACAAACTAGGCAGGATTTTCAACGGCAAATATGTAATGGTTGTTAAGGAAAGAGCAGGGTATGAGCAGACCGCAGAACACGAGATACTTCACACTATTGATGATTATGTCAAAGCAAAGAATGGCACAAACCTTGCGACAATAATGGGGGTAAAAGATTTTGATGAAGATGTTGTCCACAATGCTATGTATTGGAAAAAAAGGAAGTACGATTATAATGAAGTATGGGTAAAAATATCACCACATATTCGTGAAGCTGATAATCTATTTGAAACTCTCAAAGGACTATGGGAACTACAAAAACAAAAGATGTTTTGGAATTATGAAAAGATAATTAGCTACAAAAACTTTACAGAAAAAGACTTCAAGAACTTTTACAAAATGGATAAAGATTTTTTAATGATACTTGATAAACTTTTTGACTTTATCGGAAAGGTAAAAATCACTAGCGACTGGCGAGAAGACATACGCTCAGCCCACTCATCAGGTAAGTGTGTTGATTTAGATATTGACGGCGGGAAGTTATATAAACAGATACACAAACTTTATAGAAAAGGAAAAGGCAAAGAAATGTTTATTAAAGTAAAGGGTATGATTGAACAAAGTAAGTTTGACCTAGACGACAAACAAGCTGTTGCTCTTTTATTTCTTTTTAAGAATGGCTGTAATCGTATAGGTCTTTATAACGGACACTTCCATTTTGATTTTGATACAACAAAACCACAAAATGTATTGTGGACAGGAACTTCTGAATAAATATGTCAAGCATTACTAGGTTTAATAGGGAAGTAGCCTGTGAATAACTCAATTGACTAACTTATTGCTTTGTATAAAATGTATGTATGAGAAAACCACTATCAATGAAGAGAGTCACAATGTTATCAGCTAACTATTGCATTTCACTAGGTGCAGAAAAGGGTAACGAAGTCCTGCCTGTGCTAGTAGACTTTGTAAAGTATATGTGGGAACACAAGGAGGATGAAGACTTGTATTTATGGACAGATTTATATAATAAATAATATATGCCAGTATTCAAAAATACAAAAGAACTTAACAAGAGAATAAGAGAAATGATGGAAGTAGATTATGATAAATCACCACTTGTATGCAGGATTCCTACCCTCTCCGAGTTAATAGAAGCGTGTGGGGAAGGATTTAGCGAGTTAGTAAGAAGTAATAACTATATAACAAAACCAATGTGGCTAGCTTACCCATCGGAAGAAGCATTTAATAAAAGTGATAATGATTGCGTTTTAGATTGCTGTGGTTATGAAATAGGCTCAACCCCAGAAGAAGCAGTCACAAATCTTTGGTTAGCAATAAATAAGAAATAATATGAATAAAGTAATTAAAGGAGACTGCCTACAAGTGATGAAAACACTAGAAGATAATTCTATTGACCTAACTGTTACATCTCCACCATACGATAACTTGCGGACATACAATGGCTACACTTTTGACTTTGAAGGTATTGCTAAAGAATTGTTTAGAGTTACAAAACAAGGGGGAGTAGTCGTGTGGGTAGTTGGAGATGCAACAATAAACGGTAGCGAGACCTGTACCAGCGACAGGCAAAAGCTATACTTCAAGGATGTTTGTGGTTTTAATGTTCACGATACGATGATATATAGGAAAAACTCTCTTACTTTTCCCGATACAAATAGATACTACCAATGCTTTGAATATATGTTTATCTTTTCTAAAGGGAAACCAAAAACAGTTAATTTAATCCAAGACAAGGAAAACAAACAAGCAAACAAAACTATTACAGGTAATTACAGGGACATAGATGGTTCGCTAAAAGAAATGTCTGGCAGTAAAAATAAAAGGACAATTAAAGAAAAAGGTGTTCGTTGGAATATATGGGATTACAATACTGGCTGGCAACACTCTTACTCAGAAGATTTCCTAAAAGGACACCCAGCAATATTCCCAGAAAAACTAGCAGAAGACCACATACTTTCTTGGAGTAACGAAGGAGATACAGTCCTAGACCCAATGGCAGGCTCAGGAACGACTCTAAAAATGGCAAAGAAGAATAACAGAAACTATATCGGAATAGAAATCTCACAGGATTACATTGACATAATCAATAAAAGATTAGATATACAATAAACACAAATTTTATACTAACAATATGCACAGTATAAGTTAAGGAAAATAAGAAACAAGTTTTATAATAAATAATATGTATAATTGTTGCGTATGCAAAAAAGAAATAAAAGACAAGCAAAAATATGCAACATGTTCTTTTCTTTGCACTTATGCTGTTTCACATTATTGCTACTTATTACCAGGCGGAAATATTGAACTCACAAAACCGATGGAACATATCACACAAAAATACAAAGACGTAATCAACAACAGGAGGATTTACCCCGCTTCACATTATAAATAGTATAGTATAATAAATATGTTTATTAAGATTGATGAAAATTTTTTTAGTAAGGAAAAGAGTATTATCTTATGTAAAGATTGCGATACTTATAATTCCAGACTAACTAATTTTAATAAGTTTTGTAAACAATGTTTTAGAAATAAGTTTAAAAATTAAATATGATTCAAAGATTTTTCGATTGGTTTGTTCTTTCTTCTGAAGACCCTCAGAAAGCAGGAGCAACAATAAAAGGTGTATTGTTATCAGTTGCAATTTATATAGTTGCAGGTTCACACTTTCTTAATTTTAATATTGAGCAAGGTGATGTTGAGGGGTTAATTGCACTAATAACTTCTCTGATAACTACACTTCTTACTATTTTTGGTTTTGTTCGTAAAATTATGAACACAGCCGAGAGTAAGTAACGAATCCCCTACGATACAGGGACACAATGAAAAATATAATAGTTATTGTATTTTTGATAATAATTGTAATGATTATATATCCAAAAACAATAGCAGAGGCACATATAGATGAGCAACTTCTACCTCAGTGGGATTCTTACCAAGAATATGGTAAATATCTTATTGCTGAGAAATGGGGACAATCACAATGGGATTCGTTTAATAAAATCATTCTTAGAGAAAGTAGTTGGACACATACAGTCGCACATTATCCTACTGGATACACTGTTGACGGTATAAAGTCTTCTGCCCACGGGCTTGGTGGTTTCTTAGACAAAACATGGGGTTCAGTTGACTGTGTAAAAACAGACGATGGATTCAAACAAGTGGAGTGTACAATAAGATATATAGAACAAAGATATGGAACACCAGATGAGGCTATGGCTTATCATAAAATAAAAGGTCACTATTAACACTTCAATCTCTTTGAGATGTAGTATAATAAAATAAATGGCAAAATATACATGTTATAAATGTAGAAAAGAAAGTAAAATTGTTTATGGAGACAATTTTAATTTCTACTGTGAAAAGTGTTTGCCAGAATAGCGATTATCCCCAATAACCATTAAGGGGATTTTTGCTTTGTAGTATAATAAATAAAACAAGTAGAGATGAAAACTAAATACAAGTACGACATTCATCATAGACTTCCGAGGCAACAAGGAGGTACTAACTATTTTCCATCAAACAATCTAAAAAGAGTAATAAAAAAAAGACACGCGCATTGGCACTCTTTGTTTGGAGGTTGTAGATCACTAGAAAGTATTGTGAAAGAACTCAATACTGTATGGATCGATCCTAGATATGAACTTGTAATTCAATTCAAAAAGGAGGTATGGTGAAATGTTTCTCAAAACTATTCGTATTGAAGTCGTTGACGACTGTCCTATTCATGGAGAGGAAGCATGGCACATTTACGAGTTTGTCAGATACGACGCTTTAAATCATAAAGTAATTATACGACTTCGTTGTCAGTATTGTGTGGACGTTGGATTTGACGACTGGGAATACTTCAAAGTAACACCAGAGTATTGGAAAGATTTTATTTTTCAAAACGACGTTCAGGATTTTATAGGGGCAAGCTAATAACTTGCTCTTATTTTTTACAAAGTTTTTATTATTTTTATATACTATACCTATGACAAGTACAACTAAACGAGGAAATTATTATAAAGTTAAATCTAAAGAGTATTATCAAGCACTTGGTTATACCGTAGAACTAACTGAATTTGTCACAACTCGTTTTATTGGAAAAGCAAAACCTATCTATGTTAAAAAAGACGTATTGAAGTCGGACGGTATTGCTTATAATGAAAAAGAATTTATCTTGTGGAATAGCAAGCACACCACAACAGGTAGTATTACAAATGAGAAATCTAGTGGTAAAAAAGATTATGCAACAATTAAGGTCCCACATTTTATAAAGAAACATTTGATAATATGGCAACCAAGACAGAAGCCAATTATTATTGAGGTATAAGTTATCCACAGTGTCCACTAAGTTATGCACAGGTTGACATTGTACTTAATAAAAATTGCTGTGTTATGATGTGTATGTATGAGAATTAAAGAAAAAGACAATTGCATATTAAACGCAAAAGTGTTAGTATATAACTGTCTTTTCTTTTCATACAAAAAGCAAGAGCAGGAAACTCGTAATTTTTAATTGCGAGTTTTTTGTATGGAAAAATCACACAACAAAAGCCAGAAACTTCCCTCTGCTTTTAAAACAACAAAAGGGAAAGGATTTGTTTATCGGAAGTTGGGTCTTTTAATTAAGACCCCGTTAATCGGTAAATAAATCCAGTCAAATGATACGTCTGGTTCGGAACTTCAACGGAGGCCAAAAAGCTCATCCTAAAGGTAAAACTAGTTAAAAGTCTAGTCCATGCAGTATAGATTTGATAGTTGTGTGACATATAGATCATGTGCTGTTATTACTTTAACGGACTGAGAAACTGTTTATGTATGAAATAAGTTATGCACATTATAAATTAATCAAAACAAAAAACTGGTTTTATACTAACAATATGCACATATCAGATTACATAAACTTAGCTCTAGAGAAACCAAAAGCAAAAACCATAACAGATGAAGCTATACAGTTTTTTGTAGATGAGATAAATGCTGAAAGGGAAAGTTATGGGTGGAAATATAAACAGGGTGAAAAGTTTGTCAAAATATATCCAGTAAAGTTTATGTCAGTTAAGATGAAACTGCTCGGGATAATGAACGACATAGAAAGCCTTAGATGGTTCTGGTCTAAATGTAAAAGCGAGCAACGCAGAACAAAGACAATAATTGTAAATGGAGAACAGAAGATTATTAAAGGAAGTTTTAATAAAACATTTTTCGGAATGTTGAAATAATATGAAAAACAACATAGAAAAAATCTTAGTGGAGAAAGAACTATCTAAACTGGTCATTGACTTAGTGTGGTCAGCGACAGATGGTGGTTGCAAATTAAAAGAAAGCGACTTTAGTCATTTTGAAGAACCTCTATACGAATGGACAGCACTAGTAAATAAGTTTTCCACCTCAATCACACAAGCCCTAGCAGAAGAAAGAGAAAGTGTGGTGGAAGATTATACAGACTTCCTTATTAAGCATGGATATGTAGACTCTGATGTTTACACCGAAGAGCCAAAGGCAGTTGAAAGATATCTCTCATCCCTAGAAAAAAATGCGTAAAATATCAGACATAGTAAAAAATAAATTACTAGAATACAAACAAGAATGTCAGAGAAAAGACGAGCGTGATTGTATGGGTAGGATTACTTGGGAACATTCTTTGACATATCAATCTCGACAAGTAGACGAAGATTGGGCAATAATTTTTATATGTGCTTATCATCACGGTGTAGACCAATTTCAAGACAAAGGAAAAATGGACAAAGAAAAGCATAAATGGATAGCGTTAAACCAAGCACCAAAAGAAGCTTTTGAAAAATACTATAAGTCAGATTGGAAACAGCAATTAAAATATCTTAATAGTAAATATGGCAAATATACAGCAACAAGACAGCTTAATAAAGTGGCGTGCATTGGCGTTTTTGGAGAGATATTTAATTGAAAATAATAAATAATATATATGACAAAACGACAAGATTTTTGGAAAGAAAAAGGTTACACCAAAGAACAAATAGAATGCCATTTGTCTTTTGAAAGAAGAAAGTCAAAGGAATCAATAGATAGAAAAAAAGCTAACAATATAAAAAACATAGAAGTTATAAAAAAGATTAAAAATGATTTAGTTGGAAAAACATTCGGGGCTGTAAAGATATTACATATAAATGAAACAAATGACGGGAGGGGATTTTGGTATAAAATATTTATGACATTTAGTGATGGTAGTAGTGGAAATTTTCGATACTTTTATCATTTTGAAGACTATAATTTCGATACTTTTATTAAGGACATACAATGCTAATAGTTATCCACAAAAGTAATTGACAAACGACCACCACTCATATATACTAATAATAGGTGAGGAATGGTGATGACAGCGACATAAGGGTTTCGACTTAAATGACCGCCCGTTATCACTTGACCGAGCCGTTATGAATAATAAATTTTATATATGGAAACACACAAAGTAGAAATACTAAGAGAGCTACTAAAAGAATTTAAAAAAGCAAATAATTTTAAAGACGAAACCAAGATAAACCAAATGATAGAAGAAGTGGAAACATGGCTACATGAAGCCAAGATAGAATTAGAGGATAGTGTGAGGGGAGATTACCAAGATAATGAAAAAGTATATGTTTAATAACTTACTAACACAATTTAAAAAATCAAAACAACCATTTGAGGAATACCTAAAATGGATACACGCAGCAGACTATCTGGGAACAGATGACGGTATGCCCGATAGCTTTGAAACATTTATAGTAAACCTCGAACAAGAAGAAGTTATAGAGCACGCAAATGCATTTTCAAAATTCTTATTAGATTTTATAGATAATCAAAAGTAATATGAAAGAAGCACGAAAACTAATATTAGAAATAACATACCAGCCAATAAACGATTGTTGGGGAGCTAATATAAAATATGGAAATTGTATCGCTAATGAGGTTGATAAGGAATTATTAGTTGTCTTAAAGAAGATGGGAGAAACAATTTTATTAACCCAGAATTTAACCATAGAAAAAATATGAATAAAGAAATTACAATCTCAGAAATGAAGCAAGAGATACAAACAGAAGTTTTAAGTAACAAAGATGTTTTTAATGCACTAGCACAAAACACTTTCAAAGGGTTAGACGTCAAAAACATACCAAAAGCATTGCTTGAGGGTAGAATGAGAGGATACACGATTAAAGATTTTATGATTAAAAAAATCTATGCTACACCTTTTTGGAATGGAAAACTACAACAACAAGATTATGCACTTGTTCAATCAATATCAGATGTGCGAGCAACAGCGATGAATTCAGGACAAAGTGGAAAGTCAGAGCCAAAATATACATGGAATGAGGATGGAAAAGTAGAAAGTTGTTCTGTGACAGTTTGGAAAAAAGAAGGCGATGACAGGGGATATACAGCCACAGTATTTTTTGATGAGTACGAACAGCCAGCATATAAAACAAAAGAAGGAAAAGAGATTGCAGGAATGTGGCAAAAAAAATCAAAGACGATGATTGCGAAAGTAGCCGAGATGCACGTATTAAGAATGGCATTCCCAGAACAACTTTCTGAAGCATATATTGAAGAAGAATTTGACAAAGAAAGTACAGTTCATTTTGAAGTTGCAGAAGACTATCATGCAGAAGTAGACGCAATTAAAAAAATGGAAGATTTAAGTGACTACTACAATTCAAACTCAGGTCGAGGAAAAGAATTTGATAAGTATGTAACAAAAAGAAAAAATGAACTTCAAAATACATCAGATGGAGCAGGGGACCCAACTTTGGTTCGAGATTAAAAAACAATATCCACTATCAGCAAGCCACGCGCAAGCAATAGGAAATCAAGGTGTCGGTTTAGATACACTTTGCTGGCAGTCAGTATCCGAAAAATATTCAAATGCACCAAAAGATAACTTATCAAATAAACATCTTGAACGTGGAAAAGAATTAGAGCCGTTTGCTAGGCAGATGTACGAGCTAGAAACAGGAAATAGAGTTGCAGAAATAGGATTTGTAACAGACGAAGAAATATCAACAAAAGGTGGGGCAAGTCCAGATGGCATTGTGAATGAAGATGGCCTTATCGAAATAAAGTGTTTTGAAGATATAAAACATTTTAAGATGATTATAGAAAATAAAAAAACAGGAACTTTCAAAATTGAGCCACAGTATATTTGGCAAATGCAACAGCAGATGTTGTTTACAGGTAAAAAATGGAATGACTTCGTGGCATATAATCCCAACTATAAAGAATCGTTACTTATCCAAAGAGTGTACCCAGATTTAGTTATGCAACAAAAAATCATCACAGGTCTAAAAATGGGCGAGAAAATTATAAACGAAATAGAGTCTAATATAAAATAATATGTCAGAAAAAGAAATGTTTGTAGTAAAATTTGATTACAATAAAGGGATATTAGATAAGATTGCTACTGATGCACGATCAATCGACTTAAGCAATATCGAGGAAGTATCAACAAAAGTTAAAGAGCTTGTAAAGATTAGGCGAGCAATAGAAGCGCAAGGCAAGTCTTTCAGGGATGAGGCCAACGCATGTAATAAACGTGTTCTTGATGAAGAAAAAGAATATAAGCTGATTATTGAGCCAATCGAACTGGAGTATAAAGACTTACTAGAAAAAGAAGAACAAAAGAAAGTTATCGAAGCAAGAAAAGAATTGTTACCAATGAAAAAGAAACAGTTGCAATCTTTGACAAAAATAGTAATGACTGATGATGAAACTATACTTGCTATGAATGACGAGCAATGGGTGGCATATTACAGTTCACAATTCCAGATCAACGAAGAAAGGATCCAGTATGAGGAAATGAGAATAAGACAAGAAAAGGAAAGAATAGAAAGAGAGGCTGAAATCCGGGCAGAAATGGAAGTTAAAGCACAACAAGATAAGATATTGGCTGAAAAACAAGCACAAGAGGCTCAAAAACGAGCTGTGGAAGCAGAAAAAGCAAAAGCCGCAGAACTACTTAATCAAGAGAAAGAACGAGCTGACAAGGCAAAAAATGATGAAATACAAGCAATAAAAGACCTAGCTGATAAAGAAATAGCAGAAAAAGCAAAGCTAGAGTCAAATAAAAAATATCAAGACTTTTTATCAAATAATAACTATAACGAGAGTACAGATATTATTGAAAAAAATGAAAGTGAAGTGAAAGTGTATCGACTAGTAGCAACTTATAAAAATAACTAAATTAATATGTACCTAAATAAGACAATCATAATCGGAAATATAACAAGAGAGATAGAACTAAAAGCACTACCAAGCGGAATAAAGGTTGCAAGTTTTAGTGTAGCAACAAACAGAAGCTATAAAGACAAAGACGGAAACAAAAAAGAAGAAGTAGAATTTCACAATGTTGTGGCTTTTGGAAAGCAAGCCGAGACAGTTGAAAAGTGGTTTAAGAAAGGATCACAGATATTAGTAGAGGGCAGACTGCAAACACGAAACTGGGAAGCAGACGGACATAAAAATTATCGAACAGAAATCATGCTTGAAAACTTTGGTTTTGGTAACAGTACAAAAGATGACAAGCCAAAAGAAAAAACAGCAGATGAGAAGTATAAGGAAATGACAAAGCCTGAAACGAAAACAGTCGAGTACCCAGATGAAGAAATTAATTTTGAATCAATTCCTTTCTAACATTGACACATTTATCGTAACTAATTATGAAAATACTACTACCTGCACAAATAAATCCACCACGACTTAGGAAAGACGGGTCTGCGAGCATATCTCTTGATACTAGAGAATTAACTGCTGAGGAGATATTTACCATAATGTCTCTCAGGCACACAGAAGGCTGGCTATGTTTTTCTCCAAATGAAAATGAAATTGAAATACCAGAAGATGATGCCGAGATAGACGGAAAAACAGAAAGTCAAAGATTAAGAGCGGTACTTTTTGTTTGGTATAAACAAGAGACAGAGAGTGGCAAGTTTGTTGGAACATTTAATGGCTTTAAGTCTCAAAAAATGGAACTGATTATCAGTGGTGTAAAATCTAAATTAGACTAAAATATTTATGAACAATATAGAAAAAGCATTTAGCACAAAAAGTAATGTGAGGGAAATAAAATTTAGAGCAGAATATAAAGGTAGGATATATGAAGTAGAAAACATATATTTTCAAGACGAGCTAATCACTTTAATCGTCGGTCAATTCCAAGAGGGAAATGTGTTAAAGGTAAGGATTGCAGAAGTAAACCTAATGCAATACACAGGACGCAAAGACAAAAATGGTGTAGAGATTTATGAGTGGGATGTGTGTATACATAAACAAGTTGCGGGTGGTTTACTATCACCAGGCACAGCAAAAAATGTTCAAATTGTCTGGACAGAATTTCACAATGGTTGGATTTGTGATGATGGTAAGTATCAATACTCAATGCAAACATCGCAATTGGAAGTAATTAAACATCTATTCTAATCCTGAACTTATAAATAACGAAAATTAAAATGACAAAAAAAGAACAATCAGAAGCAATAAAATCTCTAATCGAATCAGGCGAAATAGATTTAGGGTTTTGTACTATTAAAAAAATCAGAGTAGGCGGAGGTAGAGGCAAAAGCCATAATACAGATTTTACTATCAAACCTTTTTTTAAACTGGGTGTAATTATGGGCGAAGAATTAAAGGGTCTTTTGAGAAAATAAGTTATCCACATACATAATTGACAAAAGAGTACTACTCGTATATACTTTAAGAGTGGGAAGAAAAGGGTGGTTTATTGAAAACTGAATATCGGGGTAAACAAAAAGAATTAAAATTATGAAAACATATTATGTGTACATAGAAGGTGAGAAAGGAAGTCGTGCAGTTTATGCAAAAGATATAAATGAAGCATATAGAGAAGCTAAGTTTGAGTTTGGAGAAAATGTGTCAGTGGAAAGTAGGTAAAACCTTGCGTGTTTCCTGCTGATACTCGCAAGGTGTCAGCCGAAAGTAAATTATAAACAATACCCGATATTCAGTTTTCAATAAATCACACATTATTCACACGAGTAATTACTAACTTATCTTATGTACTCTCCACATCACCCTTCTGATAAGTTTGGTGTGTGGGGTACACAACAAACTAACATGAACAGAGCGCAAAAGGAACTTTTAATTAAAATGATTGAACACGAGTTGAAAAACGAATTTTTATCAAATTATACAAAAATAATGTATAAAAGTATTTTACTAGAACTTAAAAAATAACATGAATACAATAATTAAAACAATCATAACAATTGCAGTAATACTACTTATTCTAAATTTATTATCTATACGAGATACTAAAACAACACAAGCAATGCAAGCATATGAAGATTGTATACAAGATCAATACGATATGACAGTTTATCAAGTAATCAATCTTACAGGCGAACAACCTGTTTGCGAATAATATGAACACTCTCGAAGAACTAGGACGAAGTAAAATAAAAGAATTATTGTCACAATGTACCGAAGCACAAATACATCTATTTAATCGTATGTATGTGTCAACGGATAAAATACCATTAGAAGACATGAGCAGAGCTTTACAACAAATTGAAAGAACTTTAGAAAAGAAACAATCGACTGACACACCACCTGAAGACTTGGACAAGGTTATAGAAGAAATGGAAAGAACCCTAGCAAAACAAAAACCCGTCGGTAGACGATGCTGTTGGTGTAACAAAGCAATAAACATATCTCCTGAAGAGGGAGGGTGTTACTGTTAACAATTAACTAAATAACTATGAACCACGAAAAAACAATAATCAAATACCTTGCAGAAAATCAACTTACAGAGTTTGGAAGTTTAGCAAGAAGTAACGAGTATAAGGGCTACTGGGTAAATGATGATGAATGTCCACTTTTTACTTATAAAATCTTATCCGAAGAATTAAAGATATCTATACCCGAACTAAAAAAAGTAATGATTGAAATGAGAAATAGCGGTAAAGTAGAGCTTGTGCTTGCGGTTGACTATGACAGTATTATAAACGGTTCGGCTTGGTCGATAACAGAAAAAGGAATGATTTATGCGGTAGATAATAATTTAGTTAATAAAGAATAAATATATGCTTGCAAAATACACAATGTTTACAATATGCGGAATACTTTGGGGATTAAGTGGGGAACCTAACATACTTTTTGGGTCTGCTGTAATATTCACATTGAGTTGTTTAGATTCAATTGTAAATAATAAAGAATAAACATATGAACCACGAAAAAACAATCAAACGAATACAAGAATTAAAAAGTGATATTGAATACCACGAAATACAATATCAAAACGGAGAGGAACACCCCACTTACACCGAAGAATTTTCTAGGGGGCAACAAAATGTAAGGGAAAAAATAAACTTAATGAAAAAAGAAATATCAAAGCTCCGAAACAACCTTAACGACCAGTCGGAGGAGACCAAGAGTTTTATAGGGGAGTTAATAAGTTAAGAAATTAAATTATATGAGCAGACCAGAACATTTAAATTGTGTAAATACAGCCGAGGGTATTCATAGAATAAATGAAGACCAAGCGTACTATGATGAAGACCCTGAAAGATACGAACGTGAGGAAAGACAACAGCACGAAAGAGAACAAGAAGAAAGACAGCGAGAATACGAAGACCAGCAATATGGAAAGCAACAGGAAGAGGAAGAACAACAAGAAGAAAATCCATTACTATTTTAATCTTATAAAACTATGATAATAAAATCACTAGAAGACATAAACAATATCAAAACAATGGTGCGAGTAATAGATAGTACGCATTATCCAAATAAAGAAACAAAAGCAATGGTAGGGAGCGAAGTAGAATTCAAAGGTATTAGTCTTGATGGTACAAAAATAAGCATTAGAATAGACGAATGTCAGTATTTTTGGTTCAACAAAAAAGATTTACAAGAACTAACCCCTATCGAATACAAGGGCAGGCTCGTGGGTAGAGGTGACGAGGTTTTGTATGGAGGAGAATGGTGTGAAGTTTATGGGTATTATTGGGATGATAATCGGTTTGTATTGACTTGTGCAGTAGGGAAAGCCTATTCAAACTGTACTGGCATTTCTCAAAAACACATCGAAGACATCCGACCACTATACACCCCAAAGCCAGAAGAAATAATCACAGTGGGAGAATATAGGTATAAGTTAATTAAAGAATAATATGACCTACGAAGAAACAATAATCAAAAGAGAATACTATTACTTATATCTTCCGAGATGGGTAAAAGGGGAAACACCTGTGGGTTGGGTCAGTGCAACACCCATAAGAATACTTGGATTTTATATCGGAACAAAAATTAGAATGAGATATTCTAAAGACAACTAGGGGGGTTATTAAGTTAAGAAATTAAATTATATGATCAGACCAGAAATAATAATGTATCAAGGAATGGAGTTTATAAAAGGGTTACATGGAGTTCCGCCATATCCTATCTATAAAGATACTAAACCAGAAGATTGGTATTGGAAAAAAGACACCACACTACAAGACAATTCGTTTCTCTGGTGGCAAACTTCTGAAACTAACAAATTATTAACTAACATCTCGCAAGAGGAATAAACCTATGGAAAACAAAAACTTAAAAGAAACAATAATAATTGAATTAAAACTAATATATCAAATGATAAAGATGATGGAACCTAAAAATGCAGCAGAGTTTATTGCAATAGCTTTACCAAATTTACACCTAGCATTATTTGCATGGCGAAAATCAAAGCAAGAGGAGATAGAGGTGGAAATGGAGAAGACGAGAAAAGAAATAACACACCCACAATTTGCCTTATATGAAAAAGGCTACAACAAAGCCCTAGACGACCTAAAACCTATTATCAGTAACCTACTAAAGTAATGAAACCATCAGAAATATTTGAAGGAGAAAACAGTGGACTAAGAAAAGCATTTGACGAAGCTGTAGCTCGTGGGGAAACCTCCACAGAAAACATAGATGAAATGGTGCGAGATTTCTGCTCTGTAGCTCCAAAGTCAAAATCAGAAGTTAGACAGAGAATATCTGATTTAATCCACCAAGCCATAGCAGAAGAAAGGGCGAGGGAGGAGATAGTTATAAGACCAACAACAACAATAAAGAGTTTTCCGATAAGTTTTGAATGGGATGGTAAACAGATTGATTGCATAGAAACTTACTATATTGATACTAAAAATACAACAGCGTTTGATTGGTCTTTGGGAACTTTTGAAGACGAACTAATTGAGGACACGTCAGAGTATTCATTGGGGCTTAACTTTTTTATAGCAGAGTTAAGTTATGAAGAGTGTGATGACGGAGATTACGCAACAGGACAACCACCGAGTGGTGGACATTCGGTTAATCTAGTAAGGGATACCGACCCCCTCGCCTCTTTAGACAAAACATTAACATAAACAAATCTAGCAACTTTGTTTACATTCAAGAAAAGTTGTAAACAAACTTAACAGATAAAGAACATTTGAATAAATAGCTTGAAATTATTCACTACTATTGATATAATATACTTAATATTCATATGCAATTTTTAGAAGAAAGAAAACAAAATAAATTTTCATATACAGTGCATGACGTTTTCGGAAAAATAATACTCTTGTCTAAAAAAAGATTAAAACCTGAAATGCTAGACGACATATTTCTTGCCGTATTCAAGACAGGAGATACGACATCATCAAAAGAATCAACAGGATATATCGATGAGGTAGATGTTCACTATCGGTACATAAAAGCTAATATGTGGGAAGATATAGTCAAAGAAGAACCAAAAAAAGGAAAGGAAACAATAATCGTCCGAATAAAACATTTTATAAATAATCTTATCAAGAGTATATGAACCTGAAAAAAGTCTACAAACTGGATGCTGAACTAGAGGATATCATGCAAAAAGAAAAAAATGAGTATTTCAAAGTTACAGACGGAAAGCATGAAAGAGTTTATACCCTAGAACGTGACGGCAAACAACAAGAAATAACAGAGGGTGTACTATGGGAAGAAGTCAGAATGGGTGGACAACAAGCAACTGCTTTTCTAACAGAAAAATATCCGATTGTGTTCGAGATCGTAAAAGAGAGAGAGTTAAAGCAGGTAGAGGTTAAACAAGAACTTACACGACAGCTAGGATTTGACCCGTCAGAACTCAACGCGGGAAGAATAATCAAGATGAGCCACGCAATTATTAAATATGAACTGGACCAAATGAGCTTATTCAAGCTTATTGTTAGTAAATTAAAAAACATACTACGATGAATAAAAAAGAGCAATAGCATTTGTAATGTTATTAGAGATGTTATAATAAAGTTAATATGCAAATAATAAACAAAGTCAAAAAGTTAAAAACTCTCCCGGTCAAGGACTTCTTGGAATTAGAATTTAATACATTAAAAGACCCGGATCGGAACGTATCAAAACTAGTAAATGCCATTATTAAAAACGGGTGGTCATTCCCGGTATTCGTATGGGCAGGGCATAATTACGTTATTGACGGCGCAGGTCGAAAGCTTGCGGTTGAACAACTTATAAAACAAGGTCATGAAATAAAAGAAATACCAGTACTTGAGATTGAGGCAAAAGACCTCGAGGAGGCAAAAAGAAAAGTGCTAGAAGTATCGTCACAGTACGGAGATGTAACAAAAGATAGTTTTCGACTCTTTGCTCAGGATTTAGATTTAGATTTTGACGATTTCAATATTAAAGGGATTGATAAAGATGTTTTACTTAGTCCAGAAGAAGCTGACGACGAAGTACCAGAAACACCAAAAGAACCAACTTCAAAGCTAGGGGATTTATACGAGCTAGGGCAACTAAGAAAGGAAACGCACAAGGATATAAACCAAGGACTATTGAAAATGATAATATGTCTACCGATGATTTCTCAGAGTTTATGAATGCAACTTTTAATGTAATGAGCGCAGTATCAAAAGACGGTACGCCTACTTATGTAGTTATGTCGGCACAGGAATGGGGGAATATGATGCTTAATCTAAACCTGAACGACTATCACTGGAGTAGCACTATTATTTGGAATAAAGACCATCTTGTTTTATCAAGAAAGGACTATCACACGAAATATGAACCGATATGGTATGGATGGAAGGATGGTACTAGATTATGCCCTGTGGAAAATAGAAAGCAATCAGATGTATGGGATGTAAAAAGACCAGTAAAATCAGAACTACATCCAACAACAAAACCAATAGAGCTTATTGAAAAAGCTCTCGTAAACAGCTCAAAGCAAGATGACATTGTCCTCGATTTATTCCTCGGATCAGGCTCAACCCTCATAGCATCAGAAAAGACAGGGCGTATATGTTATGGTATGGAGCTTGACCCAAGATATGTAGACGTTATCGTACAAAGATATGTAGACTACACAGGAAACATAGAAATTATAAAAAATGGAAAGCCACACAAATGGGAAACAAAACAATGATTACTTAAAAATCAATGGTTGAGGTAGAAACTATTTAAAAAGTATTGTATAATGATATTATGACAGATAAAGATAATACAACTACAGGGAGCAATGAGGGTGAATACAAGGTAGGCGACAAAAAGCCACCACTAGAAACACGCTTCAAGAAAGGCATAAGTGGAAACCCCGCAGGTAGAACTCCAGGGGTAAGAAACTTCTCGACTATTTATATGATAGCGCTAAGAAAGCTCGCAAACAAAAACGGAATGGAACCGGACCAACTAGAAGAAGATATAATTGTCAAAGCCTTACAAAGTAGCTATGCCGGGAACTTCAAGTATTTCAAAGACATACAAGACAGGCTTCATGGTCAACCAGTAAAAAGTATTGATCACACTACAGGCGGGGACAAAATAAGAACCAATACCATAACATTTGTAAATTACGATGGCGAATCAGAAAGTTAATACTAAATATACAAGGCTATTCACATCATCCAAGCGCTATAAAATACTCATGGGAGGTCGTGGTGCAGGGCGTTCTTATAGTGCGAGTCAATATGCAACGGCAAAGATTGAATCCCCAGAATATTTTCGATGCGCTATCATGCGACTTATTGCAGGGGATATTCGAAACTCTATATTTCAAGATATATATGACCGAATAGTCGAGGCTGAAAACGAGGACATAATCAACATAAAAGAAAACGCTTTGATTTTTACTTGTGGCGAAAACAAAATCAACGGGATAGGCTTCAGAAAATCATCAGGCGACCAGAAGTCCAAGCTCAAGTCACTAGCAAGTTATACATGTGTTCTTATTGAGGAAGCAGATGAAGTGAGTGAAGAAGATTTTATACAGTTGGATGATTCATTGCGAAAATCCAATTCAGATATTACAGTTATACTTTTATTAAATCCACCAAGTAAACAGCACTGGATTATAAAGCGATGGTTCAATCTTATACCGAGTGAATATGCAGGATTTTACAAACCTGTTTTAAAAAATAAGTACGAACACAATACCGACTTTATTCATACAACATACCTCGATAATATATCAAATCTTAATCCAAGTACTATTGATAACTGGGAGGCATACAGGGAAAACAAACCAGACCATTACTGGAACATGATCAAGGGACTTGTAAGCGAGGGATCGCGCGGGCGTATTTTCAAAGATTGGAAAATAATAAGCAACGCGGACTATGAGGCACTACCATATCCCGAATATTACGGACTAGACTTTGGATTTACAAATGACCCCACAGCACTTGTTGGTATTAAAGAACATAATAATTGTGTTTATTTTAGAGAGCTACTATATGAAAGAGGTCTTGTAAATCGCGACCCAACAGGAAAAAAACCAAGCATATCGCAACGACTAGATGAGCAAGGAGTAACAAAAGATGATATTATATATTGTGATGGTGCAGAACCAAAATCAATCGCAGAGCTAGCAATGGACGGATGGAACGTTATCGAGGCTATAAAGGGCGCAGGGAGTGTAAAAGTGGGTATTGACCTGTTACTATCTAAAGACATCTATTATACCGAGGACAGCGAGAATCTAGCCGTTGAACAACAAGAATATAAGTGGGCGCTCAATAGAGAAAAAGAACCAACAAACAAACCTGTAGATAAATTTAATCACTTAATGGATGCGGGCAGATACGGAGTATATACAAGTAGCAAAGAATCATTCATCGGATTTTCATAATATGGAAACAACAAAAAAAGAAAAACAAATACTTGCCATATTAAAAGACCTTGCTACAAAGATAGACTTCGGAAAAGTTTCTATTGATATTCTATTTCAAAGAGGCAAGATTTCAAGAATAGAAATAACAGAAAGTATAAAAAGCATTGTGCTAGAGGAATAGTATGATATAATATATTCAGCTCAAACGGAACAACCGAAAAGCATAGCCAAATGGTCATGTTTGAAAATTTCCAAAAAACAATTCAAAATGTATTTAGTAAAAAAACCCTCAAAAGTCTTGATGGTATTTTGCCATTTAATATAGGTACATATAAGTCAAGATGGGATGAGTCAAATTATCTCGATGCTTATGAAATATCCTTATATGTAAACAAATGTATAGAGAAAAGAGCAGAAAAAGTTAGTGAGATTGAATTCAAACTAATGAAAGGAGAGAACGAAGTTTTCAACAATAAACTTATTGAAATTTTATATAAGCCGAATAAGTTTCAATCAGGACGAGAGTTTTGGTCACTATTCCAAAAGTACAAAGACATCTTCGGAGAAGTATATATTCTTATTGATGGCGACATTTCTATAACTGGGGATAACCGAGTAAATGCACTTCACCTTTTAAGATCAGATAAAGTAAAACCATTTTTTAATAAAGAAACAGGAGAGCTTACAAAAGTGGAATACGCCACAGGAAACGAAACTACAACATATCAAGCAAGTCAAATCATATATCACAACCGACCTAATCCGCGTAATCCTTTGCGGGGTATTTCTCTACTTGCTTCAGGTGTACGCTCTATTGAAACAGGTATTCAAATTGATGAATATCATGCAAAAGTTTTGCAGAACGGTGGACGTGTAGAGGGTATATTCAAATTCAAAAATAAACAGCTTACACAAACACAACTTGATACATTAAAAGACCAATACGACAGTCAATATGCAGAAGCACAAAGCTCAGGGCGACCTTTATTCTTAGGAGGTGAGGGCGAATATGAGAACATCGGACTATCTCCGTCAGAGCTTTCATATATAGAAACAAAAAAAGTAACGCTTGAAGATATTTTAATAATGACAGGTGTACCAAAAGCAATCCTTGGCTCTTTTGATGATATTAAATTTGATAATGCAGACGCGGCGGTTAGTATTTTCCTAAAAGAAACAATCAGACCATTACTACAGGACATCACAACAAAGCTTGATTCTTTCTTATTTCCGTTTGACTTGAATCTTTCTTTTGTTGACCCAACACCAGAGAACACAGAGCAACAGCTAAAAGAAATCGAGAGTGGAATAAAAAACTACTACATGACAACCAACGAAGCGCGAAAGATGCGAGGTCTTGATCCACTTAAAGGAGGAGATGAAATTCTTATTCCTTTTAATCTTACATCGAGGTCAGAAGCCAATGTACCTACAGAACCAACCAAGGCAAAAACAAAAGCAGTAGCATTTAATAATCCGTTGAAAGATTATGACAATAGACGTGCTTATGAAAAGCTTGCAATTAAACGACTAGACCGACAAACATTAAAAATGAAACGAGCCGTTGACTTATATTTCAAGGGGCAAATGGACCGTATTGTTGAATCAGTAAGTCCAGAGCAAAAGCATGTATTCAAGAAAAAAGACCTTATAGGAGAAGTATTTAATCAGCAAATAGAAATTGCACTAGCAAAAGAAGCTTTTTTACCATTATTAGAAACATTGCTTGAGGAGGCAGGAATAAACGCTAGGACACTTCTCGGGTCTGATTTTAGTTTTCAAATGACATCAAATGCGAAATCATGGCTTGATAATAAGACTGATATTTTTTCACAACAAATAAACAATACGACATTTGAAAAATTAAAAAAAGAATTTGCAACGTCTTTTGAAATAGGAGAAACACGAAAGGAACTTATACAACGTATACAAGACACGTACAGTAATATCACGGAAGCTCGCGCGCGGATGATAGCAGAAACAGAAGTACACGGCGTTACACAATATGGTACTCTTGAGGCTTACAAACAAGCGGGATTGCCTACTAAAATATGGGTAAGCGTGGGAGATAGCAATGTTCGGGCTTCACATCAGTCAATTGACGGGCAAGAAGTGGAACTCAACGGGTACTTTTCAAATGGGTTAGAATTTCCAGGCGATCCAAGTGGACCAGCGGATGAAACAATAAATTGCCGATGTGTCATTTAATAATTAATTACAAAATAATGAAAACATTTTACCAACTACAAAACAAATCATTCTCAGACCTTGGCGTGAAAACCTATAAGGAACTTTGGGAAAAAGTAAGCACTGAATACAGAGGCTTATCAGCATGTGTACATACAGAATTTAAACAAGCAGGAGATAATGAAAATAAGTTTAATGTAATTATGTCAACCGCAACAGAAGACCGGCACGGCGACATAGTAGAGCAGAACTGGGACTTAAAATCATTCAAAAAAAATCCTGTATTTTTAGATTCTCACAATTACAGCTCGATTGAACACATCATCGGAAAAGTGAATAAAATAAAAGTAAAAGACGGAAAATTGCAAGGAGAAATTGAATTTAATTTGCACAATCCAAAAGGAGTGATGGCGTTCAATATGGCACTTAATGGATTTCTCAATGCAACTTCAGTCGGATTTATTCCTAAAGATTTTGACGGCGAGGGTAAAATAGTAAAGTCAGAACTACTCGAGGACAGTGCGGTTTCTGTACCTGCTAATGCAGAAGCATTATTTGAAAAGGCAACGGAGGCAAGTGTTGAAAAGTCTATCACAGAATGTTCATCTTGTGGTCAAATACATGAAGACAAATGTGAAGAAATACCGATAGTAATTAAAATAACAACAGATCCGACAATACCAGAAGAAAGCAAAATGATAAGAGCATTAAAGAATATAGAATCCAACAATCTGATACTAGAGGCACGAAAGAAATACCTCATTAAACAAGCCACCAACCTTATGAACGAGATATCTACAAACAAAGGTCGAGCAAGTAGTAATGTGAATAAGGCAGTGAAAAGATTATTAGAATATAAGAAAATTAATTAAAAAATATGATAAAACTATTAAAACTATTGAAAGCACTTATAGCGACAGGTTTTGCAACAGCAGAACAAAAAGCTGAAGTGAAAACAATGTTGAAAGAACTAAGTGTAGATGAGCAAGAAGTTTTGGCTGATGAAGTTGCAACAGTTGATTCTCTATCAGAAAAAGACGGAGATGAAGATTTAGCAGAACTCGACAAATCAATCAGCGCTATTTTCTCTCGAGAAAAGAAAGGATTGAAATCTGACGTGCTCGCTGATGTACAAAAGTATATCGATGCGCAAAAAGATGCAATTGCTAAGAGCCAAGGAGTCTATGCTATCGATGCAGACCAAGACAAAATGGCAAAGCGAAAAGCTCTAAGCACAAAGTTACGTCATTCATTAAAATACCTTATCGGGGATTCATTTGATGCTTTACTTGTTAAAGAAATGACGACTGATTCAAGTGGTACACCTTACGCAGGATATATCACTGATGATTTATTGTCAGCAGAAATTCGACACCTAACGACTGAGTATGGAGTTGCAGCGCGAGAGTTTACAACCGTGGCATTCCGTGAAAAGAGCTACACAGCAAACAACCTTGCGACTGATGTTTCTACTTTCTGGGTAGACGAAGCAGGTTCAATTGCATCAACAGAAGCAGTGCTTGGAAAAGCTACTCTTGAGTTGAAGAAATTAGCAGCTATCGTTACATTGACTCGTGAATTGCTATCAGAGGGAGAAATTGACTTTGTGTCATTCCTCGGATCACGTGTTGCTGAAGGATTTGCATTTCAAGAAGACAAGGCGTTTTTCAGAGGAGACGGTACATCTACATTCGGTGGATTCACAGGACTTCTTCTGAACGCTAACACCAACAACGTTGCAATGGCATCTACAAAAACAGCATTTTCTGACCTAACAGCAGACTTGCTATTAAGTATGATCGATGCAACACCACAAGGTGCATTAGCAAACGGAAAGTTTTATGCACACCGAACAATACGTTCAGTGCTTCGAAAACTAAAAGGATCAGATGGACATTATATATACCAGGAGGCATCTATGGGTTCTCCTGCAACAGTGTGGGGACGTCCATTTGTAGAAGTTGAAGCTATGCCAGCAATTGGTGCAACAGCAGTTTCAACAGCATTTGTTCTTTTTGGAGACTTAAAGAAAGCTACTATTCGTGGAACTCGTGGCGGAATTATTACTGATCGTTTCAATGCAGGTACAGTGCGAAACGTTGCAGCTAACGCAGACTTGAATCTTATCACTACTGACCGAGAGGCAGTACGATGGATTTCTCAAGTAGGCTACATTGCAATTATTCCAACTGCAGTGACTAGATTGACAACAGCGGCATCATAACCATATGTGGTTATATACAGTCCCTTAATTGGGGGTTGTATTATGGTCATAAGATTTACTAATTAATTTAAAAATATCATGAATGAAAAAGAAATAAAAAACGAAGTGAAGATTGAAGATAAAAAGCTATCCCCCGATTCACAAGGTGTTTACAAGAACTTAAATACTGGCGAGGTAATTACAAGCCGACAAGACCTTGACAAATCACAGTGGGAATTATTGAGAGAGATAAGGACAGGATCATTTTCCGCAACTGTAAAAAAATAACAATATGTTCAAAGACCGAGAATATACAAATCAAAAACAAATAGAGAACTACCTAGATACTATAATCACTTCGGGAGATATTGAGCCGTACATTAAAGCATCACAGCGCTTTATTGAAAAATACACAGCTAGAGTTTTCCGTTCTGATAGTGTAGCAACAGCTAGATTATTTAATGGATCAGGAAAGCAAGAACTTTTGATTGATGATTGTACAGAGATTACGCTTGTGGAAGTGGGCAATGATTTATGGGGGGATAATTTTACAACTATATCAGCGGGTGGTGTTTCAGGTTATTACAAGCTACCAATAAACGCAGCCGAGCATGACTTGCCGATCACAAAGCTACTACTTAGATCACGTCTTTTTGTTTCAGGACATGCGAATCAGAAGATAACAGCAAAGTGGGGCTTTGCAATAAAACCGCCAGAAGACATTATGTTCGCGGCAACCGTTCTCGCTTCCGCTATGTACTATGCAAACAGAGGGGAAAATTCAGGGCCTGTAAAAAGTGAAAAGATAGGCGAGTACTCGGTAAGCTATGCAGATAACGGCAAGTACGATGACAAAGTTCAAGCAATCGACATACTAGACAGCTATAAAAAAATGTTTATTTAATATGACAATTTCTATATTTTTCACAAATACATTTACAGTTAAGCGGATGGTATGGGTAAACAATAGTTACTCAGAGCTTGCTGATGTTGTGTCTTTCGATGGTCACTTACAACAAACATCTTCGGTATTGTCGGAATCATTAGGGTTACGATTTACTAAGGCGTTCACGATATGGTGTCCAATAGATACAGTTATTATGACAGATGATCGTATAGCATCGGACGGCGAAGAATATACTGTTCGATTTGTGAAAGAATTACTTGTGGGAAGACAAAAACATTTACAAATAGTAGCAGAAAAAACACCGAAAGATTATGAGTAATTTAAAAATTACAACCAAAGGATTCAAAGAGCTTGAAAAAGCTATAAGAAACAATCCGAAAGAAGTCACTGTTCAAGGTCGATTATTCTTAAATAGAGGAGTGATGGCATATAGACGAGTTATTGAAGGCTCTCCATGGCGCGTAGGGCAAAGCGGGGGTGGTGTGCCAGTCGATACTAAAGATTTGAAAAGGTCGCATACTTACAAGGTACAGGGATTAAGAGGAATCGTTTCATTTGATGCAAACCCTAACCCAAGTCGTTCAAATGCGCCGTATGGAGTATATGTTCACGAGGGTACACCAAAAGGTCAAATGAAAGCAAGACCATGGCTGAATTATGCAGTATTAACCGCAGATAGCGAAGTAGAGAGGCTATACAGGTCATTTTTAGACAAAATAATCAATAAACTATCTTCATGATTTACACAACCTTATACAACAAAATAGAAGAAATACTTGATAGTATAACTGAAATAAGAGAGGTGTATGATCATCCAACGCCGAACATAGAAAAATATCCGGCGGCGATATTCTATCCAACGGGGATGGAAAACAGCTTTGAATCGAGTAATGAAAATATGAAGTTATACACATGGAAAGTATTTCTCATTATAGGTACACGACAAAAATCAATCGGGACAATAATGAGGCAGACGATGCCTCCGCTTGTAGATGCATTTTTACAAGCGATAGACGATGGCTGGAGTTTTGATGCAATTGATGGACACAGAGTGTGGACCAAAGTCGAAGCAGGTGCATGGTCGGTGTCAGACGGGGTCGGAGGATTAGAGGTGTCAGCAGAGTTTAATTTATCAGTGAAATTATTAACAAGTAACAATTAAAATTATATGAGTGAAATTATAGGACGAGATATTCAAATAGGATTTGCAACAGAGGCAGTAAGAGGAACAGCGGAATCAACAGTGGACAAGTGGCAAAAAAATGTGACAGCAAATGTTGTAGAAAGAGCAGAACATGTTATTGATGATACAGTACGAGGAGTATTAGAAGATTCAATCGGTAGACGTGTAACGCAAAAATGGGTCGAGGGAGATATGGAGGGAATTGTTCATGCGGATTCTATAGGGTATTTACTAGCTTCTCTTTATGGAAAAGTTACAAGTGCGGTAGTTTCTGGTTCAGTTTACAGCCACATCTTCGCATTAAAACAAAGTATTATTCACCAGAGCTTAACTTTATTCGGTATTGATGGTTCAGCGCAAAAAATCAAGTACGCTGGGTGTATGTTGAGTACTCTTGAACTAAATGCAACGATTGATGATTACATAAGATTTACGAGTAATTTTATCGGACGAACAGCATCGGATCACGTAGAAACATCTTCATACGATACAGAATACGACTTTATCGGGCGTGATATTACTGTAAAGATTGCAGATGCAGAGGCAGGATTAGCGGCGGCGACTGCTATCAAACTAAAAAGTCTTGATATGTCATTTGACCAAGGAGGGATTCGTGACCATGTATTCGGCTCTTATTCTCCAGATAATACTTATAATTCTAAAATGGTAATTGAGGGATCGTTTGCGCTAAATTTTGCAAATGAGGCATTCAAAGATTTATACCTAAGTGATACAGCAAAATATATGCAGATTACTATTCAAGGCGTTGCAGATATTGGAGGCGCGTTGAATCCAAAAATAACAATCTTACTAAACAAAGTATTAATCGCGGACTGGAATCGTTCAGGGGGTGCTGACGAGCTTGTGTCCGAGGAAGTTTCATTTAAAGCATTTTATAACGAAGCAGACGGAGAACAAAGTGTTATAACATTGCAAAACTTAACAGCATCATATCCAAACGTACCAAGTTCTTAATCATTAAAGGTTTAATCTATAAAACAACATGACCACAATACAATTAACAAACGCAGAGGTTTCAATTAAAAAAGAATTGACATGGGGAGATAGTGAGAAAATTCAGACTACTATGATGAGCGGGGCAAAAATGAAAAGCTCAGCAGGTATAGATATGGGATTTGATTTTGACCCAGCTGTCATGCTAGAGGCAAAGTATGTAGCACTAGAATGTGCTGTGCTAAATATCAAAGAGGGAGAAAAAGAGTTTAAATTTTCTCGAGAATGGATGAATGATCTATCAAGAAAAGACGGAGAAACACTTTATAACGCAGTCAATTTGCTTTCGTCAAAATAATCAGGGACTATACACAGATAAAACGCGAGTTGCAAGGCAAGCGTAGTCCCTCGATATTGGTCCAAATGGAACTGTTATCTCGCACATACGGATGGACACCAAAAGAAATAAGAGATATGAGTAATCAAGATATTGAAGATTACAAGTCTATTATAAGCATACGCAATCAAATAGAGAGAGCTGGAAATAAAAAATAAAATCATGGCTGAAAACAGACATCTCAAAATAATACTTGATCTACAAGATAAAGCGTCAAAAGAATTGACGGGACTTCAAGGTAAATTACAAACACTAGAGCCAGCATTTAAAAAGATGGCAGTTATTGGAACTGCGGCGTTCGTGGCTATTGGTGCAGGTATTGGTGTGACTATTAAATCAGCAGCACAAGCAGAGGGTTCGTGGAATAAATTCAACACGGTTTTTGGAGAGGGAGCAGAAGATATGACTAATTTCATAAAAGACATTAGGAAAGAGATGCCTACTGCTACACATGAAATAGCGCGCATGGCGGCAGACCTCCAAGATCTACTTGTACCTATGGGTCTTGCTCGAGGGGAAGCACAGAATCTAACAAAGGGCTTCTTAGATGTTGCTAACAAGGTGGCGGCGTTTAATGATGTTGACCCCACTCAAGTATTGGAAGCATTTAAATCAGGACTAGCAGGATCAAGTGAGCCTTTGCGTCAATTTGGTATAAATGCACTTGAATCATCAATTGAACTTGAGGCAGTAAATAGCGGATTGTTAAAAACAGGTCAAACACTAAAAGACCTTGACCCAATTACAAGAAGTCAGGTTAAAGCACAAGCACTTCTTACGCTTTCAGTCAAACAGTCAGCCGATGCAATATCAGGCTTCGCGATAAACAATGATTCGTTTATTAGGAGGTCGCAAAATGTAAAGGCAACAATGGAGGAGTTATCAGTCACATTTGGTAAAATGTTTTTACCTATAATTGACAATGTTACAAAGAGATTATTACCATTGTTACAAAACTTTCAAAAATGGGCTGAGAAAAATGAAGAGTTATCTCGAGTAATTATCACTCTTACACTAGCTGTTTCTGGAACAATCGCAGTGGTTGGTATTCTTGGATTAGCACTACCGGCAATTATTCGAGGCTTTTCTTTAATGAACCAATCAGCAACATTGCTGACTGCAAAGTTACCTATACTTAATACGCAGCTATTAACTATTGGGAAAACGTCCCAAATGATTTCTACAGCGGGTGGTATTGGTATATTAATTATTGCATTAACAACGGTAATTGCTCTTATTGATAGGTCCATGCAAAAATTCAAAAAAGCTATGGACACTCTTGAAAATGTGCAAAAAGAGGCAGGCGACAGAAACCTTGATCTTATTAAGAGCCGAAATAAACAAGTACAACACGCGGAAGAAAGTAATAATGCAGTACTTCTAGAAATGGCAAAAGCTAATCAAGCTAAGGCAATTGCTATTATTAACGGTGCTACTCAAGAACAGTTACAAGCTATTAATGATCGTGTGAATAATGCACGAGAAGCTCTTGCTTCAGATTCAGACTCACAAAAACAATGGGCTGAGATTGTTACTAAATCAAGTGAAAAAGCCAAAGAATCATTGGAAATTGTTGCTCCTGCTTTACAAGAAATGTCATTAGCAACAAAAGACCTAGCTGAAGAACAGAACTTATTAGCAGAGGGAGTTAAAAATGTAAACAATACTTATAAAGAATTTAGTCAAGCATCAAGTGA
>Ga0209284_10001582_pt1 | contig 34449 bp, 22 predicted proteins | sample FRY03_FD_187211 | JGI IMG/M metagenome (GOLD analysis project Ga0209284, IMG submission 187211) | Freshwater microbial communities from Lake Fryxell liftoff mats and glacier meltwater in Antarctica - FRY-03 (SPAdes) (version 2) | ecosystem: Environmental > Aquatic > Freshwater > Ice > Glacier... | reverse complement strand
GGGCCATGGGCATCTACTACCAATGGAGACGCCGACGAAAAAACCTCCGACAATCAACCCTCAAGGACTTCCACGACTCCATGAACAAATTTAACCATCGCCTCGCCTTCGCCACCATCACCGCCCGATCCAAATAACCCCGTGCAAAAATCCGCCGTGGGACTGATCATTGGTCACTGGTTTGGAGTTGACGAGGGGGGAAGAATGGCGGCAATGGGGGCTCGGCTTTTTTTATCCTCCAATGATCCCACTCGAAGACGCTCTCGAAGACATGGTCGGCAAAGCCCAGCGCGGGCTGGGCATGACTGACGCTGAACTCTGTGCCAAAGCCGACCTCCTTGTCGAGGACCTGGTCGATGTGCGCCACGGCCTGCTCCGCGAGGCCCAGGTGCGGCGCCTCGCCAGCATTCTCGGCCTCCATGCCGACTGCCTGATCGCCATCGCGAAAAAGCACTGGTATCCGGATATTCCGATCGTGCCCGGCCTGCGCCAGTTTCGGGACGAGCACCACGACATGATGCCGAACGCGTACATGATCGCCGACGCGAACGGGGATGCGGTCATTTTCGACACCACCTCGGATGCGACGCTGATGATCGAGATGATCCGGCGGCACTCGCTCCGGCTGGGGGCCATCTGCCTGACCCACACGCATGAGGACCACATCATGGCGCTGCCGCAGCTGCGCGAGGCGTTTCCCGACGTGCCCGTCTATTCGCCGCGGCTTGAGCCGGTGGACGACACCCATTTGCTCGACGCAGGCCAGGAAATCCGGGTCAGCGACCTGCAGATCGAGACGCGCCACACGATCGGGCACACTGAAGGTGGCATGACCTATGTGGTCCGGCGCGGGCTGAGCGTGCCGGTGGCGGCGGTGGGCGACGCGCTTTTTGCCGGCAGCATGGGCGGCGGCAGATACTCGTGGGCCGAGGCCCTCTCGACCAACCGGAAACAGCTCTTCACCCTGGCTGAAGAGACCGCGGTGCTTCCCGGCCATGGCCCGATGACCACCATCGGCCAGGAAAAGCGGCACAATCCGTTTTATCCAGAATTCAAGCCGCAGCCGTAAGGCCGGGCCCCGGCAGCCACTCATCACCCCAGCAACCCTCAATACCCCAAATCCCGCTTACCACTATGAGCAAAGAACGCATCGCTTTCGTCGGCGTCGGCCGCATGGGCTCGAACATGGCCCGCCGCCTCAAGGACGTCGGTTACGACATCACCGCCGTCTATGACATCAACACGCAGGTTGCGCAGGAAGTTGCCGCGGAACTGGGTGCCGCGGCCCCGGCGCGGCTGGCCGACGTGACCGCCGCCGCCGACGTGATTTTCACGGTGGTGACGAACGACGCCTCCATGCGCGGCATCTTCTTCTCTCCGGAAGACAGCCTGCTCGCCCATGCGACAGGGAAAATCTTCGTCAACTGCGCGACGCTCAGTCCGGGCCTCCAGCAGGAAGTGGAAAAGGCCGCCGAGGCGGCGGGCGCTCACACCGTCGAAGGCTGCATGGCCAGTTCGATCTCGCAGGCGCGCCAGGGCACGCTGTATCTCATGTGCGGCGGGCGGGAGGAGGTTTTCCAGAAGATCGAGCCCATCCTGAAGCTGATGTCGGTCAACCTGCGCTTCTGCGGGCCGACCGGCAAGGCGGCCGAGGTCAAGGCGCTGGTCAACATGGTGATGAACATCAACACGGCGGGGCTTGCCGAAGGCCTCGGCCTAGCCAGTGCGCTGGGGCTCGACCTCGATCTCATCCGCGAAGTCTTTTCCCAGACCGGGGCCAACAGCCGGGTGCTGGAAACCGACGGCGGTGACATGCAGTCGCGCGAACACGACTGCTGGTTCAGCGCCGAACATGCGGCCAAGGACAGCAACATCGCGCTCGATCTGGCCAAGGCCAAAGGCTTGGCCCTGCCGCTCGCCGCCGCCACCGCCGCCCAATACGAAAAGATGGTCGTCGAAGGCCTTGGGGGATTGGATAAGTCCGGCATCGCTGAACTGACGTTCCCGGGGCGGCATCTGCACCAAGGGGCGTAAAATCGCCTCCGTGAGGGCCTTGCGCCCGCCCGACGGGGGAGTTCCCAACCCTGTGCCCTGTAACAGGTGCCGCGGAACCACGGGCGGTCGACGAAACTCTCGGCCACCACCCCACTGGTTTCACTTTTTTATCCTGCACCCGTCGATTGCCGTCGATGGGGCCGCGAGGAGCACGGCCGGAGTGCGACGGTGGGGTGCGACGGTGGAGTGAGGCCTCCGGGCGCAGGTGGAGGGGATCGCCGCCTGGAAGAAGCCGTTCGCCTCCTGTAAAAACGTGGGTGAATCTGCCTGCGGCCGGTCCGCACCCGTGGGCCGGCCCATGCCCCATCACCCGCACCGAAACAAACCCATGGACCCGGCCCCAGCTTCATTCCCGCCCTCTCTCCCGACGCCTTCCAAACATCCGTCCGCTGGCCGGTCACGCCTTGCGGGCGTCCTCCTGGCCGCCGCGTGGGCGGGGGGCGCGCTGGCTTTTTCTCCGGTGTCCGGGGTCGAGCCAGCCGTGAAAAGCGGTCAAAAAATCGCTTTCCTGGGAGACTCGATCACCGAGCAGGGGGCCGGCCCCCAGGGGTACGTGAGCCTGACTCTCCGCGGATTGGAAGCGGTTGGGGTGAAGGCGGTGGCCGTGCCGGCCGGCATCAGCGGACACAAGTCGAACCAAATGCTGGAACGGCTCGAGCGCGATGTGCTCAGCAAAAAACCCGACTGGATGACGCTGAGCTGCGGGGTGAACGACGTCTGGCACGGTGCCAACGGCGTGCCGCTCGACCAGTACCAGACGAACATCACCAAAATCGTGGACACCTGCCAGGCCGCCGGCGTCAAGGTCATGATCCTGACCTCGACGATGATTGGCGAGGACCAGCCCAACGAGAACAACCAAAAGCTGACCGCCTACAACGAGTTCCTCCGCACCCTCGCCCGCGAAAAGAAGTGCCTGCTCGCCGACCTGAATGCGGACATGCAGGCCGCGATCGTTGCGGCCGGTGTCGCCAAACAGGGGACACTCCTCACCACCGATGGTGTCCACATGAATCCCGCCGGCAACAAGCTGATGGCCGAAGGCGTGCTCAAGGCCTTTGGTCTGAACTCGGACCAGTTGGAAAAGGCCAGGAAAAGCTGGTAGCGCCCCGCCCATGGTGTCGCCATCCTGGCGACGAGTGCCCCGCGGGGGGGGGATTCGCATCGGGGGTCAGGCCAGGATTTGATGAATGACCTCGCCATGGACATCGGTGAGGCGGCGGTCGATGCCGCCGTGGCGCAACGTGAGCTGGGTGTGGTCGATGCCGAGCAGGTGGAGGATGGTGGCGTGGAAATCGTAGCAGGTGGTGGCGTCCTCCGCGGCTTTCCACGACCATTCATCGCTCTGGCCGTGGGCCACCCCGGGTTTGATGCCGGCACCGGCGAACCACGAGACAAAGGTGCCGCCATTGTGGTCGCGGCCGACGCTGCCCTGGCTGAACGGCATGCGGCCGAATTCGGTGGTCCAGATGAGCAGGGTGTCGTCGAGCAGGCCGCGCGCTTTCAGGTCGACCAGCAGGGCGGCCGTTGCCTGGTCGGTGGCCTTGGCGATGAAGCCGAGTTCGTTGGCGATGTCGCTGTGGTTGTCCCAGTTCGCGCCGCCGCCGCCGAGCCCGCCCCAGACTTGCACAAAGCGCACCCCGCGTTCGATCATGCGGCGGGCGGTGAGGCAGTTGCGGGCGAAGCCGGTGGTGTCCGGTTGGTCGAGACCGTAGAGTTTTTTGGTTGCTTCGGATTCGCCGCCGAGGTCGAGCAGGTCCGGGGCACTGAGCTGGAGGCGGGCGGCGAGTTCGTAGCTTTCGATGCGGGCCTGCAGCCGTGAATCGCCGGGATGGGCGGCGGCGTGCGCCTGGTTCAGGCCGCGCAGCAGGGACAGCCCGTCGGCGCGGCTCGCCGGCGTGGCGTGCCCCGCGGCCGCGGGCGGCTGCAAGTGGGAGATCGGCGTGGGGGAGGCGGTGCGGATGACCAAACCCTGGTGGTTGGCGGGCAGAAAGCCCGAGGTGAAGGCGTTGCGGCCGTTGTACGGCAGGCCGCGCGCGTCCGGCAGGGCGATAAAGGCGGGCACGTTGTCACAGAGTTGGCCCAGGCCGTACGAGAGCCAGGCACCCATGCTGGGAAATCCGGGCAGCGCGAACCCGGTATTCTGCAGGTACGCCGCGGGACCGTGGACATTGGATTTCGAACTCATCGCCATGAGGAACGCGAGGTCGTCGACGACGCGGGCGGTGTGGGGCAGGGCGCTGCTGACCCAGCGGCCGCACTGGCCATGCCGGGCCCAATCGAACGGGCTTTTCATGACCGCGCCGGGCACGCTGACGCTGGCTTCGACGCGCTGGCTGCCTCCGGGGTCGAAGGCTTGGCCGTGGCGGGCGAGGAGCCGGGGTTTGTAGTCGAACAGGTCGCACTGGCTGGCGCCACCGTTCATGAAAAGCTGGATCACCTGTTTGGCCTTGGCTGGATGGTGCAGGCCGCCGTGCCACGACGGAGGCCGCGCGCCCGCGGCGAGGCCATCCGAGCGCCCGAGCAGCGACGCCAGCGCGATGCCGCCGAGCCCGGAGACGGTATGGTCGAGGAAATCGCGGCGGGTGAAAACGGAAGGAGGCATGGGTCAGTCCAGGTGGAGAAACTCCGAGGTGTTGAGCAGCACGTGACACGCATTGGCGAGGTCGTGGCGGCTTACATATGCTGTAAAAGAGTCGCGCTCCGCGGCCGTGGGCGGCCGCAGCAGCAGGAGGCGGAAGGCGGCTTCGACCAGTCGGGGGATCCTCTCTTGATGGTCGTCCGCAGAGGGCTGGGTTTCCCGTTCGATCCGTGCCGCCACGTGCTCGCACTGGCGGATGAGGAAGGCGTCATTGAGCATGGCGAACGCCTGGACCGCGGTCGTGCTGCTGCCGCGCACCGGCGTGGCTGCGCTCCCGTCCGGGCAGTCGAGCGCATCCATGAAGGGATCGGGCACGGTGCGGAAGACGAAGCGGTAGATCGAGCGCCGTCGGTTTTCCGCGGCGTCCGGGGAAAAGTTCTCGTAGTCGAGGAACGCCGGGTTGCCGCCGGGATTGAAGGTGGCGTCGCCCCGGCTGATGAATTGCACGACCGCCGGGCCGCCCATGGTCAGGTCGAGCTGGCCGCTGGCCTGCAGCAACGCATCGCGGACGTGTTCGCCGGTGAGGCGCTGGCGGTTCATGCGCCAGAGGAGCCGGTTGCCGGGGTCGCGTTCCGCTGCCTCCGGGTTGTGCTCGACGCGTTGCCGGTAGGCGGCGCTCGTCACGATGAGCCGGTGCAGTGCTTTCAACGAGCCCCGGGCGTCGTCGCGAAACCACGCCGCCAGCCAGTCGAGCAGGGCCGGGTGGCTGGGCGCGCCTCCCATCGCCCCGAAGTCGTTGGGCGTGTCGCAAAGCCCGCGGCCGAAATGATGGTGCCAGACGCGGTTCACGATGCTGCGCCACGTGAGTGCGTTGCGGTCGTCGGTCAGCCAGCGGGCGAGGGCGGCTCGGCGCTGGGATTCATCGTCGACATCGGCGATGCCCAGCTCGCCAGGCAGTCCCGGGATGCAGCTCAGGGTGCCCGGCCCGACTTCGTCGCCCGGCTTGAGCAGGTCGCCGCGGGCCAGCACATGGATCGGGCGCGGCTGGGCGGAGGGTTTGAAATTGCCATCGGGCGGGAAGTCGCGGGCGACCGCATACACGAGCCCCGGCGCGGGCAGGGCGGCGAGGGCGCGCGCGTTGAGCGTGGTGAGCACCGCCAGTGCCAGGTCGCGGCGTTGGGATTCGGTGCGCTCGGCCGTCGGCATGGCGGCCAGCGCTGCAATGTCCGCGGGTGGCGGCGCGATCGCCACGGTCACGGCGGCGTCCCTGCTGGCGGACAGCCGGAAACGCCCGAGTCCGTGGCCCGCCGCCGCCCCCTGGTGCTCGAGCAGCAGGGTGAAGATCGTGCCTTCGGTGTACTCGATCGACTTCTTCAACTCGAAGACGGCCTCGTGCCGCTCGCCGTAATGCGGGTGAATGCCCCAGTGGGTGTCGTTCTTTCCGTCGATCGCTGCCGCCGCCGTCATGCCTGGTCCCTCGTTCTGATCGGCTGTGGCTCGCGCAAATACAATGGGACTCGCACTGGCTCCGGTGCCGGCCGGCGCCGCGAATGCCCGAAACTCAGTGAGATGGAAATGACCATTGTCAAAGCGGCCCGGCCCGCGGTGCGGCAACCGGTCGTCGGGCAGCGCCTCCAGCCGCACCGCGCCCAGCCGGCCGGCCGGAAGCCGGGCGGTCACGACATACGTCTCCCGCTCCGGGCGCGGGCCGTCGGCAAACCACGAGCCATCCGGCTGCCGGGTGAGGCTGGCCCCGCCGGTCGAGACGACGCTGACGACATCAAAAGGAGCCCACGCCTGCTCCCGCCGCGCCAGTTCCTTTTCGAATTGCCGCACGGCCTCTCCCACGGCGGGCGTGTCGAGCGACGCCAGCACATCCGGCGTGCGCGCCGCCAGCGTGCGTTTTTCTTCCAACAGTGCGCGCCGCCGGGCGTGGGTCGTGGCATCGGCGTCATACGGCCGGTCAGCGCGGTCGACTCCGGCAAAAATCGCCTGCAGTTCGTAATACTCGCGCTGCGAAATCGGTTCGAATTTATGATCGTGGCACCGGGCGCAGTGGACGGTCAGGCTCTGGAATGTGCCCATCACCGCGGTCACCAGACCGTCGCGGTCGAGCACTTGCGCCATGCGGTGGTCCACGGTGTCCTCGCGCACCGTGACCATGAGCGTGTGGTCCCACGGCCCGGCAGCGAGGAACCCGAGGGCCACCGTGGCCCGCGGGTCCTCGGGGAACAACGCGTCGCCGGCCACCTGCTCCTGGACAAATTGGGCGTACGGTGTGTTGGCATTGAGCGAACCGATGACATAATCCCGGTACGGCCAGGCGTGCGGCCGCGCATAGTCATGGTCGTTTCCATGCGTGTCGGCATAACCCGCCACGTCGAGCCAGTGCCGCGCCCACGCCTCGCCGTACCTAGGACTGGCCAGCAACCGGTCGACCAGTATTTCATACGCCTGCGGGTCGGAGTCGGCGATGAAGGCGTCGACCTCCTCCGGCGTCGGCGGCAGGCCGGTAAGGTCAAAAGTCACGCGCCGGATGAGGATTCGGCGGTCGGCCGGCGGAGAGAGAGTCAGGTTTTCCGCCTCCAGGCCAGCGAGAACAAAGGCGTCGATCGGCGTGCGCGCCGTGGATGTCCGGCTTGAAGATGGCGGTGCTGTGCGTCGAATCGGCTGCACCGCCCACCACGGCGCTTGCGACGCGCCCGAGACAGGCTCCGGCGCTCCCGCCGCCAGCGAGGGCAGCCAGCGAGGGCAGCCAGATGAGCGTTGACAGGATGCTGGCGAGGAGCCCGGGTTTCATGTCATGTGCTCACCTTATCGGCATACCGGGCGCAGTACAATCGCGGAGGCAGGTCAACCAACAAACCCGCTGAGCGACGAGTTTTTGCTCGGGAGCACGCTCTCGTAGCTCGACTTTCCGAAGTCGAGTCGACGCCCTCCGCCAATACGCACGCGCCGCTTGTGCGCTGGGAGAGCTGTTGGGAGAGCTGTTGGGAGAGCTGTTGGGAGAGCTGTTGGGAGAGCTGTTGGGAGAGCTGTTGGGAGAGCTGTTGCAGGAGTCGCGCGGGATTTGGTTCGGGCACCACCTCACCGCCTGTGCGCTCGGAGGTCACGCCCCACCTGGGTTCGCACATGTCGTGGTTTCCGCAGACCTAGTTGCGCGCACGCGGGGTTTGGTTGACGAAAGTTTGATCCGGGAGAGATATCGAGCAACGTCGAAACACATTTTTACTGACTCCGCCCCATGACTCCGCCCTTTTCCTTCTGTCCCGATCTCGTCGGCTGTCTTTCGCAAGGTGCCGCTGGCAATCCCACGGTGGCCATGGTGGAGGCGGCGTTGGCGCATCACGGGATCAACGCCCGCTACATCAACATGGAGGTGCCGCCGGAGCAGTTGGCCGATGCGGTGACCGGGCTGCGGGCGTGCGGTTACCTCGGCTGGAACCTGAGCATGCCGCACAAAGTCGCGGTCATCCCGCTGCTCGACGGCCTCGGGGAATCCGCCGCGGCCATCGGTGCGGTGAATTGTGTGGTGCGGCGCGACGGCCGGTTCATCGGCGAAAACACCGATGGCAAGGGGTTCCTGCGGTCGCTCAACGACCTGACCGATCCGAAGGGCCAAACGGTCGTGCTGTTCGGCGCGGGCGGAGCGGCGCGCGCGGTGGCGGTCGAGCTGGCCCTGGCGGGAGTGGGGCGTCTGCTCGTCGTCAACCGCTCGCCCGAGCGCGGCCAATCGCTGCTCGAAACGCTCGTCGGCACCCTCAAGGCCCCGGCGGAGTGGCACGCCTGGGACGGCGATTTCCGCCTGCCCGCGGAGACCGACATCGTCATCAATGGCACGTCGATCGGGCTGTACGATGCCGAGGCGCGCCTGCCGCTCGACCTTTCCACCCTCAAGCCGGGCCAGATCGTGGCCGATGTCGTTTTCAGTCCGCCGGTCACCCGCCTGCTCCGCGACGCCGCCGACCGCGGCTGCCGGACGATCGATGGCCTGTCGATGCTGGTGAACCAGGGTGTGCTGGGCGTGCAGTACTGGACCGGCGTGCTTCCGGAGGCCGCGGTCATGCACAAGGCGCTGGCCGCGGCCATGGGGGTGTGAACTCTCGCTGCCGTTGGTTCAGGGCCGGGGGTCGGAAGTCGGCCGGGCACCCGAGCCTCATCGAGTGAGTGGATTCCACACTTTTGCAAACCCGAATCCTCCAAAGTGGGCGGTATTCGCGGTGGCGAAGTGAGTGACACCGTGGTGACGGAGGGTGAAAGCGAGGCGGGCTTCAATGATTTGGCGAAACCCGGATTTCGCTGAGGCCGCCCAGGCCCAGAGAGATCTGGCCACCTCCGGTTCATAATCGCCAAATTCCCATGCGGGATGGTTCCGAAGTACCTCGCAGAAAGCCGCTGCTTCCCTGGAGGATTTAGGCTTCTTAAAGACCGCAGGGTTGCGGAGTTGCATGTAGATTTCCACCAACACGAGACCGCAGAGCAGAAAGCGCTGCTGGCCGGCCGCTTCCTCGGCAAAAAAACGCTGAGCCTCCTCATGGTGCGGGGAGGCGGCATTGGCTGCGTAGAGGAAGATGTTGGTGTCTGCAGCGAGGATCATGAGCCGGACCGCTTCAGGATGGCCTCCGCCTCCGGCCTCACGCTGGCCGGGTCGCGCAAGAAATCCCCTCCACAGTCGAGAGTGGGGAACCTCCATTCCTCCGGGTTTTTTGGCTGTTCCGGGAAACGGGTGACAAAGTGCTCAGCGGCCTTCCGCATGACCTCGGCGAGCGACCAGTCCTGCTGTTCGGCAATAGCCTTGAGTCGTTGGTAAAGTGGGTCGGGAAACTGGATTTGCGTCCGCGTCATGATGTAACTTATACATCAACGTCACTCTGATGTCAACGCGGTCCGCCCGCCTCATCGCTGCAGCCACCGGTCCAGGAACCGGAATGTTCCCTGGCCGTTGATGGTGTGCGGGCCGTTGAAGAACTCGATCTCGGTGCGCTCGGCGAGGCCGAGTGTGCTGTAGTGGCGCCGGGTGCGGGCGAATTCATAGGCGACCCATTCGTCGCAGCTGACGCCGTCATCGTGGCCGCGTTCGACCATGAACGGCCGGGGGAAAATGAGCCAGCTGAGTTCGGCGTAATTGAAGGTGTGGCCGAGGTTCCATTCGACCATGTCGTATTCGACGGTGTGGAGGTATCCATACGGTGAGCTGGCGTCGACGGTTTTCCAGATCCATTCGTTGTAGTCGGCCGAGCAGATGCTCAGGCAGTAGTCCGGCAGTAGGGCGGGCAGGCGCATGGCGGATTTGCCGCCGTAGCTGAGGCCGTAGAAGGCGATGCGGGATGGATCGACCGCCGGCTGCATCTTCAGCCAGCCGAGGATGGTTTCATGCTGGCGCACGATCACACTCCAGAGCGAGAGGCCGAGCGGCCACCCACGCTGGCAGAGTTGGCGGAACCGGGTTTCGCCGATGTACGGGTTTTGCGGAGCGAAGACGATGTAGCCCTTGTCCGCGAGGCGGGCTGCGTAGGTGTGGTAGGCCGGATGATCGACGGCGGGATCGGCGACGTCCGACGGCCGGCCTTCGAGCCCGTGCTGGCAGACGACGACGGGGCGCTTTTCACCGGGCTGCAGGTCTTTCGGCAGAAGCAGGATGCCATAGGCAAAAACGTCGGAATAGACGTCGAGCGTCACCTCCCAGCCGGTGAATTTTTCCGTTTCGTAAATCGGCCGCGACTGCGGATTCGGCGGCAGGGTGGCCGGCGGCAGCTTGCCGACGTGTTCGGTCCAGAACGCCTCGCGGTAGGCCGCGGCGGAGGCGGCGAATTTTTCGGCCGAGGAAAAATCGGCGTCCTTCCAGTACGTGCCGCGCGCCTTTTGCGCCTGCCGCATCAAGTGCTGGGTGTCGTCGAGCAGGTTGCGGAAGAGGCGCGCCTGGCGGGCGACCTCGTCGGACGGTCCGGCGGGTTCGGCGGGGACCGGGGACAGGTTTCGGGCCGCTGAGGCGGTGGCTGGCGGCGCGGCGTGTGCCAGCCAGGCGTCCGGGGCGGAGTGGGTGGCAAACGCCGCGCCCGGGGCGGGCGATGGCCAGAGCACGCGCAGCCGCTCCGGCGTCAGCAGGGCGCGGGCGCTGGTGAGTTCGGCCGGTTCCGGTGCGCGCAGAACTCCGGGCGCGCCCCCGCCGGCATCGGTCAGGCGCACCTGCGGCCAGCCGCCGTCGAGGATGGCGAGCGGACGCGGGGCAATCAGCGAAGCGAGCTCGGCCAGCCCGAACGAGCGCACCAGTCCGAAGGCCGTGCGGTCGATCGGCTGGTCCCACAGCGTGTCGAGCGAGGTGAACGCGCCCTCCACCGCGACCGACGAAATTTCCGGGGAACTGGCACCGGCGAGCAGCGCGAGGTACCCGCCGTCGCCGCTGCCGACGAGGCTGACCCTGGCCGCGGGGTGGGTGGTGCGGAGCGCCGCCGCCGCGGCCAGGGCCTTCTGAATCTCGTAGCCGGCCATGGTCCGGCCCATTTCGAACGCGGCGCGCCAGAGCACCTCGCGCTGGGAGTACTTGAACGTCCGCCCGTCGGGAGAGGCGGCCCCGACCCGCCGGTCGACCAGGGACATGACCAGAACCGAGGCTCCGTCGGCCGCGAGGCGGTTGGCCCACTGCCGCTCCGGCGGCAGGCCGGATGCCAGGCCAAAACTCTGCTCGGGAGTGGTCCCGCAGTCGGGCAGCACGAGCACACACCGGTCATCCGTGCCGGCGAAAAACAGCCCATCGCCGCGCACGCCGCGGAGTACCGGCCATGCGACCTGGACGATGGGCCGGCCATTCAGCGTGCCGACCCGTTTCCCTTCCTCGAAGCGGACCTCGGCGGCGACCGGTTCCAGCCCCAGCCGGCGCCGCAGTTCCTCCGCCTTCGGCTGGCGTTGAGCCTGCCACTCGCTGAAATCACCGGCCTCCGGGGTGAAGCGCGCGGCGCGCTGCGCCGCCGTGGCCACCGTTTCACGCTCGAAGAACCGGTGCAGGCCCTCGACCATTTGCCCGGCGAGGTCGCCATGCGCCTCCAGTGCCTCCGTGCCCGGCAGGGGCGCGGCGTCCAGCGGAATTGGGGTGGCCGCGGCGAGAATGAGGGGGATCAGGCGGACGATAAGAGCGGATGAGCGCATTTCATGAAGCCTTACTCCAAGGGACGTCCGGCGCACCAGTCTCACCGCTGATTTTTTTTCCCTCCATCGTGGTGCGGAGGCCCATCGTCGTCCACATCAGCGAGGTTGGAAGTTGCGACAATCAAACAAAATCGCGAACCGTTGCTTTTTTCATTGTAGCACAATGATGGAGCCGCATGTCCGGAGCGTCAACGACAACTCTGCCCTTAGACTGCCGAAGCTTGGTGTCGGATCGTACCCATCCCCTGGTTGAATGCAGGCGGACAACAGCGCAGTTTTCGCGCGATGAGCGTTTCCAATGCCTCCGCGCCTTCGGAAAAGATCGCGCTTTTTCGATCTCTTTTCCGCGGCCGGCAGGAGGTCTGGCCGTTGAGATTCGAGAGCGTGAAGTCGGGCCGGGTCGGTTATGCGCCCGTGTGCGGGAACGAGTGGATCCGCGGCATCTGCGAAAAGCCGCGCATGAAATGCGGTGACTGTCCGCATCAGAAGTGGCTGCCGGTGACGGATGATGTGATTCGGAGCCATCTTTTGGGAGTGGACGCGCGGGGCCGATCCTTCGTGGCCGGGGTGTACCCACTGCTTTTGGATGAACATTGCTTTTTCCTGGCGGTGGATTTCGACGGCGGGGGCTGGGGTGAGGATGCGCGCGCATTTGTCGAGACGTGCGGGCGTCTGGGCGTGTCAACGGCGCTGGAGCGCTCGCGTTCGGGGAATGGGGGACATGTGTGGATCTTCTTTGCGGAGGCGATTCCGGCGGCGCTGGCGCGCCAATTGGGAGCGCATGTGCTCACCGAGACGATGGAGCGCCGACCGGAGGCGGGGCTGAAGTCGTACGACCGGTTTTTTCCCAATCAGGACACCCTGCCGCGCGGTGGGTTTGGCAACCTCATTGCGTTGCCGCTGCAGAAGGCAGCACGAGAGCTGGGAAACAGTGTGTTTGTCGACGAGGCACTGCATCCCCATGAGGACCAGTGGGCATTTTTGTCCGGCCTTCGACGGATGGGTCGGGTGCAGGTGGAACAGATGGTGCGTGAAGCGGAAGGCCGCGGGCGCATCATCGGGGTGCGGACGGCCCCGTCCGAGGACGAGGGCGAGCTGGAACCGTGGAAACTCAAGCCCTCGCGCCAGCGACCGGGCTTGCCGACCGGCGAGATGCCTGTGGGCGTCGAGTTGGTGTTGGGGGATCAGATTTACCTGCCGAAATCCAGGCTTCCTCCGTCGCTGCGCAATGCGCTCGTACGCATTGCGGCGTTTCAGAATCCGGAATTTTACCGGGCTCAGGCGATGCGTCTGCCGGTTTATGACAAACCGCGCATCATTGCCTGCGCGGAGGAGCATGGGGAGCACATCGGGCTCCCGCGGGGATGTCTGGATGAGGTCATGGATTTGCTGAAAGCGCTGAAGGTGAGGGTGAAGGTGCGCGATGAACGACTTGTCGGAAATGCGCTCGACCTTGCGTTCGCGGGCGCGCTGACCGCCGACCAGCGGAAGGCCGGCGCGGCGATGCTGGCGCATGAGTGCGGAGTTCTTTCGGCGACGACCGCATTCGGCAAGACCGTGCTGGCGGCCTGGTTGATCGCCCAGCGTGGCGTGAACACACTCGTTCTGGTGCACCGGCAGCAATTGATGGAACAATGGGTGGAACGGCTTTCGCAGTTCCTGGATCTGAAGCCATCCGAGATTGGACGCTTGGGCGCGGGTCGGAAAAAGCTCACTGGCCAGGTGGATGTGGCGCTGATTCAGAGCTTGGTGCGCGGGGGCGTCGTGAAGGACCTAGTGGCGGACTATGGGCACCTGATCGTCGATGAGTGTCATCACCTTTCGGCGCACAGCTTCGAGAAAGTCGCGCGGCGCGCCAAAGCGCGATTCGTCACTGGATTGTCGGCCACGGTGACCCGCAAGGACGGGCATCACCCGATCATTTTTATGCAATGCGGTCCGGTGCGGCACCATGTGGATGCGCGGCAGCAGGCGGTGGAGCGCCCTTTCACCCATGAAGTGCTCGTGCGTCCGACGGGTTTTGTCCCCGGAGGCGAGGTGGAGCAGGATGCGCGGCTGGAGTTTCAGCGTCTCTGCGAGGGATTGATGATTTCGCCCGCCCGCAATGCTCAGATCATTGCCGAGGTGGTCCGGGCGGTGGAAGCGGGGCGCTCGCCCATGGTCCTGACCGAGCGCACGGCGCATCTGGAGCTGCTGGCCACTGGAGTGCGCGATCAAGGCGTGCCGCACGTGATCACGCTGCGAGGAGGCATGGGGCGGAAAGCGCTGGCGGCGGCGCTCGACCAGCTCAAGACCGTGCCGGCCGGCGAAGGCAGGGTGGTCGTGGCCACCGGTCGCTTCGTGGGCGAAGGCTTTGACGATGCGCGGCTCGATACGCTCTTTCTAACCATGCCGGTGTCCTGGCGCGGCACGATCGCACAATACGCGGGCCGCTTGCACCGCCTGCACGACGGCAAGAAGGTGGTTCAGGTCCATGACTACGCAGATCTCGACGTGCCCATGCTCTCCCGCATGTTCGACAAACGCTGCCAGGGCTATGAGGCGGTTGGCTACACGATTCTGCTGCCTGCCAGCGCCCTGCCCGGCTGGCCGCAGGAGATTCCCCTGCCTGTCGATCCGCAGTGGAAGCTCGACTACGCCGCCAGCGTGCGCCGCCTGCTGCGCGACGGGATCGACAAACCGCTGGCTCAACTCTTCGTTCACGCCACGCCGTCGCCAGCGCACCCCGCGGAGGGCGCGGAACGGGCCCGCAGTGCCAGCGAGGCATTCATTTTTAAACGGTTCGAAACACTGCCCGCCTTGCAGGGCCGATTCCGGCTGAATGCCCGTCTGCCGATTCCCTTCGACGACCGCAGCCAGATGGAAGTCGATCTGCTGTGCGAGGAGGCGAGACTCGCCATCGAAATTGATGGCGGGCAGCATCTCGGGGATGCCGCCGCGTACCGGCGCGACCGCCGCAAGGACCTGCTGCTCCAAAGTCACGGCTATCTGGTGCTGCGATTTCTCGCGGAGGATCTCGGGAAACAGCTCGACGTGGTGTTGGACACTGTGTTGCGGACGCTGGCCGGGCGGGTGCGCCCGGACCCATGAAGCAGGTTGATGGCTAGGGGTGGCGCAGGGCAGGATACTGCGTTCATTCACGTTTTCCCCGATGTTCTTCATGATGCCCTTGCGACGCATTCTTCTGCCGGTTGCGGCCCTGGCCGCGGCGGGGGTCGGGCGTGCGGATGTCGAGTACCGGCGCGATGTGAAGCCGCTGCTGCAGGAGCGGTGTTACGCGTGCCATGGGGCGTTGAAGCAGAAGGGCGGCTTGCGTCTGGATACGGCGGACTTCATCCGCCAAGGCGGGGAAACGGGATCCGCGATCACGCCCGGCGACCCGGCCGGCAGCCTGCTCGTCGGGCGCGTGGCCACGCCGGACCTTGAGGAACGGATGCCGCCGGAACATGAGGGCGAACCATTCAAGCCGGCCGAGGTCCAGGTGCTGAGCGATTGGATTGCGGCCGGAGCGACGGCCCCTGCCGATGAAAAGCCAGAGGAGGATCCGAACGACCACTGGGCGTTTCGGCCGTTGGTCCGGCCTCCGGTGCCGCCGGTTGACGGCCCGTGGGGGCGGCATCCGATCGACGCGTTCATCGCGACCCAGCACCGCGAGTACGGGCTCGCCCCGCAGCCGGAAGCGCCCCGGGAAGTGCTGCTGCGCCGGTTGTATTTGGATTTGATCGGCCTGCCACCGTCCGCGGAGGAAATCGCGGGCGTTGGCGGGGCGTCGGAGGACGGGTGGTACGAGGAGGTCGTCGAGCGGCTGCTGGCCGACCCGCGGCACGGCGAGCGCTGGGCACGGCATTGGATGGATGTGTGGCGGTACAGCGACTGGTGGGGGCTGGGTGACCAGCTGCGCAACAGCCAGAAGCACATGTGGCACTGGCGCGACTGGATCGTCGAGTCGCTGAATGAGGATGCCTCGTATGCGGAAATGGTCCGGCTCATGCTCGCGGCCGATGAACTGCACCCCGGCGACCTGGACAAGCTGCGGGCGACCGGGTTTCTCGCGCGCAATTTTTTCCTCTTCAACCGGCAGCCGTGGATGGAGGAAACGGTGGAGCATGTGGGCAAGGGACTGCTCGGACTGAGCATCAACTGCGCGAAATGCCACGACCACAAATACGATCCCATTTCGCAGCAGGACTACTACAAGATGCGGGCATTTTTCGAGCCGTATCACGTGCGGCTGGACATGGTTCCGGGCGAGGTGGATCTGAACCGCGACGGGATCCCGCGGGTCTATGACGGATGGCCGGAGGAGCCGACGTGGCGGTTTGTCCGCGGCGAGGAGAGCCAGCCGGACCAGAGCGCTGCCATCGCTCCGGGCGTTCCGGGGATTTTCACGTTTCGAGAACTCGAGGTGCAGACGGTTTCCCTTCCTCCGGTGGCCTGGCAGCCGGAGCGGCAGCCGTGGGTGATCGACGCCCATGTGGCGGCGGCCCGCCGCAGGGTTGAGGCGGCTGCATCGGCGCGCGCCACAGCGGCCGGGGAAGTGGCGCGGGCGGAGCAGCTAGACGCCGAACTCGCGGCCAGTCCGCCGCCGTCAGCGTCCCCTTCGGCGGTCCCGTCCGTCATCGAGACATTTGCCACGCTCGATCCAAGGCGCTGGAAGCGGTTCGGCGGTGAGTGGGCGCACACGCCCGGGCGGCTGGAGCAGAAGCGCGACGGGGCGGTGCGCTCGGTGCTGCGGCTGCTCGAACCGGCACCGCGGGACATCGAGGTCACCATCGGCCCGCTGAGTCCGGAGCTGCCATTGCGCGAGCCATCGGCCGGCGGCGGCGTGCCGACCACGCCGGAATCCGCCCGCGCCGCCGTGGCGGTCGCGCAGTCCCGGCTGACGGTCGCGGAACGGGCACTCGCCCTGGCGCACGCCCGTCTCGGCAGCACGGAAGCCCGCGGCGTGGCCCTGCGCGCCGCCTGGGCGGGGGCTGTCGACGCCGCGGAGAAAAAAGTGGAAGCGGTGCGCGCCGAGCGGGCCGAGGCCGCCGCCACCGCCCGCCATGGCCTGGCCGACAAGGAGCTGCAGCAGCTGGTGGCCGCTCCGGACAAAAAGGACACCCTCGGAAAAGAGATCGCCGCCGCCCGCGAAGCCTGCGCCAAGGCGGAGGCGGCGGCCGCGGAGCCGGTCGCGCCCGACGCGGCTTTCGCCAGTCTGCCCGGAGCGAAGTGGACGCCGACGCGGTTCCGGGATTCGACCGCCGATGACCCGGACGTGCCGTTTCCTGCACAAAGCACGGGCCGCCGGAAGGCGCTCGCCGACTGGATCACCGATCCACGCCATCCGCTCACCGCCCGGGTCGCCGTGAACCATGTGTGGACCCGACACCTGGGTTCACCGCTGGTGGCCACGGTCTTCGATTTTGGCCGCAAAGGGGCCGCGCCGACGCACCCGGAACTGCTCGACTGGCTGGCGGACGAATTCATCGAAAACGGGTGGAGCATGAAACACCTGCACCGGTTGATCGTCACCTCCGCGGCCTACCGGATGTCGTCGTCGCTGGCGGGCGCCGGGGACTCGGTCGCCAAAGATCCCGACAACCGGCATTTGTGGCGCCGGACTCCGGTGCGGCTGGAGGCCGAACTCGTGCGCGACACCATCCTCGTGCTTTCCGGGGAGCTCGATCCAACCGTCGGCGGGCCGCCGGTGCCGCCGGGCAGTCAGGAGGACTCAAAACGCCGGAGTCTCTATTTCTTCCATTCCAACAATGACCGGAACCTGTTCCTGACGACCTTCGACGGCGCAGCCGTCAAAGAATGCTACCGCCGCGAGCAGAGCATCGTGCCGCAGCAGGCGCTCGCGCTCTCCAACAGCCGGCTGGTCCAGGACGCGTCGCGGAAGATCGCCGAACGGCTTTCGCAGGCTGCCTCCGGCGAGGCGGCAGTAGTCGATGACCCCGGTTTTGTCCGGAGCGCGTGGCTGGAAGTGCTGGCCATCAACGCAGGCGAGCCCGAGGTGGCCGCCTGCCTGAAGGCGATGGCCCAGTGGAGCCGAATCGAGCCGGACGACCCCGGGGCCGCCCGCGCCCACCTGATCTGGACGCTGCTCAACCACAATGATTTTGTCACCCAGCGCTGAACCGTGAAAACGCCCCCCTCACATCCTCTTCCCCGCCGCGCCTTCCTGGCCGATCTCGGCCTCGGCTTCACGGGACTGGCCCTCGGAGCCATGATGCAGCGCGAAAGCCGCGCCGCGGTCGGATGGAGCGGTCCGGACGGACGGCCGCACTTTCAGCCGAAGGCGAAGAGCGTGATCTGGCTGTTCATGAACGGTGGGGTCAGTCATATGGAGAGCTTCGACCCGAAGCCGATGCTCACAAAGTACGCCGGCAAAACCATTGCCGAGACGCCGTTCGCGAGCGTCCAGGATCCGGCGAAACTCGCGCTCGAACGCCTGGTCGTGCCCGACGCCAATGGCAATCAGCGCAACACGCTCTTTCCGCTGCAGGTCGGATTTAAACAGCACGGGCAGAGCGGCATCGAGATCAGCGACTGGTTTCCGCACATCGCCCGGAATGCGGACCGGCTCGCGGTCGTGCGGTCGATGTTCACCACCGACAGCAACCACGGTGCCCAGGCACAATTTCACACCGGGCGCAACATGCTCGACGGCGAGTTTCCGACGCTCGGGGCCTGGGTGCATTACGGGCTGGGCAGCCTGAATGACAACCTGCCGCAGTTCATTTCCATCGGCACCCGCGAATACTGGATCCGGAAGGACGGACAGTACCTCGGCCCGGCCCATGATGCGGTGCCGCTGCGCATCGACCCCGCCAATCCGCTCGACTTTGGCCGGCCGGCCCGCCCCTTCGCCGACGGCGCCCAGGGGGTGGGCCAGAGCCTGCTCCGGGAGTTGAACGCCCGGCGCGGGGTGGAGTATCCGGACGATCCGGTTCTGGCCGCCCGGATCGCGTCGTATGAACTCGCCTGGCGCATGCAGCGTTCGGTGCCCGAAGTGATGGATTTTTCCAAGGAATCCGCGGAAACCAAATCGCTCTACGGGATCGACCAGCCGCATTGCCAGGAGTTTGGCTCGCAGCTGCTGGCGGCTCGGCGCATGGTGGAACGCGGCGTGCGGTTCATTCAGATCCAGCACGGCGGCGGGGGCGCGGGAGCCTGGGACGCCCACGGTGGACTCAAGGCCAATCACGAATCGCTGGCCCGCGCGGTCGACCAGCCGGTCGGCGCGCTGCTTGAGGATTTGAGCCGGCGCGGCCTGCTCGATGAGACGCTCGTGGTCTTCGCCACCGAGTTCGGACGCACCCCGGGATCTCAGGGGTCGGACGGGCGCGACCACCACATCTTCGGCTTCAGCGTCTGGATGGCGGGCGGCGGGTTGAAGGGCGGCATCGTCCACGGAGCCACTGACGAGATCGGATTCCATGCCGTGGAAAACCGACACTACGTCACCGACATCCACGCCACCCTCCTGCACCAGCTCGGACTCGACTCGCGGAAGATGGAAGTGCCCGGTCGCAAACGCCTCGAGATCGACCACGGCCGGCCCATCACCGAGATCATCGCGTGAGCAGGCGGTGCGCTTGGTTGAGGCCGGGTGCCAGCACGCAGCGCTGTAGCCGGGGTCGGTGACCCCGGATCCGGCGCGAAGCGCTGTAGCTGGGGTCGGTGACCCCGGATCCGGGTGCCAGCGCGCAGCGCTGTAGCCGGGGTCGGTGACCCCGGATCCGGGTGCCAGCGCGCAGCGCTGTAGCCGGGGTCGGTGACCCCGGATCCGGGTGCCAGCGCGCAGCGCTGTAGCCGGGGTCGGTGACCCCGGATCCGGGTGCCAGCGCGCAGCGCTGTAGCCGGGGTCGGTGACCCCGGATCGTCGCCCCACGGGCACAACCAACGTAGCGCTGGGCTGTGACGCACGAGAGGGATCCCACACGCATGCTGGCGGAGGGCGTCGACTCGACTTCGGAAAGTCGGGCTACGGCTGTGGCGTGCTCGATCGTTGTGCCGACGCGTCTCCGTTCACTTCGGGGAATTCGACTGCAGCCACGCCAGCAGATTCCGAATTTGCGGCGGGGTGAGTGCTTCCAGCAGGCCTTCGGGCATGATGGAGGTGGCGAGGGCGGTGCGCTCGGCGATGTCGCTTTTGGCCACGGCCGTGCGGGTCCCGGCAATGTCGATGATTGAGAGGCCATTGGCGTTTTCGTCCTGAATGAATCCGACGATCTCGCGTTCTTCGCCTCCGGGTTGCGCTTGCAGTCGCAGATGAAAGGCCATGTAGTCAGGCAGAACGCTGGCGCTGGGATCGATGATCGAATGGAGCAGCCCGCCGAGATCGCCGCGATCGATGCCGGTGAGGTCGGGGCCGACGGCGCGGCCTTCGCCGTGGAGCGTGTGGCAGGAGCCGCAGAGGAGGGTGAAAACCTGGTGGCCCGCGGTCGCGTCGCCGGGCTCCTGACCGGAGCTGAGCACCGCCTTGATCTCCTCAATCCGGCGGCTCTTGGCCTCCGGCGTTTGGTTGAGGGTACCCCACTGCTTTACGATGCGTTCCTGGTGCTCCGCGCCCACAATCGCCTGCAGGGCCAGCACGATGTCGCGCGGAACCTGGCCGGTCAGGATTGTTCCGCCCTCGACGGCGTTCAGCAGCATGGTGGCCCAGGATTTTCGCGAGCTGAGGACGGTGAGGGATTTGCGGTGCCAGGCGTCGTCGAAGCGCAGGGCCTGGTCCAGCACCGCCTGGCCGGCGGTGGCGCCGCCGAACGGCTGGACGGCGGCCAGCGCCTCGTGGCGCAGGGCGGGGGAGGTGGTCCGGCCGAGCAGGGCCAGCGCCGGCTCGAGCACCCGTTCCTCGCGACGCTCGGCGAGCAGTCGGAGCAGGGCGATCCGGTCCTTTTCCGACGCATTTTCATCGATCACGACGGCCAGTGCCATCGGGGCCGCCTCGCGGCTGCCGAGGCGCACCGCCACCTCGATGAGGCCGGCATCCGGCGTCCCGGCCGCCCAGAACCCGCCGAGTGCAACCTCCAGCTCGGCCGGAATGTGGTCGATCTTTTCGCCGGCCAGTCCGAGGGCCATGCCGCGGAGGACTTCGCGTTTTTCCTTCAGCCCCGGCGCCACCGCCAGCAAGTGCGCGCAGATTTTGAGGTTGGCTTCGTTGCGTTCGGTGGTGAAGCGCTGGCCGAGTCGGGCCATGATGGTCGACTGGAAAAGCGGTGCCTCCCAGAGCGGGCTGCTTCCCAGCCAGCGCAGGGTCGCTTCGCGTTCGGTGCGGAGTTTGTCCTCGACCACGTACCACAGCAGCAGCGGCAGATTCGGGTCCTGGGCGTCCTCGGCATGGCGGGCGAGCGCGTCGGTGACGGGCAGCGCGATGGTGGCGCCCAGCCGCCGCACGGTGCAGGCGAGCTGGCTGCGGACTTGCGGATGGCTCTCGGTGCGGGCCAGGTCCAGCAGTGCCCGCTCAATGTCGGCGCTGGTCATGTCGTCGTCGCCGAGCAGGCGGATTGTCCAGGCGCGCACAAACGGATCCGCATGGCCCAGAGAGCGTGCGGCCAGCTCGATGGTGAACCCGCCGGAGGCGTGCACCGCCCACAGCGCTTCCAGCGCCGGCTGTCCGGCAGAATGGATCAGTCGCCGCTCGAGCGGTGCCACCAGCGCGGGGTCGCGCCGCTCGCGCAGCAGTCGCCGGGCGGTCTCGCGGTGCCACTGGTTGGGATGGTCGAGTTTTTCGATCAATGCGGCGGCGGTGAGCGCGGTGAAGTCGATCCGGCCCGCGCGCGGCGTGCCTTTCGGCTGCAGGCGGTAGATGCGTCCGCTCGACGGATTCAGGCCGCCTTCGCCCGCGGTCACGTTCCAGGTCACGTTCAGTTCGTGCCAGTCGGCGATGTACGCTGCGCCGTCCGGTCCGATCTTCAGGTCGACGGGGCGGAAGTTTTTGTCGGTCGAGGAAAGGGCCGGGCGCAGTTCGTGCGCCGAGTAGCTGGAGCCATCGGGTCGGAACTCGCAGAGATCGATCCGCTGCTGCAGGACCCGGGCCACAAGCACGTTGTTCCGATAATCCGGCGGCCACACCCCGGCGGTGCAGAACGCCATTGCCTGCGAGAGTTTCGCCTTGCTGCTCTCGTCGGCCATGCCTTCCACATGCCCGAAGGTGTAGGGATTGGTGAAGGGGCCGTGTTTGGGAAAGTGTTTCCGATAATACCCGCCCTGCACGTAATGGACCCCGATGAGGCCGCCGTTCGAGCCGGTGAAGAGCCGCCATTTTTCGTCCACGGCAAGGCCGAAATTGTTCCACCCGCCTTCGGCGAAGAGTTCGAACCGCCGCGACTCCGGATGATAGCGCCAGACGCACTGGCCTTTGAAATGCAGGCCTTTTTCGTCCAGGCCGGGGCGGGTCACGGTCGCGGTGCAGGTGCTGCCCTGGCAGCCATAGAGCCAGCCGTCCGGCCCCCAGGTCAGGCTGCTGGCGACCGCATGCATGTCTTCCAGTCCGAAGCCGGCCAGATGCACCACCGGATCGCCGTCGGGCACGTCGTTGTCATCGGCATCGGGATAAAAAAGCAGGTACGGCGGATTCATCACCCAGACTCCGTCCTTCCCCGGCAGTGCGGCGGTCGTGATGTTCAGGCCGGTGACGAAATCCTTGTGCGACTCGAAGGTTCCGTCGCCGTCCGTGTCCTCGAAGATAGTCACCTTGTCGGCACCCGGCGTGTGACGGGGCGGCGGGGGCGGGGGGAAGGCGTCGTATTGCACCCGCCAGTATTCGTCATGCCCGACCACCTTGAGCCCGGCGGGAAAGGGATACTGCCGGTACTGCACCACCCACATCCGGCCGCGTTCGTCGAACGTCAGAGACACCGGCTTCGCCACGTCGGGTTCGGCGGCGACCCGTTCGATCTCCAGGCCGTCGTCGACGATGAACTGATCCAGCGCGTGCGCGTGCAGCGTGGCAAGTAGGAGAAGTATCGGGAGTCGGACGATCCGACGGCCGGCCGCGGACGATGGCCTGGGGTTTGTGGCCGGTCCTTGGGTTTGGGGACGGCCGGAAACGGTGGAATGGGACGCGGTCATTTCGAAAGAACAAAGCCCGCCTCCACCCAGTTGGCGAGGTCCATGTAATGGCCGTCGCCTCCGTCGGTGGCTGCGAGACTGATGCGTTTGCTGCCGGGGGGGATCGGCACATCGAAGCGCCAAGGTTCAAAACTGATGCGCATCATCGGGCTTTCGGCGGCCAGCGCCCCGTCGATGAACACGCGAAAGATCACGCTCGGATGCATGGCGCGGTTGCTTCCGTGGTTCACGGCCAGGACCTGCTCGTCCACGCCGGCGCGCGCGGTGAACCGGGTCCATTCCGGCCTGAGGTCGTAGATGAGCTGGCTGGGCGCATGCAGGCCGATGCCGTGCTCGTAGGTCTGTCCGCGGAGGACGAGCGGTTTGCCTTCATTCGTCGAGTTGCGCTGCGGCGGCTGTACGCCTGGCGAGTACCGGTGCTCATGAAGCGAAGGCGAGTGTCCCATGCCCACGGCCCGCCAGGGCGTCAGGTCGGCCACCTCAACGTCGGGTTTTGGCGGGACCGCACCGAGGGCCGCGGCGAACGATTCGCTGACCAGGGTGACGCGTTCGCCGTCGCGAAAGGCCGCCGCCCTGACCCGGGTGCCGGCCACCAGCGTCAGGGGTGCCGCGTACAGGGGTGAAGAGGCGGCTGGTTCGGAGCCATCCAGGGTGTAGCGAATGTCCGCGCCCGGCTGGCATGGGTTGGTGAGCGTGAGGATCAGCGGTTTTTCGAACAGATGCGGACGCCGCCGCGTGCCCCAGGGCGCATGGCGCACCAGATCGACCGGCCCGGTTTCGTCCCATCGTCCGTTGCGGCGTAACATGTCGGCAAAATCCACTGTCGCCGCGAGGTGCTTTTCAAAATGAGCGATGACCTTGGCGGTGAAATCGTCCGGTGTCTCCACCCCCGGCTTGTAGAGGCCGTGGGCATCGGTCAGGTCCCGGGCCAGGGCGCACTTGAAGCCGGCCCGGGTCATGGCGCGCAGACCGACCGACTTGCCCAACAGGCAGACCTGAGTGTGCACGCCGAAGAAGATGAGATGGGTGATCCCGCGCTGGGTGCAGATGGCGTAGAGCCGCTCCGGGTCGTTCGGCATGAGGTCGTCCGGGCCAATGCGCAGATCCGGATGCATGCCGTCCCAGCCGAAGTTGCCCTGGCAGCGCTCCTGGCCGCACGTGCAGCCGCCTCCATCCGGAGCCGGCGGGCAGACCAGTTCCGGGCCCTCGGGAATCGCCAGCGGCTCGACCGCCAACACTCGCTCCACCATCGGCGTGCCGACGTAGTTGTCGGCCACATCGGTTGGGCATAGAAAGACCGTCATGCCCAGGCTCCGCGCCTGCTCGAGGCAGCGGTTCATGCGCGGTACCAAGGCTGAAACCCGCTCGGTCGAGGTCTTGCACCAGTGCCAGTTCCACATGTCCACGGCGATGATTGCCACCCGCCGGGGATCCACGCGTTCGCTCTCGGTGACGACGGCACCGGTAGCGGCGTCGCGTCGCTGCAACTCCAGTGTCAACGCGCCCGCGGGCTCCGCCCCCCACGCGGCCAGGAGCACCAGCGAGGCCATCCACCTGAGCAGGGCAGCGCCGGGAAAGGAACAAGACATGTGAAGCATGGTCATCGGACGGTGGTTGGTGGATGTTTCCGGCAGCCGCGCCGGAGCGCGGATCATCGTGTGCGCGGTCCCTGGCCCGCCTGATCTCGCCTTCCACGAAAATGCCCTGGTCCCCCTCACTGCGTCAACCTGAACGCGCGCGTGCCTGATGGCCGGGCGCGGGACCAAAAAGTGAACGTCTTCACCTTGGAAGGCGAAGGCTCACCAGATGTAGCCGGGGTCGGTGACCCCGGTCAGATGTAGCCGGGGTCGGTGACCCCGGTCGACGCTCCGGGGGAACCGACCCCAGCTACAGGCCAGGCCGTTGGCCTGCATTCCTCTCTGTCTCCACCGCTCCGCTGGTTTCACTTTTTTGTCCGGCACCCCCCAATGAGGGCTGGGCGTGGGGCGCGCACACCCCGCGCCTCCGCGGTGCGGCGGCGGCGGGACCGTCGGCGGCGTTCCGTGCACTCACGCATCGGCCATGGGGAAATGCCGGCCGGCGTGCTCATGGAAAAACCCTCGGGAATGAGCGCGCGGTTCGAGTGGAGCTCCCTATGGTCTGGCGGCATGATCCGATTCTTCCTCCTTCTGGCCGTCTGCAGCGCCCTGGCGCAGGCGGCGGAATTTCATGTCGCTCCAGGTGGTGACGACTCCGCCGCCGGCACCGCCGATCAGCCGTTTGCGACCCTCGGCAAGGCGGTGGAGGCCCGCCGGGGAATCGCGCCGGGTGAAGCGGTGACGGTCACGGTGCACGACGGCATGCACACGCTCAAAGAGCCTTTGGTGCTGACGGCCGCCGACTCCGGCACCGAGAAATCGCCGTTCCTCATGACCGCCGCGCCGGACGCGAAACCAGTGGTCTCCGGCGGTCGCCGCCTGCACGGCTGGACCGTGCGCGACGGTCGGTGGGAGCTGGAGATTCCTGAAGTGAAAAGGGGAGACTGGAATTTTATCGACCTCTTTGTCGACGGTGTCCGCCGCCCGCGCGCGCGGCTGCCGAAACACGGGTGGTTCAAGATCGCGGGTGAACTGCCGCCTTCCGGAAAGGGACAGGGCGTGGACTTCGGCAAGCCGGCGGCGGGCGACGACCAGTTTACATTTCGCCCGGGCGACATCCGCGGCGACTGGCATGCGCTCGGCGATGTCGAGGTTCTGGTCTCGCACACGTGGCGGCTCCATCGGTTGCGGATTGCGGAGGTGACGGGCGACACCGTCCGCTTTACTGGCGCGACGGGCGCGGGCCACATGTCGGGCAAGATGCCGGCCGGCGCGTCGTATCTGGTCGAGAATGTGCGCGAGGCGATGAGCGAGCCGGGCGAATGGTATCTTGATCGCGCCAGCGGCGTGCTCACCTATTGGCCCCGTCCCGGCGAGGATCCGGAGCGGACCGAATTGATCGCGCCGGTGATCGATCATTTCCTCCGGATCGAGGGTGCCGCGGACGTCGTTTTTCGGGGGCTCTCGTTCGCCCATGCGCACTGGATGACTCCGCCGCAGGGTCATTGTTTCCCGCAGGCCGAGGCGGATGTGCCGGCGGCAATCCGGTTGACGAATACCCGGCGCTGCCGCTTTGAAGCCTGCGGCATCACCCTTGTCGGCGGCTACGGCGTCGACCTTGGACCGGGTACGCGCGGGTGTGTGCTCGACGACTGTGAAATCACCCATCTGGGCGCCGGGGGCGTGCGCATCGGGGCCGGGCAGTTCGCGGTGCCGGAGGAGGGCGAGTTGGCGAGTGGCAACACCGTGAAAAACTGTCTGATCGCCCACGGCGGCCGCCTCCACCCGGCCGCGGTCGGTGTCTGGATCGGCCACAGCCCGCACAATACGATCGAGCATTGCGACATTCATGATTTTTACTACACCGGCGTCAGCCTCGGCTGGTCCTGGGGGTATCAGCCGAGCCATGCGCATCACAATACGATCGCGCATTGCCGGATCTCGCGCATCGGCCAGCACGTGCTCAGCGACCTCGGCGGCATCTACACGCTGGGCAACGGACCGGGCAACGTACTTCGAGGAAATCACATCCACGACATCGCCTGCCGCCCGGGCGGCTACGGCGGCTGGGGGCTTTATCATGACGAGGGCAGCACCGGTTTCCTCAGCGAGGACAACCTGGTGCACGACACCAGCAGCACGACATTTCATCAGCACTACGGACGCGACAACGTCATCCGGAACAACATTTTCGCCTTCGGCCGCGAAGGCGGGCTGGCCCGGACCCGCGAGGAGGAACACATCAGCTTCGTTTTCGAAAAGAACATCGTGCTCACCGCGGGCGCGCCGATCTTCGCCTCCAACTGGAACAACGGCCGCTATGTGCTGGCCAACAACCTCTACTGGGACACCGAAAAACCCATGCCTTCATTTCTTGGCGACCGTTCGCTCGAGCAGTGGAAAATGGTGTCCAAGGACACCTCCGTCGTCGCCGATCCCCGGTTTGCGAACGCGGCCGAACGTGACTTCGGCCTTCCTTCCGATTCGCCCGCCCTCGCCCTTGGTTTCCGTCCTTTCAAAACCGGCCAGTCCGGCCACACCGGCCGCCAGACCGCAAGGAGACTGCCCGTCGCGGATGTTCCCCGTGCCTGGCCGGCACCGTGACATGGAGGTGAGGTCTGGCCTGTCCTCAGGGCGTTTTCATGTGTCGGAGCAGACCGCAGAAACTGAACGACTCGGGAACAGTTGGCTTTGCAGGATGGCCGAGGTTCTGGACGGGCGGTGAAGCGGACCGCGGGCCCGTGGCGTTGGCTTCAAGCCAACGAGTGACTCGTTGGCTTGAAGCCAACGCTACGCGTGCAGGCCACCGCCGCGCCGGCCTGAGAATGAAACACCCTGGGCCTGTCCTGGAGGTCCGCCAATTCACGTTGACGGCGACCGCGCATCCGGGCCACGATGACGACCATGAATCCGAATCGTCGATCCTTCCTGCGCACGGCGGGGGCCGGACTGCCGGCCTGGTGGGTGGGGCGTCCGGTGATGGCGGAAGCACCTCCGGCGGAAAGGGTCGTCGTTCGGCAAGCAGCGTCCGACCGGTTTGAGATGGTCTTCGCGCCGATGGCCGTGCGGTCCTTCAAAATCCTCCAACTGACGGACACGCACTTCGGCAATCCGGACCCCGCCAAGCGGGCCACGGACCGTCGCAGCCAGGATGACATCCGCCAGTTGGCCCGCGGCCTGACGCCCGACTTCATCATGCACACGGGCGATTTCATCGACAATGATGTGGAGGGCGCCGGTCATGACGCGTTTGATGCGATGCACGAGATGGGGGTGCCATGGGCGCTCGCCCCGGGCAATCATGACGGAGCGACGGACAGCACGCTGAGCCCGGAGCAGTATCGCGAACGCATGGCCGCGGGTGCCGGCGTGATGGGGAGTTTTGAGCGGGAGGGGAAACAGGTGACGGCCTTTCGCCTCGACATCGTGACCGGTGGTTCCGAATCAAAAACGCCTCCGGCGGCCAGTCTGGTGGTCTTCGATTCCGGTCCGACGGGCGGGACCAAACATGTCGCGGCGGCGCAGCTCGAGTGGTTTGAGGAGCAGATGGAGGCGGACCGGAGCCGAGGCGCCTCCGGGCCGGTCTACGCCATGATTCACATCCCGGTCATCGAGTTCAAAAAACTGTGCGATTCCGGCCGCTATGCCGAACGCTTTGGCGAGGAGATTTGTTTTGAAACCGACACCGGAAAGACGTTCGAAATCCTCAAGCGCTCCGGGCGGGTGAAGGCCATCTTCAGCGGTCACGACCACGAGAATACGTTTCATGGGAAATGGGATGGCATCGAACTGGTCTACGGCCGCGTCGGCGGGTGGAGCGCCTATGGGGAAGGGCCGCGGGGCGGCCGCCTGATCGATCTCGACCTCCCCGCCGGACAGCACCAGCACCGGATTGTGCTCCCGAAAAGCTAGCTGCAGGAGCGTCACCCAGGTGGGGCGCGACCTCCGGGCGCGCCGGCGGTGAACGCGAACCGCGGCCAGGTGTCATCCGCCTCCTCGCGAGGCGCGCGCGGCGCCCCTGGAGCCCCCCTTAAGCAAGCACCGCCTGCACCACCTCGCCGGCCACATCGGTCAGCCGGAAGTGCCGCCCGTTGTGGAGGAAGGTCAGCCGTTCGTGGTCGAATCCGAGCAGATGCAGGATGGTCGCGTGCAGGTCGTTCACACTCACCTGGTCCACGGCGGCCTTGTACCCCAGTTCGTCGGTGGCACCGTGGTGCACGCCACCCTTCACGCCGCCGCCGGCCATCCAGTAGGTGAAGGCGTGCGGATTGTGATCGCGCCCGGGATTTGCGCCCTTCTGCGAGACCGGCAGGCGTCCGAATTCACCGCCCCAAATGACGAGTGTTTCATCGAGCAGTCCGCGCTGCTCCAGGTCGGCGAGCAGCCCGGCGATCGGCTGGTCGGTCTCGCGCGCGAATCCCCGGTGGTTGCCGGCAATGTCCTCGTGGCCGTCCCAGCTGCGCTGGTTCTCCATGCCGCCGGAATAAATCTGTACGAAACGCACCCCACGCTTGACCATGCGACGGGCCATCAGGCACTGGGTGGCGATATGACGGCACTGCGGCTGATCCAAACCATACAGCGCCTTGAGAGGCTCCGGCTCGCGTTCGACATCAAACGCCTCGGGCGCGGTCGTCTGCATGCGGTAAGCCAGCTCGAAGCTTTCAATGCGCGCGCTCAGTTCGCTTTCCACCGGGGTCTGGGCGAGGTGATGCCGGTTCAACCGCGCCAACAGATCAAGCTGCGCCCGCTGCGCCGGGCCGCCCAGGCCGGAGGGAGGCCGCAGGTTGTCGATCGGATCGCCCTTCGGTCGCAGCCAGGTGCCCTGGTGCACGCTGGGAAGAAATCCCGACCCCCAGTTGCTCGCATGGCCCTTGGGCAGGCCGCGGTCGAGCGGATCGCTCATGACCACAAAGGCGGGCAGATTGCGGCTTTCGCTGCCAAGGCCGTACGTTGCCCAGGCGCCCACGCACGGCAGGCCCATGCGCGTCGACCCCGTGTTGATCATGAACAACGCGGGGCTGTGGTTGTTCGATTCGGTGTGGCACGAGTGGATGAACGCCATCTTGTCGACGTGCCGCGACAGGTGCGGGAACAGGTCGCTCACCCAGGTGCCGCTCTGGCCGTGCTGCGCCCACTGGAACGGCGACTTCATCAGCGGTCCGACGGAATCGGTGAAAAACCCGGTCGTGCGGTCGAACCCGGCCAGTTCCTTGCCGTCGCTGCGAATCAATTCAGGTTTGTAGTTCCAGGTGTCAACCTGGCTGGGCCCGCCATTCATGAACAGCCAGATGACGGATTTGGCCCAGCCCCGAAAGGGCGACGGCCGGGCGTCGAGCGGGTTGCTGGGGCCGGCCCCCGGAGAGGAGGAGGCGAGCAGCCCGGCGTCCTGCAGCAGGCCGGCGAGGGCGAGTAATCCCGCCCCGCCACCAGCGCGGCGCAGCAGTTCCCGGCGATGGACCGGAGAGGAATCAGTCGACATAAATGAATTCATTCAGGCTCAGCACGACTTGCGCGAAATCGACGAGTGCCTCCATCCGGGCTCCGGCGGCATGGTCCGCGCGGTGACGCTCGGTTTGCGCCTCGATAAAGGCGTCGGCATCCTCCCGTTCCTGGTCGGTGGGGGGGCGATTCAGTGCCCGGGTGTAGGCGGCATTGACGGCGGCTGCCGGCTGTTCGGCGGGGTCGGCGGCGCAGCGTTTCGCAAAGTTGGCGGCCCAGGCGCGGACGTGCGGGCTGTTCATCAGCATGAGCGCCTGCGGGGCCACGGTGGTGGTCTGGCGCTGGCCCTGGCTGACCAGGGGTTCGGGCGCATCGAACGCCTGCATGGCAGGGATCATCTGGCTGCGCTTGACGGTGAAATAAATGCTTCGACGGCGGCTGGCCTGATCCAGGGTGCCGGGTCCAAACATCGTGGGATCGAGCATTCCCGACACAAACAGCAGGGAATCCAGCACCGCCTCGGCTTCGAGCCGCCGCGGGGTGCGGCGGGCGCAGAGCGCATTGGCCGGGTCGGCGTCGACGGCGTCGGGATTCGGCATCAACACTTGGAGAAAACCAGCGGTGGCCACACCTTGTTTGAGGTCGGTGCTCCCCCGCGCCAGGACGTGGGTTTCGGGAAAAAAGTCGGCGCCCTGCGTGTGCATGCGCACCGGAGGATACCCCTCCGCACAGACCAGGACTTTGGTCAGGCGCGGTTGCGGAGCCATTTTCTCGTGATCGACCACGGCCTCGTGAAGCGCGCTCCAGCCGGGGTCGGTGGTGCGCCACCACGGCAGGAGCGCCGTCCGATGGTCCGCGGTGAGCGCCGCCGGCGTTGATCCGGATGTCGAGAGGGCCTCCAGCGCCACGGCGACACCCGCCGGCAGTCCCTCCGCCTCCAGGCCGGGCTCGGCCGCGGTCGTCACCGCCAGCCGTGGTCGTCCGATGTTGTGTTGGACGTTGAGGGAAAACTCCAGGCGGACTTCAAGCCGAGTGCCGCCCGCGTGGTCGAGCGGTTCCGCAAATTCAAAAATGGCGGCGTGGTTCTGTCCGAACTGCGGGTCCACCGCCCAGCCGGTGCCTGGCAGGTCGTCGAGCGCCGACGCAATCGACAGGGAACCGTCGTTTTGCTGAAACGTCGCCCGCGGTCGCATCAGTTTGACTCCCCGCGCCGCCCCGCCACCGGCCGGCGACGCCAGGACCTGAATCTGGCTCAGTCCGATGTTCGCGTTGGTCGCCCGTCCGGGGCCGCCTCCTGGCAGGCTCGGGTCCGCGAGGGCTTCGAGCCGCAGCGCCCGGAGTCCGCCCGTCTTCGTCACGGCGGTGAGGGTGTATTCGTCGCTATGGCCGTTGGTTCCGGAAGCGAGAAAGGAACCGTCCCCCAGTCGCTCGAAGGAAGCGCCGCCTTTGATGTGATGGTGGCGGCCTCGAGGAATTCCCACGCCGCCACGGGTGCCCGCGGCGCACCCTCGGCCAGCCATTTCTCGAATCGCGCCGGCAGCACTTGTTCCTCGTACTGCCGCCGCGCCTCCACCAGCGGCGCGTGTTCGCGATCGTGCGCTTCCCGGGCGCGCTTCGTTTCCTCGGGTTCCAGTTCAAGCTCGATGTCGCTGCGGACCGTCGTCGTGAAGGTCGAGAGCATCCGGTAGTAATCGACCGCGGGGATCGGATCGGACTTGTGATCGTGGCAGCGGGCGCAGCCGATGGTCAGTCCGAGCATGGCCGTGCCGGTCGACGAAATCGCGATAGTGGTACGCGTTCGGCCGGTCGTAATCGTGCTCGAACCCCGAGCTTTCCGCGAAGAGTGCCACATCCAGCCAGTGCCGCGCCCACCGCTCGCCATGCCGCGGGCTGGTGAGCAGCCGCTTGACCGCGTTCGTCCAGGCGTCGAGCGCGTCGTCGCGCACAAAGGCATCCATCTCCTCCGGGGTCGGCGGCAGGCCGGTCAGGTCGAACGACGCGCGCCGCAGCCGCGTCCGGTGGTCCGCCGGTGGATTGATCGCGAGGTTTTTCTCCTCCAGTCGGGCGAGGAGAAACCGGTGGATCGGGTGCGGCACGGCGTCCATGGATCCGCCAGCGGGTGGGGCGATCGCCTGGAGCGGACGGAACGCCCACCAATCGCGATCAGCGTCGGTGACCACCTTCGCCTTCGATGGCGCGGCGGTCGCTGAGAAGGCGGCGAGTGTCGTCGTCGCGATGGCGGCGACAAGGGGGCACACGTTTCCATGCCTCAGCGGGCGATGAGAATTGGCCATGGGGGCGAGTCGACTTTGGCTGCGGCGCGGGTTCACCGCGGGATATTTTTGTTTGTCGGGTGGAAGGTTGAGTGATCGTCGTGCGAACATTGTGGCAGTATTCACTGCAATACAGTCGTGGAGTGTGTCACGATCGTGGTTGCTCGATTTCCGGTTTGGGCTTGATCAGCAGGACAAGCACGACGGAGACGACGGCGGCGCTGGCGAAAATTGAAAAAATCCCGAAGAGCGGCACGTGGCGGTCGCGCAGGGCGCCGAACCCCCAATCGGCCAGCCCGCCCGCACTGATGCTGACCAGATTCATGATTCCGTAGCCGGTTGCCCGCAGCTCGGGCCGGGTGATCTGGCAGAGGATGGGCATGTTGTTGGTGTCAAAAAACCCCCATCCAAGTCCAAACAGGATGAGAAAGACGATGGCCACCCAGAGCAGGCCGGTCTGCGGCGCATACCCGACGCCGAACATGGCCGGAATGATCATGGCCATGCCGAGGGCGCTGACGTGGATGCGGCCGCGCTCGGATTTCTGCATCCAGCGGTCCGCCAGCCAGCCGCCAACGATCGCGCCGACAATCGCTGCCACCTGCCAGAAAAGCGTGGCCGAGACCCCGGCCTGGCCCTGGCCCAGGTTGAACTCGGCTTTGAGAATGGCCGGCATCCAGTCGCGCACGACCCAGCCGGCAAGCGCGGGCAGCGTGAAGTAGAGGACAAGTAAAATGAACGCCCCATTGGTCAGAAGTTCCTTCGCGGAGGCGAGCGGCGAGGCCGCGGTGCGCGCGGTGCCGTCGTCCCGCCGCACATCGCGGAGCAGAAAGGCGAGAGGCACCGCATAAAGCATGCCGATCACTCCGCACACGTCGAACGCCCAGCGCCATCCGAGCGACGGCGCATCCGCAACGTAGCCGCCAAATCCACCGACGATCACGCCGCAATAAATGCCCATCTGGTGGAGCCCGACCGCACGCGAGCGGGTCGGGCCGGTGTGGTAGTCGGCAATGAGCGCGAGCGCCGCCGGAATGTAGAACGCCTCGCTCACCCCCATCAGCGAACGCGCCCAGAGCAGCTCCGAATACGATCCGACATGGCCGGTCCACCACGTCACCGCGGACCACGCAAAGAGGCTGCCACAAATGGTGAAGCGCCGCCCAAAGCGGTCCGCCAGATACCCTCCAACCGGACTGAGGAAGGCGTAAACCCATTTAAACTGCCCCAGCATCCGGCCCCAGTTGGCCTCCGATCCGATGTCGGTGATGTCCCCCATGACGGAGAATTTCATCGACGCAAGCATCTGCCGGTCGAGGTAGTTCAACAGCGCTACGGGGACAAGCAGCGCGACAATGAGCCAGGCGCGGCGGAGGATCGACGAGGGGGCGGAGGCGGTCATGGTCAGCGGGCGCGAAAGGTCCAGATTTCCGGAGAGCGCACTCCCGGCCCCACTTCGCCGCTGGGAATGACGAACCGGTCCGCGCCCTGCACACCCGCAAAGGGCGCGGCGACCCCCAGCGGCTCGGGGAGCGGGGCGAGTTGATGCCAGTCCAGGGTCCCGGTGCCGCGCGCCAGCACGGTCAGAAGGAAGATGGCGGGCAATCGGATCACCGGGCGATCCTGAGGAGAAAACGCAACACCGGCAAGAGAGGAAGTGGAGAGAAGTCGGAGAGGGATGCAGGCTCACGGCCTGTCCTGTAGCTGGGGTCGGTGACCCCGGATCGTCGCGCCCGCAGGCGCGGTCTGACTTGTAGCTGGGGTCGGTGACCCCGGATCGTCGCGCCCGCAGGCGCGGTCCGGTGGAGGCGGGGTATGGGCATTCTCGGCGCAAGCGGGTCGCGCGCCACCCGGTGGTTTTTCCGCTCCGTCTGGACTTTGCCGCAGACGAAAAGGCGTGATCGGTGGCGACGACCGTGGCGACGGACGGGCCGACGACCGTGGCGACAGACGGGCCGACGGACGGGTCGACGGACGGGTCGACGACCGGGCCGACGACCGGGCCGACGACCGGGCCGACGACCGGGCCGACGACCGGGGTCACCGACCCCGGCTACAGCATCCGGTGACCCCGGCTAGATCTGCGGCTTTCCAACATGACGGCTTTCACTTTTTGGCCCGCACCCGGGGCGCTTGGAGTGGGGCGCATCTCCGAAAGTTGCAAAAAGGGCTGAACTACAACTTTTCTTGGTGGCAAAGAGGGAGCATGCAATGGCCAATCGTGATTCAGGGACGTGAAGTGGATGAGGAAGAAGTGCAGTGGCTCTCAAGCTGGGTGGCGGAGCACGCCCACTGGAGTCGGCGCAAGTTGGCTGGC
>Ga0209284_10001580_pt1 | contig 34469 bp, 41 predicted proteins | sample FRY03_FD_187211 | JGI IMG/M metagenome (GOLD analysis project Ga0209284, IMG submission 187211) | Freshwater microbial communities from Lake Fryxell liftoff mats and glacier meltwater in Antarctica - FRY-03 (SPAdes) (version 2) | ecosystem: Environmental > Aquatic > Freshwater > Ice > Glacier... | reverse complement strand
ATGTCTGAACCGTGAAGTCCATGGTATTTTCAAAAACCGCAGCGTTGCTTTGGTAGGCCGCATAAACGGCATCTGCCAATACACTTTCTCCCACATCGCTGTTCACTAGCTTGTTGCCAATGGCGCGGTTAATCATAAAAGGATATTGCGAATGCACGATGAACTTTATGTAGTTCTCGGCAGAAGATGTAGCCAGTTGATAGTACTTGTTCATTACAGTAGGGTTTTTACCAAGTGCCCTTCATGGGTCTGCGAGGATTCGCAGATGTTCCATGAAGGGTGTTGGAGGGGTTGGGTTTACTGTACTGAGCCACCGAAGCTCAGAGTGATAGTTACCGATCGGCTTGCCTTAACGGTAATGAAAAGAGCGTTCCAAGGGTTAAGCAAAAGTTGCTTTCCGTCCACGCTCAAATCGAGTGTCTTAACCAAAAGGTTCTGGTCTGTAGATCGTTGCGATTCTGCAAAACGACCTTTGATGTCACGTCCACCGCTTGCTCCTGAAGCATCAGTAGTAAGGTAACGGAATGGTTGAGCAAACTGGTCGTTATTACTTACCACGTAGTTGATTTGTGCAATCAACAATCCTTTTTCTGCGATGTAAGCCAATTGCTGTGCTGTCCACTGGTTTCCTGAATCAGAAAATTCTTTAGTATTAACAACGCTGTTTGCTCTTGCTACTACACCACCGAAATCACCGATACGGATAACTTCGTTTGCGCCAGATGCGGCAGTATGCTGAATGATAACCGGGTCCAAATTACCCAAGTACACTTGAGAAACTTCGGACGAGTTAACACCTGCTACTGTTTTAGACTTGGTAGTGGTATTGATTGTTTGTCGCAATTGGTCTGCGATACCTTGCGCATTTTGCGCGTACATATTTGCAAAGTGGTCCATGATTATGGGGGATTTTAGGGGTTGTTTTTGAGTTTATTCCATTAATTGGAATTGCAAACCACACCATAAAACCACGGGTTAACATTACGCCACGCTTTGTCGACATATACCCATTTCTAGCATAGATATGCACTTGTAGCATAGCCTTGTGGCATGTGCATAGCCTGGCACTTGCCGTGTATAGCCTGCGGTTAGTGGGCTGCGGAGGATTTAGGAAACCATAAGGCACAAAAAAACCCCGCAACCTTTGGGATGCGGGGTTTTCGGTTAGTTTGAAGAAACTACGGCTTTTCTACTAGCTCATGTAGCTCTTGGTTAAAGCTGGTCAGTTCCATCAGTCTATCCCAGGCATTGGTACGGTCTGAGATAGACCAGTCGGCAAATTCCTCACTACTAATGGCCAGTCGCCATAGGCGAAGCAGGTCTTTTTGCACTTGCTTTGGGTTGGTGCAAACATCGTAGTGTTCTTGAATGGCGGCTTCCGTACCCTGCCGCTGGGCTTTTGTCAATTCTCCTTCTTGGTTCATATAATGGGGTTTTTAAACACGATGTACTACTGATTATTTATCACGAGGTTTCAAAAACCAAAACAGTTCGCAAACAGCTATCATTATGCCTACTGGTGGAAGCATTATACATGTCAGTAGTTTACCTTTTTTGTCCATGGAATTCAACCTTGCGCTGAACACATCTGTACTAGGCATAAACGGTTTAACCTCTGGATAGCGCCTCTGTAGTTTTCTAAACCAACTAGGGATGTGAGTTAGCGTGGCATGACCAATTACAAGCCAAGTTAACAGGGAGAATAGCACGTAGGTTAGGGTTTGGTAAGTCATAGCGTTCTCATTTCTGTTCAATAATTCTCATATCTGCAAACTGTACCAATTGCTTCTGTTCTCGGTTCCATGTAAGATGAGAAACCCGTTTGCCGCAGCCTTGCACAGCGCAGTACCAGGTGCCGTGGCTTAGTAGGCGCATGGGGCGCGGTTGTTTGCACTGGCAGGTGGGCGTGAGGTTCATCATAATCCATGTTCTTTTCTCAGTTCTTTGCCGCGCAGTTCAATTTCTAGCATATCGGCCTCGGTAAAGGCGGGGTTTCTTATTCCAGAAAGGAACATTTCACGCATTTTCTTCACATCACGCGCCCATGCACCTCGCAGGCTGTTGGAATTGATGCCTGTAATAGCTGATACCTCATTAAACTGAAACCCCATCAAGCGGTAATTCATAGCAGTTTCGGCTATGTATTGCGAGTTTTTATTTAGCCTGGGTATTAGTTTGTAAAGTCCGATAACAGAAGGAAGCTCTTCGCGGTCCAGTCCAAATACATCTGTATTGATGGTAGGATAGGCAATAACCTCGGCCAGCAGTAGGGTTTTATCCGCACCTACCGGAACATCCAACGATACGGCCTTTATTTTTTCCTTAGCCCTTGCCCGCCTCGTTTCGTCAATGGCTTCATTTTGCGCTATTCTGAACATCCACGTTCGCACACTTCCATTTGTATCTGGATTATAGAGGCCAACCAAAAAAGCGCGTTGAATTCTGATGTAAGCGTTCTGAATCGTATCGGCAACATCTAAAAAACCTTTTTGGATAAGGAGATTCCTTAAATAGCTTCGGTTATTCTCAAACAAACGGCCAATATGTGCCACATCGCCCGTTTGGTTAAAAAGGGCAACTAGCTGCTTATCGGTAGTATTGGTTGCTGTCATTTCCATAGTATAACCGCAGTTTTTATCCCATCAATCACTTGTTTGGATTGAAACTGATACTCTTCCTTTATTCTTTCGGCCATAAGACATTTGGTTAGGAGCAATTATGCTCTTGGCCAATGCGGCAAAATCAAACCTTTTCCATTCTCCTACCAACCGTAGGCGGTTCTACGCCTGTAATAAGTTCGTTACCCATGCTTTCTACTATCCGCAATAAGAGCGTGGCAGAGTTTGCGGCACGTACTTCTGGTATAAATGGAGAGAAGTCGTGCCCATAAAGCGCACCGTATTCAGTAAAGTGCTTTTCTGTTCGCATGTGAACGCCAGAAGATTGAACCGTATTAAAATACCGTTGCCCCGTTTGCTCCAATAGTGGCAAGTAGGTCTGTAGTACATCTGCGGTAAGCATGAATTGAATATCGCAGGTAATCACGTACTCTGTTTTAGTTTCAGGCTCTATGAGATAGCGGTAACTGCCCCAATGGCCGTTGGCCTCGGTGCGCAACCAATCGTGTCTGCGGATAAGGATGTGACCGGGGTATTGTGCCTCAATAGCGGCAATGTCCGGTAGCACGGCCATATCTACCACCACCAGTTCTACGTGTGCCTCTGGGTTGCTGCCAAGTGCCTTTTCTAAGAACTGAGGAATAAAGCCTAGCTCCTGTTCATTTACCGTGCCGTAAATGTTCAGTTTAAACTTTTCTGAAAAGTCCGGCTGTATGGTTTTCGGCTTTTGCGGTACGGCAGCAGGCACTTTAGATTCCTCATTCTTCGTAATGACAGGAGTTTCCTGTACCGAAGCCACAACCGTATGCGGTTGCTGTTTGAAGTATTGCTTAAAAATATCATCATTTGACCGCATGTGTTGCACGGTTGGGTGCTTGTACAATACGAATGAGTGTGTGAGCTGGTCGCGGTGCGAGTTGAGGCGAATCAGTTTTTCCCATTTCTGCATGGCGCGGCTCAGTTTGCCGCTCCCGCTTGGGTCGTTGTAATCGCGAATCATGATGCCCGTTTCACTCAGGCCCGCGTTTTTCGGAAACTTCTGCTGTTTAAGCATGGCCACGGTTTTGTTTACCGATTCTGCCGTGTCTTTCCCTAGTTCGATGCAAGCTGCGGCCTCATCGTAAGCGCAATTGCGGCCCGGATGCTGCTTGGTGGTATAGCCGCCCCATTGGTGTCCGGTGGCTTGCACAAACTCGTCCAAGTTGCCAATTATGGTCTGGTTGCCATCAATGTAAATGGTACGCAGGAGCTTTCCTTGTTCGGCTTTTATGGGGCAAATGGTCTTCAGTTGGCGTTGCTGAAGGGTGGAGTTCTCTTCCTTTGGAAGTGGAAACACCTGCCAAATGCCGCCTTGTGCCGTTATCCGGTCGGGATTGTCGGTATAAACGTGGTATTCCCATCCGGGTGTTATTACTTGGGGTTGCATCAGGGTGTCGTAGTTGCCGGTAATTATGGTGTAAAGCGCTTTGCGCATGGTAGGGTCTAGTGCGGCTTTCTGTTCTTTTTTGCTAGGAAGTACGGCCTTTGGCATCAAATGCGCGGTATCGTTCTGGTCGCCAAAGCGGTAACGGTGATACACATATACATCGCGCATCAACCAAAGGTCGATACCCGCTTGTTTCATTTTGCGGTGAATCTCGTTATCGAGTGCCAGTATGGTTCTGGTTTCTAGCGGCTGAATCTTATCCCATGCCTCTTTGGTAATGACAAAAAGGTGGCCGCTTGCCAATTGCTCTTCGGTAATAATGTCGTACTGAGCATCATTTTGTATGGCAAGATCTGCGGCATATTTCGCATGGCTCTTGTCGTTAAAATCCTGTGGGGCTGTGTCGTCCTTCTGATAGCTTGCGCCAATAAGATTGGTAAGGCAGGTACCGAACTGCATACCGCGTTGCAAGTGTGCCTCAATGCGCGGGTACCAGCCTTTATCGGTGCCAATCATTATATCGTGGTCGCATATTACGGCAGCTTCGCCAGTATTCAACTTATTCATGTGGCGGCTGATTGCCTCTGCAAAGGTTTCCCCTTCGGATGCGTAGGGAGTGAAGGTGTATAGTTTCATTTTTTTTCGTTGTGGGAATGTGTGGTTTTTGTAAGTGGTAATTATTTGCTCTTGCATCTTTTCCGCTACCTATAACAGTACTTCAGCAAGCACCATAAGGCAAATCGCATAAAATCATATCAACTGACTTATCAGCAATTTTATCCATTTCTACAAGACAATCACCCTGATAAAAAGTACTGCGGCTAACAAACGGTTTTGCAATAGCAGGGCTGACGGAAGTCGGCTGAACATCGGTAAATAAATCATGACGAAATTTTTCGGATATTTGTGCCAATATTTACTAAAAAATTTCGTCATGGCAAAATTTATTTTTTTACAACCAAAAACAATTCGCACAGGAAATATTTCTGTTTCATCGGGCGGTGCTACTGGTGGAATTATTGTGAAATCATTTACTACTGGTGATATTATTGAAGGTATTAAAAAATCGCAACCTGCGGGTATTGAAAACGCCCCTGCTAATGTGTATATTGATACGGTTATTGATGGCAAAACATATTCCATTGCCGCTTTCCTTGTAAAAGAATATACAGGAGCAGGCTCTACCTCTGATAATAAATCTGGAAGCCCACAATTTGTTTGGACACCTATAAAAAAAGTATTCGCTGGTGCATTGGTTATCGGTGCTATTTTTGGAATACTGAAACTTACTAATAAGGTTATATAAAAAAAGAAAAGCCCTCCAATGGCGTGTGTAGTGCTGTAATCAAGTATAGTGCTTCTATCAATCATTTGTGCTATCATTTAGTTTTGTGCTTCTAATCCGCCACTGCGGTTATACTTTTTATTATCGGTAAGATCGAGCCGTGGAATGAACAGGAGTTCAATTATTAATGCCAGAAGGACGAGTAGGCCGAGTATCATTTCAAAGGTTTAATCTCAAGCACTTCGTACTTAAATTCATCTTGTACCTGCATCATCAGACCTACTTGCCAAGCAGCCCACCCACGTAACATGCCTGTACTTAACCTTTGGTTAAATACCCACGGGTGCATACCGTGGCGGTGGCAGTAATAGCGTTCTTCTCCATCGCACGTTCGCTTTATGGTGTAGCTCCGGCTTAGGTTGCGGTGGTGCCAGTATTTGCAGCGCATCTTAAACTTAGCAATGGCATCCATTACCCGAATACCACGCATCAGCCACACCGTAAGCCGCGATGGTGGCGTATCGCCAAAACCATTTTGCGGCACATCTACTTTTGGTGGTGCCTGGTGTTTTGGCTTGGCAGTTATGGAGTTGAAGGAGGTCACTATCAGTTGATTAGTTGATTAGGGAATCGGTTTTAAGGGTTTAAGGATATTCACGGGCGGTCTTCCATGTTTAACTAAAAAGAGATCTACGGCCATCTTTACTTCTTAAAACCACCGCCTATTGCTCGAAACTTCCTTTCCGGGCGTTGAGTCGCCCAGTGCGCTTTTTCCACAGCTCAAATTGAATAGCTTCTTGTTCTGAATGTCTATGATGGTGCTGAGCACGTTCAATCGATTGCTTATGCTCATGAATTCATACAGTTCTATTCCTCGCTGCAACCGCTTTAGTTGCAAGGTTTCCTGTTCTAATTGTGCAGATGCCAGCTTGGCGTTGATGTCCTTGCGCTGGTCTGCCCGGGTCTCAATCACACTCACTGCTTTTTCTTTCGTTTTCATCCTAGTTTTTGTTGCAGTTCGTTTAACATTATACCTGTTGTTATTCTTTGATATTGCGAAGTATCAAATAGCCCTTTTTCCTTTGCAAACACCAAGGCTATTTCTTGCGGTCTGGTCATTTTTAGCGCGTATTTCGGCTTTACCTCAACGGCCTGTTTTTCCATTTTAACCAGCACTTCCGAGAGCGTGGCAGATAGCAGTTTATCGGCTCTTGTGCCATCAACCAAATAGTCTATAGCAGCGGCCAAAGCCGTGCGTAATTTCATCGCTCAATCGTTTTTACAACTTCCATCTCAGGCACTACCAGTCTGCGAAGCGTTTCTAACCGGATGCGGTCAGGTTCTGTGGTACCGTGGTTTTCTTTGTCCGTTACACGGTAATTGTTTAGGATGGCAGGTTGAGTGGTCAAGTGCCCAATTACAACATCGGCCAGCGTGTCCCACGTTTTTACCACGCATTGGTGGCCTTTGTATGGTCCGTAGTTCTCGCAAAGAATGGGCGTGTTGCTGAATGCCGCCTCTGCCAGTTTTAAATCGGAACGGTGGCGGTTAAATGCGGTGTGTGCCAATGGTGCCAGCATAAGGTCAACGCCTCGGTACATGCTTGCATAGTTGGTGGCAGGTAGCGCGGCCTCAAATAAGATACGGTTGCAACCAAGTAGGTTAATGATGTGCTGATGGTCGTTGGGGTTGGCTCCCATTGCCACTAATCGCCAGCCGCGCTGTTTTCCAAGTGCGGCAAGTGGTTCTCGTAAGCGAATAAGGTCTGGGTAATGGTTTGGAGCGGCAGAAAAGCCGATCATCAATTCCGAATGAGGCAACTTTGCCTCTGTGTCGTTCCACTGTATATCATAAACGGGATTGATGCCGTTTTTCACTATATGAACCGGAACTCTGGTAATGTTTCCGATAATAGTTTTGAGTGATGGTGTAGTGGTCCAGACCGCATCTGCCAGTTGTATAGTTTCGTTAATGCACTGCGCGGTGCGGCTCTGTTTCCATACCGCTTCATTCGGATGTCCTTTTGGCAATATCCAATGGTCGTCAATATCTACCACCAGCTTTGCCTTTACATTTTTGAGGTTTTCAATTATGAGGCGGTGGTTCTGCGGAAACTCGGTCATGAGGCGCGAGAGCACAATTACATCTGCCCAATGTGCCAATAGCTCCGGGCAGTTGTTAAGATCGGCCACATGCCGCACCACCACACCATCGGTATTGGCAAGCATAACCGATGGTACCAACATGCGGTGGTGCTGAACTCCGTTCGGGTTAGGTTGTAGGACTATGAGTATCTTCATCTACAGGCGTTGTGAAAAGGAAACAGAAAAACCAAATGACCACACGAAAGAAACCCAGCACGGATGCCAGCAGCCCCAGAAATATCCCGAACAGGAATAGAATGATTATGAGTAGGTATTCCATTCATCATTCCTTTCTTTGTAATCGTTGCCAATTCTCGCTATCCTCGGCCTCAGCACATGGCAGGTGTGCCATGTAGCAATCTCCATTGCGTTCTACCAGTTTTGCTTCGTCTATATCCGTAATTGGTTTGCGGCAAGTAGGGCAAGTAGGATAATATGGCATGGTTAATATGTGCTTTATCAACAAATACACTCCACCAAGAAATATTACGACCAGTATGATGTCGAAGTAGGTCATTACAATTGTCCTTTAAATGGATAACCCTCTGCTGTAATAATTGCCCACGGATATTCTTTTGGGTTTTTCTTACGGATGGCATTGATGGCATTGCAAACCGCAACGTGCCGCTTTAGGCGGTCGCCTTTAATGGTATCAGACCTTTCGGTGGGGCTACCATCGGTTACTCCAATAATGTAAAGCGTAGTTAGCCGCAAAATCATTGGTGCTATTTCGCCATAGCTGTGGCCTGTAACAATTACGTGAGAGCCATACTGCCGCTTACGCATGAGCAACCATTCTAACGAAGGTTCCAAAACGCCACGTGCATACGAGTTGGTATCATCTAGTACAATGGCAATGTTTGTCCACGGACCGTATTCGCTATTATTGAGCCGCTTATCCATCTTGCTTTGGATGTGCGGAAAGGTTGGCGTACCGTGCTCTTCTTTGGCAGAATACGGCACAATTACCACGCCTTTAAAGTTGTCTGGAACATCTTCGATGTCATCGTAGCGTTTGAATGATGCAGGCGTTTCATCCCATGCCTCTTCTGCTCCATCTGGGTCAACTACAACTACGCGGTTTTGGGTGGCAAGTAGTTTCTTGACCAGTCCTATAAGCATGGTAGATTTGCCGCTACCAGGAGCACCAATTACGCCAACGGTTACGCATCTATTCTTTTCGTCAACGGTTTTGCTCATTTCTTGGGTCCTAGTTTTTTGGTTGAATTGCCATAACCTATATATGCGGTGTATGAGCTGAACTTACCTACCATTGCGGCATCTTTGCAGGTGTGCGGATGTCCTTTTCCTTTGGGGAATTCCTTTGGCGTAGTGGTCTTTCTACCATTATCGGTTTGCCACTGCCAATACATACATATTTCCTTTTCTTCCTTTGGAGGCGCTGGAGGCGGTGGGGTCTTAGTTTCCTCGTTGCTCGGAATGACGGGTGCGGGCCTAGCAGGTTCAGGTTTTGCCGCAGCAGGCTCAGGTTCTGCCGCCATTCCTTTCGCTTTCTCCATGGCCTGTTGCATCTTATGTGCCTTTACCTTCCATTTATCTGACCAAGGCCAGTGGAAACCAAAGATTCCTACGCGGCTCCAATACTCCATTAAACCACCCAACATTGGCAATCCATAGATCTGGGTTAATACGCCAATGAGGTAAGAAGTAGGGGTTACTCGAATGCGCTTGCTACGGAAGAAAAGTTCCCAGGCGTGATTCGCTCTTTCTTTTTCGGAATACTTAGCGCCTTCTGCCGCTACTTCTTTGGCCTTAAACTCATCTGCGTTGCGATCTCCGTACATTTTCGCAATCAGCCACGGAAATACCACATCAGAAAAACCAGTACCCAAACTTGCGGTGAGGCCGTACATTTCCTCATCAAACTCCACCTTCATTTCGTCCGTTACAGGTCCTTCGTCCTCATCGAATGCGCCTCTGAACCAACTCCAACTACGTTTGGCAAAACCTGCCTCAGAAGTGTCGGCTTTTGGGTCTATTGGTTCTGCCGTAGGAATTTCGTTTCCATCTGCATCCAGTTCTGAACCGATGGGGTCGCCTTTATCTTTAGTGGCACGTGGTGCCGCCATCCAATCGGTAAAATCACCGATGTTCATTCCATCACCAATACCTAAGTCTGCATCTGCATCTGTAGCCGCATGTTGCGATGTGTCCGCAATGGGAGCGTTTGCGCGCGTTTCTGCCGCAATTGGTGGCGTTTCTGCCTTGGGTTTCACCCCTATTGAACTAAAAGAGGTCATTAGTGAGAGTGGGTTTGATGATTAGCCGCAACTTCGTTTGCCGCGCCTGTTTGCGAACCAAATGCAGGTCTAGCATAGAATAATGCCGACCGTACATATTCGTTTGCCAGTTTCTTTGCTTCCAAAATCGAGCATTGCAACGGAACGAGCAGATTTTCTACCAGTGGAGATTGGAATACCAGTGTTCGGTAGCCATGGGATTCCTTGTACTTCAGATAGATTTCGTTTATAGTCTCCGGCACGGCATCACTAGCGGCAAAAAACTCCTTTCCATCTTCGTCAAATTCGCCAGCATCAGAAGTGCTTTCTTCGTCCTCTTCTTCTTCCTCATATTCTTCATCCTCATCCTCTTCTTCTGCCAGTTCGTCAACTCGCAACCACTCTTCATCATCCTCATCATCTTCTACTTCGCCCAAGGCATCCACGTTGGGCGTTTGCATCTCATTAAGCATAGATTCTGCATGAGCCTTCACTTCTGGTGTTTCTTCGGTTGGTGCCACCCATAACCTACAATCTGGATGGTTAGCCGCTTTGCGCAGTTCTTGCAAAATGCGCTGTCCGAGTTTGAGGTCTGTTGCCGCTTTTTGTTCTGGAGTTCCTTCCTTCTCTTTGCTAGCTGCAACAAGCGCAGGCAACATGTCCATCACAGGAATGCGTTGTGCCAGTTCCGTTACATTGATGGAATGTTCGAGCAGACCGCGTACCAGACGCGGGTTTTCTTCGTCATTCAGCACACACGGAATCATAAGTAGGTTGCCGTCAATCTCCTTAAACATGAGTACCAGTTCCGATTCGCCATCCAGAAGGATAACGGACTGTTTTTTCATACGGAACCAGTCGGTAAGAATGCGGACAATAGCATACGGACCTTGCGATTGTTGTGCCAGTGGTTGTTTATCCAAGTCAGGGAACATAGTTTTTACCAGTGTGAATAGTTTCTCAATCATGCTGTGGTGGTTGTTTGGGTGTAATTTGTTAGATAATTGTTGTTTTCTGTGGCCTGATGGCCGATGGTCAGTTTGCCAGCCTTGCGCCACGTTTTCATGGCACGTTTGGTGCGTTCGTAAAAAGCGGGCATTTCGTATGGTGTAAATGGCTTATCAGCAAGCTGATTCATGTGTTCCACTATTTCTGTAATGGTGAATTTTTGCGGCAACTGCTTTAAGTTGTCGTAGATGGTGAATCGCAGCGCATCTTTGTAGAAGGCATCGCGGTGTAATTTTCTTGTGGTGGGTTGGGTTTCTGCCACTTACTTACGAGCTAGTTTGTGTTTACGTCTGGCCTTGGCCTTACACTTCAGCGTATTGGTATGCTTTTTCCGTTTTTGCGGAGTTGGCTTCCAGTATTTGCCGCCTCTACTGCCTAAAAAAATGCCCGGTTCGCGGCCAAGGGCGGTAATGGGCTGCATGATGGAAGAGGGAGAAGGCGCATTTTTATTTACCGGAGAATTTGTAACCGATTGCTGAAATATGCTTTGCCCCAGAGCTTGACCAACCGAAGAGTTTGGTGCGAGATTAGAGAAGCCTAAAATTCCGAGGAACCCTGAAAACAGGACGTGGAAAAAGGCTTTTACTTGTTGCTTGATTTCATTCAACCCCTTGAATTTTTTTAGTTGCGAGGGCAGGATTCAAACCTGCGACCTTTTGGGTATGAGCCAAACGAGCTACCAACTACTCCACCGCGCCTAACAAATGTGAGGCATATTTCGTGCTAACGCAAGATATATATGGGTAGATATACACATAGCCGTGTTAACAACCGCAGTATATTAGAGTTTGCGGTTAGATATATCTGGCAGAAGTGCCGCACGAGTTTGCACGAATCGTAAAAAACGGCTGTACGCTTAGTGGCACGTGGGTTTGGCGGGTTTTTGCCGCACGAGTTGCACGAGCTTGCACGAGTTCTATTTTAACATTCGTGCAAAATTTTGTGTTTAACATAGAGTTTTGCACGAATGCACGAGCACTTTCTAATTTAATAGACTATAAAAAAGAATAAAAAAAAAGAGAAGTCGTGCCGAGTGCGGAATTCTTCAGCACAAACTGGCAGAAATAGCTTGTTTTTTCGCCTGCACGTTTGCACGGCTTTTTCATTTACTGATGATGGGGGTGCGGGGGAAAATTTTTGGAGGAAAGGAAGATCATCGGATAGGCAAAAAAGCAGAAGCGTTACTTTCCCAGGAATAGCACAGGCAATGGTTGATAATTGGAGTGTTGCCATTGCTTGCACCTAACGGTATCGGGCTTGGCGTTAGTGCCACCTTGCACGAACTTTTAGTCCATTGCTTCCCAAAGCCAATTCGGATTAATCTCAAAAAGGTAAATCATTCTTTTTCTCCGATTTCAATTGACCTGGCTCAAAAAGCTCGAAGTATTCTATACCTCCCACTTTTAGGTCGCCACCGTGCTCTAGTCCTTGGTATTCTTTGAGGCTCTTAATCGGTTTTGGTTGCTTTGGGTTAATGATGTAGCCGCGAAGCAAGGCCCACAGCCACAGTTTCTTTTTGAACTGCGTTTCTTTCACGTACATTTTTTGCTCCGGATTGGCACCGTAAAAGCTCCACGGTTCTGCGCGGTTTTCGCCCGCTTGGTTTTCGGTACCCAATGCCACAAACTTTTTGATTTGTACTGCGGTGCGCAATGCAATTCCTTCATTATTGGAAGGAAACAGGAAGGTGGCATCTGCCCAATTCTTAAATGGTTTGCCTATTTCAGATTCCCACCTTCTCATCTCAGCCATGGCGCTTGGTCCTTCTTGCAGGCCGCACTGGTAGTTGGCACGGTTGCAATTTGCCATCAGCGTATAGAAGCGGCTCATTTCCATTTCGTCCCAATCGTACCAAAACAAGTGCTCGTGAAGGTCTTGCACCTGGCGCTCTTCGTTGTAATGGTCTGAAAATAGAATCTTGCTCCAACGTGCGCGTGTGCTGCCATCGTTGGATAGCATGTTAAAGTTAGAACTGGCATAAGCCACCGGAGCATCTTTGTATGGGATGAAGTATTCGGCTTTGTTCATATCTCGCACACCGAAATCGCCTTTTTGTCTGCTGTAGAAGCGATCAATCTTAACGCGGCCTTTGCGCATATCATCTATGTTGATGAAATTGGTCTGAGGCGTAACGCCCGCCCATGCGTAGATGTCTTTGTCCAGATCTTTGGTGCCATCTACGGTAACTACTTGATAGGCTTTCTTCAGTATTTCTGGAATAAGCGATTTGCCGCTTCGCCCTTCGCTCATGTCGTCCTCAATTAGTTCGCCCTCCATGGCATAAATCCACTGGTCGCAACTTGGGTCTTTGTATTTGCGGGTAAGGTGGCCAATGGCCGTTATTTTGGCAATAAGGTGTTGCTGTGTCTCAAACTCCTGCCACGGAGAATAAGGATTGTTCCCAGGTAGTTTTAGAAACTCGTGTGTTTTGGCGGTAATATCTTCATCCTTTGCGGTAATGTCGGCACGTTTGAATTCGGCAAACTTTGGCGCAAACGCCTCTTGATATACGCGCCAATGGAAGTTGGAAGAGTTACGCAGAAATTTTAGGAATTCGGTTTTTTCGCCCTCTGGGGTAATTTCAATAGTGTATCGCTTTTGGGTAAGGTAGTCGGCATACACTTCTTTGAATGGGTCGGAATTGTCCATGCCCGCCACGCGATCGGCCGTAATTGCCTCAATTTTAAATAGTGGACCCACATACACGGGTGCGGCATCTATAAGCGACCTGCGCCATACGCATGTGTCCGTACCTCCCAGTGATCGCACCTTTACTTCGTCTTTGGTAATATCCCACACCGCAACATTATTTGATTCGGGTGTTTTGAATGTCATATACTTCGTATCGCGGGTGTCTTGCAATACAGTAGGCTCTCTAAAAGGCAATAGGCTGAATGTCTTTTTTCCGATGGTGGTTTCTTGCGTGGTGCGGAAATAATCTCGGACAAATAGCCTGCGGTCTTCCTCATCATCCAAAAACTCCAGCACAAAATCACGGATGTCGAAATCGGGCACCTTCACCACTGTATTGTCTTCTACGCGAATGAAACTGAAGGTGGTCTCTTCGTTTTTTGCGGCCATTTCGCGGTAGCGATAAAAGCCACGGGCCGCAAGGAATGCCATTAACTTGGTAGGCGAAAAAATAACCTTTGGCGGCTTCTTTCCCTCTTCATCTTCCCACACAGAATAGAATTCTTCGTGCGGCAGTAGTTCTTGGTCAAACATAAGGGCACCATGCTTATCGAACTTACGCCATTGCCGCCCTAGCTTAAACTTTTCTTCTCCGAAAATAGCCCGAATCTTATCGCGGTACTCTTCGGCAAACTTGAGGCGGGTGCCCAAGTTCCAGATGTCGTCTATCTGCTCGTCTGTTCGTATGGTGAGGTCGTAAAACTTCACCAGCTCGTGATCTATGCCTTTGGCACCATTGGCCAGGATGGTGCGCATTTCTTCATCCGTAACCAGTCCTGATTCCATCAGGTCGTCCATGCCTTTGATGTCTTGGTCCAACGTAGTTGGATGTGCCAATAGGATGGTTAGGCGCTTTTCTCCCGATTGAAATTTGTGGATGTGGTGCCGGAACTTCTTTGCGGCATTGGCAAAGCTCTTTGGCCGTTGATCTACACTTCCATCTTTACTGTTACCCAACTCAAAAAGGTCGGCATCCATAAAGAAGATGTAAGTATCAAAATCAAACTTCTTTTGCAGTTGCTCTACTTCTCCTGGTAGATGGTCGTCCATCTTTGCCAGCGAATGAATACCCATAATACCAACCGAAGGTGCAATTTGGCACATCCGATCGGCTTTCTTTTCTCCTTCCTGAAACGTGAGAATGCCCGCAGATACGCCCGTATTGTTGAAATCGGTAATTAGCTTGTTTGGCAACCACAAGTGCAGTCCGCTATCCTTTGGCGAAACGTACTTGGTTGGTTTGCCTTTGAACATGTGCAGTTCTGGTCGCTCAAAACGGCAGCGCAACATGGGTTTTGGGCTTTTGTTGCCTTGCTTGGGCACAAAGGTCATTGCTTTGCGGTCTAGCCCAACGTAGTGCATAATCATGTCCACGTTTCCGCGCTCAATGGCACCGCCCTTTTTCATGTTGAGCGTTCCGGTTTCGTAGCGGTCAAAATCTGTAATGGTAGAATCTTGTCCGCGCTCGGTCCGCAGGATGTTCATGCGTTGCATGGCATCGGTTATTCCGCTTTCTGCCAGTGTCTGATCGCGGAAACTGCCGTCAACCTTTGGTTTGGTACGCACGGAGGTTGGTTTTGCGGCTTTCGGCTCAGGAGGCGTGGTAGTCTCTTTCGGGTTAGATTCCTCGTTCCTCGGAATGACAGCGGTTTTTTTGGTCTTTGGTGGCTTTGCGCCAACATCTATCGTTACATCAGCCGAAGGAAGCAAGTGATGCAAATTGTACTTATCTGTAAGCCACAGCACCGCTTCCTTAAAATCGCAGCCTTTGAGGTGCTGCACCAGTTTGATAACGGTTTTTTGGCCATAGCCCTTGTCTCCACAACTGAAGCACTTTACAACCTGCTTTGCCTTATTTACCGATAACTTACCTGCTTTGCGGCACTTGGGGCATTCGCCCACCAGATCGGCACCTTTGGGTTTTAGTTGGATAAAATCGGAAACAATATCTTCAACACGCGAATCGGTGATAATGCGGTCCAGTAGTTCTTTTGGGAATAGGTTTTTCAAAATAGGATGGAGGTTTAGACGTTGGTTGGAACTATTTCGGTTGAATCTGCAGCTTCATGCTCTTGTTGCTTAGCAAGCAATTCAAGTCCTAGTTCGTTCAAGAAATCGCGTATAGAATCAATTTCAGATTCTTTAATGCGCGAAAGTTTTAGTTCGTGTTCAGCCATGGTTTCTTGGTTTCTCAAATAAATTTCACTCTTGATTCAGATAGAAAAAATTGACATTCCAGCGTATCATAATGCCGATCGGTCTTTTCTACCACCACCATTTCGGCATGGGTTATTTTGCGGTCGTATTCTTTTACCGCACCATAGAACACATCTACCATTACGGCCTTTATAATGGCGTAGGTGAGCAGATCTTGTGTTCTGAGAGAATAGACCTTCACCACATCGCCATTTTTTGGTGTGCGAGCAAAGCGATGTATGTGCACGGATTTTGGAGCTGTGTCGATGGTTGGGCCTAGTTGTTTGGATTGTTTCATTGGTTTTTTTTGTTTGAATTGTTTCATTGGTTTTTTTTGTTTGAAGTAAGTGTTATTCAAAATCTCTGATAAGTGGTTCGCCTATCATTTGCACGATGGAGGCCGTAACAGCATTGCCGCATAGCTTGTAGCGTTGGGTGCGGCTTATTTCAATGGTTTCGCCTTTTTCGTTGATACCATACTTGGTCCAGTTATCTGGGAAACCTTGGAGGCGTTCGCATTCTATTTCTGTTAGTCTGCGGATGGATGTGCCAATGGCAACTCCATGTTGATGTTGGCAGTTTAATGTAAATGCAGGTTCTCTATCTTCCTTAAATCTTCGCCCGTTCTGCCTTTTTTCAGAGCGGTTTTGTGGCGCGCTGACCGCTCGAACTTCTTTTACCATTCTAGGCTCTTTGTAATCTCTGGCGTTTAGCATGGGGCACAAATCAGAATACTCTCGTGTTCCTTCGTTTTTATGAGAATTATCAACTATTGATACAATGCGCTGTACTTGTACAGAGGCCACCACCGCCTGATTGCAGCTACACTCTAATGTTTGCGCTTTGCCTTTACCAACGCGGCCTCTGCGTGTTTCTGAGTTGGGATGTTGCAGGTTAATGCTATCGCCCTCGGTGGCGGTTTCGTAGCCTTGGGCGGTGGCAGATTTTACTTTGATTATCTGCATATCTGAATGCAACCCTCCAGAATGCGCCCCAGCAGAAAGGCACCCTGCTTTTTTCGGAACTTCTATGTAAGTATCATCAGCCTTGGCAGCACCACTGCTTTTTATTGCTGTGGCACAATATTGGGTTTGTGCCCGTCTGCCGTTTGGTTGGTTCGACTTGTCAAATACGCTATCATCTTCTCTGAAAGGAAATACGCTTCGTCCACTTCCTTCTCCAAGATGTCCGATAAGGTAAATTCGCTCTCTATTTTGGGGTAATAGCCATGCTGTATTAAGCAGTTGCCATTCAAGTCTATAACCCCCAATGTTGGCAAAGGCCGCGACAATGCCCCAAAAGTCTGCGCCACCGTTGCTGCTGAACGCTCCTTTAACATTTTCCCAGATAAAAACATCAGGTCGGCATTCGGAGATAAGTCTAATGGCATGGTTGATAAGAGAACTCCTGTCTCCTTCCATTCCGGCACGTTTGCCAGCCAAGCTAAAATCTTGACAAGGACTTCCGAAGGTGATAATGTTTGGACGGGAAAGTTCTCTTCCGTCCACATCTGTAACTGATCCGACATATTCTGCTGATTTAAAATTGTATCTGTAATTGGCAATGGCGTGTTTGTCTATTTCGGAGAAATAGTGTTTTGTAATGTTGAAACCTGCGTTTTTCAATCCGAGCGCAAAACCGCCAGTGCCAGAGAAAAGATCGAGGTGTGTTATTTCGGGTGAGGTTTTCAATGTGCTGCGGTTTGTCCATTCTATTTTGCTCATAATTCGTTTTCTATTTCGTGTTTCAAAAGTTCATTCTTTGCTCTGCGTACTGCGGCCTCTAGTATGCGTTTTGGAATGAGGTATGCCCGATTATAATCCGTATCGCGAGGTGTTCTCATTTTCTGATGGCAGAAGTGGTTGAGGCGGCTTTCGGCCAGCTCTACCCGCAATTGCAACCTACGGTGGCCGCGTGTGGCGCATATCTCGTTTTCAATCTCCCTTTCGGAACGAGCCTCGCGGCTATCGTATGGTGATAGCTGCGAGTTATCGGTCAGGCTATTGAAACTCCGCATAGACACTGGTAGCGTTTGATAAATCATAAGCCGAAAAAGTAATTGGATAAAGTTTTTTTGATTTACCATTGTTCGCATCGTGTTTTGTGGTGACGGAAAAATCTCGGTTACGAACTTCACAACTGAAATAAAGCCGCAGGACGTTATAGGTAATAAAATTTACTACCTTTTTTCTACCATCATCTTTATACATTCCTCTTTCAACAATTTTAATCCCACCGCTCTTGTAACATCAGCAGAGTAATCTTATCTTGCTTTGTATTTTCGTATAATTTCCTTTTCTAATTCTTTCAGAGTTTCGCTATACTCTAAAAATTGTTCGTGTATTATTAATTGCATTTCGTTCATAATCCGTAAATTTTAGATTTATATCTTGGAGGCACTTTATCAGGTGGAAAAAAAATTCGATTAATATTCATTGTTTAATTCAAAATTTGTGTTTCGTAATCGCCTCCTTCGGGTAGCTGCATCCCGTTGATTACTGATTAATTTTATTCTGTGCCCGTCTAATCTTCCGTTGTTCAATCCATGCGCGGGCAACTGGAATGCGGATAAGCTGCGTTACTTTGAGTGTGAAGAGCACATCGGCATTGGCACCAACCTGAGCCATAGGTGAGAGGTTTGTGCCTGTAGGGAATTTCATATCAATGGCCAATCCACCAAACGGACGGGAAGAATTGAAGTCTTTATCTGTGAGCACCGATACGGCACCGCCCGCATACACCTGAAACCGTTCGCGGTAATGGCTTGTATTGTTGTTGATGGTGGTTTGCGCGAGGTTTTTGAAGTCGGCAGTTTGCGCCTCAATATCATTCTGGTACATGGTAGTTGTAACCGTAACCTCAGCCACGCTATCCTTGCGGAAGGTGCGGAATGCGGTCTTTTTCTCAAATAACCATCGGTGAACAATGGCTGCGGTATCGGCCTTGGTCAATCGTTCGGCAAACTGGCGTAGCAAGCGGTTCTGTTGGTCGGTATTCTGCTTTTGGATGGAGACAAGCACAAGAGAAAGACTATCGGACCGATGTTGCTTTTGTAAGCGGTCGTTCTTTTTTTGGAGGTCGTTAACCACAAATCGCCATTGCTGCCTGGTTTCGGTTGGTGCGGTTTGCACTTGCGGCAGTTGTTGCTTGGTAGAATCGAATGTTACGGTCTGCGTAACAGATACGGGCGCAGTGGTTCCATCAAACCCGCCATTGCCGCATGGCATAAGTTGGTGAAGCGGGCACCAGAAAATGGCAATTGCCAATAATGCGGCCCATGGAGCAAGTTGAAAGGCGATTTTCAGTTTCATTTGGATGTTGGTTTTTTAAGGAGTTGAATAAGGTCGCACTGGTCCATTGCAGTCTCAAAATCCGTCATAAATAGATCAAACATGATGTCGTACCGGATGTACAGCTGAGTGTGGTCAAGAGCCTGAGCAATCTCGGCTATTGCGTTGCAGTGGTTAGACATTTCCACCATGTGTGCGGTCGGGTAAGTATTGGGGCTTTTCATGGCTTAGGCTTCTTTTTTGGTTTTAATCCATGGTCTGACAGTGGTGCCGTCCAGTAAATCAATCGGACCGCGCACCCATAGACTTTCGGCTTGCCTAGCAAACTGCGTAATGGTATCGAGTGTGAATTGGAGCATGTGCTGCGCTCGTTCTCTTCGTTGGTCATGCGGGAGAATGTCTGTTAAATCTTCTTGGCGCAGCAAAAGGTCTTTGGCCAGTGCCACATGGCAACCAAATAGGCGGTCTAGCATTGGCTCATTAATTCGATCTACTTGCTTTTTCAAAAGCGGCACATTAAGCGCATCGCAAAATGTGATGTAGTCTTGAACCACGGTTTGCAGATGCAAAAGATAGAATGCGGCAAGTTGTCCGCGTAAAAATTCGGAAGTACCCACATGTGTAACGGTAATTGCATCGCGGCTGTAAATTTTAGCCTTGCACACAACTTGGTGCGCTAGTTCATTTTCGTCCGGTCTCATGTAAAAGTCTATCATGGCTACGTGGTTTGAGTTTGCATTAATTTGATTGCTTGATATTCTCCTGAGCTGATGGCATTGGCACCAACGCCATATTCTTCCATCAAGTAATCGGGAGATATATCTAGTTCTTCGGCAAGTATTAGCAGAACGCCCAGCTTTATTTCTGCGGGGTTGTTGCGGTAGCGGCCCCACCAATTATCAGAAAGGCAAAGGGTGAGGTGCAGCGCATCATAGCGTGCGGTGATTAGTTTCTCCTTCAAAAACTGGTCGAAGGCTTCACTTGGTTGGTACTCTTTTGGTTTATACTTTAGCATTGGCATTATATATGCAGGTGTATTTCTATTTTGTCGCGTTGTGTATTCGTGGTTTATCGACCCGACAAAGCAATATATATCCTTGGACATAACCAAATAAATCTAATGAAAAAGGCAAATATTATTACTAAGTGGCTGAAAATCAATGGAAAAACTTTCATGGAGGCAGCAGATACTGAGCTTTAAGTCTGAAAACGGCTTTTGCGATGCGGTGAATAATGGCACGTTAACGCCTATCCGCACGGTTCAATTGGCAGAACTGGTGGGGAAGTCTCATGCCGAACCAGTTGATTTTTTGACCGATGGAGCGATCGGTACAGGAATGGTCAATGAAGATGGAGTGGCTTATACTAAAAGTCTGGCTAAGGCTACCGACCCGCATGATCTGGCATTCGGTAAGCATCTACCATGTTTGCTTGTGAATGAATGCGCTCCTTTAGGTCGGAGGAGTAGGCTCAAACATATTTCTGAAAGGCTTAAATGTCATCCGAACGATGGTTTTGAAAGACATGAAGCAAGTCCTGACGACATGTGAGATATTTTTTTCTCCCGTAGCAACTGTATTATTTGCAAAATGCTCGTGCATTCGTGCAAAGTGGGTTTTTAAGCACAAAATTTACGCACGACTTTCAAAATTACTACTCGTGCGAAGCTCTTTAAAATTCGTGCAGAAATGTACACATTTTAAGATTTCGTAATAATTAGCGAAATTAGAACGAGTACGGCAAGAGCTGTCCAATTAGCTAATTGCGGGCTTCGGTGCTTTCCTTCTAAACCGTAAACGAAGTGCTCGCAATTGTACTTGGTGGTATCAAATTTACGGTGCCGGTTAATTTCTACGTAATCCAGCAATTCAGCTTGGGTTAATGGCAGAGTATGCCAACCAGTAAACCACCTATGTTTTAAAATATGACTGAGCGTATCAATAGTTACGTTGCCGCCAACTTCGTTTTTTCCTTTACGCGAATTATGAGCAACTAAAATTTTGCCAGAAGGACCATTGTAAGCAATACCCAAATGAATGATGTACGGCCTACGTTTAGATCGAGCTCTAATAAGTACGGTTTTGCCTTTGGCAATTCTCACTTGGAAATCATTAAAATTTGTTTGCTACTTAAAATACTTCCACCACAGAATTAACACAAGAACGCAAACTACCACAGCAATATACATGGCGTTATCGGTCAGTTTATCACTAAAGGTTTCTTCTCTAGGAACCATTCGTCTGTCTCTAGCGGATACCGCTTCTACAGCTCTCGTCTTACAAAGTGGCCAACAAACTTGATGCCGTAAGCAAAATAGCGAGATAGAATCGGTTGAAAACAAAGAAGCCACAAGTAATAGTAATTATTCCAATAATCCTTTGCATCCGGGTGCTTGGATTTAAGGAATTTCAGAATGACACCGTAATTGTCTATGTAGGTGAATTCGGGCTTCATGTTCTTGCGCTTCTATAGATCAGATCTATTCTTCCGTGTTTCGCGGTAGAGTTTTCCGTTTTTGCTAATACGGTAGCCTGGTTTCATGGCTCCGCGCTTGGCATCTGAAGCAGCTTTGCTCTTACTGCCTTTGGCATACTTGGTTGTTGCTTTTACAACGCCTGCAAGTTTGTCTTTAATGCTGGTTTTAATTACGCGGCCTCCTTTGGCAAATTTGTAGCCTTTTTTGAGCGTACCGTCTTTTTTTAGTCCTGCTTTTTTGGTTGGCATGCGTTCTGGGGTTTTGGGGGGTTAATCTTCGGTTGTTGGGTATCGCTTTTGCAATTCCCGTTTTACAAAATGGCCTACCACCGTGGTTAGGATGGCGGCCAATATGAGGTAGATGATAGTTTCTTTAGTGATATTCATGGTTTCTGGGTATTAGCCTACTGAGTTCCACCACACATCTAGTTTAATGCGAAGATTTGAGGTTGCATCATCTTTTTTGAAGGTGTCAACTCCAATAAGGTCAAAGCCTCCGGGGTTGTTCATCCAGCGCACTAGGTTTTCTGGTGTTGGAGATAGACGTTTTTTGGAATCGCTTCCTTCATCGCGGGTTTGACCGCTTCGGCTTCTGGCCCGCTCAAACTTTTGCGCATGTGCCAATACTTGCTCCATGGTAAAATGCTTGTAATCGCCACGCTTGCCTTTGGTTACTTCGCTTGCCATCCAGCCTTTGCTTCCTGCTTTGGCCTTAACGCCCAACTTCGGAACCTCAATCTTGGTTCTGGTCAAGTACTCATTCAGCTTTGCCTTATCGTTAATGATAGGGTCTATTAGGTTTGCGGCTCCTGTATCTCCTGCATCGGCCATTTCCATAACTTGCGTAAGGGCTTCTAGGTACTCAGGTTTGCCAGCGCCCGTTTTGTATAGCTCGTGGTTTGCTGCGGCAATTTTTTTCATGCGCAGCGTTTTTAGCTGAAGCTCTACAGGAGCGCCTTTAAACACTAAGTCAAAATGATATGCCTTGTAGCCTGCATGTTGGGTGGCGTAGTAGTCGTTAAACTCCAATACCTTACCTACATCGCCTGCTTTCACTTGCTTTTTGAACTTCTCTAACTGCGCCTGGGTATCAAACACAACCATGGCACCAATTACATCGGTCAGGCCTTGGTTGCCTTGCTCTAGTTGTCCGGTGTTTGGGTCAATTTTAGAAATTAACCGCTTTCTGCGCATCTTATTAATGATGGAAAACGGGGTTTTGGTGCGCGAATAAACGCCCTCTTCGCCTTGTGCCACTTTTTCTACTATGGCCACAAACTCTTTTCTGATGTCGTCTTGCGAATCGCGGTACTGGATAAGCGCAGCAATCTCATCGCTTAGTTTTACTTCCTCCACGGTTTCCTTATCGCCTTTTTTGGTCGGGTTTGGGTCGTCAACATTCAAAAGTCCGTCATTATCATAATCTCCAAATACGCCTGAGTATTTACTTTTGGCAAGTGCTGAAGATGGTTTTCTACCACTTGCTATGTAAGCATCTGCACCAATTGCGGTAGATAGTTTCAAATCACCTTCATTAGCTTCGGCAATAGAATTAAACCCACCTTTTATTGACCAGACGTTTTCGGGGTCGCGGTAATCATACATATCAGCAATGCCAATAATTGTATAAATGCTGTCTTGATTGCCATTGGCAATCACAGCATCGCCAGGCTTAAACTTTCGCTTTGCAATAAAACTGCGAAGTATTGATTTAAACTGAGGTGCATTATCATCTACCACCGCTAAAGGATGGTCTGTAGAAATAGATGTTTTGGTCAGGTCAACCGTTACACCGTCAATCTCATAAAGACCACGTTTGATTATTTTAAAGTCTTGTTGTTTTGGGGTCTTTTTAGCAGGTGCCTTCGGTGGCGTGTCGCCATATTTTCCACCTACATCATCAAAAATCGGGTCGTCTAAGTCTGCATGGGTTAGTTCTAGGAGTTCTATATCCTTGAATCCTTGGTTAATAAGATTCTTTGTCCATGTTAGAAGAAAATCATTTTGTGATTTTTTCTCCTTTAGATTAACCTGTCCCGGCTCAGGATATACCTCAGCATATACCTGTGGTATGGTATTGTGGGCTTCATAATTAAGTGCTTCTGCTATTTTACGCTTATTATCAATGGCTACCTGCATGCGTGGTGCGCTCATTAGGTCGCCATTTTGCATGTAAGTTTGTGATAGGTCTAGTACTAATCTACCAGAATCAACAAGCATATTAATCTCGGCAGAAAAACGGTCATAGCCCTTTATCTCTTTACTTATATACGGTGCGTAATCATCAAACACATCATCTTTCGTAACATCTTTAAGATCAGGGAAAACAACTAATAAGTTGGCGTATATCTTCTCGTATTTGGCGAGGGGGGACTTTTTTACAGATGGGGCAGGTTTAACCGTTGGCTTCTTAGGAGCAGGTTTTGAGCCGATTACAGTAACCTTCATTTCTGGTGGGGTCCATCCTTCGTTAAGGTGTTTTAAAGCTGCTTTATAAATGAGTTTGTCGTTGTCTTCAAAAATGTCGTACAGGTCAACATCCCAATTATCAGATTTATCTTTAATGCCTTCAATTTCTACTGCAATATTTGCAGGAAGGTCTTCTGTGTTCAGCCTAGCTATTAAATATGGATTTTTCATTGTGGGTGGGAATTTACGGAATTTATCGGGTATGTTTATTTGAGGTCAAGTAATCTTAATCGTTGGGCTTGTGCAAATGCAAATGCCTTGGCTCGTTTGCGCTTTAGGTCTAGGTCTTTGGTTGGGGCGGGTTTATACTGCGGATGCTTATTCCAGTTTGCTTCATTCCACGCTCCTTCAATAACCGTATTTACAAGTGCTTGGTCTGAGGCGAGGGGTTTAAACGTAGATTCTAGTGTGCTTTTAGGGTGAACACGCCCGTTCTTCATTCTAAAACTACCCTTGTTACTGAACATGAGGGCAAACGGCTCTAGCTTGCCTCCAATCTCATAAATGACTACTTCGTTAGATACAAGCTCGGTCCATCGCTTGACGGGCGTTCTTTTACCACTTGATTCTAGTTTTTTAGAAACAAGGTTATCAATAGGCTTTTCAAATTTCAATTCCTCCCATCCGGTAATAAACTTTGCACGGTATATTATTGTAGGAAGATCAGGGTTGTTTGATTTCCACCTTACGGCTTCTTCAAGTTTATCGGTGGCCGTAAACCCATACTTTTTATCATCTGGGTTTGGCATTATATACATTGGAGGTCCGTACTGACGGGTAACGAGAACTACATCATCTACTTGTTTGGTGGCTGGTAGGTTTTCTTTTATTGGTCTTGACATGATAGAAATGTCGGTAGTGCCCATTTTAGTCTCATAGTCTAAAATATCCTGCATGGTCAACCACTCTGGTTTGGCTGATGCTGGCTTTAGGTCTTTATCGGTGGGTTTGGCTGATGCTGGGTTTGGTTGTGGTAATTTAGGATGTAGATGCTTCCATAGGTCGGCATCAATAAACGGAAACGGCACCTCACCATTATACCCAACGGTTCCCCACTTCATAAACGCATGAAACTTATTCCATGCGACCTCTCCAGTATATTTTTTTGCAAAATGAACATTCTTGATTGCATCAGCATGTTTGGTAAATGGACCAAGTACAAAGTATGTTCCATGACCATCAACAGCCGTTACATAGTAATGGCCCGGCTTTGGGTTGGGTGGCCCAAGTAGTTTTTCAGATTCAAGATCTGCACGGAGGCCACCGTTTGGCCGTTTCCCTTCATCAAATAGTTTGAGCGTATTTGCAATGCTCTCTCTGCTTTCGGGGTCAAGGGTGCCATCTTTAACAAATTGATTCCAGTATGTAATTCCTAGTTTTTCATTTGCAGCAACCAGTATCTTCTTATAGAACGGTTCTTTCGGCTTTTCAGCAATGGAAAACAAATCAGCAGTCATAGTGCGTTCTACCATTCCTGCTTTTTGCCTCAACGCTTCGCGTTCCTCTACTTTTTTGAGGATGTAGCGGTTGAGGTCGTCTATCCGTTTAAGGATGGGAGAAGTAATGCGCAAACCTTCGCCCGTTTTAATGGTGGTGAATTCCGTTTTTGCTCTGGCAATGGTTTCTCTTTTACGATCTACTTCGCGTTTAGAATTTTCAATTTCCTTAGTAATTTCTGCAATGGCCTCATTGATAGGATTGGTGTAAGCATTGGAGGAAACACGGTTTTCGAGGTTGAGCGGTTCGGTTTTATCGAAGTCTATTCGGTTTACACGGTCGTTCACCACTTTGTACAGTTGGTTCTTGTCTAACTTCAATCCTTTACCACCTTCATAAATGAATTTGAATATTTCTAATTCGTGTGCATTGCTTAATTGTGGCAATTGACTACGCATGTCGCCTATCCATTGCGCATTTCGTTCTATGTAAGGGAATGATTGAGAACTGGTGCCCGACAAAAGTTCTATAAACCTTCCTGTTGGGTTGAGGTGTGATAGCTTCTGAAGCTTGTTTATTTTGCTTTCTGGCTTAAATACAGAAAGTAGGTATTTGCGGCTTTTGCCTTGCTTTACGGCTCTACGATATGCGTTGAGGTCGGAGATTAGACCTTCTTCAGTAGATTTTCTGTTGCTCTCGATAATGGCATAATCCATTGCATCATCTTCATCACCAAGAAATTCTATTACAGGAACGGGGCCTTTTGCTTTGCCTTGTGTTACAAGTTGGTCAAATGCTGCCAATCTGCTATGACCTGCCAATACCACGTATTTATCCAAGCCAGCATCAAACCATACTTTGATGGGCGATGCGCTTTTATCATAAAAACCTTTGGCAACAATGGCCCGGACGGTATCTCCACTAAAATCAGTTTCACGACCTTGAAACCGTTGCGGCTGGGTAATGATGCTGGTTCGGCTTTTTTCCATTACAGGGCCGAAACGCTGGGTTGGGGTTGGTTTTGTGGTGAATTGGTCTGAAACGTCCATTGGTTTCCAGTCAGTCGCTCTCCACTCTTTTAAATCAGTATCAGATACAGGATTGAAATAGTATTTACCGTTTTTTTTAATAACTACTCCATTTTGTCTATACTCAGCTATATCGTATTGAATATCTGGCCATATTCGGTCAATGTTGCGAAAGTATTTTTCAACCCAACGTATTGGATTCTTTTGTGCAAGAATTGCCCAATCACGTTTACGGACTTCCAACTTTGTCATTTCCTTCATCACGCAGCAATATCTAAGTCCATTAATCTCAATCGTTGCGCCTGAGCAAATGCAAATGCCTTGGCACGTTTGCGAAGGAGTTCTATGTCTTTTGTAAGTGCAACAGGAACTTCAGGCGCACCATCTACGGTACAACCGCTTTCTATTCGGTTTCCTTGCTTATCGTACATATAGCACCCTAGCAGGTGGTTCATGCTTTCAAATTGCTTTACGCGGGTTGCAAGGCTCTGGCTACGTTCGGCACGTTCGTCTAGTTCTTTTTGTGCCTTTTCGGTTTCAACCTTCAACCATTCATCGCTCTTTACCTTGGTAATCTCTTGGCCATAGTAGCCAACTTGTTGGGCATATTCGGCAATAAGCGGTGTGAGGTCGTCAGAAAAACTCAATCCGGCACGGCTAAGAATACCTACCTGCAATGCGTTGAGTGATTTTTCTTGCTTAATCATGGTGTCAAGCATTCTGATCTCCTCCATTGCCTTAGAACTCGTCAGTCGGTCTGAGGCTTCGCTATACGTGTAGTAATTACGGGCAGAAATAATGATGTTGTTTGCAGATTTCAATAGGCGATACTTCGCTTTAATATCGCTTGGGTCTTTCTGCACATCGGTAACAAGCACTTGGTACCGTGCAATGCGCTTTGCAATTGGTTCTTTTTTAGAAGGAGCGGTTTCTTCTTTCATCGCTTCCTCTTCAATCTCCATTTCTTTACGCATAATGCGCTCACTACGCGGCATTACGCCCCGCAACCACTCTATATTGGTGTCATAGTCTTTAATGGTGATTTTAGCATTCTGCAGATCATCTAAAAAGCTGGTTGCTATTGCCAGTTCTGGTATCAACTTGTTCAGTTGTTGATCCCTGGTAACGGTGGCAATAGACTTTGGGTTGGTCATAAGGCCGCGCTTTAGTTCTTCTGGGTCGAAACTGTCGATGTTCAGAACATTGCTGCGGTTTGCCCGCGCCCAAATATCATTGATACGCGAAGTTTTCTCTTCCAACAATTGAAACATGAACGGGTCGATTGAATTTTCTACCAATGGTACCACAATACGGACGTGCGAGAACTTATTGTTCTGTCTCCAAATTCGACCTTCCAATTGAACAATATCCGTAGGATTGTAGTCCAGCATACAATTGTAAAGCACAGTGCTTCGCTTTTGCAGGTCGATACCTTCGCGGATGGAAGCACTACCAATGATTATTTTGATGGCACCATCATTAAAATCGGCTTTTATCTTCTCTTTTTTATCCGCGTCCATGCCGCCCGCAATAATGGCAATCTCGCTTGGTCTGTAACCAATTTTATCAATGAGGTAATCTCTTAGAAGCGGAAAGTAGTCTGCTCCCAGGTTCATGTAAATAACCTGACCGCTTACGCTTTCGTTTCGGTCTTCGTGCCACTTTTTAACCGTGGCAATGCACTTCATAACGTAGTTTAGCTTTGGGCTTGTTTCTACATACTGCACGGCTGTTGGCCGTTCTTCAATCAAGAATCGGGTTCCTAATCGCTTTCCTTTCTTTTTCTTACCAGTGTACTTATCAATAGTATCGGGTGCCTTTCCGGTGCTTACATTAAGCAGATAAGGGCTTAATGTAATGGCCTGAGCCATATTGATTGCTAATAATGCCTGAGCTGGCAATTTAAGGCGCTCGTAGTATTCCTCTGGTATTTGCCGCCCGATGTATGTTTTGCCTGGATTACGAGTTTCTTCTGCAAACTCTTCTATTCTATTCAACCATTCCCGTTGCAAATCGCTTGCAGGCAATGCGGTAAGCACTTGCTTTTCGAGCGGGAGAGGAACTCCATCTGCATCTTTCATGTAAGGAAGCACGATTTTCTTAGGGCGTGGCACTTTTGCCTCTTCGCCTGTTTTGAAAATGATACTACCGTATATGAATGATTGTAGGACAACGCGGTTCTGAAACGATTTAATGACGGTTTTTTCCTTTATGCCGCCCGTTGGTTTGACAGACAGCTCGATTGTCTCATTCACAAATTGGTCGAAGAAAACGGGCGCGTTTCCCATTTTGCGCTCTTCCAGCTTATCCATCCCAATTTGAGCAAGCATAGAATAAATCTCTAACGGGCTATTGGTGAACGGGGTTGCTGTAAGGTACTGCACGTTTCTACCTCCGTTTCGCTTTTGAATAAACCTAGCAAATGCAAAGGCTTTGAGCGCAATAATGGAAGCACTACCCGACATATCGTACCGCTTTTTATCGCTTTTACCGTCCTCGTCCTGCTGTTCTTTTACGCTTTCAAATAGGTTTTTGCATCGGTGCGCCTCGTCAATAATAAGCATATCGAAACCTAGCTCGTCAAAATTGAAACCACCTTTTACCAGCTTCTCAAAGTAGGTAGTGCGTATAGATTCGTTTGCTTTGGCGGCCGCATTGCCAGAACTTCCGTTATCGAGCTTTTCAATAATTTCATCAAGCGCGTTTTTAATCTCGTTCTCAGAAAGTGCCATTTGCAACAATCCGTGGTACGTTATAAAGGTGATGGTACCATCTTTAACAGGATGCGTTCGGGGCTTATCCTTGTAATTGGCAGCAAGGTTCTTGTAATCGTTGATCTTGTTGCGGTAGTGCGGCAATACGCCTGCCACTATCTCATTTCCTTGCTTGTCGAAACGACCAACGGTTTCTGTTATCCATTTCGTATAAGTTGGGTCTGGCACCACTACCAAAGGTCGTTTGCAGCCACCAGTATAAAGTGCATCGCCCATCACAAGAATAGCCTCCATGGTTTTACCTACTCCTACATCAAAGGCACATATAGAGCTTTTTTGCGCCCGTTGAAAACGCACACCTTCCCACACAATTGGCCGTGGTTCTATTAGTCCAATGCCAAAACGGGTATTGATAGGAAAGGCAACAGGAACGGCATGTGAAGGAATTTCGCGCCATCCGTTGTATTCCCTATTCCAGATAGATTCAATAACGCTTTGCTCACGTGGCGTGATGGCATCTTGCAAAAATCGCACGAATAGTTTCATGCCATCCTCGTATGCTTTTCGCTTACGTTTGGCTTTTTCGCTTTCCTCTGTGTCATTCTCAAAGTTTTTATGTTCGATAAAATGATAGCGTACATCGTAGGCACTACTACCATGCTTAAAGTCTTTTGTAGAAAGTTTACCTACCCAAGTAGAAAACACATCTTTTAGCGATTGTGGCGAGGAAAGCGTTTCGTCAACCAGATCTTGTATCGTATGCTTGCTACAGAAAATTGAAATGGGAGAAAGAAACAACCGATTGTCCTCCGGTGCAATAATGCGCAGCTTATCTGGTGCGGCATCTTCCATGTGTTGCACTTGGGCATCAAAACGGGCTTGTCCAATTGCGACAATGATGTTTTTGCTACGTTCGTTCAGTTCTTCTGCTTTGAGATAGACCGAACCGGAATAGAACAATCCTCCTGGAATCCATTCTCTACCATTGTAGCCTGCTTTGAACTGATCGCATAGTTGATACAACTCGCGCTCAGAAAGCGGCTGCATGTATCGGCTCCATCCGTTGGATGGATGGCTTACGGTTTCGCGGTCAAAGCCATGACCAAGCATGTATTGCACATACAGTCGCAGTTCTGCATCGCTTAGTTTGGGGCTATATAGCTCCATAACGGTATCAAAACTCAACAATACGGGGTCGGCACCTGGAATAATGGACCGCATGGCGGTTTTGGTGGCCTCGGTCTTGCGTAGTGCAAGTTTCATCTTGTCCTCCGATTCTGCTTTTTCGGGTACCGATTCAATACCAGGAGCAGCGTGCCAGGGTTGTATGGCAGGAAGTTCTGAAAATAACAGTACCTCTTTTACATCTTCGATGGTGCCAATAGTAAACGGTTGGTGCCCATCAAAACGGGTGCTTCGCATTTCGGTACGGCCCGCAACTTTTTCTGGATGCACGGTAAACCATTCGCCATTGGTCCATAAATTTTGAAAAGGTAGCTCCATGGTTATTCCGTTAATGATGAATCATAATCGCTCATGGCAGTTTGCACAGCAAGGCCGTATGTGGCGCACTGAATGAAAATCCATTCTTCGGCAGCATTAAAACCTTGTTCGGTATCGAGTACCGCACATAGGTTTTCTAGTTTTTTGCAGTCCGGTCCGTCAAGCTCTTTTCTAATTTCTGCACGTAGCAGTTTTTCTATGTTAATAGTAGTATCAATGTCTGAATATTCATACCTGCCCAGTTGAACTTCCTGTCCAAAAGCATTTGATCTTTTCTGAATGTGTTCGTTTACTGTTTTACCAAGGATTACTTCGTTGCTTCCATTCGCTAATTTCCCAGTATGCTTACTTATGTCGGCTCCAGCACCCAGTGCAAATAATTCATCTATTGTAAGGTTGGTTTCCTCGTAATTCTGAAGGGTTTTTTTCGGAACGAATTGCCTTGCTATGTGTAGCTTTTTATTCGGGATGAATGTTGCCTTTTTCAGCCCAAGCCTGTGCAGTATTTCATTGTCTGTCGCTAAATTTCCATTGAGCTGGTCGCCAAACTTAACAGCATTGTTTTGGTGATTGGAAAACCGAACCGTTACCTCCTTACCATTAGATTTATTGTGGTATTCTACATAAACCGTTTCTGTTGTGTTAGATTTTGACACTTTGGCTGAAACAGATGGATATTTTTCGAGGTTGATTGTCGAATAACTTGCATGGAAACTGCCATCTCCAATATAGTTATCGGCACTATCTTTCTTTGGGCTGCTCATTTTTTTCTTATTACGACAATATCAGTTGCGTACTGGGTAAAGTCAAAAACGCCAATCGGCATCCTGTAAGCATCAATTAAATCGGCTTGTACTTGCAGTTGGTTCTTAAAGTTGTTGTAATCGTTATCGTTGTTCAAGAATGAACTTGGAATAATCATTACCAATAAACCGTTTGGTTTTAAAAGTGAAATTCCTTTTTCGATAAAATACTGGTCCAGCGTTTTGGATAAGGAGTAAGCACCTTCCAAGGTCTTTCCTTGGTAGTTGCCATTGCGCGGACCATAAGGCGGGTTGCCAATTACCAGATCAAAGCTATCTGATTGATGTACGCGCTTTTGGCCTGCACCATTTGGATAGTAAATAGTTTCAAATTCGCCAATGGTAACATCTGCCCACGGAAAACATGCTTTGAGTATCTGGCCGCTTACTTGGTCAAGTTCAAAGGCACGGACGGTACTATTGGCGGGGTCAACGTAGCGAAGGAATTTACCAATGCCCGCGCTTTGCTCTAATATGCGGCCTCCGGTAAAACCGTATTTGATTGCCAATGCCCACATACGGGAAATTACGGCATCGGGCGTATAGAACTCATACAACCGTGCTGCATCGGTGGCATCTTTTACATCGAGGCCACCAGCTCCGCTATATTGCTGGATATAGTCTAATTCAGACTTTGACCATACATCAACACTTTCGCCTTTTTTTTTTAAAAGGGCGACAATATCAGCATTGAGTTTTATTTGTTCTGCTTTGGTCATTTTGCATAATGAAATATTTTGTTGAGCTACTACTTTTTGAAGAAATACGCACCACCGATGAAAATGACGGCCAAAAAGGCAAACGCAATCTGGTTACGTTCTGAAATTCGTTTTGTAGATGGGTTATTTTTGCCAGTATATAAAGAGGCATCTTTTGCGTTGATATACTCTCCGTTGCCAATATCAAGCATTGCGCTTTTGCTCCAAGATGTCTCAATATCAAATTTGTTGAAAACGGAAACTATCGTGCCTTTTTTCATCGTTCTAACTGGCAAACTCTGCATTGCATCACTTACCATGTCAGGGTTTTGTTTAAAAACAGTTGTCGTGGCCGTGGTTATATACTTTTCCATCTTTTCTACGTGTTCATTTTGAATAAGGCAACATTCTGTTTAGCCACTTGTGGCGTTCGGCACAACCGCACCCTGGGTATCTTTTAATGCCCAAATACTCAAACCCATGGCTAAGACTATCTCCTACTCCACGGCTTTTGCGGGTTGCTTTGTCGTATGCCAAGCCAAATAGCCCGGCAAGAAGAATAAGAGAGAAGATTGTCTTGTTATCCATTATGATCGAAAGTTTGGATTATGGACGGTATTAGAATTCCCTTTTCGTACACACTCAGTATAATTGCGTTTGCAATATTCGTTTTCAACCGTGCGGGCTTCAATTTCGTATGGGTTTTTATCATAACCAAGGTTTACTGCCTGTTTGGCGTAGTTAAATAAAAATGGTAAAATTCCTTCTCTCTGAAACTGCTTCCAATGCACCAATTCATGTTCTAGTAAAGCCACGTTTTCACGCTGCTTTTTGCTAATAAAAACACCAATTGGCGGCACGATGTAACCGTTGTAATTATTCACCATCCAATCACAATAAAAAACACGCGGATTGCTGTTACCACGCTGGGCAAAGGTGTACGCAACAAACCCGGCAAGAAGAATGAGCGCAAATATTGTCTTGTTATCCATTATTTGGATTTGAAGTAGAGAAGTGCCATTAATGCTATAAGTAATGCGCCACCCAAATAGATGGGGTTAAATTTAAAGCCCGTTGCCGCTTCATCATCTTTATTACCATTGCCCGTTGGTGGCGGTGGTGGTGGTGGTGCCGGTGGTGGTGGTGGTGTCGTACCTCCAAGTCTGTTGACTTTGGCAGAAAAGAAATCATCAAAAAGCCATGCTGACCGTATATCGTTTAGCGGATTTTCAATACTCACTTTAACCAAATCTCCATAAGTACTACTTCCTACTATGCGCATTGGCCGCGATAGATCAGCGTTAAGATTCCGTTCTTTAGTCGAATCATCGTTGCCTTTTCGGAGTTGATTACTAAGGCGTACGTTAGTAACACGTAAAAGACCGGGTACTTTTGAGATGGCTCTTGTCGGATCCTTAATTGTAAGAATTAATTTTCCGTTGCGTTCTTCAATGTAAAGTATTTCTGTACTCATGTTTTCTATGCTTTGTAAATGATGATGGCAAGGATTAAAACCGCTGCTGCCAAAAAGTACTTGTTGTACGTGCGTTTGGCGGTAATGGTGGCCATTGGGTTTTCTTGGCCGGTAAAGACTAAATCAACCTGTTCCAATATGCCATCGCGGAATAAAGGGATGGCTTTTTGGTAGCCGATAAAAGAAACCTCAACACGAGATGTATTTTCAGGTACTTCTAACGAGAACATTCCGTTTAAATCAGTAATAGTGCCTTTTAAGAGCTGGGTTCCATTATAGGCTGCAATTGTGGCACCCGGTAATGTTTGGCGCGTTGCGCTATCAGATACTCTTCCTTTTGCTATCATGGTTTTGGGGTATTGTTTTTTGGGGTTAAGGCGGTTACAAATGTGTTTATCACTTCTACGTTTTTTAATTGCTTAGGCGCGATGATTAGAATGCAATGAAACATGAACATGATGCCAATTGCGCCTATTTCTGTTACATCTACAATTTCTCTGGATTCTAAATAAGCATACGCTACTTTTAGGTGCGGCCATAAAATTAAGGCAAAAAACAACTGAAAAAGGCGCGTGCTAGAATTAGTTAGTTTCCCACTTTTAACATCTATTTCTTGGAAAAAACCAATTTCTGCCTTTGCAGGAAGAACACGGTTTGCAATGCGCGATATGTAGGAATTGGAAGGCATTAGTTAGTGGCTTATTCTTACTTCGTACTCTCCAGACACATCTACGTAATAGAATTTACCCGTTCCGATACCTGTTACGGCTGCTGCGTTATCAATAAAGACTGGTATGGTAGAGGCATTCACGGTATTTATGTTTGACCAATTAGCGTTTCCGTCTGCATCAGAGGTAAGCACCTTGCCTACTGCTTGGTTTCCATCCACATATTGGAGAGTACCGACCACATCAAGCGTTGCGGTTGGGGTGCTTGTGCCTATGCCTGTGTTGCCGTTTTTAAGAACTAC
>Ga0209284_10001576_pt1 | contig 34497 bp, 27 predicted proteins | sample FRY03_FD_187211 | JGI IMG/M metagenome (GOLD analysis project Ga0209284, IMG submission 187211) | Freshwater microbial communities from Lake Fryxell liftoff mats and glacier meltwater in Antarctica - FRY-03 (SPAdes) (version 2) | ecosystem: Environmental > Aquatic > Freshwater > Ice > Glacier... | reverse complement strand
TTGTTGCTCCATTTGTACATAATCAACATACAGAACCACTAGCTATACATTGCTGTGTTGCAGCACAATATGTTTGTCATGACCCACATACATTACATGCTGGAGGATTTGTTGCTCCATTTGTACATAATCAACATACAGAACCACTAGCTATACATTGCTGTGTTGCAGCACAATATGTTTGTCCCAATCCACATACATTACATGCTGGAGGATTTGTTGCTCCATTTGTACATAATCAACATACAGAACCACTAGCTATACATTGCTGTGTTGCAGCACAATATGTTTGTCATGACCCACATACATTACATGCTGGAGGATTTGTTGCTCCATTTGTACAAAACCCAGCTACCGTAATTTGTGAAGCAAGTGGACATGCTATCATTCCTCATCATGGTGTCGGATGTGGTGTATACCCTACAATCGAAAATGTTCCTCATGTTGTATACGTATAGATACTTGATGTTCCTGTCATACCATTACCATAATCATAATATGATCATACTGTCCATGGATTCATGGCGAGCAAAACTGTTAATGGAGCATTTGAGACGTTATAGCCATTTATGATACAGTTTACTGGTGCTATTTTACAACTATTGGAACATCCACTATTTGGCTGACCATTCAATTGACCTAGATCACATGCTTCTCGATCACTAACAGCGCCATCCCCACAATACAACAAACAAGTGTTTTCATGTAATATACCGATAGTATTTGATAATCATCATTGTGTAAAGTTTATACTATCATCACGTGATCATGAATCTAAATTATAGAGAACTCATGTTAGTAATTGGCTTGTATATTCTCGATATATACCTGTCTGATACGATCCATTAAACAACTCTCCTCAAGCAAAAGGTGCTGATGTTCAGACCAATCCTATTGGATTTTCTGTCGTTGTTGTGTTGATAGACTGGAAGTATATTTTCTGATTTAATGAACCATTGACGGTAAATCATTGGACATCATTTGCATCAAAATGATAGTCATATGTTTGCATCTGACAGTCCCAGTTATTATTTCAGATATTACACGTGACGATAGCATCGACATATCATGTTATCTGTCCGTTACCTATGGTCAATCATACATTGAATGAGAAAGACTGAGGTATAGGATCTGCTGACACAAATATTTCTACTCATGTATCAGTATCTGATCAAGAGAATTGTATGCTATTGATATTTGTTGTATTTATTCATGATAGAGACCATTGGTAAGTGTAACTATCTCCTGAACTAGGCGTAGAAAGAGTAAATACAATTCCTGTTGATCATGTCCATATTGGATATGCTCGTTCATAGACGATTACTGGATCTATAATCTGCATAACTATTGTTTGACAACCATCATCGGTACAAGTATTGCTACATGCATCATAATTATCTTGATTTCCATCATCACACTGTTCAGCAAATCAACTTGCATTTGGATCGTCTATATTTGTATCTCCACAGTATGTTGGCATTAATTCACAATTGGATGGTTCTCCTGTACATATTCGTCAAGATTCTACCTGACAGGCATTATCACATCCATCTCCATCATCCGTGTCACCATCATCACATTCTTCAAATATTGGTTCAATAACTCCATCACCACATGACCATATACTATCAGTACAGACTACTGGATATGTTTTGTGTCAGAGCATTATGTTATCTGGGAGGAAAGGATAGCTTGTATCAACATTGAGTCAATATATTCATGGAATATAGGTGTTTTGATAACTCCGTAGCCATGGAGAAAGGAACTCGATATCATTTGTACTATCATTTTCTCGATCTATTCCAACCATACTATCAAATTGTCAATTGAATAAATATGACTCATTTGATTGCATAGTAGACGATCATATCGAAGATGAGACCATATCTCCCTGTATATCCAAATCAAAGGCTGTAAAATTACTATTTGTGATAGTATTTCCAAAAGTCCAATAAGATCATCCATTATCATGTTCTCGCATCAATGGTGTAAGATATTCTGCTTGATATCACATTTGATCAGTCACTATCAACGATACCCATATAAATGGTCGATTACCGTCTATTGCATATTGTGCAAAATCAATTGTAATATTTGGTGTATTTTGCCCTATAATTGATACACCACTAAAATCATGTGGCGATCACAATCACCCAAAACTTCATGATGATGAAACACTCCATTCCCAATCTACAATAGGATATGTACTGGTTGTTGTAGAAGACAAACTCAGATTACTCAAGACAGATCAACCAACAGTTGTAGTGTTCGGTAATACTCGGAAATTAGCTATCTCAAACATTGGTGAGATAAGAAGTTCACAGAAGTTTGGCACAGCAACATCAAAACATGCATCATCAACATTACCAGTACCTGCATATGATATATTTGCTTCATTACAGACAGGACCTTGTCAAGCAAGTGCTGGATCAGTAAGATTTGCTGTTACAATCAATTGTAATGTATCTATTTGGTTTATAGCAACAGTACTCGGAGCAGTCTGACACAATCTCACACTATGTGGATTGCTATCAAAATACGACCATACTGCAGAACCTGCAAACCATTGATCATTTACTCATGGATAAAACTGTATCCCATCCAATCCGGCATCAGTAACAGTATACCGTTGGATATGTTCATACCCACTATCAATAGCCGCCTGTGGTATACAACCTGAATAACTTGACTGCGGTTCGTCAAACTGCATACTCGATCGACATCCAGGTACTTGATCTGATGGATTCCAGGCAAAGTCTTGACAAGTTGGAGTGTAGACACTTGGACTATACAATCACGATAGATATATAGCATATTCACCCATACCTGTACTTCGTGGTACACTTACTCCACTTGCTGTTTGGATATCAACGATATGCCATCAGGAAATACCTATCCCACCACTAAAGTAATCTGTCAACGAGAAGTTGTTCCAGTTTATCGTGTGAGGATAAATATTGGTAAAATCAATGTCCAGTATAAATGTCGTATCCTCCCAAAGATTAACATCATTCGTAGGCATACCGTTTTGATCGACAAGTGTTTTTTCTATTTGAACGCTTGGATCTAACGGTATTCCTGGTCATCCGAGATTTGTTCCTGCTCATTGGTCTGTTTCTGAACATACTGTGAAATTATTTGGATTTCGTCATATTGAGCTTGTCAATGCATCATAACTGTCAAATCATGTATACGAACCGTCACTTAATTCAGATCGTGAACATGTAGGTAAAGCTCCACCTGAGCTTGTACAAAACGAATTACCAGGTAATGGTACTCGATCTCATCAAGCAAAGGCATAGTTATTTCATTGCAATCATAGTTGCGCATCGATTGTCGAGTAAACTATGATTTCTATAGTTTGCCCTGGATTTAGGCTTATCGGTTGAATATTATTATCTATTACAAAGTATCCATCATTCACAACACCACTGTAAAGTATATTGTTGTATGTGAAGAAATAACTTCCTATGGTCATATTATCAGATATAAGATCCAGGATTGTTACATTATCAAGTCTAGCCTGTGTACTTGTATTGGTTACTTCAATAATATATGGCACGAGACCATTGGGGAATATAGTTTGATTATTATTCTGCACACGTTTTTCGATACTTATTTCGAGTGTATCCATATCGATTGTTCCTGTATCTCCACAAGCACTTGCTCAAATAGCATCCGTACATGCTAAATTAAATCATGAATACAATGTGTTGGTTATAAATACCGTTGGATAGTAAAATCCTGTGTCTGTATAGGTATGGACGTAATCTGTCTGAGCTAATGGATTTGATATTGTATTTCCATCTCACCAGTTGATCCCTGTAGCCACATATCATGCAGGTAGTACAGCAAACGATCCCGTTACAAGGAATGGGACAGTTCCAGTACTTGGCGCTGCAGAGAAATTGACATCATTACATGTAAAAGGTACGGTAGTAACAGTATTTGTACATTGTGCAGATATTCATCATGTAAGCGGATTGCTTACCGTCATAGTAAGAGAGTAATTTGATGATCCTGTATATAGATGATTGGTATTGAGTGTAGATCATGTTTGTCAATCTCCATACGCTATAGATACAAAACTTGAGTTTGTTCATAATGTTCATACAACATTAACATCCAATGGAGTATATCATCAGATGGGCGATACACTTAATGTACAAGATGGGTTTTCATATGTACAGAGAGCCGAACATCAGCTTATGCCATTTCCATTGAGTACTCATAGATCACATTGTTCATTATCTCCTATATCCTCATTTGTGTCTCAACATCGGTTTTCGTCTGCATTACAAGTAGCAGTGGTTCAGCCATATGCACCTATACAACTCCAGGAGTATCAGCCATTGATATTTGGTCCTACAAATCATGTAACAATTCACTGAACGCATAGATCAACAGTGCCTCAAGTAACCATATTTTGCCCATAATAATTTCCTGGTGCTGTTCAACATAAACCATTAACAGGCAACAGTACATCAACGTCGACAGAATCAGATACCATAAAATTATCTCAACTAGCAGTTTGATCGGATACAAAAGATCCTGTATTGGTAAATTGAGTATCTGTAATAACTGCGCTAACTGTTCCTGTTATATAGAATGTATAGGACATACTTCATGATACTACGGGAATATCTCGGATATATGCATGCAAACTTCCACTATAGGTCCCCGTTGGTGATGCAATCAATGTTCCACTATCAATCCATGATGGAAGATAATCGATTACTTGCCCAAATCCGGATGGATCTGTTCCAGTGTTTGTCACTGTGATGGCAAATCATATTTGATCTCCTGGATATACTGTACCTGTCGATGCTTCTTTGAGTATAGATATATTATTATTCATGGCTAATCATCTAATTAATCCATAATAGTTGGATGTATTATCATCATTTTGATACGCAACTCTTAGAAAAGACAAGCCAGATAGATCTTGACTTACAGTAAAGAGAAACCCTGGATGTGTTATAGGAAATGGATATCCTGCACTTCGTCAAATCTGAGTTGATATACCATCCCAGTTACTATGATTGACACCTGTAACCATATATGATCCTGTCGCCTGATTTCACTGCATAACAATATCTACCGGTCATAGAGTATTTCTATAGGTAAATCATCAAATATCTTGCGTAAAATCATTACTTTCATCTAAGGTTATATGTCAACCAAATGGATTACTCCCACTATATGTATAATCACCGACAAACATAACCGGCTCAAACAAACCATCTATACCCAAAGACAATCAACTATACGCGACAGGCTGTACTTGTTTTATAATTTCTGGGAAAAATGTATATTTTGCATCTTGTGTTCATTGCCATGCTTGTGGTCACTTAGCATTGCAGTATGGATAAACCAATAAATTTAATGACAATATATTGGTAGATTGGATAGCTCGGTTACATGTCATAGTAAATGGGGATCCTTGTGTTAACACTCAAGCATTCCACGATAAAAGCGGAACTGATAATCACGAAGACAATACTCAATCATTTCCATTTGTACCAGAAAGATCTGAGCTATTTCAAAATAAATCTAGATATCCGTTATATGTATTACTAGATATGTTTATTCCATTGCTATACACTCATCGATCACTATTATATATAGATATGTTGTTAAATTTATTTTGACCAATTGATCCATTATTGATCTCATTCATATAGAGACCATAATTATTATTAAATAGCGCCATATTATTGAAAACATTATCCCTTACTTCATCCATGGAAGTAATGGCATATAGATGTATTCAGTATAGATTGTTAAATAACGCACTATTGTTAAACGCATTGCTTCTTGCTCCCTTACCATATATACTTACTCAAGCAGCGTTATTATCATAACTCAATATATTGTTAATATAATTGTTTTGCCCTTCAAATAAATCAAATCATACATCATTGTTATATGTCTGTATATAATCAAATGTATTGTAATTAGCGTTATCTATAAATACACCTTGTTGTGTATTATTAAAACTTTGTATGTCAGAGAATGTATTGCTAGCAGAATCGCCATTTAACTCTATTCATCTATTATTATCTTGTGTTATTATTTTATTGAATGTGTTGTCAGTAGAATTATGTATCAGCAATCCATGATCAGTGTTATTGTACGTAGACAGATCTTTAACTATATTATTAGATGTCGCACCAAGATAGACTCCACCAGATCAATTATTATGTGCGATAATGGATTGTGCTGTATTATATTTTGTATCCGATCAGAATATAACTAGTCCATATGTATTATTATATAATTCTGCCTGATCGATAACAACTCCTGTAGAATCATCTGTAATATAGATCCCCAATGCATTGTTGTAGGCTACTCAAGAATATACAAATCCACTTGTTGATTCTCTTTCTATTATTACACCATTAGCTGTGTTATCATATACTGCATAGTCAGAAAGTTCAAAGTCAGTAACACCATATCCATACCATCAGTCAGACCCATTGGCATATAAGTCTACGTCGGTTGTGATGATATTTTGCATATTTTCCAATTTTATCCCACGTCATCCATTGCCACTAGCCTGCACTCATTGCATAGATATGTTTGATCCCCAAATGAACGCCAATCCATCTTCATAGGTATTGTTTGATGCGACGATGTTTATTAATGATCATGTGTTTGACTGACCAATATTTGCACCACCTAGATTATTCCCTGTCCACAGTGCATTTTGTATAGCGAAGTTGTTAACTTGAGATAAGTTCAATCAATACTCACCATTTTGTGTTGCAAATACACCACTAAGAGATAGTCCATCTACATTGAGCATAGTAATACCATAATTTGATCACGCAGCTCCATTTGTTGTTATGTTGTTACCGACAATATTGGTTGTATTCATAATTTGGATACCATGTCATGTATTTTGGTTTGCTTGTATATTACTCAGATTTAGCCCTGTTATATTTTCTATATAGATTCATACATTATTATTTCCTGAGGCAGTAAAATTGGTCATAGTTATATTCACACTATTTTCTATAAATGCTCATATTCCAATATTATCAAATGTCGTAGCTGTTTGAAATGTAGTATTGTTGGCATTATCCAACCAATATCACCTACTGTCTACTAGATGTAATCTGGATATAGTATTATCAAATAAGTTATTGTCTGAGTTTTCTATCTTCCATCATGCATCAGTAGTACTTCTAGTACTACCCCTTAGTCTATTATTATTGGATCCATTGACTAAATGATACCCAATAGGTGACTCATAGCTATTTGCTTCAATATGATTGTAATCAGAATTATCTAGATATATACCAGCATCTAATGCGTATCTTGTATCTCTCGTACTTATTGTACTATTGGTAGTATTGTATAACCCAATATTATGATCTAGGTTTCAGGAATTACCTTGAAGTATATTAGCAAAAATGTCATTTTTTACTCATGACAATAGTACTCAATCTGAGAATGTTCACACTATATCCAGGAAAGCTCCAGTAAGACTACTCGGACTATATTGCCCTACAAGAGCTATACAATCTCATCAGAACACAATAGGATAATGTGTATTATGTGTTCACTGCAGCAATATATAAATAGTATTTGGAGAAAGTGTGGCTGGTATGATTTCTGAACCTGGGGTAACTCGTATTACGTTCATAGAAGAAACATTACATGTATTTGTTTGCCAGAACTGCGTATAATATGAGGTATCAGATCACGTTATACCATCACCAAACAAAGCATTGATGATCAATCCCGTTTGATCCACCGCCAGAGGAAGATCATTAATAAAGAAATTCGTATCCAAAGCATCTTCATTGGTCGACCAAGCAAAAGTGTTTTTTTGCCCTGTTAGTAAAGATATCCCGATTGCCAATACGATAGCAAATCAAATGATAGTAGCTATAATTTTCTTATGCATTTTCCTATACAATAGAGTAAAATATAATTATTGTAAGTATACTCTAAGATCGATTCTTACGCCAATTAATATGATATCAGCAATAACTATGGATTGACATAATAATTTTTATATATAAAATACTACTTGCAAGCCGCTTTCCAATAGTTATGGTAGATGTTGTTTAGTTATAGATTATTTTCATGAGCAATATGGAAAAAAGTTTGAATAAACGACTTATCTGACTTATTCTCTGAACAACAATCATCAGCGTCAATACTCGATCTCAAACACCCAAAGGGAAGAAGTTTTTCCGCAAGGCAATAGATTTTTTTCGTAGTTGAATCGATGAGATGAAAAAAAACATCAAATAATATTTTAGTTCTTCTGTATTGTATCTTAGATGTTGGAAATCATACTTCCCTATATTCTGATTATTATCTGATTTGTTCTGCTCATCAAATGAGCTGATTTTCTGGTGGATGGGGCATCATCACTAGCTAAAAAACTTCATATCCCTGATATTGTTATCTGACTGACTATCGTTGCTTTTGGAACATCTGCACCTGAGTTGGTTGTTAATGTCGTAGGAAGCCTGGATGGAGCCAATGATATGGTTTTGGGTAATATTGTCGGATCAAATATAGCAAACATCCTACTGATTCTTGGTCTTACTGCTGGTATCAAGTCATTGAGCATCCCTAAAAGTACCGTCTGGAAAGAAATCCCTTTTGCTCTTCTGGGAGCACTTGTGCTTGCAATACTCATCAACGACCAATACTTTAACTACGCAAGTTTTTCATCGCTCTCTGCTGCGGATGGAGTGATCTTGTTATGCTTTTTTGTGATATTTATGTATTATACGTTTTCGATTGCACAACAAAACGATGACAATCAAGATCAGATCAAGGAAATGTCTCATCCGAAGTCAGCACTATTTGTCCTGTGAGGGATCATTTGATTAACCTTTGGTGGAAATCTCGTTGTCGAAAATGCAGTCCAACTCGCAACGATGCGATGATGGAGTGAAAAACTTATTGGACTAACCATACTGGCAATAGGTACATCCTTACCTGAACTTGCAACATCGATGGTTGCTGTGACCAAATGACAAACCAACATCGCAGTCGGAAATATCGTCGGATCCAACATATTCAACGTGTTTTTTGTTCTGGGAATAACGGCGCTGATTAGCCCAGTTACATTCAATCCCATGAACAATACCGATATTGTTATGAATCTTATCGTCCATATATTTCTCTTTAGCTTTCTGTTTATCGGCAAAAAAAGAACCCTGCAGAGATGGCAGGGCGTTGCTTTTGTTATACTGTATGTAGCGTTCTTAGTGGGAATATTTTGGTTGGGGTAAAATTCTATTTAATTGTTGTTCTATTCCACGCCAGGAGTATTTCGTCTTGTCTCCTTTTAGCTGAAAGTTTTGGATTTGTCTTTTTTTCTATAATATCGTTAATACTATCTTGGGGCACACCTTTGTTATCTAAAAATTTTCTGTATTTACTTTTTTCAATCCATATACCATACGTTTTGTCCGGAATCCATTTACCATTAAAAGTTGTATTACATATCTCGAGACCATCAAATGTATCATCTAACTGAAAGGTTTCTTTGTATCATATGATCGATTTTCCTAAAATAAAATCATCATGAGTGACATTTGTATAATGTATATATCAACTGAGTTTACCTGTTCAGTATTGATATCCATTAGACAACTCAACATTTCACTCTACTGAGAGTAGGTCTTTTTTTGTCAAAAACGCATCTGTCATTGCTTTTTGATCTAGTCTATGACCATATCATTCTTTATAATCGTCGTCGGTATTTAGATGTAATCTTTCTCTTTGAGTATTTTGATCTAATATTGCCATTAGTTCTTTATCGGTTTTGTCAGTATATTCAGGAAATATTTCTTTTAGAGAACGCAGATAGACTTCATTTTCGACGGGATCGGTAAATCATCGTTGTTTATCTTCTTTTGGTGCGTTGGTCATAAATACTATCAGTAAAACAATAAAGCTTACTTTTGTAATTATAACTATTTTTTAGTAAAAGTCAAGTATTTTTTGTATTATACCACTACTCTCCTGATCTTACTATCAAACTTTACTAGTACTTCATAGGGATTTGTGCCACTTTTCTGTGCAAGAGCATACACACTATTGTGTGCACTTGGTGATGCACTGATGATTTCTACTTCATCTCACAACTGTACACTATAATTTTCACAATCAATACAGCTAAGATTCATTGTCACTCTCCCAATTTGCTGTATCTTTTTTCCTTTTCGTGCGAAAGATAAATAATTGGAGGCAGCTCTCGTCAGTCACTCTGTATAGCCAAAAGGAACAACACCAACCGTGGTAGCTTGTGGGGCAAGTCGTTTGTACTCATAGCTTACTCACTGTCCTTTTGCAACTTCTTGGAATGCGACTACCCTACTACGGATAGATAGTGCTGGTTTCAGTTTGCGACCATTATCATAAAATTCATCAGTTGGAAGTAATGGATTGTAACCGTACAAGGCGATACCTGGCCTCGCTGCGTTAAAAAAATCATCCTGCATCTTGAGTATCCCTGCACTGTTGGCGATATATCTATAACGAGGGGTAAACCCTGCGTCTAACAATGTATAATAGTTTTTCTTAAATTCAGTAACTTGATCATCTATCGCGGACATTCCTTGGATATCTGCACTATGGAAATGGGATAATACTCATTCTAATATGATGTGTGGATATTTCTGTAGGAGAGCAATATATTCAGGAAGAGAATGAAGATTTGCTCCTTCTCTATACATCCCTGTATTGACAAACAAATGAATTTTAACTGGCTTCCCACTACGACCAAGTGCTTCGAGTGATTTTATATTGTAGACGCAAAAGGTCACTTTTTTATAATCGAAATGTCTGTAGTTTTCCGGCAATGTCTCTCCGAGCAAAAGAATATTTTTTTTGCTATATTTTTTGACGAGCATATACTCAGGGTATGAGTCTACAACAAGATAAGGAGCATCCGTTTTATTTAAAATCTTAGCGATATGTTTTATTCCATGACCATAAGCATTAGATTTCAAAACAGGAAAGAGCTCAGCTTGTGGTTGAAGTTTTTTGAGTAGGGTATAATTGTCTAGTATTGCACTACGATCGACATATATCATATTCATAGGCGTCACGTGCGGATAGAAAATTTTCCTGAGAAAATCTAACATAGCTGTTGCAAATTGTGAGTAAAAATATATACAAAGATTGTATAGGAGTTTGTAGACCAATTGCAATAAGCTATTGAAATGTAGCACTAAATAGTTATAGGTGCTATACTTCTATTTATCTGTCGATGGATATTCTATGAAAAGACAAGATACATTTACAACTCATGCGATTACTTGCGTTCAACACGCTACACATATAGCACAACTGTATAATCAAAGAACCATCACGGGAGACAATCTCTTTCGAGGTATATTCGCATTTATGCAACAACAACCACACTTTTGACTCATCTGCAATCTTCTCAATTTACGCAATGCAGTTGAACCACTAACAATATATTATGAAGATATGTATGCAGATGCATTGGAGAGTATATCATTTGAAGAGAAGAAATTTCTTCCTTTCAATAAAAAAATCGAGAACAAGATTTTTCAATATGTAAGCACTGATACATCTAAATTAGACTTTTTAACATTGTTTTTTGTGTCATTTTTTGATTTGTCCAGCCCAACTGCTATCTACTGTAAAGAGCAGTGAATAGACCTAAAAAACATACAAGAGAACTGTGATATGGTACTCCAAAACAATGCCGTACAGACCATTTGATTATTTGCTTTTTTAGAAATTCTGAGTAAAATGTTTAGGAAGTTACATTTAGATCCTAACACTATCCAGATTATGCAGATTGAAAAAATTGATAACGTCCAACACATTAACATGATGCTTGATGCAGTTGAAAGTGAAATCGTTGATAAAAACGGAAAAAGCGCTGGAAACAAAGAAGACAAAGAAGATAAAAAACTCACCGTCGAGTATTTTGGTACTGACTTAACAAAAGAATACAAAGATGGATTTATTGATCCCATTATTGGAAGAGAAAAAGAGATAGATCAGGTTATCTATACCCTTTTGAGAAAGAATAAAAACAATCCTCTTCTTATCGGAGAAGCTGGAGTAGGAAAAACTGCTATCGTCGAATGACTCGCACAAAGAATAGCTAAATGAACTGTTCCTGAAAAGCTCAAAGACAAAAGAATCATGATGGTTGATATGTGAAGTGTGGTTGCAGGAACCAAATATAGAGGTGAATTTGAAGCAAGAATGAAAGCAATCCTTGATGAAGCTGTTGATCCAATGAATAATATTATTTTGTTTATTGACGAACTTCATACGATTATTGGAGCAGGATGACAAGAAAACAATGATGCTGCACAGATGATAAAACCATTGCTTGCAAGAGGGAAAATCAAGCTTATCGGTGCAACAACGTATGACGAATACCAAAAACACATAGAAAAAGATGCTGCGTTAAAGAGAAGATTCCAAGAAGTAATGGTTGATGAACCAGATGTTGCTACGACTCAAGCGATTATGCAAGGATTGAAGCAAACATATGAAGACTTTCATGGTGTACAAATCGCAGATGAAAGTATCGCTGCTGCAATCAGACTCAGTAAGAGATATATGCTCAATAAGCATCTTCCCGATAAGGCACTTGATATCATTGATGAAGCTTGTGCCAAAAAAGCTACCCTCGCACAAAAACTCGAAAACGATGATAGCTATCAAGAAGCCATGAATCAAATTAAGAAAATAGAATCAAAAATAGAAGTAGCTATCGAGAAACAAGATTATTTTAAAGCAGCTGAACTCAAAGAAAAAGAAGAAGAACTCAAGAAAAATATCACGAAGCTCAGAACAAGTAAAAATGTTCCATTGCACTTAAGACCTATGATTACTTTGGATGACGTAGGAAGTGTATTGGCAGATAAAGCTGGCATTCCCGCAAATATCGTCACTGAATCTGAAATTACGAAACTCAGAAGACTCGAAAACGAGCTTACAGGAAATATCTTCGGACAAGAACAAGCAGTTAAAGCTATTGTCAGATCATTGACAAGAAACAGACTATCGGTTGTTGAAAAAGATAAGCCAATTGGGTCGTTCTTATTCCTATGACCGACAGGAGTTGGTAAAACATTTCTTGCTAAACTTATTGCTAAGATCTATTTTGGTGATGAAAAAGCAATGATTAGAGTAGATATGTCTGAATTTATGGAAAAATATAGTGTCTCTAAACTTATCGGTTCTCCTGCTTGATATGTAGGATATGAAGAAGGTGGAAATCTTACTGAAGCAGTAAGAAGAAAACCATACTCTGTGATCTTGTTTGATGAAATAGAAAAAGCATCACCTGATGTATTAAACATCTTGTTACAAATACTTGATGAAGGAAACTTAAAGGATGCTAAAGGAAGAATGATTGATTTCAAGAGCACGATCATCATCATGACAAGTAATCTTGGTGCTGAAGAATTTGGGAAAAAACAAGCTCGTATAGGATTTGCTAGTGAAGAGACTGTACAAGAGATATCTGACAAAAACTTCTCTGAAACTAAAGAAAGAGTAATGGTCCATGTCAAAGAACATATGACACCAGAAATGCTCAATAGAATTGATCACACAGTTATATTTAAACCACTAGGCAAGGAGATTATCACTGACATATTTACCAAGAAGGTGAAAGAATTCCTTGCGGTATGGAGCGAAAAAACTTCAGTTAAAATACCGACATTTAGTAAGAAAAAGATTGCTGATATTGTAGAGAAAATCTATGATCCTGCATATGGTGCAAGACCATTGGATAGATATATCCATGATGAAATAGAACCAGAACTTATTGATCAGATTATGAAATAACTTTACCTGTAATCTCTGACATGAAATATATTGCTATGATTATTATGACATTGCTTGTAGCTGGTTGTGGTGTTATCCAACCAACTCCTTCACAAGAGGAAATACTTACTACACTTGAGTCAGAACTCCAAACACTCATGCAAGAAAATCAAGCAATCCAAGCATGAACAGTAGTCTACAACGAAAATATGGCCAAGATACAGGCTGTTCAAGAACAGATACAATACTACCAACAACACATTGAAAATATCAAACAACAAGTACAAAACGCACAGGATCAAGCAAATACAATCAAAGAAAGTGCCAATAATTATGGCGAACAAGGCAAATCCTGGTTACGTGATGTAGGAGAAAAACTCCAAAACATAGAGTAAATAAAAATCACCCAATAGGGTGATTTTTTCAAAAATAAAGTATAGCCTAACTTCAATTAATGTCTGTTATGAATATATTCATAAGGATCTATAACTATTTCATCTGACTTAATCCCTTTTCCCAAAACTTCTCTTTCTTCTTTTCTTTGTTCTTTAATAAATAACTTATACTCTTCATATATCTTTTCCATATTTAGTGAAGCTATACTTTTTTCACTTGTGGCTCATGAGAACAACAATACCTGATCCAAAAGCTCATTTCTAACAACCTCTACTACTTCCCCCTTGTTATAGAAATCTAGCTTTCTCTGTTCTCCGTACAAAATATTATTTTGCACTATTTTCTCTAATAATAGCTGTAATTGTCATAGAACATCTCGATAATACGGATTTTCAAGCGCGCGCATAAGTTCTTTTGCATTATATATACGAACATAAGTATAACTTTCTTTATCACAATATGCAAAAAAATCTTTAGTTTGCTGTATTATTGCATCAGGGCCCAATTGCTGTATCTCCATTATACATGTTATATATAAATAAATTATGTATTTATTATAATTATTTTTATGTGAATATCAATACATATGAATCTATGAGAAAGCCTGGAAAGATTCTCCAGGCTTTTTCTTTTGTATTTTACTACTCTACGGCTACGTAGGTAGTAAAAAATCCTTTGTTTGGATCCCATTTTTCAGGATCCGTAATAAGTTTCCCATCATTGCTCCGTTGAGCAATAATAGGAATTAATTTTTTCTCCTTACGAGTCGGTGTTTCCGACTCAGAAGATTTCACAAAAAACGCCCCAGCAAGGAGCATCATGACCGCTGTTGCGATCGGTAGCAATACTTTTTTCATGTCTGTTGTTTTTTGATTACAGGAGAAAAGTATACTGTTATATGATGTATTTACAATCTCTTTAAAAGGAAATTACTTACGTATAAAGAAAAGAGAGTCTCAAATAACCCTTTATCTTTCAATCCATTCCATAAAAATATTATAATCGTGACATATCGTAGCTTCGGTTTTGCACTTTTTAGTGATATTATCGATAGCATAAATAACGGTGGCATGGTTCTTCCCGCCAAAAAAATCACCAGTTTTTTCTAGTGTCCAACCAAAATGTTTTTTTGCTAATAACATCAATATCTGTCTGGCCGTTGTAATTTCTTTTTTTCTACTGTCTCATTTGAGATCAACGACAGCAATATCATAGTATGCTGCTACCATATCTACCAAATCACTAAAATTCTGGACACTGTTGGTATTTTGGCTGTTGGCTGTACCTCTGGTCACTCCTCTATTTTTAGCAACCATATATCCAAGTGTTTGGAGACAATTAGTAACATCATTTTCAGTCACATCTCCTTGAAGTTTTTTTCTCGTAAGAAGAATATTGATCGCTCATTCTAGCTCTCTGACATTATCCTTAATGTGCGTGACGATAATTCACAACAAGTGATCATCAATATACTCATCTTTTATATCTAGCTTAGCATGTGCTATTGCAAGTCTTGTTTCGTAGTCTGGTGCTTGAATATCTGCAACCAATCACAATCCAAAACGACTTTTGAGTCTTGGTTCGATGTTACTGAGTTCTTTGGGTGGACGATCAGACGACAAGATAACTTGCTTTTTCTTCATATGAAAATCGTTGAAGATATTGTGAAATATTTCTTGGGTTCTTTCCTTGTTGGCGAGAAATTGGATATCATCAATAAGAAGCGCATCCACATCATCAAATTTCTTGATTAAGTTCTGTATCTTGTTTGCCTTAATAGCAGAAATTATTTCATCAATCAATTTTCCTACCGGAAGATATAATACTACTTTATTTGGGTCACTTTGTATAATTGCGTTACCAACCGCCTGCATCAAATGAGTTTTTCCTAGTCCAACATTTCCGTAAAGAAATAGCGGATTATATGCATTTCCTGGATCCTCTGCTGCTGCTTTGGCTGCGGAAAATGCAAAACGATTGTGTTCTCCCACAACGAATGTATCAAATGTATGATTTGGATCAAACAATATCCCAAAGTATTCACTCAGAGTGTTTTTCATAGAGGGCGAAATGTCATTTTTCTTCGCGCTTGCTTTCTCTAATGATTGAAATTTTTTCTTAATATTGGACAACAATGGATGTTTATCATCTTGAAATCATGGATAAACGACCAACGAAAGAGAAAATTGATTATTATACACCACGTGAATAGCCTCTTGTAGTGGTTTAGAAAAAAACTTCTTCACTTGGGTAAGAACAAACTCATTAGGTACTCAAATATATACTGTTTTTTCTGCCTCATCCAATCCAATAACTCCAACCTTAGCAAGAAAAGAAACTATTTTTTTACTATCAACAGATTGTCCAACATCATCGAGTATCTGGTCTCGGAGATTATATAACAGCTCCTTGGTCTGTATATCGTACTGATCTATGATGTCCAAGAGCATAACTGCAATGATGAAAGGTAAATAGTTTTTTAGTGAGTATTGTTACTCTTCCATATTCTGTAATATACCACACTATAATATATCGCCACTGCACATACTATGATAACAACAGTTATCGTTCACACAACACGAAGAATAAATCATACATAGATCCATGTGATCGATGGTAAGATAGGATCATATAACTCCATACAATGATACTTCTTATAAAAGTACTAATCATACTATGGTTATCAGTACAAAAATCCATCACAAATATCATCATTGATGATAACTGACAGTTTGCATGGCATCTTCTCGTTGTTGGATATCTGCATGATTGTTTGTTGGATCGACAAATACAGTCTGTACTCATGGCAAGAAGTTTTTAACCGCATCACTCGTGGATTTTTTATCCGTCAATAAAATATATTTTGCTGTTGGCGCTATAGTATAATAGTTCTTTAGTGATATATCGCCTGTTTGATAAACTAAGCTAGGACTCAGTGGTGCACTAGCCAAACTTGTTACATAAGAGATAAGTATTTCACGATCACGAGTCAATGCTACTATATAATCTGGATAATATCCAAGACGGATGATACCAATATCCATACCTGTATGAATGAATGGCACTGCATGAGATATATATTCTATAGCTGTTTGCTGTCTTGTATAGGATAATCATATACTATCAACAATATCTTTTATCCCCATACTCTCTTGCATATCAATGACAAATATGACAGCTTCGATAGATGATTTCTGGCTAGCACTATAATATAACAAAAATCAGACACTAGCCAAAACACCAACAACTACTTTTACGATAAATATCGGACGATAATACTTTGCAAGCATCGGCAATTACAATGCTAAAGTCTGGATGATTTTATCTTCTTGCTCTTTAGCAAATACTGGATCAATCGTTGGAATAGTAGCAAACAACGACTGCATATATCATTGAATATAGAGTTTTTTACTTGCAGCAAGCGATAATCACTTTGCCTGCATATAAAACAACTCTTTATCGTCGATTGTACGTATTTTTGCTGCATGAGAAGCTTGTACATCATTGGAACGAATATCAAGTTTTGGTAGTGCTTTGATACGTGCTGATGGATGGAATATAATATTATCTTCAAGTAAGCGACCTTGTGTTTTCTCTACACCGACTGGCATATGGATACCTCACTGGATATCGATAGAACCATTTTCTCCTACGAGAGATAACAATGTCATATCTACCGACACACCATTACGATCGGTATGTGCATCTAGTGATAAGCGTACATTTTTTTGGTGTGCAGCATAACTAACAACAACAATATGGATATTCACATCTAGGGCATCACTATGTATGACAATATCACATTGTGCATCATAGATAACGATACAATAAAAATATTGTCCAGATTCTTTTATACAAATATCTTGGACAAAGACTCCTGCATCCAAACAAGCAGTATATTGTTGATTTCCTCTATCAAGAAAAATGTTCTGTGTGTGTGTCATACGTATATTATCTGTAAAAAATTATTGACCTTGACGTTCTGCTTCTTGCATACGCAATTCACGGAGTCTGAGCTGTTCAACAAACAATTGTTTTTGTTCTTCTTCAGTAAGTTCCATCATTACTTGTGTTTCTCCAGAAGTAACCATAGGCTCTGTTACAAATCAGAAATCCGCTCCTGTCATCACCGTTGATGCTCTATCTTGTTGGTTAAAATCACCAAAGAAACTTTCAAAATCCACATCCACATCAAGAGATCCTGACATTATATCTTCATCCTCTTCCAATAGCTCCTCTAGCGTTATAGGTTCAATAGGTTCAGTTGGGACAAATAGACGGAAAATAGTCATAGGATTTGTGATTGATACATCCTCTATATTTCTCGTATTGAGATATTGGACATATCATTTGATGTCAAATTTATATTTTACAATACCAATAAGCACCATTACCACAATAACAGTAAGGAGTACCCACAATATATATTTAACAACATGACGTAGAGTCTGCATAGTCCAAGAAGAAAAATAAAGATACTACCATATAAACAATCCGATAGTATAATGCAAGAATAAATTTGCACTCACACAGGAAAAAGCTATAATCGGGGAAATTTTAGTTGTTTATCAATACCACCATGAAAAAACTTCTATGACTTATCGTCGTACTGTGACTTGCGTTTTCCTCTTTGGGACAAGGATCTGTGCAAGCACAATCATCCAACTGTCAAAGTGTCAGCTTCTCTGATGGGACAGTCTGTGTCTGGATAGAAAGAGTATCCAATGGAGAATATAGGGTCAGAAGTACTATTTCCAACACTAATAATAACACTGTTGGTTTAAGATGTGATATCGAATATGGATCATCAAACAATGCCTATAGACAAAGTTTTGGTACTTGTGATGGAACATTTTACTATGCGAGCAATAGTAGCGAACAAATAAGTATCGATATATGGTTCAATCAAAATACCCTCAGAAGAATAACACAAAACTACAACTTCTCAAACGGTACTCGAGGATCATCTAACAACAATAACCGAAATAATAATAACAATAACCGAAACAATAACAATCTCTATGATTTGGATGTACTTCCAAACACTATCTTCCCATCTATCAATCAGCAGATCAATCTTAACCTTCTCGCACTCCAATCAGTAGGAAACTTCTATACAAACTACAGAGGGACTATTGATTTTTCTGTCCAATCACAAAATAGTCGATGAAACCGACAAACTGCGTCATCATCTGATTATTATCTCAATAGATCATCTTATACATTTACATCGAGCAACAATGGACAAGTACAACTAAACAATGTGGTCGAGTTTAGAAACAGTGGTATATATAGACTCATCATCCGTGACAGTAGTTCTAACGTTACTAAGTATATCCAGTTTGATGTCAGTGGATCATCCAATAATAATAACAACAATAATAATCGAAACAACAGTTACCGCATCATTGCATCAGCATCGCAGACTAATCCAAACACCAATCAATATATAAACGTCACACTCAATGCTAGATACAACAATAACAATAATACGGCTACTGACTACAGAGGATCGGTAGAATTTTCTGTCCAGTCTAGATCCAACAATAACAGTTCTTGGCAAAACGCCTCATCATCTAGTTATGACCTTGATAGATCTTCATACACTTTTACGTCCAACAACAATGGATCCGTAACACTCAATAGCTTATTGAGGTTCTACAACAACGGACAGTATAGACTCGTAATCAGAGACTCTAACAACAATATTACTGAATATATCGAGTTCTCTGCTGGAGGGACTAACTCATGAACACGATCGACGGTCAATAATTTTTGACTATCAGCATCTCGTAACAATCCAGCAAGAAATGAAAGCGTCAATGTTACTATCCAAGCTCGTGATAACAATAACAGAAGAGTAGAAGATTATACGAGAGCTGTATCATTTTCTGTACAATCAAGAAGCAACAATAACTCATCATGGCAAAATGCCTCATCATCTACGTACTATCTCAATAGATCTTCATATACGTTTACATGGAGCGACTATGGATCAGTGATACTCAACAACCTCATTGAGTTTAGTAGCAATGGTGACTACAGACTTGTTGTCCAAGATTCATGGAATAATATTATAGGATATTATACTTTCAATGTTGGCGGGACAAACAACAATAACAACAATAACAATAATCAAAGCAATACCCCATGATTTAGCACAGCACAACTCAATCAAGTACAATGAATATACAACCTGCGACCTAGACTTATCGATGACATGAAAAGTAAATATTCAAGACTAAGAAATAATAGTACATGGAACACCAGACAAACAGACCTATACAATGAAATGTTTAAAATAACGAGAAACAATTATTCCATCTATAGCAACTATGATCAGTTCTTTGTTGCTTTTAGAGATCGGTATGTCTATACACTCCAAGTAAGATAATATTTATCTTCCGTCATCACTGTTATGACAGTAAAAGAAACCGAAAAACAAAAGATGCCATTATGACATATGGCTAAAACATATGTCGAACGTTTTCTCGCACATAGAATACTCATCAAAAGAGCTCTTTTTAAATGACCGAAAAGAATACTCCAAGAAGCTCATACAAAAATACATATCATAGATAAAATTAAAACGTTTTTTGGACAAATATCAGGAAGTGTTTGGATACTTATTGCATCAGGAGCGTTCTTACTGTATGCCGCGTGGAGCACATTTGGACCCAAGAAAATAACAGCTATTGCTCTCCATCCAGCAAGTGATACAATCAAATCTACTATTGTCGCACCAGTACAAATACCCACAGTAGCCGCTCCAATAATAAACAATGAAATTGTCATAGAAGAAAATCAAGAAACACTAATACAAGAAACTATTGTCGAAATACAAGCTCCTGTCGTGGTAGCAACACTCCAGCATATCTACAATATGTATGATGCTATCAACAATAACACTTATATTCCAGCAGACTATTTTGACACTTATATGCAGACAAGCGATTTTGTGAAGACGTATTTCACAACAAAAAGGCTTGTTACTCTTCGCAATGCCATACAGGGAGGTATCAGTGTGGTTAGTGCTGAAGAGTTTCCAACAGAGAGAAGAGATAGGATTGGGGTACGTTACACTATCAGTTATAAACTAACAAATAATCAAAAAACATTTACTGAAATTCTAGAAGTAATTCTTCGTCCACAAGCAGGATGATGGAGAATAGGAACAGTGAAATGTGAATCAAGATGATGTAGTATCAATCCATTTTTCAATATGGAAAAATATGGTCTATAACAATTTGTCCTTCAATACTTTCTTATGCAAGATATCACCACACAGAGCAAATCGCTTATCGACGATTTTATAGCAAAACATCCAAACGGTATTGTTATTATCCGATGAGCTACAGCAACGGGTAAAACGTGACTATCACTTGCGTTGGCTGAGCATTTTTCTATAGAAATCATCTGAGCTGATAGTAGACAATTGTTTCGTGGTATGGATATTGGCACGGATAAAATAAGCGAAGAAATAAGACAAAAAATACCACATCATCAAGTAGATATTATTAATCCTGACGAACACTACACAGCATGACAATGGCAGACCGATACAGAGAATATCATTGCCTGAATACAATCGAGATGACATATTCCTATGATTGTTGGAGGGACGGGATTGTATATTGATACGATATACAAAAATTTTTCTATGCCTGAGCTGCCGCCAAATCCCACACTCAGAGAAGAACTGTATGCCAAAGAAACAGCTAAACCATGATGTCTTTGGAACGAACTGTTTCGTATTGATCCAATAGAAGCTAATAAACATCATATGAACTCATTGAGATATATTATCAGAGCATTGGAAATATACTATACATCGGGAAAAACAAAAACCGAAAGTTTTACTGCCAATCCACCCAAATGGCCAATTTTGATGATTGGACTACGAAGATCAAAAGATGAAACAAACAAAAGAATTAACAAAAGAATCCACGAAATGTTTGATGAATGACTCGTCGAAGAAGTACAATGATTGCTAGATCAATGACATAGTCCCGACCTTCAAGCTATGCAGGGAATATGATATAAAGAAGTCGTACAATATATCAACAGAGAGATAAATAAAGATAAGTGCGAAGAACTCATGAAAAGGAATACGCACTACCTTGCAAAGAAACAAAGAACCCGATTCCGTAGATATATCGCTGATGCTCAGATGAATACAAATACTGATATACAATTTCAGACATTTATGCTAGACTAAGTTTCCTTCTAACAAATTTCTCAACTTCTTTTTCTTGTTCCTCTTCTTTATTACCTCAACGGATCACTCGTCAAATTTTCTTGTTATTTACCATCCGACTAGATGGATACAGTCACTGTGCTCGGACGTCTCCATTCATACGCATTCTGTGTTCTATATGACAACCAAATCGCTTATTCTCACTCTCTAATAAAATATGGTATTCATGTCCATAGGGATTGGTTATATGATTTTTTCCATAAAATTGTTGTAGTGAACAAACAATTTCTTGCCCTGTATGGGTAATAATAGTAAGTTGTTTATTCTGTATGAGTGTTTGAAATATTTCCTCCTGGCATTCTTGATACTGTTTTTTGAAACTTAAAAAAATATCCCCATCTAGGAGATCTTTTGTTGTTGGATATAATTTGTGTAGATCTCCCATCGCATACAATAGTATGTAAATATGGGAGCTTTTTGAAAAACCTCCATTAAGATATAGGTTGGAGGATTAAAATCAAGAGAAAAACTTGCGATAGTTTTGTATTTCTCTATAGACAATGTATTTATCTATAATATATCCATGGCATCTACCATAGCAATCGTTGGCATCATAATTGTTTTCGCTGTATTTTTCCGATCGCTTATCTATTTTTGCGATATGTTATGGTCGCTTATACGCACCAGATGAGTCCCCTATGTTCCAAGTTTTGATAAAGATCTTGCTTTGATACAGGATAGTTTATGACTGCAAGCATGAAAAACCTTATTGGATCTATGATGTGGTGATGGAAAAGCTTTAAGATATCTGGTTAAACACTACAAACTTATATCCTGAACTGGCTATGAGATTAGCCGACACGCTCGATTGTTGGGAAGATTTTTAAATCGAAAAAAATGAGTGAAAAACATAACACTCCTTCATCAATCATTCTACGATGCTGATGTACAACAATACGATTACATCTATTGTTATCTTATGCCGTTTGTGATGAAAAATATAGAATCTCGACTACAGAAAAACATAAGCAAAGACACTATGATCATAGTAAATTCTTTTAAATTTCCCAATTGGAAACCTTTTAAAGTTATCAAAGGAGGGAATGGAAAGGATAAGATATTTTTGTATAGAAAATAGCTATTATTGAGTATCCTTTTTTTCTGCTCCAGCTGGATTTACATGTACAATATATAGACGTTTTGCTTGTATATCATACTTAGTATTTGCGATACCTACCCTAACAAATTTTGTTGTATTCTCTGCATAACATACTGCCCTTAGACTATCTCACTCCTTAAATAATCTTTTTATCTCATCGCTCAGATTTTCTGCAATGAATATAATTGCTTGTTGATCAAGCACCTCTTGTATTTTAACGAGCATTGCCTCTGATCAAGTAATCGGTACTCCATCTCATTCAACCTCTCTTGGAAAGCCAAAAAGATGCTTTAAAGTATTTGAAGTATTTTGAGGTATTTGAGAAAATTTATAGGAATATTTTTTATTTCTTCCTTGACCTTCTGCTGATCATGCGATAAGATATATTTTTTTCATACAAATAATATACTATAAATTATTTTACTACACTCATATTTTTCTTCACTTCTTTTGCTTGTAATGTATGACTTCATAGCAAACATTTTTGTGTTTTTTGTGAAAATATCATAGGAGATATTTCTCTTTTGTCTAGTGAGTCTTCTTTTTTTGTTTTTTCCATATGTTTATCTCAGTGTTCTTGAGCAAAAATAGTCAATAAAGCATCTGCAGTAGATTGACAGACAAAGACTCTTAATCAATTTTCAATAGCTGGATCTATGTAATTATCGTAAACTTCTTGTATTTCAGATGTAAAATTTGAAGATTTATCCAAGTTTAAACTATTAGTAAGTAATAATTGTACTTGACTAAGAAACCCTGTTTCTATTTTATGTATGTGATATGGAACCACATAGTTAACTCTTTTCTCTATAACAATACGGTTCATATACTATATGTACAAAGTAAATTGCATCTATAGTAAGAATTATATTGCTTTTGTCAATAGGTAATTGTACAATCTATTTATAGAGATATAATAACATCACTTTGATCAAACCTTACTTTTGCCATAATAGCATGAGTGTCATCTGGTGATCTGTATCACAATGCTACCGTTGCAACACTTGCCAATCATAGTTTCTCTAAACTAAGTACTTCATCAAATTTTGCTGGATTAAATCCCTCCATCGGACACGCATCCACTTGGAGTAATGCTGCTGTTTCAAGGAGAAACCCCATCGCGATATAGACTTGTTTATGTGCTCGTTGTGCTAATCGTTGTGAATCCCTTTGCTCTAGAAAGCCGAGCATTGTATTTTTGAATCATTGCAAATCTTCTTGAGAAACTCCCCTCGTTTCACTAATGTTATTGATATATGTCTGAACAAGAGATTCGTCAATTACTGTTTTTCTACACAGAACAATTAGATCTGATGCATCCGTTATTTGACCTTGTCCTCGAGCATGTTCACGAAGTTGTTGTCTCATTTTTGGATTTATTACTCTAACAAATCATCGTGGTTGTAGACCAAAACTCGATGGAGCCAATCTCAGAGATTCTAATAATGTCTGCATCGTTGCTTCATCAATTTTCTTGTCTGCATCAAAAGTTTTGGTTGCGTATCTTCGATTGAGTGCATCAATAAGTATATCTTTTTCCATCGACAAAAGTGTAAAAGTTAAAGAACTGGTAGATATGTCTTATAGTGACAATCAAACTTTTGTATATACGTCTTGTATCTTATTGGCTGCAATAGCATTGGCGCGGGCTGCGTTCTTTGCAAGAATAGTAACGACTTCTTCATCAGAAATAGCGTTATATTTTGCTTGGATTGGTTGGACGAATGCTATAATTTTAGCAAACAATGTGTCTTTTACTTCTTTGTATGACAATCCTCCATCAGTGTATCTTTTTCTTCGATAGACTTCTTCTTGTGCTGTGAGGAGTAGTTTCATGATATTGAATACATTGCAAGTATCTGGATCCTTAGGATCTTCGATAGGTGTTGCGTCGGTTGCTATTTGTTTTACTTTTTTGCTAATAGTCTTTTCATCATCAAGCATACCGATGAAATTTTTGTATGACTTGGACATCTTACGACCATCAATACCTGGAATCACTGCCACCTCTGGAGCGATATACGAATCAGGCAATACAAACGTCTCACCAAACATCGTATTAAACTTCTGAGCAATATCTCTGGCAAACTCGACATGTTGTTTTTGATCTTGTCCTGTTGGGACTAAGGTTGCATCATAGAGAATAATGTCGGCTGCCATAAGAATAGGATATGTGAAGAGTCAGATACTTGCTTCATTGGCTTTATTATTAGCGATCTTATCTTTGTAAGCATGCATACGTTCCATAAATCCCATATTGGTCAAACATGACAATACCCGCGTGAGTTGTGCATGTCCTGGAACATCAGCCTGATTATAGATAAATACCTGTTCAGGATCTACACCACATGCTAGATAAAGTTTGAGTGTATTGATAGCGTTTTGTCTGAGAGATCCATCTTGAATAGTCGTCAATGAATGCATATTTGCGACAAATAAAAATTTTTCTGCATCGCTAAATTTATTGCACAAATTCATAAATGGTTTTACTGCTCAAAAATAATTACCCAAATGAAATTGGTCAGCGGTAACTTGCAGTCAAGTAAGGATGCGGTGGGACATGAAAAATAATGATAAATGATAAATGATAGGTTATGCATTGTTATTTGATAACTGTATAGGAAAAATGAATAGGATTGCAAAGAAAAACATAATAATATCTTGTATTGAGACAGAAAATACACACATAGATAGTATATTTATCTCTCTTGCTCTATAAAACATGTATATATCTCTCTCATCTAAATCTAAAACTCCTCATACTATTCACATCGTAGACAAAAAACACACAAAAAAACTTCCTACTTCCTTGCAGCAGTATACAGATCAAGCGCTTGATCTTAAAAAAGATGCAACACATGTAGTATGACTCCTTCCATTGGTCGATGGGAAAAATATCGTCTACCACATCATTGTCCATGTGAGAAATATAAAAAAATTTGATCAGCATATCGAAAATATTGTCGCTGAGCTTTGAACTTTGATAAAAAGCACAAAGCAATCATTTTTCTTAGATTTAGATACAACAATTATGTCACACGCGGACAAAGAACTCCTTCAACAACTTCTTGCAGTCAACCTCTATGCCTTTACTAAGTACAAAAAAGAAAAAAAGCTATCATATCATCTTACCATAAACAATAGCAACACCGATGAAAAGAATCTTGTAACCCTCATAGAATCACTCAAAATCACCAGAGAACTCGTTAACGATCCATCCAATAGTGTTCATCCAAAGACGGTCGAAGAAGAAGTATATAAACTTTTTGGCAAAAACAAGCAAATTAAAATTCACACTATCAAAGGAAAGGAATTGGAAAAAAAATGACTCAATGGGATCTATCAAGTAGGTAAATGATCTGAACACGAACCAAGACTTATCCTTATCGAATACACATGATGAAAAGGTAAATGATATGACTATGCACTCGTCGGAAAAGGAGTGTGCTTTGATACTGGATGATATAACATCAAGCCGACAGGTGGTATGGAAGACATGAAAATCGACATGGCAGGTGCTGCAACAGTAATGTGAATCCTCCACTATGTTATAGAGAATACAATCAAAAAAAATATCATCGTCGGATTGCCAGTGGTTGAAAATATGGTCTCACACAATGCCTATAAACCTGGTGATGTCATCACGATGTACAATGGCAAAACGGTCGAAGTGGGCAATACTGACGCAGAAGGAAGACTGATATTGTGAGATACGCTCAGTTATATTGAAGAAAAATATTCGCCAGATACGGTCTTTGATTTTGCAACACTCACGGGAGCGCAAGTCGTTGCTCTTTGAAGTAGGTTTGCTGCGATACTCGGGAGAAATAGTGAACTCAATAGAAAAATACAAGATCTTAGCATTCAGCTCAAAGATAGGGTACGAGAACTTCCTTTTTACGAACCGTATTTCAATACGTATACATCAGACATTGCAGATATGAACAACATGAGTAAATCTGGCAGAATGGGACCTGGAACCATCGGAGCAGGACTGTTTCTTAGCCAGTTTATCGAAAACAAAAATCGAGTACATTTTGACATCGCTGGTCCTGCGAGTATCGCTGGCGATTCTCTCACAGGATGAGGTGCAACAGGATGTATGGTAAGACTTATGACATCTCTATTGACAAAATAGTTTTTTTGCTTATAATAAATAATACAACAAAAACCAAAAAACATGAAAAAAATATTTTTTACGAACAAGTTGACAGCAACCTTTGCTGTCGCAGGAATCCTTGCACTCGTGGCAGGGTGCTACTACGTAGTAGTAGCAATCTTTCATCTTGAGCCCTATCTGGGGCGAGATGAGAAATTCCATAGTTTCCTCCATTATGGAGGAGACACCGGAATACTGATTTTAGCTATGGGCATCGTGCTCATAGCAGTTACTTGGTATCGTGCCAAGTGATTCTTTGGATAAATCGGTACAGGCAACCCCTGTACCGATTTTCTTTTATAAAAAAAATAAAATACGAAGATATTCGTAAATACACTTGCAATAGATATTTTTTTCTGTATTATAGAACATGTTCTTTTATTATATAAAACAATAGATATGAAACAAATCGGACAACAAGAATTTGATACAGCTATAGCACAAGGTATTGTGGTTGTAGACTTTTTTGCAACGCGATGCGGACCATGTAAGATGATCGCCCCATATCTTGAAGAAATGAGTGAAAAACTTACAGGACAAGTATCTTTTTACAAAGTAGATGTAGACGAAGAACAAACTATTGCTAGACTACAAAATATCCAAGCTATGCCGACAATGAAGATATTCAACAATGGAAAAGAAGCTAAAACAATAGTCGGTGCCGATCTGAAAGCATTGTGGGCTGCAATACAGGAACAATTAACAGCATAAAATATTCATTAAAAAGGCCTACACTCGTCTTTGCGAGGAATGAAATGACGCAACTCTAAACTCATGTTATTTACCACTCATCATTTAGACGATGCCCGCTGGAAGAAAAAAGAAAGAAAGAACTATCTGTATTGATCGGGATGCAATGTTATGTAACTGTTTCTGACCACTAAAAGTAGACAAAGCCACTCTTGCAAAAAGAGAAAAAATCTACCTACAAGCAGATGAGATACAGACACTTATCTATCAAGATATTGATGGGCTAACCATGGATGTTGCTTGCAAAAAACTCTGAGTATCTAAGACCGTCTATGCTGGCATCTACTCCTGTGCTCGCCAAAAAGTAGCCAAAGCCATTACCCAGAGCAATGTGTTATTTTTGCCGAAACAATAATCTCTTGCAATAACGATAAAAATATCTATAATCTTTGTGTATCCAATTTATACAATGTAATAAAATGACTATTATCAATACATCTATCGCTACGAGAAGAAGAAACAGATCAACATCTGGAGATTTTTCGATAGCGCAAATATAATCTTATACTGATATATCATATCGTATGAAGCCTATCGAGAAATCGATGGGCTTTTTGTTTGATTCATTTTTACCGCTATGCAATACACAACTATATCTCTTTCAAGAACACACAGTAGACTCAGATCATGAGGAGTTTTTTTGGTGGGATTAGAAGAGTTAAGACGAAGATAAACTCGTCATATGTACTTACTACGACCCCACCAATGGTAGGGTTTTTATTTTGATTCTCTTATAACATGCAAGTTGTAGAATATGGTCATTATTACGAAGCACAAGGTCCAACTGAAGGCACTATACAATCGATAGAAATATTTAATATGCTGAGACAAAAGTGATATTTCTCAAAACAACTATATACGATACTTTTCATCGATGATGTTCATGATGTCAACCCTTTTGAGTCAGACATCTCTGATGAAAAAATAGATTTTGATACATTGTGATTTAACAAAAGAATATTTGAATCTAAAACCAAGACATCTGCACACCAGCTCATACAAAACATGACAAACAACAATCTCCCCATAAAACATAAAGATGGCTGTGATTTTTTATTAAATGGCGGGAAAAACCATATTCAACTAAAGAAGGATTGATTACCAAGTTGCGTCATGATGGACTGTGCGCTCACTCTCGTAAAAAGCAAATATGGTAATCATATAATAAATATTTTACCTATATCTTACAAAAAACAACAAGAGAACTTACATAAAGTGATATATGAATTGTCTCATAGTGGGATTATACAAAGCAACATTCACCTTGAATCACTGCTTTTTAACTCAAACACGAGTAAAATTGATGTTATGAAAACGTCGCTTTCGCCAGCAAAAATACACACTCTTACCTTTTAATTTATACAAAATATAAATGACTAAAACAATAGGTATCTTATCTTGATCGTGACCAGAAGCCTGACTTCATATATGTAATTGTCTCCATCATTATTTACAAGAAGAATATAATGCGATCGATGATTGTGATTATCCACCGTATATCTTATACAACAGACCTCTCGTATGATTTGATGAGACTGGCATCGCTGATATAGACCTGGTTACCAATAACTTTATACAAGCCATGACCGAACTAGACAGCATGTGAGTTTCTGTCATATGAATCGCCTGCAATACACTACATCTTCTAGTAGACAAACTCAACATACAGCTCCAAAATAAAATTTGCAACATGGTATATGAAACAGTTAGTGTATGCAAAAAACAAAACATGAAAAAAGTCCTTATTTTATGATCTCGCACAAGTAGAGATACAAATCTTTATGGAAAATATTGTGATTATAATGACATCTCATATATTCATGTCGATGACCAAGAGCAATGATATATAGATCAAATAATTAAAAAAGTTATGTGATGAAACAATAATAAAGATGACAACAATTATATTCATACACTTATTTCATATTATGTCATTAATCATAAGATAGATTGATGTATACTCTGATGTACTGAATTACCTTTGGCGATTACTCAAGAAATCCTGATACCATGTTTTGATGCAAATATAATACTTGTAAAAAAACTGATCGATAGATACAAACAGATGTCTCAATAACCTTATTTTTGTCAACCACTTCTCAGTCACAAAATCCTTGCAAATGCGTATAGCATATGTAGTATGTTGTTGATTTATCTTGTATTAATAACTATTCCCATGATCAAAAAAATTTTTCTTCTTTCGATAGGTATTGCCCTCGCGAGTTTTACTATCGCCAATGAACTACAGATCGCGATAGATCCAGTAACTAAGAAAATCTATGTTACGAGTGGATCCGCAGATACTCCTATCGTCCAAGAACAAAACACAGGTAATAGTTTTAATTTTGCTGATGCATATATAAGTGGTTCAGTATTGAGTGGAGAAGTAAATACATGAACAACCCTAGATAGCAATACTGGAGAAGTTGTAGCTCCAACAATTGAAATAGATATATCAGTATGATCAAGTGAATTTGACCAGGCACTTGCTTGGATGTATGCAAATGGACTAACTAGATACAACAACTCTCAGGAGTATAGACCCAATGATAGTCTTACGAGAGAAGAAGCCGCAAAAATAATCTGAGAAGCATATAGAAAGCTAGGCTATCCTATAACGACCAAAAATGAAAGTTGTAGCTTTACTGATGCATCACAGTTTGATCCAACGCTTGTGGTCAATATCCAAGATGTCTGTAAACGATGACTATTCCAAGGAAGCCAAGGAGAGTTCCTTCCTACTGAAAGTATGACCAAAGGACAAGCACTTGCTGTTCTTGTTAGAATGCTTGAAGGGAAAAAATCGGATGAAAGTATGGCTATCTGGTGGGAAAAATATCATCAAAAATGAGTAACTATCTGATTGACCACGGATACCAATGTTGATAACTTTGCAAGTCCTATTACGAGAGAAGAAATTGCTATTTTCATCTATAGAACAAGAGATATCGTCCAAGATGAACAACGTAAGATATTTAGTCTCAATGCTATGAGTCAGTTGAATACAACAGGTACATCAACACCAATAAGCAATGAACAGCATCTCCAAACAGTCGCATCAGGTATCGATGTCAGCAATGACCCAGAGCTTCAAGAAGCTATCAGTTGGATGTATGAAAATGGATTTACTATGCACCAGACAACAACGACATTTCAGCCATTTACTTTACTCAATAGAGAACAAGCTGCAAAAATAATCAACACATTTGCAGGATTGTATGGATGAGCAATCAATCTTCTACCAGAAAGTAGTTGTGCATTTACCGATCTAGGCGAAACTCCTGAAGATCTTATTCCCCATATCGTCAATGCGTGTAGACAATGATTGGTCGTAGGTGCTGGAAGCAAATTCAACCCAAAAGAGTCTATGACCAAAGCACAGTTTATCGTTGCGTTGATAAGATTACTTGAAGGAAAACAACTGGATGAAAGAGTTGATCCTCGATGGAAAAACTACTTTGAACTTGCTCGTGCAATAGAAGTCGTTACTGCTGGTGATGCTATTACGTTTGATAATGCTATTACCAGATATGAAGTGGCTGTATTCTTATATAGATTTAAAGTAAAATATCTTATTTTGAAGAATCTCAATAACAGCAGACTACCAAACGAAATCGTAAGTATGCTATCTGGGTCTATCAAAACTGGTATCAGCGGATTACCTGAAGCAGAAGTATTTGTGAATGTGCCATTACTTGCTGATAGCAACTTTAGTATCGGATATATCGATACATTTGGCACAAGACAAAAGATCGTTAGAACCTCTCGTGAAAATTTCTTCACAAACAACTTAGTTCGATATGGAGATATTATCGACATGGAAACAGATGAAAAGATTGGAACAGTGACATTTATTATTGGTAATGGATTCTTGATTGAAGGAAGAATGAGATACACTGCAGGTGCCACTGATTATGTCTTAACTGCCATTCCAGGAAACCAATCATTGTATGCTCTCAGAACAGTAAATAAAGCAATACAAACAGATACGGGTTCTGTTATAACTACAGGATCAGTTTCTACTGGTTCAACAAATACAGGATCTACAGCAACTGGATCAGTACAATAAAAAATATCCGTCTTTGCGAGGAATGAGTGGAACGAATGACGAAGCCATCTATTATCTTATTCCCTGGATTGCCACGTCGCTACGCTCCTGATAATGACGGGAGAACAGTTAATTTACATTGTCATACATCTATGAAAATCGCCATCATGTCTGATAGTCACGAACACTGGGACAATCTTCGTCGTTCGATTACTCTTGCAGACGGTTGTGATGTATTACTTTTTGCTGGGGATCTGATGGCTCCTGGTGCTGGTCTTGCTGCACTTAAAACATTTCACGGACCAGTCCATATGGTTTTCTGAAACAATGATGGAGATATATACAAACTCACCAAAAATAGTCAATGAAGCAATATAACTATCCATGGAGATATCTATGAAGATACCATTGATGGAATCAAAATCATGATGAATCATTATCCAAAAATAGTCTCTCGAGCTGCAAAATCTACTGAATACGATCTTTGTATCTATGGACATGATCATAACTATCATTATAGTACAACAGGAAACACACAACTCGTCAATCCTTGATCTATCCTTGGTGATAGTGAAGCTGCTTGATTTGCGATTTATGACACACAAACAAAACAAGTCGAACATATTATTCTCTAACTCTACCTATGGAAGTCAAAAAAATCGTTCAAGACATCATTATTGACATCAAACCTGGTATGAGACCAGAGAGTTTATGATCGTTTGTTGGACAACCACATATCAAAAAACAGCTCGATACTGCTATTCATAGTGCCCAAAAAAGACAATCTCCCGTCTGACATATGTTGTTTGCTGGACCAAGTGGATTTGGAAAAACGACGCTTGCACACATCGTGAGTAAAGAAATGAACCGTAATATTAAAGCTATCACTGCCTATGCTATATCTAAACCTGCTGAGATTATTTCTATCCTCAATAGCCTCGAAGAATGAGATATCCTCTTCATCGATGAAATCCACAGACTCAAACCAAACGTCGAAGAAGTTTTGTATGTGGCAATGGAAGACTCTATCATCGATATTGTGATGCCTGATGGTGAAAGCATGAGAATCCCTATCAATCCGTTTACTCTCATCGGAGCGACGACTAAATCCGAAAGCCTTTCACAACCATTGAAAAATAGGTTTGTGTATCAATTTCATTTTATGGATTATAGTACCCTTGAAAAACAGCATATTATCCAAACATACCTTGATAAACACCAGGTTCCATTGTCGGACAAACTCCTCTTAGACATCATCCATCACAAAGTGGATAGTGTGCCGAGGGAGATCCACAACATGTGTATTAAGCTCAGAGATTATATCATTGCACACAATATCGCTAGCGTGGATGAAGTGACATGGGAAGCATTTTTGCTGCATGCACAGATTGACGAAGGCGGGATGTCTGTCTTACATAAAAAATACCTCGATATACTCTCACAGTACGACAGACCGATAGGTCTGAGAACGATTGCTGTCCAACTCGGGATGCATGAAAAAGCTATTGAAGAAGATATCGAACCACTCCTGCTCAAACTTGGGAAGATAGAGAAACAGGCAGGAGGGAGAGTTTTAGTTTAAGATTACCATATTATGCGTCATTTCTTTAAATCATTTCTTACTATACTATCAAAGATACTCTTTGCTCTTTTCGTACCTTGGTTTGGGTTTCTTATATTTGTATTATTTTTTGATGGTTATCATTTGGTGATACTGATATTTCTCTTAATAAGTATAGCCTTATTCATGGCATTATTAGGATATGCTATTCATAGTAAACAACTCAAAAATTATCTCAAAAGTATTGCCTGGATTATTGGTACGCCTATTGCTCTCATCGTGACATATGTTATAATCGCAATTGTTACACATGATCCTATCGTCCCAAGACCACTCACTGTGCATCAACTTCTGACTGGATATAATATTGTCTATACCCATGATGGGAAATTGTATCAGAATGATGAATATGTGATGGACTTGG
>Ga0209284_10001568_pt1 | contig 34627 bp, 32 predicted proteins | sample FRY03_FD_187211 | JGI IMG/M metagenome (GOLD analysis project Ga0209284, IMG submission 187211) | Freshwater microbial communities from Lake Fryxell liftoff mats and glacier meltwater in Antarctica - FRY-03 (SPAdes) (version 2) | ecosystem: Environmental > Aquatic > Freshwater > Ice > Glacier... | reverse complement strand
GTCGCCGACCGTTTCATGCAGCTTCTGAACAAGGTTTGCACCATCCACCACATCCCAAAAGCCACCACCCCAACCGCCCCCTGACACTCCCCCCATCCCACCCTCGCCACCCTCCTCTCTCGTCCCTCGTCCCTCGTCCCTCGTCCCTCGTCCCTCGCCACCCTCGCCTCCCGTCCCAATCCAATGTCGCAGCAAACCCTCGAAAGCTTTGGAGCCTACCGAAAGTCTCGCGAATTGTTCGACGAGGTGGTGGGAGACCTGCGATTGCTGGACGAGATTCCTGCCTGCTGGAAATTGATCGGACAGCAAATCGCGAGTGCCGATTCTATCTGTGCCAACATCGAGGAAGGACACGGCCGACGCATCGGCAAAGAGTATCTTCAGTTTCTTCTCTACTCCCGCGGGAGTGCCCGGGAAACTCGAGGCCGCTACGAGCGTCTCTCCCACTGGCTCCCTTCGTCCCTCGTTGAAAAACGAATCGACCTTTGCGACGAAATCATAGCCATCCTAACATCGACCATCCACACGCTCGAAACTCGCCACCAACGATCCCCACTCAAATAGCGCCCTCCCTCACCTCCTCCCTCACCTCCTCTCTCGTCCCTCACCTCCTCCCTCGTCCCGCCTCCCCATCCTCGCCTCCCCATCCTCGCCTCCCGTCCCTCCTCCCTCGTCCCTCCTCCCTCGTCCCTCCTCCCTCGCCACCCTCCCGTCCCTCGCCTCCCCCGCCCCATGCCATCGCCCCCCCGAACCCCGGACCAACTCCGCCACCACTACGAAGTAGAAAAGGAACTCGCCGCGCGGCTCCGCTCCTCCACCCGGGAAGAGCGCACCGAATTGTTCAAAACCCTCTACCCCGAGCTCTTCGAGCGCGTTCCCGACCATCCGCGTCTCACCCGTCGCGAGACGGCGGATGCTTCGCGGCGCAACATCGAGACGCAGTTGCGCCTCCTCCGCCCGCATTTTCCCGAGACCGGCCCCAAACCGATCCTGATCGAGTTCGCCCCCGGGGATTGTCGGCTCGGCGCTGCGGCAACGCAATGGTGCTCGCATGTCTACGGCGTCGACATTTCCGACCAGCGCTCGCCCGGCGAGGCCTTTCCCGGGAATTTTGAGCTTATCGTCTACGATGGCTATCACCTCGACCTACCCGACGGCTGCGCCGACCTCGCCTTTAGCTACCAGTTCCTCGAACACCTTCATCCGGAAGATGTTAATCTGCATTTTGACACGGTTTATCGCCTTCTCAAACCGGGAGGCGTCTACGTCTTCGATACCCCTCATCGCTTCTCGGGCCCTCACGATGTCTCTGTCCATTTCGGAGACACGCTCGAGTGTTTCCATTTTCAGGAGTGGACCTACCGCGAGATGAGGAAGGTGTTGAAACGCCACGGGTTCGACCGCTCCGCGATGCACCGCAAGGGTCGCCTCGTGCAAAACCCTCTCCTCAACGCCCTTCACGATGGGATCGAAGCCGTCGTGAGCGTGCTCCCGAAATCCCTTAGGCGACGCCTCGCCTCGCGCCTCTTCCAATCCGTCACAATTTCGGCTTGGAAGGACGCCAATGACTCGTGACACCGGACCCCTGACTCATCCATCTCGTGTCACTTGCAAATAAACTGCTCCGTGGTTCGGCGATCAGCTTGGTTGAGCAGGCCTTGAAAATCGTGATGATGTTCATCACGACGCCCCTGATGGTCCGTCACCTCGGGGAGCAGGACTACGGACTCTGGCTCGTGGCCTTGGCGATCATCGGTTACCTGCAGTTGCTCGATCTTGGCGTCTCCCTTTCCGGAACCCGCTTTCTAGGCCAGGCGATTGGGGCGGGAGATGCCGGAAGGTATCAGGAATCGATAAAGATCCTGAATTACCTTTTCAACCGAATCGCCCTTGCAGCCCTCGTTGTGAGCCTGATTTTGAGCCTCGTGGTTCCCATCTGGCTGCCAGTCGATGCCATAATTGTCAAAGCCAGCTGGATAATCCTTGCACTCGGCCTGGCCACCGCTACAGTTTTCGCCACGCGGATTTTCGAGGTCGTTCTTAAGAGCCACGTCCGTTATGATCTTCTCGGTCTCACCGCCACCATCAAAGCGGGCATACAGGGATCATGTCTCATTTACTTTCTTACGCGCGGCTACGGATTGGAAGCGCTTCTGGTAATTCACATTTTCACCGGCCTGGTTGACCAAAGTTTGCTTTTTTACTTTTCCCGTAGCGTTTCTCGCGAAAGCCGGCTCCAGATTGTCCTTCGAAAGCCAAGCCACCTTGCGCCGTTTCTCCGCTACAGCGCTTCTGCGATGATGGCGACCCTCGGGCAGCATTTACGCAACGGGGTCGATCCATTAATCATCGGCCATTTCTCAGGCCTCCGTTTCGTTCCCGTTTATTCGATCGGGACCCGCTTCCTCTCCCTCTTTGCCGATGTCATCAACGCGATTTTCGGGGGCAATTTTTTAGCCGCCTTCAGCCAGCTTGACGGTAGAAACGACCGTGAGGCACTGGTGCGAAATTTCATCAAAACGACACGGTTCAGCAGCGCCCTCGCCGCGCTAGGCGGGAGCGCCATCGCCCTTTTTGGCCCGCCGTTTATCGAACGATGGATCGGCCCCTCCTTTGCGGACTCAGGCCGCGTCCTGCTTCTGCTTGTGATTCCTACGTCCGTCATGTTGGCTCAGTATCCGGCGTGGAGCTTCTTCTACAGTCAGAACAAGCAGTACTGGCTAGCCTTAACCACTCTTGCAGGGGGAGCATTCAATGCGGTCCTGAGCATAATCCTCGCACTTAAAATCGGCTTTCTTGGCGTGGTTTGGGCCACCGCTGTGGAACTTCTTCTTGTTTTCGGTCTGGTTGTCCCGTGGCTGATTGCTCGAACTTGCGAATGTGGGTTGATCCACTTCTGGTCCCACCTCCTGCGACACTCGCTGCCTTTTGTGGCTCTCGGTTTGGTGTTCCACATGCTTTTCGGCCGATTTCTAACCCCTGACTATCTTCGCATCGCGCTGCTTGGGATCGCCTTCGGCACGCTCTCGCTTTTGCCGCTCTTCTTCCTCACCTTTACTGCGGAAGATCGCCGCCTCCTCTTTTCTCGTTTTCGTCGACGGCAACGCTAAACGGATCACTCCTGGGATCTCCGAGAGCCTCGCCACTGGCACGCACTCGCCTGCGGAGCAGGTCACCCAGTTGCCGCGAAAAGACTCTCCCGAATTCCGGGGCGATGTGGTAGCCGTCAGGAAAGGCCACTGATGGCCACGTAGATGCGGCGGCCTCGCCGTAGACGAAAATGTTCCGCGCTGACGCCTCAGCCAAGACCGCTTCCGGAAGCTCATACTGCCATGGCAGGGGAACTGCGGCAATCAGAACCCTCTCCGGTGGAATGCCCAGGGAATCCAGGAGCAGTCCAAAACGCTCGGCACTCTCATCCCTCTCGACGGGCAGATCCTTCCCTGAGTTGATCGACTGATTTAACCGCTGCGCGGTGACTTCGTAGCCCGGGACTAGACGGTAGAACAGGAGAGGTCGCACCCGTTCACGGTTCGCAAATAGCCGCGAAGCCCCTGCCAGCGCAAAGCGGCAACGCTCCCCAAGACCGGGCAACCAGTTCATGCCGACTTCCCATCGATCATGCTCCGCGACGTGGTAAGCGGAGAGTCTTTCCGGACTCGTAACCAGCTGATCCGCGAGATGCCCGGGCCCAGTCACGATCAGGACGAGATCCGGCCTTTCTGTGTCAGGGGCATCCGGAAATCCCCTTCGGTAGGCAGCGGCCCACTCGTTGATGCCACTCGCATCCGGCGTGATGTAAAACACCTCGGCAGTCCCACCATTCGGTGAGCGGATCGAGCGGGCGATTTCGTCTGGGATGATCCCTGCTCGCGCCAGGGAATTCCCGATCACGAGAATCGAAGCCCGTCCATCGCGCTTTACCTCGCGGATTTTTTGCGGAATTTCATCCTGCGCCAACATCTGCCGGACGTCCGCCGACAGATAGGACTCGCCTGACCTCGATAGCACCTCAAAAACAAGCAGTGAAAAGGCTAACGAGATGACCACTTTGATTTCCGGTTTCAACTGATGGGGACTCTTAGAACTGGAAATAAATAAACTCTACTGGAGTAGGTGAGGCAAAAAACAACAACATCAGAATCACGTAAAGATACAAGGTTGTCCGAAACGGCCAGGAAGTCCCCACCAGGGCGAAAGAGTCACTGCGCCGCTCTTGCCAGAGCTCAAAAAACAGCAACGGACCTAGAAAAAAGGACATCAAGCTTGCCCCGGTCAGGACGAAATCCGTCAGATGCCAGCCGGTTCCCAGGGAAGCGATGAGAGCAAGCGCGTGCTCCAGAGAATCCGCCCGGAAGAAAACCCAGGCGAGGCACACGAGATGAAAGGTCGCGGCGATGCCGAGGATCCTGCCAAGCCTCCCCCTCGACCGGCTTTGCCCCAAGTCTCCGAAACGCCCCGCCCAGACCCGTTGAAGCACGAGCCACACGCCGTGAATCCCCCCCCAGATCACGAAAGTCCAGGCGGCGCCATGCCAGAGTCCTCCCAGAACCATCGTCAGGATCAGATTCCGCCGGGTTTTTCCCTCCCCTTCCCGGTTTCCGCCGAGCGGAATGTAAAGGTAGTCCCGCAGCCAGGTCGATAGGCTGATGTGCCAGCGCTGCCAGAATTCACGGGGATTTGCGGCAAAATAGGGGCGCCGGAAGTTCTCCATGAGATCGAAGCCCATCCACTTCGAGACACCAATGGCGATGGCGCTGTAACCGGCGAAGTCCCCGTATATTTGAAAGGCGAAGGCATAGATCCCCAGCAGGACTTCGATGCCGTTGAGTTCCCCTGGCTTGGCACCGAAAACGAAATTGGCGAGCCATGCCATGTTGTCGGCGATTACGACCTTGAGGAAAAGCCCCGTCATCACGAGGTAAAGCCCTTCGCGGAATCGTTCCTCGCAGATCCGGGGCCGGGGATTCTCGACCTGCGGGAGCAGGTGGTGGGACCGTTCGATCGGCCCGGCGACGAGTTGGGGGAAGAACGAAATGTAGAGCGCAAAGTCGAGAAAGTGGCGGCAGGGGTCGGTGCGTCTCCGGTAGACATCGATCGTGTAGCTAAGCGCCTGGAAGGTATAAAACGAGATCCCCACCGGTAGGATGAGGCGGAAGCCGGGTTCCCAATGTTCGAGGCCCAGAGTCCCGAGGATCCGATTGAGCTCGACCAGGAAGAATCCAAAATACTTGAACAGCCCCAGTATACCGAGTCCCACGGTAAGGGAGGCCGTCACCCAACGCCTGCGGATCGCGGGATCTTCCGTTGCGGCAATGCATCGAGCGGCGAAAAAATCGAAGGTGGTGGTGAAGAGAATGAGAAAGAGAAAACGCCAGTCCCAGCACCCGTAGAAGAAGTAGCTAGCGAGGAGGAGGAAGCGGTTCTGCAAACGGTGACCGAGGCGGTGGTAGACGAGTAGGACCACCGCGAGGAAAAGCCAGAAGCTGAAACTGTTAAACCACATGGGCCATTTAGGGAACGATTCCAGAAGTCCCCGCTTACGATTTCTCCTGTTAAAGTGTTTTTCGCAATATTCCACGAGAATCTTCACGGGTGAGCCCTTGTCTGCTGCCGCGAATTGCAGACCAGTCCAGTCTTGGGCTTCCGAAAATTCACGGGGAAGCACCTTGACTGGGCACGCATCCTTCGGGAACGTGTCATTCATGTTATTCGCACACGTAGCCGTCCCCAAGATTCAGTCAAAGCTTCATCGTAGACACGTTTTCGGGTTGATCGGCTGTGGATGCCACTTCGCCCCTTCTCTCCTCGGCTCGCCGGGATACAAATCATAGCGGAAAAATGAACGTCCTGACCGTCAGCCACTTATACCCAAACCCGGACGAGCCCTACAAGGGAGTGTTTGTTGCCGAGCTGGCTTCCGCCCTTCGGAAGTTCGTTGACATCCGGGTTGCGGCCCCCCTTTCCCGGTTCCCGCTCATCCGCGCAAAGGGGGCTGTACCCGCGCGAAACAAAGTCGATGGCACCTTGATTTACCATCCCCGCTACCTGGCGATGCCGAAGCCCTTGCGAAACGCACGCTGGATCGCGTATCAAGCGGCTCTTGCCAAGACCCTTCAAGAAATCGCCGCTGAGGGTTTTATCCCGGAAATTCTCCACGCCCATTGGCTCTACCCGGACGGCTTTACCGCCGCCAAATGCGCAAAACTTATCGGAGCCAAGTCCGTCGTCACCATCCACGGCCACGCCTCCCTTGGTCTGGGCATCCGGGGTCTCCCCACCTCGAAGAGTCAGGAGGCGCTTGACAATGTCGATCTCGTGATTGCCGTGAGCGAGGAACTGCGCGAAATTCTCATGACTCAGTTTGGAGTCAAGGCCGAGCGTATCCGGGTGCTCCACAACGGGATCGACCCGGCGAAATTTTCGTTTCGGGAGCGCGAAACCGCGCGCCGCGCTCTTGGCCTTCCTCTGAACCGTCCGCTCATTCTTTGCGTCGCCCGCCTTTCCGCAGAAAAGCAGGTGCATTTGCTGATCGAGGCAATTTCCCGGCTTCGCGACCTTTCTCTCCAGGCTTTTGTTGTTGGCGATGGCCCGCTTGAGGGGGATCTGCGCAAACTCATCGCCTCAAAAGGATTGCAGAACCAGATTATCCTGACGGGTGGCGTCGCTCACAGTTCCCTCGCGGACTGGTTTTCTGCGGCCAACGTTTCCTGCCTCACCTCGGCTCACGAAGGATGTCCCGTCGTTGTCCACGAATCCCTCGCCTGCGGCACCCCTGTCGTCTCCACCCCTGTTGGTGCGGTTCCCGACTTGATCCGCCCGGGAGAAAACGGCTTCCTGACGGAGCCCGATCCCGCCGCAATCGCTGTGGCTATTAGGGCGGCCTTGGAACGGGATTGGAACCGTGCCACGATCTCGGAAGAGGGGCAGGGCCACACCTGGGAGGAGGTGGCGAGAGAGACTGTTTCCGAGTTTAAGCGCTTGCTTCAACGTCGATAATTCCGTAAAGAAATCCCGTCTTCCCTTATTACCCATCACATGTGTGGCTTTTTCGCCTGGTTTCACCCTCCCGGACTCGCCGGGCGCGAGTCCGAGATCCGCGCCGCGACCGACTTGATGTCGCATCGCGGACCGGACGGATCAGGGCTGTATGTCGAAGCCAGCATCGGTCTCGGTCATCGTCGTCTCAGCATCATCGACCTTGGAGGCGGTGCCCAGCCTTTTCATAGTGCGGATGGACGGCACGTCCTCGTCTACAACGGGGAGGTCTACAACTTCCGGGAGATCCGCGAGGAGCTTGAGACAAAGGGCCGGATTTTCCGCACCCACAGCGACACCGAGGTAATCCTTCAGGCCTACGAGGAATGGGGAACTGGCTGCCTCGTGCGCTTCAACGGCATGTTCGCCTTTGCTCTCTGGGACCGACTTGCGAAAAAGCTCTGGATCGTTCGCGACCGCTTGGGAGTGAAGCCCGTCTATTACTGGAGCGATGGAACCAGTTTCGCCGCCGCCTCGGAAATCCGCCCTCTCCTCGCCCTGGGCGTCCAGAAAAAGCAACTCGATGAGAGCGTCATCGACGCCTATCTCAGTTTGGGTTACGTCCCCGGTCCCCGCACCATGTTCCGGGGGATCCGAAAACTGGAGCCCGGCACCTTCCTTGAAGTGTCCACGTCCGGCCTGCAACAGACCACTTACTGGGACTTTGCAAGCGTGGAAGTGAGGGAAAATTCGCCCGAACTACTCGGGGAATTTTTCGACCTTCTCGTCGATTGCACGAAGAGCTGCACGGTCAGCGATGTCCCTATCGGCGTGCTCCTGAGCGGGGGCCTCGATTCGAGCGCCACCGTAGCCTTGATGGATCACGCCGGCATTCGCGACATCAACACCTTCACGATCGGCTTCGAAGGTCAGGGTTCGGAAAACGAAAGCGAGTATGCGCGTATGGTCGCCGCCCGCTACCGGACGCGTCATTTTCTTCACGTTCTGAGTTCCGGGAATTTTTTTGAATCCCTGGACCTTCTTGTGAATTTCACCGAGGAGCCGCTTGTTGAGCCAGCGGCGATCGCCCTCTACCATCTCGCCAGGATGGCGGGCAGTGAGGCGAAAGTGCTTCTCTCCGGAGAGGGCTGCGACGAAATTTTCGCCGGATACGGCATCTACCAGCGCATGCTGACACTCGAGCGTCTTCACCAGGTTCTTCCTGAATCCGCCTGGTCTGTCTTGCGCCCCATCCTGTGCCGCCTGCCGGATCACCGCGCTTCGAAGTATCTCGATTGGGCGACATCACCGCTCGAAAAACGGTTCAAGGGGACTTCTGCCAACCTTCCCTGGTCGAAGAAACGGCGCCTTTACCACAAGGACTTCCTCGGACAGACCGGTGACTATCTCGAAAGCACCTTCTCCGCCCATTTTGCAAAACTGCCTTCCCACAAATCAACTCTCGCCAAGCTCCTCTACGTCGATTCCAAGACATGGCTGCCCGACGACCTTCTCTTGAAGGCGGATAAAATGACGATGGCGGCGTCGGTGGAACTCCGGGTTCCCTTTCTCGATCACCGCCTCGTTGAGTTCGCCTCCTCGCTACCCGACGAACTGCGGCTCCACGGGGGGCAGTCGAAGCGGATTTTTCGACAGGCCCTCACCCCCCTTCTTCCCGAGCCGGTTCTCACCCGAAGCAAAAAGGGTTTCCCCGTTCCAACGCGGCGGTGGTTTTCCGAGGAACTTTCCCCCTTGATTCGCAATCGTCTCGAAACCTCTCCCCACCTGCCCTGGATCGACCCCGCCAAGCTTCATAAACTCTTCCGAAATCCGCGCGATCTCACCGACGAACAAAGCCGACTCGTCATGAGTCTTCTCGTTCTCGATGCCTGGCGTCAGAAAAACGACATTTGACAACCGTGTCCATCTAGTCCATTTCGACGAATCGAATCTTCATGAAAAAGCGACTTTTGAATTATCTTGCCTGCCCGAAATGCGGAGGTCACGAGCTTTTCGTAGCAGGTCCCGAACAAGACGCTGATATCATCGAATCCGGAAGCATCGTTTGCAAGGCATGTGAGGCCCAGTTCCCGATCGTGCGCGGCATCCCACGCCTTTTTCCCGAGGCGGGTTCCTACTTTCAAGAAGCCAAGCGGAACAAAGCTGAAAACGCGGACCCCATCGTGAAAGCCATGCGACAAACCATCGAGAACTATTCCGCCTATCAGGGCAAAATCTATGCCCCGCTCGCCGACAAACTCGACAACGAACGCATTCTCGAAGCAAGGTCCGGCCTCCCCATGGGCGAGTTTTCCGGAAAAACCTGCCTTGATGCGGGGTGCGGCGTCGGGCGTTTCGCTCGAACCATGGCAAGGGCCGGAGCCGATCTTGTCATCGCCTTTGACGCCGGCTATTCCATCGACGTGGCTCGCACCCAGTCGATCGATTACGAGAACATCGAATGGGTTCAGGCGGATATCCTCCGGCCGCCTTTCCGAGAAGAGACCTTTGATCGCGTCATCTCTATTGGAGTCTTGAACCTGACAAAGCGGCCCGACCTCGGGTTTTTCAACCTCTCCAAACTTGTCAAGAGCGGCGGAACTTACACCATTTACATTCACCTCTGCGACTACATTCCGTGGGACAAGATCGACAGCGTCAAAAGCTCTCTCGGTCATCTCTACGACATCATTTTCAAAGAGCGCTTTCGTCGTTTCGTCTCGCGGCTACCAGATGGTGGACGGCTTTGGTTGTGCAAGGCGCTATGGCAATTCCGCCGTTTGATTGAATGGTCCAAAACAAAGGGAGCCATCGGCCGCTTTTTCGCGAGTCTTGTCGTCCGGCTCGGCCCGGCCTACTCGGATAAGCCGCTGGAATCGCCTGAATCCAACATCGCCCGGAACTTCGACAGCTACTCCACTCCCCATCAGAACTCGAATGAGCTCTCAGAGGTCATCGATTGGTTTGAGAAAACCCGAAGATTCCGCCTAATCCGCTTCACACCGTACCGCCAAAGCGTCACCGGATGGGTGGGGGAGCCGCGCACCGAACAAGACAAAATGCTGATCGAATATTATCCGGCGCGTTCGATCGGGGAAATTGAAGCGGCTGGAGTTGGCTGCAATCCTTGACACCAGCTACATCACCCACCACAGTTTGACTTTTTTTGGCGCTCGACTTCACCCGTTCATTCTCACACTTTCGGAGACTCGCAATTCAACTGCCGATGTTTCTGCTTTTCTAGCTATAAAGGTTCTCTAGTCGAACCAAAATCTTCCGTAGATGCAGTGAAAGCGATTCATTTATACATTCCTGCAAATCATTTCATCCCGGAACTTCCGGGCGGTTCCCTTCAGTATCTTCGATACGGCCCCTATCTACGCGAACGCGGCATCGAAATCACCGTGCTCACGGCCCGTGGACCGCTTCATGATAAGGAGTGTTTTGAGATAAACGGCATCGAAGTTCGGCGCGTTTCGACTCCAGAGCCGAGTGGTTTCCTTCAAGATCTATTGGCACTGACGAACTTAGCGGCCGAGGAAATCAAGAAGAGGAACATTCGCAACCGGGCCTGCATCCAGCCAATTGGCACGTTCGCTTTTACTCCGGGAAGCGTCCTCGAAATGTTGCGGATCCGCTCGGCAGGGATACCGCTCTTGCGACATTTCACTGAAGTTCCAGAACCCTTGCCCTGCAATCGATTGCGCTTCCTCCGAAACTGCCTTAAAGCGCGTGTCGGTCTCAGCCCCTACTCCCGCCTGTTGATGTGCAGCCAGGTCATGGGACGGGCCTTTCAGGGCTATGCGGGCATCTCGGACCGGCGGATCGAAGTCATCCCCAATGGCATCGACCGCGGAGTCTTCCACCCCGGGGAAGACGCCGCAAAGCCCAACCTTCGTCGGAAGCTAGGCTTGCCCGTCGAAGGTCCTCTCGTGCTATCGGTTTGCAGCGTGATTCCGAGAAAGGGCGTCGACTTGCTTGTTAAGGCTTGGGAACGGGTTCTCGCGAAGCACCCCGATGCCACTTTTGTGATCGTCGGGAGTGACTTCGTCCGCCCGACCCTGAGCGATTCAAGAGACCGCAAGGAGGTCGCCGTCTTCATCGAAGAGATCCGATCCGCGATCTCCCGATTGAGCCGCCCCGGCAGCGTCATCCTGACCGGCGAGGTGGACAACGTTCAGGATTACTACAAGGCAGCAGACGTCTTTGCCTTTGCCTCCCACAAGGAAGGCCTGCCCAGCGCGGTTCTCGAAGCGATGAGTTCGGGCCTGCCTTCGGTTCTGGCACCGTTTCACGGGTTTCCGGCACCCGGGGAAGAGTACGGGATACCGGATGTTCATTTTCTTTCGGCATCTCACGACCCGGATTCCCTTGCTGCGGGGATCCTCTGCCTTCTCTCTTCTGAGACCGAGCGTCGCCGGATCGGCAATTCGGCTTCGCGCTGGATTTCCGAAACCCAAAGCATGGACTACGCAGCCGACCGACTTGCAACCGTTTATCGATCCGTATGCGGCGGCGAACGAATCTAGCGTCATGTTCGGTGAACTCGCTACGCGCCCACGATCGATCGACGCCGTTTTCCTCGACCGTGACGGCGTCATTAACGAGGAGGACGGCATCATCCGGTCCGTGGAGCAATTGCGGCTCCTGCCGCGCGCGGGCGAAGCGATCGCACGACTGAACCAAGCTTCCCTGCCAGTGATCGTCATCACCAATCAGCCCGTCGTGGCGCGAGGCTGGTGCTCGGAAGCCGAGCTCGACACAATCCACGAACACCTGAGAGCGCTCCTCCGTCCCTTCGGCGCGACCCTTGACGCGATCTACTATTGCCCGCATCACGAAAACGCGAACGATCCCGCCTACCGTCTCGTTTGCGACTGCCGAAAACCCCGTCCCGGCCTCCTGAACCTTGCGGCAAAAGACTTCGGCCTCGATCTGACACGCTGCATCCTCATTGGCGACCGCACCGTCGATCTCGAGGCCGCCCGCGCGGCGGGCGCGGCGGCCTGGCTCGTCCGCACCGGATACGCCGGGCAGGATGGAAAATGCGATGCCTCCCCCGACTCTGTCTTTGACGACTTGCAGAAAGCCGTGTCCTTTCTTCTCGATTCATGACTTCCACCGCCAACCCGACACCCGTCCGAAAAGCCGTGATTCTTTCCGCCGGGATGGGAACCAGGCTCGGCGAACTGACCCGGAACCTCCCCAAGGTGATGGTCCCCATCGCCGGCAAGCCCATGCTGGAGCACCACATCGAGTGGCTCAAAAGCTTCGGGGTTCGGGAGTTCTGCCTGAATCTCCACTACCTTGCCGACGTCATTTCCGACTACTTCGAAGACGGCAGCCGCTGGGACGTCGCGATCCGCTACCACCGCGAGGAGAGCCTCCTCGGCACCGCAGGCGCCCTGCACGGCTTCCGACCCTTTCTCGACGAGACCTTCCTCGTCCAATACGGCGACGTTTTTTCCCGGCTCGATCTCGCCCGGCTCGCCGCCTTCCACCGGGAGCGCAAGGCGGCGGCCACCCTTGTCGTCCATCCCAGCAGCCACCCTCACGACAGCGACATTGTCGAACTGGCGGGAGGCTCCCGCATCCGCTACATCCACCACAAACCCGGCGACGAGCGCTTCGGGAACCTCGGCAACGCCGGCGCTTATCTCCTTGAGCCCACCATCCTTGACCATCTCGCGCCCCTACCGCGCGAGGAGGACTTCTGCCGCGACCTTTTTCCCCGCATGCTTGCGGCTAACGAAAGGCTCTGCGGTTACGACACCGAAGACCTTCTCCTCGACGTCGGCACACCCGAGCGCTTGGCCTGGATTGAAAAACATTTGAAAACCGCATGATCATCTCCCGCACCCCCTTTCGTGTGAGCCTGGTCGGAGGCGGTTCCGACATGGCGAGCTACTATCGGCACGCGCCCGGCTGCGTCCTCAGCTTCACGATCAAGAGCTACATGTACGTGACGGTTAGCCCGCGTTTCGACGACACCGTGCGGGTCGCCTACACGGAAACCGAGATCGTCGAGGACTTCGAACTCCTCCGCCACGGAATCATCCGCGAGGCGATGCGGCTCACGGGCGTGACACGGGGAGTCGAGATCACGACCATTGCCAACATTTTTGCCGGTACAGGACTGGGCTCATCCTCGGCCCTTGCCGTGGGTGTCCTCCACGCCCTCCACGCCTACCGCGGAGAATACCGCTCTAAGGAACAGCTTTGCGAAGAGGCCTGCCGCCTCGAGATCGAAATCCTCGGGGCCCCCATCGGCAAGCAGGACCAGTTTGCTGCGGGATACGGCGGCATCAATGCGATTCAGTTCAACGCCGACGAGACTGTCTTTGTTGAGCCGGTCGTCTGCGAACGCCGCATCCGCGACCAGCTCGACGCGAGACTGATGATGTTCTACACCGGGATGCGCGGCGACAACACCGCCATCCTCGGAAAACAGTCGAGCGAAGTCGAACAGAGCGCCGAAAAGCGCCGTGTCCTCTCCGAGATGGTCGCCCTCGTCGAGCCTCTCCAGGCCGCCCTCGTCGCGGGCAAGCTCGACGCTGTCGGGGATCTGCTCCACGCCAACTGGCTCCTCAAGCGCACCCTCACTTCCGATATCGCCAACGCGCGCATTGACTCGCTCTACGATGCCGGCCTCGCTGCCGGAGCCCGGGGCGGCAAGCTCCTCGGGGCCGGCGGGGGCGGATTCCTTCTCTTTTACTGCGAGGAACCCCGTCAGGATGCGCTGCGCGAGGCGATGAAGCATCACGACCTCAACGAGTTCAAGACCGGAATCGAGATGCAGGGCAGTAGTATTGTGCATTATGGGTGACCGCGGCAGGCACACACTCTTCGCGCGCAAGACGATGCAGCATTCTACCGTCAGAATCTTTCGACACTGGATAGTCGGAGCTGGCCTCTCCCTTCTCGCAGTCTGGAGCATCACCGCACTGTTCACCGCAGGTGGCGTTCCCGAAGAGTGGTCGCCAGTTCTTCAGCGCAACCTGCTCCCGGAAGGGTGGCAAACCAAGGAACGCACCGAAGGCTGGGCCTCAAGCACCGTTGGTGATTTGGGTCTGCTCGGAGTGTCTGCGAGCGAACTTGCCGCAAGGAAGAAAATCGTGATCTGGGGGGACTCTTTCGTCGAAGCTACCCAGGTTTCTGATGACCTCAAAATGCACCGACAGCTTTCGCGCCTTTTCCCACAGAGCGAAGAGATAAAGATCACCCCGGTTTCTGTCGGCGAGAGATGGTGGAGCGTCGCCGATTATCTCTTCCGTATTCCCGATTACGAAACGGCTCTCGGAGGTGTAGGCCTCCACGCGATCCATCTCTACACTCTCGAAGACACCTTTCCCGACCAATACCCGGGTGCGAGAGTTTCCCTCTTCCTTTCGGAGCCTACCCTTTCCTTTCACAAATACGACAACGAGCTTCACGAACTCGAAAGTCCGTCCTCCGTCAGTCGCTTGTCCTCCTTGGTTCACCGGTCAGAACTGCAGTTCTTCTTGAAAACCCGGAAACAGCTCGTGAGCATCGCCCAGCTCGATGGACTTCGGTTCGCCCCCGGCACTGCCCAAAAATCCACCGGCGATCCCGCCGCCCATCGCGCCTGGAACAGATTCCTCGAGCCAGCCTGGGGATCCGCCGAGCCTCCGCTGGAAGCCTGGCGTTTCCTTCTCCGGGAGCTCGATGCCGTCACCGCGGTCCCCATCCTTTTCGTCTACGCCCCCCCGACCCCGGCCCTGAAAAATGGACATCTCATCCTGGACAACCCGGAGAAGAACCTCGTCGCTCACTTCTCCGCCCTCTGCGCCGAACACAGTTTCGGTTTCGTGAGCCTGGAGGAACCCTTCCGCCATTTCCAGCAGGAGACCGGCCGCTTCCCGAAGGGATTCCATAATTCACGCCCCTGGGAAGGCCACTACAACGCCGATGGTCACCGCCTCGTCGCGGAGGCCATTTATTCCTGGATTCAGGAGAACCGTCATGTTGTTTACCCAGATTGAGTTCTTCTTTTTCTTGGCGGCGGTCTTCGCGGCTGTCCTTCTCGTGCGGAACCACCGCGCGCAGAAGGCCATCCTTCTCGTCGCGAGCTACTACTTTTACGCCTACTGGGACTGGCGTTTTGCCGGCATCCTCCTCGTCTGCACCGCCGTCAACTACTGGCTCGCGGGCCGAATGGAAGGGAGCAGCCCCGTGCGGCGCAAACTGCTTGTCACTGTCGCTCTCGTCTACAGTCTCGGTGTCCTCGGGCTTTTCAAGTACTTCAACTTCTTCGTCGATTCCTTCCGCACGATGGCGGGCGTCGCGCCCGATGCCTGGAGCACCCTCGATCTCATCCTCCCGGTGGGGATCTCCTTTTATACCTTCCAAACCCTAAGCTACACCATCGACGTTTATCGGGGCAACCTGCGGCAATGCCTCCGCTTCTCCGACTTCGCCCTCTTTGTGGCCTTCTTTCCCCAACTCGTCGCCGGCCCGATTGTCCGGGCCTCCGAATTCCTCCCACAGTTGGAGACACCCCGGACCCTGAGCTGGGAACGCGCCTACGACGGCTTCCGCCAGTTTGTGCTGGGTCTCTTCAAAAAGGTCTTCATCGCCGACCGCCTCGCCGCCTTTGTCGATCCAGGTTTCGAGAACGCCGCCGCCCTCAGCGGCCTCACCCTCTGGATTGTCGTCCTCGCCTACGCCGTGCAGATCTACTGTGACTTTTCCGGCTATTCCGACATGGCCATCGGAATCGCCCGCGCCATGGGATACGACTTCACCCGCAACTTCGATCACCCGTATCTCGCCACTTCGATCCAGGATTTCTGGCGACGCTGGCATATCTCCCTTTCCTCCTGGCTGCGGGACTACCTCTACGTCCCCCTAGGCGGCAATCGCCTCGGGCGTTTCCGCACCTACCTGAATCTGTTTGCCACTATGGTGCTGGGCGGACTCTGGCACGGAGCGAACTGGACCTTTGTGATTTGGGGAGCCTGGCACGGGATCGCCCTCGCCCTTGACCGTCTTCTCACCGGGAAAGACACCGGTCGATCCGCGCGCCCCCTCACCCGTAAGTTGCCGGGTTTTCTCCGATCCCTCCTCGGCTGGGCCCTCACGATGATCATCGTCCTCGTCGGCTGGGTCTTTTTCCGTTCTCCGGATGTCAACACCGCTCTTTCCATCCTCGCGCGCATGGCGACCTTCGCCAGCGGAGTCGCCTGGTATCATCCCTTCACCTTGGGGGTGCTCGGGGGAATCGCTCTCTACCACGCGCTCCTTGCCGCAGGAAAATCAGCATGGTTCGAACTCAAACCCGATACCGTCCACGGACCCGCGATTCTCTTCACCCTGATCTGGCTCGTCATCGCGTTTTACCCCAGCGAGTTCCAGCCTTTTATTTATTTTCAGTTTTGAGACCCGGAAAGCCGCTCGCGCCACGGTGCCACGATGCAGAAGAGGCGGCCCACGAGTTCCTCGCAGACCGCTCGGTTTTCAGGGTGAATGTCCAGGGACGGGTTCGCGTGCGTTTCAGAATCCATCAGGATTGAGGAGGTTCCGGAGCAGCGACTCGCGATGTCGCCGGAAGTTTGGCGTATCCTACGAGTCGTCGTCACTGAGCTGCAGTCGATGATAAAGAGCACGACGGCATCATCGCAGCCTAACCGGAGAGTGGCTTGCCTTCAATCGGGCCAGAGGAACCGCAGCCCATAGGCCTCCTCGAATTCATGATGCCACGCCCGGCCGGTTTCCCAAGACCGGTGTGAAAGGTAATCCGGTCGAGCCCGCCGCAGGCAAAAGCCCTCGATTCCCCGAGTCCACGGCTCACCCGCCGCAATGGCCTCTCCCCTCATCCATTCCTCAAGTTGCCGGGAGGATCGTCCCGCCTCGGCATGGGCGAGCGCCCAAGCCCGCGGCGAGAAGGCCCCGCCCCTGGCCCGCTCCAGCAGGGCGGCGAGATCCCGGGCCATCGTCCCCTCGTCCAGCACCGCACCCGTCGCGTCGTTAATGAACTCGAGGGAGCCGACATGGGCGTCCCTAACCATGCCGACCGGGACGTCGGCGAGGAAACTCTCCACCACCGCGAGGCAGGAGCCTTCACGACGCGAGAGGAGAAGCCCGCAGCGGCTCGCCGCCTGCACTTGTCGCACCGCCGGGGGATCGAGACGGTTGAACCACTCGATCCGATCGGCCACCCCATGGGCCTCCGCGAGACGCCGGGAGGTGTCCACCGTGTGTCTCCCCTCGGGCTGGCCCACGAGGGCGACTCGCGTCTCCCGGGGAAGTTGGCGCAAGGCGCGGAAAAGCAGCCAGTGCCGTTTGAAGGGCGCCCAATTAGCAATCATGCTGAAATCGTAACGTTTTCCTCCGTCCTTTAACCCGGGCTCGAGATAGTCGTCCCCGCTGATCCAGTGCGATGCGTAAAATGGCAGGACCTTCAGACTCGAAGGGATCTGCTGCAGCCAACCCGGGTCCTTACCATTCGAACCGATCACGTAGAGCTCAGCTTCCGGAAAACGGGCCAGCGCCCAGACGAGCGCGAGGTCAGGGGGCGACCACGAGGTGGAGAAAACGATCCGATAGTCCATCAGGATCTCTTTGAGACGGGGCGAGCGCATCAGGGAGACGAGATTGTATTCCACCCAGACCACCAGCACGCCTTTCTCATTTTTCGAAATGCGGGGTTTGATCACGAGTCCGTGGCTGATCGCAGGAGTCCCGTCGATGTCCTGTCGGCGGTAGCGCGACCACCCGATCTGATGGTCGAACCACGGATTGCCGGGCGTCTCATGCGCCTGTTTCAAAAGTGGAACGGTTAGCCCCTCGAGCCCGACCGGTAGCCAGACGCGGTGCGCATCGGCCAACAAAGCCAGCGCCCCGGGCCTCCGCCGACGTAACCGCCCCTCGATGTATCGCCGCCATCCCGCCAGCGCCTGCACTCCGCGCGAGTAACGGAAGCGGTCCGCCACTATGCTCCGCCACCTAAGGAAAGAAGCCCTCATATTTTTGTTCAGGACCGTTCAACAAGGTCCGACGGATTCTTCGGTCCCAGCCTCTTCTGCTGCCACCAGTTCCCGGAGAATCACGACGAGAAGGTGATTGAAGACCAAATGAAGATCCTCCACCGGACCGTATTCCCGGCTCTCCACGTGCAATCCTGACGTCGCCAGTTCACGCAGACGCCCGCCCGAGAAACCCGTGAAGGCGAGCACCGGGCAGCCTAATTTCCTCGCGAACTCGGCCGCTTTCACCACATTCGGCGAGTTGCCGCTCGCAGAGATCGCGATCACCGCGTCGCGCGGGGTGAGGAAATTCCGCATCTGTTCGGCGAAGACCTCTGAATAGTCCAGGTCGTTCGCGATCGCGGAGAAGTGCGCCATGTTGTCGGTGAGACTGATGACGCGGAGCCGGTGACGGTCCGTCGTCGTCACATTTTTGGAAATGTCGCAGGCAAGGTGAGAGGCGGTGGAAGCGCTCCCCCCATTGCCGCAAACGTAGACCGTGCCACCCTCTCGACAGGTGCGGTGCAACTCCCTTCCCATCGCCACACACTGCGTGGCATCGATCTGCCCGAGGAGTTGGCCAAGATGGTCGAGGTAGGAAGAGACGAGTGCGAGAGATTTTGTGTCCATGGGAAAATCGGCGGGGAAAATGGAGTTTGTCACGTAGTTGCGGCAGAAGGAGAGAGCGCGGGATTGATCTCGCGAGTCGCGATCACATCATAACGGTCCTGCACTCGATGGAAACCATGGGCGTCCAGCAAGGCCAGGCAATCAGCCATATCTTCCGGCGAGAGCAGCTTGTGTTCAAAAATCACCACGCTTACTTTCCATCCATCAAAATCAATCTGCCGAACGATCTCCGCGTCATATCCCTCCACATCGATCATGAAAACGTCAATGCGGTCGAGTCCTGACCGATTCACTACGGTCTTCAATGGACAGCACTCCACCTCCAGCGCAGTGAGCGCGTCGCTTCGTTGCGGGAGTTCTGATAATGAATCCAGTTTGCTCTTGTCGAAAGATCCCACACCCTTGGCCCAGGTCGGGAGATCCGCCTTCGCGGCATCCAGAAAGTAAATCGTCATCTTCGCTTCCGTCCGGTGGATCGCAACGTTCTCGAGGACGACCGGCAATCCCTCGTATGCCTTTTTCAACTCGGCGAAGTAGGGCGGCACCGGCTCCACGAGGATCCCTCTCCATCGGTGCCGCTTTGCGAACGGATACAGATGGTCGTTAGTAATCCCATCGTTGGCACCGACCACGCAGAAGGTAACGTCCTGATGGCGGGAGATGCCAAATTCCCGAAGGCGGTCATAGACCATTTGCCGACCTCTGATCTTCTCCGGCGACCGAAGAAACGCTCCTTTCAAAGTGGCGTGCAACCGTGGATTATGAGTGAGCGTCGATGAGACACTCCGGGCAACTGCTCTCAAAAACCTGCTCATAGGATTGTCTCAACTGTTCACTTGGCTTTCCATGAAAAACCAGGGATGAATACAGGCTCGGTCCGATTCCGTCATGGCCAGAATTTCGGGCATGGAAAGATTTTCGAGAAACGGAAATTTCTCGTACGGGACACCGCTGACCGAGCACTCCTCGATCCGATGAGTATTTTCGAAACGCTCCCGGATGACTTTGCCGATGTCCCTCCTGAGAAAGGAATGGCGGCGTTCGAAATCGCGCCGCTCCTCCTCAGTCAGCGCGGTGGCTCGAAACTCGTGTACCTCGAGGAGAATGTCGGCGCGCTCAAGCCACGGCACCGCTTGTTTGTCCATCAGCACTTCCTCATATCCATCGACATCGCAAAAGACCAGCGGAGCCTCGCCGGGAACAATGGCCCGGAGCGCTTCCGGATCACACCACTTCCCCATTGTCAAGCGGTCGGAGACTCCGTTGAGACGGGCCAGGGCCTCGACCGTGGGAGACCTTTCCGTGGAGGACTCGAAGGCGTAAAGGTGTGCTTCGGGAAACAGCCTTCCCAGTCCGACGATGAAGGTGCCGTCCGCGGCACCGGCATTGATGATGGCGGAATAACGCTTCGCGACGGCGATCCGCTCGATCCACGGATGCATTTCCATCTCGTAGCAGCCGATGATCTTTTCGAACCGGCAGGAGATCCAATGTTCCTCACCCGGAGGATATCGCAGACCCTTGAAGGGCCCGCTCTGGATGACATCGTCCAGCAAGCCGAGTCGGCGGAGCTTCGCCTCGACCCGTCTCCGCTGGGCGCGCTTGCTATGGTAGGCCAGGTACCGAAACGGACGCTCCATCCAAGGCTGCCCCATCAGGGCAACGGCCCCGCTTCCGATCAATTGTTTCAACTTCGTACGCATTCGAGAACCCGCTCTCCACCAGAGATCTTCTTCGCTCAGATCACGGTGCCTCGCAACGCGCGATTTCACTTATTTTGCGCAGGATCCCAATCCGGGGGAATCAGCCCTACCGAAGACTTTTGCAGCTAATCCAAAGCCCCTCCCACCAACACATGGTGGCAAGTCCCGTCACAGATGAAGACTTCGATGCGCTTGGGCACAAGCATCCGAGCCAAAAAAATACGAACAACTAAGTCTTTCACGAAATCGAAAGACAATCTCAATCGAAATCCGGAAGCCTACCCGGGCAGTAGCCCCGGGACCCCTCGAAGGAGATAACTCTACCCGGAACCCCTACGACGACCCCATCGTCCGGAACATCTCTGGTTACGACGCAATTCGCGCCAATGGCAGCTCGATTCCCCACGCGAATCGCACCGAACACAACCGCGCCGGGACCAATGAAGACGTCGTCGCCGATGATCGGGGTTCCGGCCCGGTCTCCACGAGGGGAAGTCCCGATCGTCACACTCTGCGAAACGGTGCAGTTTCGACCGATCACGCACTTGTCGTGGATAACTACGGCGAGCGCGTGAGGGAGGTATATACCGCGGCCGATGACGGCATGCAAACTGATCTGCACTCCGAGCCTCAAGCTGCATCGCTGGTAGAGCCATGCCGGAATGCGATGGAGTCCATAATTTGGCCGGCGGCCTTTCAGGAAGCGAAAGCTGCGGGACCAGAACGTGAGCGTAAACCCCGTTTCGACTCTCCATGCACGCAAAAAGGCACGGAAGCTCAAATCCTCACCGTAACGGAAGAGATCCGCACGAACAATCTTCACGTATTCTTTTGAGGTGATAGTGCCGGGGGATTGAAATATTCTCAAATTAAACGGCCAGCTGCGGCCACCAGAGTATGAGATAAGCTTTATCACTGAAGCGTGAGATGCGCTAACTTTTTGAACCATCAACGCCAAAAATTAAGATGAAAGCCAGCAAGGCCCGGAATCGATACCCCGGGGAGTTCAAGGCTTGGTGATGCTCTTTGTTTCCTCCTCCAGCCAGGGCGCAGGCGCAAGCGGCATCGGGTTCGGGGCCAGCCCATCGGAGCCAAATTCCGCGTCCAGGCAAGTCCCTCGCTTCGAGAATCCTCCGTCAGAATTGCGTTCAAACGCGCACTGATCAACCAGCCGTCGATCTCGATTTCCAAACACCCCGACCGCGTTCGGGGGGATCCCAGTTTCGCCGCGCAGGAGCACCAGATCGTCAGCGATGACCGTTTCCCGCAAAAACGCCCCAGCCTCCAGGCGGATGAACCCCACGGTGAACTTCATCCGGCTCATTTTTCCGGACACGGATCTTCGGAAGGTCTTGTTAAAAATACGGAAAAGTGCGATGTGACCAAAACAATAAGAACGCATGGAGCTAACATATAAAGAAACGAAAAGTAGCGATCATCAAACCGGGGGACTAGAATCACATGCCCAACGATATAGGCAAATCCCCCGATGAGGAGAAATCCAAGATCGTATAAACCGCTCCGGAGTCGCACTTCGGAACTTACGATTGCTCGCCAAATGAGAAAACAGGACAAGCCGGCAAAAACGAGGAAAAGATAAAAAACCCGGCTCTCCGGAGAATGCGCGCTCGAGAGCGCACCGACGAGCAGTTCCAAATAAGATCGGAGTCCAAAATTGATCGCAGTCGTTTCCGGGTAGGCAACCTGCCCGTAGTGGTAGCTATAATTAAGATGGGTGATGAGATTATAACCATCGTAACAATAATTAACTCCCAGGTACGCACCCAAGGATGCGACCATGCTCGTGACGATCGCCTTTAAACCAACAGATTTTGAAAAGAAAAGATAGACGAGAATAATTAAGATGAAGAGAATGTAATCCGTGCGAATCAGTACGATGAGGGGAAAGAGGATCAACGTAGCGTTACGATGGCGGAGGAAAAAGAAAAATGCCAGGGACCATGCGAACAAACCCAGCGCATCCGGGGACGACAGGCGCGCAATTTCATGCAGTCCAATGCCAAGCGCGATCAAGGGCAAAAAAAGTAGGTAAGGAAACGGAGGAATCCCTTTGAACAAAAAAGCAAAAATCCACAAGCAAAAAAAGACCGACACGGCGGAGATCGCATGCGAGGCAAAAATGGGATCAACCCCAACCTTGGAAAGCAAATAAATCAACCCCGTATAGACAATCCGGACTTCATAAAAGGGGAGGCTTTGTCGGAAGGCCTCTGGATCCTGGCCAAGAATACGAACCGCAGGCGCGGAATCAACGGCGGCGCCAACCAGCCTTTCGAAGCGATGAGGCGGAACGCCTGCCTTAAGACGCTCAAAGACATCCGCATGAATGACATCCGGGTCAGATTCTTCGTAGCTTAAAACCACACCGAGATACCCGCTGAGGTCATGATTATAAACTGGCCTGTCAATATAGAAGAGGAGCAGGAACAGGCTAAAGAGTCCAAGGCAGAACACTGACAGCCAATCCAGATTTGTGTATTTCACGTTCATAAAAAGATAAGAGCTCTCAGATCAACAACTCAGACACCAACCTCCCCCTTCCTCGCTACAACGATGAACTGCTTTCCAAATAATCGCCAAAGTATCGGCAACTTCAGGTAAAGTCGCAGAAATAGAACCGGAGGCCTGATCCTGCCCGACATGGTGTAAGGAAGGAATTGAGCGTTCATTCTCTCGATCTCAAATCCAACGATTCTAAAGCCTTCGCAAAGGCTTCGTTCCGAAAGGGGAATGTGATGGTCCCAAAAATCCCAATACTCGCCTGCCAAAAATCTAACATTCGGCCCGATGGCGATCAACTTCCCTCCGGGTTTCAGAGCGTCGTAGGCGCAGTGAAAAGCTGCCATCAAGGCCTCTTTGTTTGGAAGGTGTTCAAAAAAGTTAGAGGTGAAGACAAGGTCGACCGATCGCTGAGGGATTGGCCAGGGACACGATGCGTCGTGGTTCAGGTAGTGAACGCCACTCTGCAAGAAGCTCGATGAGTCTTGATTCAGATCAATGCCATAGCGCTTCTTCGCCTTAATCGCATTGAGAAATTCGCCGTAACCGCACCCAAGGTCGACTATCACAGAGTCCTTCGGTATGAGAGGTTGGAAAAATCTGGAAGTCAACGTCTCCCATACTTTGCGGCGGTATTCGACGAGTCCATGGAAGCGGTTCTCGTAAATGGTCGCCAGGTCAGCGGAAGTCTTCGACTGCTCGTCGAGCATCTGATCCTCATTCATTCGTTTTCAACTTTTAAAGATTTTGTGATATCTTGAGCGCTTTTTGATACGCCTGATACACCATCTGTTGAGGAATCTCCGTCCGCCAAAGAGGCGATCCCTTCCAGCGGGAATGAGGCGCGATAGTCACCTCTTGAGAAATACTTTTCCAACCAAACATAGGCGCAAATAAAAAAGTAACGACTCCCCATTTCAGCGATCTTCAATTTCGCAACCCCGCTTCGGCGATTCCTCCACGTGATCGGAACCGTTGTATAGGAGTAGCCTCTTGCGATTGCCTTCAAGGGGAGTTCCACGGTCAAATTGAAATGGGGGGAAAGAATTGGGCGGCAACCGTCAAGAACGGTTTTTCGATACGCCTTGAATGCGTTTGTGATATCATTGCATTTGACTCGAAAGATGAGCCGCACCGTCGTGTTAGCAAGCCGGTTGATCAACAATTTTACTTTAGGATAATCAACGACACCCCCACCTTTCACGAAACGGCTCCCAAACACGCAATCCCAACCCTCGTTTAATTTATTCCAGTAGAGCGCCACGTCACGGCAATCGTCAGACTCGTCGGCCATCATGATGACCACCGCATCTCCCGAGGAGGCCTCGATGCCCGCAACAATGGCGCGCCCAAACCCGTGCGGCCCCTGGTTGTCAACCACCTTCAACTGGGGGATCTCCCGAGCCGTGTCGTTCAGAATTTCGAGAGTCCGGTCCCCGCTCCCGTCATTCACGACGACAATCTCGAAGGGCACCTCCCGGAGACTCAACTCGAGCGCCAGATGTTTCACCGTGGAACAGATACATCCCTCTTCGTCGCGTGCGGGGATGACAATTGAGAGCCGGGTGAGGCGGGGGGTAATCTCGGGCGTTTTCATGATGAAGACAGGTCAAGCCAACGGGGGTTTCCTTCAGCGAAACGCGCGATCTCTTCAAGTATTTTTTCCACCGGTGTTTCGGGGGTCCAATCCCAGACTGCTCCGGCTAACCCCGCGTCAAGAACGACCCAAGGAAGATCAAAGGGTCGTGAAGCATTCGAAGATTCGACCGGTCGGTGCCCCCAACGATCCGCACACCACTCGCTGAGTTGAGCAAGAGAGCGTGCCGAAGCGATGCCACCGGAGAGGTTGACCACCACTCCACGCCCCCTCTCTGGTTGGCGGATCTGCTTCAGTAGCAGAGGCGCGACGTCCCGTGGATGCAGGCAGTCCCTTACCTGATGCCCTTTCCCGTCGAAGCCAATGTATCTTAGTGGTGCCCCAGCACGCCAGCTATGGAGCCAGAAGGAGAAAATGCCCTGGTCCGCCCTACCAAACTGGCCCGCCCCGGCGAGGACTCCGCAACGGTTTATCCGAACCGGAAAATCATAGGTATAGCCATATTCAAGAGCGAGGTGCTCCGAACCTACCTTGGTGCTCCCGTAAAGTGAAACCGGCGGCGCCGTGGAGTAGTTCTCCGTGATCCCCGCGCGACCCACTCCAAACGGAAGATCGCCCTCGGCGTCAATTTGGTAGGTGCCGGAAGAAACCTTGACGGGGAGAGTTGCCAAACCGGGGATCGAGTAGACACGACTGGTGGAAAGGAGCGTGAACCCGGCCCGATGAAGACGACAGAGTTCCAGCAGATTAAGGGTCCCAAGAAAATTGTTCTCGACCAGTTGCCTGCTGCTTGCTTTACCATCGACGCCGGCGAGGACGCTCGGATTTGCTGCTGCGTCGATCACCCAGTCGATTTTGCCGACTGATTCAAGGTCTGAGGGCATTCGGATGTCTCCATGGATCAACCTGACTCCCATGTGAAGGAGCGGTTCGCGATTGACCCAGCTTCCGGGGCGCGAAAAATTATCAAGTGCCACCACCTCCAGCGTCCCGGGATCCGAGTGCTTCAAAAAAGACTCAACTAAGATCCTGCCAACAAACCCACAGGCTCCAGTTATTAGTATACGTTTGGCCATCAGTAGGTGGAGACGGTCAATTCTCCCTGTTGCGGTTTCGCAGCGCATCAACGATCTGCCCGATGGTTTCGCGGAGCGAAACAGTGATCCCCCATCGCGGGTAATGTTCGCACATCTTGCGCAAATCCGAATAATAGACAATGTGGTCACCGATCCGGTTTTCGTCGAGGTAGGCGTAACGCATCGTTTGCCCGCTGTAGTCCTCCACAAGCTTGAATGCCTCAAGGATGGAGCACGAGTTGTCCTTGCCGCCGCCGAGATTGTAGACCTCTCCACAGCGGGGACTCTCAATGAAATTTTCGATAAAACGGGCAACGTCGAGACTGTGAGTGTTGTCACGAACCTGCTTTCCGCCATAGCCGAAAATCCGGTATTCCCGGCCTTCCAGATTACATTGAACGAGGTAGCTGAGAAAACCGTGCAGTTCGACGCCACTGTGGTTCGGCCCCGTAAGACACCCTCCCCGTAGACAGCAACTCGGAATACCGAAGTAGCGGCCATACTCCTGAACCATGACGTCTGCAGCGACCTTCGAGGCACCAAAAAGAGAGTGTTTCGACTGGTCGATGGGAAAAATTTCCGAAATTCCGTGGCTGTATTCAGGATCGTCGAAATCCCACCGGGTTTCAAGTTCGCGCAACGGAATGGTGTTGGGGCGGTCCCCGTAGACCTTGTTGGTTGACATGTGAACAAACGGGGATTCAGGGCAAAACTGGCGAACCGATTCGATTAGATTCAGAGTGCCGACAGCGTTCGTGTCGAAATCGTCAAACGGAATGGCGGCGGCCCGGTCATGGCTGGGCTGGGCTGCGGCGTGTACGACCGCATCGGGTCGCACCTTATTCACAAGATCCGCTACTCCACGCCGATCACGAATATCGAGTTCATGGTGTGAGAATCCGGGGATGGCGGCTTCCAGACGCTTCTGGTTCCAGCGGGTATCCCCCTGGGCACCGAAAAAGATCGCGCGCTGATTGTTATCCAATCCATGGATCTCCCATCCTCTTGACGCAAAATACGAGCAAACCTCCGATCCTATTAGCCCAGAGGAACCGGTCACCAATAATATTTTCCTCGCCACCATTTATCTTAATAGCACCCGAAGGAAAAACTTCAAGAAAAACTTAGGTGCGTTCTTGATGTCTCCAGATGCGAAAAGAGCGGAGCTCTGAACCCGAGGACAGTGTCGCTCTCCGGAACATCGACAGCGTCTCCGTTCCGGCTCAATGCACTGGCAACCGCAGACGTCGTTAAGATAAGCTCCGTCATCTCTACGCCTCAAGTCGGTGAGTTCGGCGAATGCCGAAGATGCCTCTTAGGAAAACAACAAGTCCGCCGCCTCGCTTGCGAAAGCGCCGCCAGGCGACTACGATAAGGCAGTTTGTCCAGCTCCGTCTCCGGGCGCGCCTTACCCAATCAATTCGCCGACGGAACGATAGGAAAAAGAGCAGTATGGCTGTCAACTATCGTGGCCGGTCCGAGCCGGTCGAGAAGTAGCCCGTCAAATTTAGCGCGAAACGGCGACCATCGCCGAACATCCCAGGAATCAGGATTGTCTGTCAAGCTTTGAATAAAACTTGGCGACCCAAAGAGGACGATAAAAGCCGTTTGATCCAGAGAGTCGAATACCTTCTTTTCTTCATAAGGTCGCATAAAACCCTTTAAGTAGAGCGTATGCCTCGTAAGCGGTTTCAGTTTTCCATAATGGAACAAGCCTGAACCAACCCATCCGACCACTAATGTAGCTCTTGGTTCTGCACGTATGTCCGATCGGTGCGAATTCATTGACTCTATGCTGGCAAAAAGTTTTTCCGTCATTTGGATCTCGTTGGCGTCAAGCCACAAAGTTTCTCCATTCGGCATCAAATGCGGTTCGTTGCCTGAACTTTGGAGAAACACCTTGTACGGGAATGCAAACATGGCGGGCATCATCGACAAAGCAACAATCGCTTTCCATTGAATTTTAATGCTCAGGAAGATAGCGGCACAGGGAACGGTCAAGATACAGGCATACTGAAAGACAAGCCAAACATGCTTAAAATAAATGATCGAGCCGAGCAGAAAAAAAAGAAAAAAGAGAACGCTTCCAAACTGAATGCCGTCAGCCTCTTTCCGATTAGTTCGCTTTATTGTGGAAATAAAACCAAAAGCAGAGAATAAGAAGCACGCAACCATGGGAAGCTGAGTGCCAAGTGCGAGGCCCCACGTGTGCCAGGAAAAAACATATCCGTCCCTGCCAATGATGTTGTACATTTGCAGCATATATGAAGGCCACACCGTATCTCGGGCAATTTCATCTGGCAGAAGAATAAAACATGACGCAACGAAAATCCCCTCTATAAGCAGGAAGCCGGAGCCAACTCTGGACCAACTCCAGAAGCAACGTAGTACCTCCCGTTTATCGGCTTTCAGTTTTAGAAGTATGATAATATCCAACGCCAAAAATATTGCCCCGAAAACAAACGCGCCCCCAAACTTTACGAGCTGCATCCCGCCCAAAAGCAATCCTATTCCAAAAGATTCTGAAGGCGTTCTGCGGATTGGATACGCCCAAGAAAGGGCAATCAGGGAAAGAAGTAGAAACTCGAAATTAAAATAAATAAGCCCCCCGGCGACCTGCCTCAATTGCCAAGGGATTACAAAAATTGTCATTGAAAGAATGACAAGAGTAGGGCTGGAGATCCTTCGAAGCAGGCGGTAGATGACTGCAAGATTAAGCCCAGCAATCAGCGAGATCGCAGCCTGGTAGGCAAGCGGATTATTCCCGGTAAACAGTGAAAATCCAGCTGCATAGTATATAGGGATTGGGCCATACTGCCACATGACATCTCGATAGAGAACCTCTCCGTGCCTCAAAGCATTTATCGTATAAATGTATTGAGAAAAATCTTTCAATAAAAACCCCCCGTCCGCCAGCGCGTCCGGCCGCCACCAAGAATAAAAAATCCAGAACCCAACTGTCCCCGCCACCAGGGAAAACATAACTGCGCGATCCGTGTTCCGAATCGTCTTTGTACTTTTAAAAAGGTCGTTCATTTGTTTATCCAATAAAAGTTTCCCCCCATCGCCCGCATCCTTCAGTTTCGGCAACCTATCCGAACTCCGGTCAGGTGGAGGATACGCTCCGTTTCCTCCTCCAGCCAAGGCGCTTCCGCAGGCGCGACCAGCATGGGGTTCGGGCGCCAGCCCATCGGAGCCAAATTCCGCGTCCAGGCAAGTCCCTGGCTTCGAGAATCCTCCGCCAGGATTGCGTTCAAACGAGCACTACTCGATCTGGCGTCGATCTCGTTTTCCAAGCACCACGCCCGCGGCCGGTGAGTCCCAGTTTCACCGCGCAGGCGCACCAGGTCCTCCGCGAGCGCCGATTCCCGGACAAACGCCCCCGTCTCCGCGCCGATGAACTTCGCCGACCCCACCTGCGCCCCCTCCAACAAAACCACCGGCGTGTCCGCAAACATCGATTCCACCACCGCGACGCAGGATCCTTCGCGCTTCGAGCAGATCAGGCTAATCCTGGCCCGGCAGAGCAGTTCGCAGACCTCTTCGTCCGAGACTCGCTGACGAAGTTCAATCCGTTCCCGGACTCCGAATGCTTCGGCTTCCGACATCAGCACCTCGGCGGTGCGGTCGCCATTGGGCTGGCCGACGAGAACGACTCGCCAATCGGCCGGAAGATCTCGGAGCGCACGAAAGAGGACATGATGCCGCTTGTAGGTGCCGAAATTGGCCAGCATGATCAAATCAATGTCGCGTTCGGCACGGGGACGGGGATGGAACAAGTCCGGATCGACCCAACTGGAGGCGTAGAGTTCCACCATGCGGTAGTTTTCCGAAAGTCGGGGAAAGGTTTCGAGGTCGGTTTGATTGCTGATCAGGCAATAGACCGGTTCCGGCCAAATCCGCGGAAAGAGGAGATTCAGGGCACTATGGGGCGGGGTCCAGGTCGGCGAAACGATAATCTGATACCGGCGGGCGAACTCCTCTCGGTTTCTCGCCAACAGCAGCTTGGCCCATTCATACTCGAAGGAAATGAAAATCGCGCCCTTTTCCCCGGTGGATTCGTCGAAGGGCTTCAGGATGGCGGCCTTCCGAATAATGTCGCCCGGTTCCTCGATGAGCAGCGGAGTCGCCTCGACGAGATCGAGTTCCCCCGCGATCCTCTCCATTCGTCTTTCGACGTCGTTTATCTGGCCCTGGCGGACCTCGAGTCGTGCGGCGCGGCAGAGCCTGTGGATCGCGTCGATTCTCTTGACCGTGGTTGCTGGATCGCGCGAGATTGCCGCCTTCACTTGCCAGTGAAAGAGAACCCAGCGAACCGTTGCGGAGAAACGGATGCGGTCGGCGAGAATGATTCGCCAGCGGTGGAGGAAGTTTCTAAGCACGGTTGGATGAGACGGTGGTTGAGGGCGTGGACTCCGAATTTGGGAGAAAAGGGGCCAAAAAGGAAGAGTGGAATGCCCTGGTGGTATGATCAATGCGTCACGATCAATTTTTTCCGGCGATTCATTTTTCAAGAACAACCCGGAGATTCTGGGCCGGGAAAAGGTAAACAAGACCGATCGACTCGTAATACTGCTGGATCCGAGGGGAAAGATTGATGGCCCACTCCACCGGCCAGTTCCACGGCTGCGTCGGGACGCGGATGAAAACCAATCGTCTCTCCACGACCTGCGAAAACGAAAAGTCAAAGTAGTAGCGGCGATGCTCTCTTTCGTAAGTCCCCTCCGCAAAAAAATTGAGGGTTTTAACGGAAAAGCGGTTCCGGTGGGTCGGATCGACGTAATTGTTGTTCGAAGAAAAATGCGGTACCTCAATGAGGATACGGCCACCGGGCTTGAGAATCCGGTGGCAGTCCTTCAGCAAGGGGATGTAATCAACGTGTTCGAAGACGTCGAGGCAGAGAATTTCCGCGAACGAGCCGTCCTCGAAGGGAAGGGGCAGTGCGTTGAGGTCATGAACGACATCCACGCCGTCCAACTCGAAAAGGTCGAGGTTCACGTAGCCGGGCCGGATGTCGTTCCCGCAGCCTAAGTTGAGCTTGTCTTTCATTCGCTGAGCAGGGCGCGGAGAACCACAACGAGGAGGTGATTGAACACGAGGTGCAGGTCTTCGACCGGTCCGTAGTTGTCGGACGGCACATGCAGGACCGGGGAGGCGAGCTTTCCGAGTTCACCCCCGTTAAATCCTGTGAACCCTACGACCGGGGCGCCAAGATCGCGAACGAACCGGGCGGCCTTGACCACGTTCGGGGAATTGCCGCTGGCAGAGATGGCCAAGAGGGCGTCGCGGTCTGTCATCAGATTCCGAAGCTGCTCGACGAAGACTTCCGAGTAGTCGAGATCGTTGGCGATGGCGGAAAAATGAGCCAGGTTGTCGTTGAGGCTCACGACCCGTAGCCTGCCGTGATCGGTGGTGACCACATTCTTGGAGAGGTCGCAGGGCATGTGGGAGGCGGTGGAGGCGCTGCCTCCGTTGCCGCAAACAAAGACGGTGCCACCCGAGCGGCAGATCCTCCGCAACACTTCCGCCACTTCGACGACCGCTGATTGCTCCACGGACTGGAGGAGGCGGACGACTTCGTCCAGGTAGTGGGATACGAGGGAGCTGGGATTCATGTCACGTTGGGGATTGGGAGAGAGGCGCTCAACGGGCAAAAGCGAGAACCGTTCCGCTGATCCCCCGAACCGAAAAGCCTTCGTCGATCAACGCCTGAGCGGAAGCGCCCGCCACTGAAGGGGACACCAAATCGGGATGAAATTCGACGATGACGACCCGGACGCTTCCCGGGATTCGGGGCGCGAACTCAATCCAGACCCTTTCAGTTCCCTCGATGTCAACCACGAGGACGCTCGGCTTCAAATCCGCCTCCAAACACACCTGGCCGGCGGTCTTCCACGCCGTATTCGCACGAGCAGAGCCGGCAGCCACGACAGATCCCAAGGGGTTCTCATCTATGGCGAGACCGGAGAGACGCGTTTCTTCCGGAGGTTCCCGATCCCAAGTGGGCCAGCAAACGGCCTCCACCCATTCACCAGTGAAACCATTCAAGCGTTGCTGCTTTTCAAAACCCATTCGCAAGGTCGGGTTCCCCTCGACACTGATGACGCGACCGAACGCCCCCACTTGACGCCACAGGAAACTCGATAGAACGCCCGACGAAGCCCCAATTTCAAGAACGTGGTCCCCGGGACGAACGAATTCCAAAACCAGGGCGCGTTCCGCCACCTCGTAACCTCCCCTGAGAAGGTGCCGTCGCAAACCCGGCGGAAACGGGGAATCACGGATCGGCACGCGAATCCCTTCCAAGTCGGCGACTTCGGGCCAGACCGGGAAAAAGGGAAGGTAGGTTTTCCAGTTCTTAAACATGGAGGTCTTACACATCATGGAACGCTTCAGCCACGGAATTCACCGGATGGACGCCACGAGATGCTTCGCGCCTACCACATCGCTCAATGCGCCAAAGATCGTAGCGTTGAAGAAGGGAAAACGGCAAGAACCTTCGAAGCGTCGCTAATCTTCGCTTTGGGCTCTCGTGGGAACCCGCCCCAGACCGCCAAACGTCCGCATAGTCGCTCTGGACGGGAGAGTTGGTAAAGAGTGGACAAATCTCGTCGCGCCGAGCGACAACCAAAAGCACCAGCGGTCCCTTGCCTCCAAAGAGAACCCGGTGTCGGAGTTTCGCCGGGTCCTCAATGCGATAGATCCGGCCTCCGCTCCTCGCCTCGGCTAAGGCAACCAGCGGAAGGGAAAAGCCGTTCTCACGGGAAAATACCCGGAAAAACAGTTCCGCACTGAATTGGTATAAACCATGACCACTAAAATTGTTGGAAGGGGTGACGCTGACAAAGTGGCCTCCCCGCTTCACCATCCGCATGCAGCTCGCCAGCGCGGTCGGATACTGAAAGACATGCTCGAGACTTCCGCCGTCAAGGATCAGGTCATAACCTTGCTCCCATTCCATCGGAACGGGCTGGTTGAGATCGTGTAGAAGAGTCGCTCCCTCATAGTCGGAATAGTCAAGCGAGACAATTTCCTTCGCTCCCAATTCATGCAGAAACGATTCGCTATATCCGCCGGAAGTACTTCGTAGCGCATCCAGCATTTCAGAAAAAGGGCGGAGAACCACATTCGCATCGGCTTCCTCGCGAGAAAGATAAAGGTGCTGACGGCCCACCATGAGAAATCGATCCATGGGAATTCCGCGATCTCGGAGAGAGACCAGCAGTTCACAGGAATATCGATCCAGACCCAAAACAAAACGAGCTAACGATGAAAATCGCGGCGGTTTACGCAAACCGCTGCCACGTCTGCCGATATAGCCGATGGAATTCTCAAGATCAAGCGCCGTCTCAAGTTTACCTCCTCCGAAGCTCTAATTTATTTAAAATTCAATAATTTCAGTATATGTCATATTTTTGCCGCGAGCAGTCTCAGATAAACGCCCCGTCACCTCGTCAATTTTGTCGGATTGAGTTGATTATATGGTTTGTCCTCTTGAAAGTGGGCAGTCCAAGTCTACCCTCCACCGGCCTTGCCTTTTAAGCCTCAAATCCCAATCTTTGGCGTTCCCCCCCCAGGTTTGAAGTGATTGACCGGCATCACCTAGGCCCGCTTCCTCCCTGCCCGACACTTTCCCATTCTCCTCCAGGAAATATCGTAGTGCCGTCCCCATTCATGGAGTTCAATTTCGCCATTTTCTTCCTTCTCTTCTACTACCTCCGCCCTCAGGATTGGGTTCCGGGGCTCATCGGCGTCGAATTGATCAAGCCGATCGTTGGATTTTGGATACTCGCCCTCGTGGGCTCCCGCTCCCTCCCTTCGCCTCTTCCGGGGTGGAACCGCACTCCCCATGACTGGGTCATTCTCGCCTATCTCACCTACATCGTTGCCTTCGGCGACGCCTCCGTCACCGCCGTCCTTCCGCTGCTGGCATTCTATACCCTGACCGTGCAGTCAATCAACTCCTGGCCCCGCCTCCTCACCTACCTGAGGGTGTGGACCCTGGCACTCGCCATCCTTGCCGGTCTCGGCGTGTTGAGCACCATCGGAATCGATCCCACCGGCGCTCAAGACAGTCGATACACCCAACTGGGGCGGCTAGCCCTCGGCACTTGGTTGCACGACAATCCCAACGCCCTCGGGCACAGCATCGTCGCGGTCGTCCCTGCGGCCTTTCTTCTCTATTTTTGGAAAGGCTCCCCGACGGGACGCTTCCTGACTTTCCCCCTCATGGCGGGCCTCGCCTTTTATTGCGCCTGGCTCACCCAGTCCAAGGGCGCCTACCTCGTGGGCGGTGCTCTGGTCGTCATCGCCTTCATCCTTGGCAAATCTCGATGGTTCCAGGTGATCGCCGTGTCCGCCGCCCTGACTGTCGGTGTCTCTGCACTCAGTTTCCTCCCGCGGATGGGCGACATGAACAATCTCAGCTCGGATGAGGGGGTGCAAGGACGTCTCCTCTCCTGGGAGGTGGCGAGGACGGCGGAACGCAACCATCCTACCGGAGTCGGCTGGGGCAAGCATATCTCCCTGATCCCGTGGCGTGAGGGAGACACTACCCTCATCGTGCCGATCTCGACTCACTCCAGCTACATCAAAATCGCCGCAGACCTCGGACGATACGGGCTTTTCCTCTACCTCGCTGGGATCTGGTGCGCTCTTCATACCTTACTGGTCTTTAAAACGTCCGATCCGTCGCAAGAGCGCTGTCGACGGCTCCTTTTGGTCTTTTTGATCGGCAACGTGATTTCCGGCTGGATGATCAATCGCGAATACCACACTGAGTATTTTCTTTTGATTGCCGCCACCGCCGCCCTGCATCGGCTCAAGAAGGCGGAAGAACTCGCCGGGGCTCCGGAGGAAGCACCCGCGGCAGAGGGGGCAGCGCCCACAAAGCCCGATCCGGCTCTCATCGCCCGCAAAGCATTGCAGAATGTGAGGCAGGCTTGGCAGGAACGGGAGACTCCCGCCTTCCGGTCGCCTTCCGCCGACCCGCTGCTCACGACCAAACCCTTCTGGAATCGATTTGGTTTCATCGATGTCGTCGCCTGCGTCGGCTTGACCTGGCTCACCTTCTGGACCTGGGACTACGTGCTCAAGAATCTTTGAGGCGAGGGGACGAGGGGACGAGGGGGCGAGGGG